>Ga0326726_10006562_pt1 | contig 10474 bp, 11 predicted proteins | sample MHFenrmetagenome_2_FD_207603 | JGI IMG/M metagenome (GOLD analysis project Ga0326726, IMG submission 207603) | Lab enriched peat soil microbial communities from Michigan Hollow, Ithaca, NY, United States - MHF15MN | ecosystem: Environmental > Terrestrial > Soil > Wetlands > Peat | place: USA... | reverse complement strand
GTAAGGCGCCTCCCCCTGCGTCCCCACTCCAATGGTGTACATCCGGATTCCGTATGTCTGCGCGATCTGTGCTGCCGTCACGGGATCAATTTCGCCGCGGTTGTTCACGCCATCCGTCAGCAGGATCATGACCTTGCTCTTTGCCTTGCTGTCCTTTAGGCGGTTCACTCCCTGGGCAATTGCCATGCCGATGGCGGTCCCGTCCTCGACCATGCCCGGTTTCACCTGCCGCAGAAGATTCTTCAACACGCGATAGTCCAGCGTCATCGGACACTGCGTGAAACTCTGGCCCGCAAAAATCACCAGGCCGATCCGGTCATTTTTCCTCCCGTCGATGAAGCTCTGTGCCACTTCCTTTGCCGCTTCAACCCGGTTTGGCTGAAAGTCTTCGGCAAGCATGCTGCCCGAAATATCCAGGAGCAGTGCGATGTCGATGCCTTCGGTGTATATGTTCTCTCCCTGCGCGGCTGTCTGCGGGCGGGCAAGTGCAACGACGAGTGTTCCCACCACAAGCAACCGGAGCACGAGGGGGACGTGACGCAGGCGCTCGCGCAACGTCGGCTTCACGGAAGCAAAGGGCTGGAGAGTGGAATACCGCATGTGACTGGTGATGCTCTTCTGCCGGCGAAAATACCAAACAGCAATGACCGGCAGGAGAACCAGGCCAAAGAGAAAGATCGGGTTTGCAAAGCTGATGTTAGTTCCCAGCATCTGCGGCCACCTTCAATTCTTCCTGTGACACGGGGGCCATCTGCACGATCTTGGTTTTGTCGACGAAATCATGGACCACCGTAAAAATTTCTTCGTGTTCAGGCAACGCGGGCTGGTACTTCGCAAACTTAACGAGGTCCGCGCGGCGAAGGATTTTATCCGCATCCGACACCATCCCGTCGGGGAATCTGAGCTTTTGCAGCCCGGAGAGTATCTCGTCGCTGGTCTCTTCCATCGCCTGCATCGCGTACCGGTTTTCAAGGTAGCGGCGGAAGATCTCGGTTACCTCGGAGTAATATTGTTTGATCAATCCCTGCTGCCAGAGCTTCTTCTCCTTCAGCTGGGCAAGCTGTTCGAACGCGATCACGTGAGCAGGGCGCGCAGGTGCGACACCCTCTTCTCCGGCCGCCTTTTGCGCTTTTCGCCGCTTCCAGTACCTGTACCCGAAATATCCAACCGCCAGGACTGCCAGAATGATCCCGCCGATCAACAGGATCTCGGCCAGCGTGAGCGAAATTGAAAGGGGAGGCTTGAGATCGCGAATATCCTTCGTCGTATCGACGGCAACCGCGGCAATGGTGAACACAAGAGGGTTCGTGAGAATGGTCCGGGTCGAGTCACCGGGTATGGCCGATGCAAATTCGATGGAAGGAAATACTGCGCGCCCGGGCGTGTACGAGGAGACGGCAAATCCCGTCGTCGTCACGCTGTCGTTTGGCTGGACCATCTGCTGACGTTCGAGCACCCAGAAGCCGTTCACCGTGTCACCGAGGAGCGGGCGGAAGGTCGAGCCTGCGGGATGGCGCATCACCACGCGGATGTGGATCACATCGCCGATCCGGAAGGCGGTCGAGTCCGCACTGGCCCTCGCGATCACCTTCGCGTTCTGGCCCACGGCTTCACCCGCTGTCAGCACGCAGACCGCTGACACTGCGGCCATGATGAACACCCTCTTTACCACCGGCTGGCCCTCAACTGGAAAAAATCGACAATCGGCTTGATGTACGGGCGATCGATCCGGATGGGGATGGAGTCCACCTTGCTGCGCAGAAACATCTCATGACGTGTGACCCGGCGTCGCAGCCAGTACTGTTCGAACGACTTGCGCACCGCGGCGTCGGACGTATCGATCCAGCGTTCCTGGCCTGATTCAGCATCACGCATCTTGATGATGCCGGCGGCGGGGAGCTTTTCCTCGCGCGGGTCGCTGAGCTCCACAGCAATGACATCGTGCCGCCTGCTGATGATTTTCAGGATGCGGTCATACCCGTCGTCAATGAAGTCGGACACCAGGAATGCGATGGAGCGTTTTTTGGTGACGTGGTTAAAGTACTCCAGCGCCCGGCGGATATTGGTTCGCGTGCCCTGAGGTTCAAATGAGACAAGCTCGCGGATGATGCGCAGAATGTGCGCACGCCCCTTTTTCGGCGGGACAAACACCTCGATGGCATCGGTGAAAAGGATCAGTCCGACTTTGTCGTTGTTTTTGATCGCCGAGAATGCGAGAACCGCACAGATTTCCGCCGCAATTTCGTTCTTGGTGTAAGTGATCGAGCCGAAGGTCCCGGAGCGGCTGAAATCCACGACAAGCATGACCGTCAGCTCCCGCTCCTCCTCAAAAATCTTGACAAACGGATGGTTGAACCGGGCTGAGACGTTCCAGTCAATGCTCCGGATGTCGTCACCAAACTGATACTCCCGCACTTCCGAGAATTCCATACCGCGGCCTTTGAAAACGCTGTGGTACTCACCGGAAAATATCTGGTTGACCACGCCGCGCGTCTTAATCTCGATCTGGCGGACTTTCTTCAGCAGTTCCCTGGTGTCCACGGTGTTCTCCTGCAGTGAGTATCAGGGAACTTCGATTTTGTTGAGGACTTCCTGGACTACCTGCTCCGGCGTGACCTCCTCGGCCTCCGCCTCGTAGGTAATAGCCACGCGGTGCCGGAGGACGTCGAGGCTGACGGCGCGCACATCCTCCGGAATGACATATCCCCTTCGTTTGATGAACGCATACGCCTTCGCCCCCAGAGCGAGATTGATGGAGGCACGGGGGGAAGCGCCGTAGGAGATGAGCTGCGTGAGATTGGCGAGATTGTACTGTTTCGGATTCCGGGTGGCAAAGACAATATCAAGAATGTATTTCTCGATCTTCTCATCCATGTAGATTTCCCCGATCACGTTCCGCGCCTTGAGGATGTCGGATGTCGAGACAACATTCTTGAGCACCGGCATTTCCCCGTTTACATTCGAGCGCATGATTTGTAGTTCCTCGTCCTTTGTGGGGTACCCGATTTTCACTTTGAGCATGAACCGGTCCACCTGCGCCTCCGGAAGGGGATACGTTCCTTCTTGCTCGATCGGATTCTGCGTGGCAAGGACCAGAAACGGCTCGGGGAGCGGAAACGTGTTCTCTCCGATCGTCACCTGCCGCTCCTGCATTGCCTCAAGAAGGGCGCTTTGCACTTTCGCCGGGGAACGGTTGATCTCGTCGGCAAGGATAAAGTTGGCAAAGACCGGACCTTTCTTCGTCTGGAAGGATCCTTCCTTCTGATTGTAGATCATCGTTCCGATGAGATCGGCAGGGAGGAGGTCCGGCGTGAATTGAATACGCTGAAACCGGGCGTTGACCGCGCCCGCAAGTGTTTTCACGCTCAGTGTCTTCGCCAGACCCGGCACGCCTTCGAGGAGGATGTGCCCGTTGGCGAGCAAGCCGATGAGCAGCCGCTCAACCATGTGCTTCTGTCCGACGATGACCTTGCCGATCTCCATCTGCAGAATGTCTATGAATGCGCTCTCGCGGTGAATTTTTTCATTGATGGCCTTAATGTCGTACGCCATGCATCCTCCCAGGGTACCGATAACGAGTTCAGTTTACAGAATTTATGACGATTTTTAATGTAGAAAAGTTTCGGAGGAAAATCAAAGGAAGCGGAGGAAACCCTCAGCGGAGGGCGGCAAGCTGCGAAGGTGTGATCAGCCACTCGAGTGTCGCAGTGCCGGGACGGCCAGGGTGAGCGACGGTGAGTCTGCAGAGCCCGCCTTTCTTCATCGTCAACGAAAGCGCGCCGGAGCCGGACACCAGCGTGGAAATCAGCCTGCTCAGCTGCGGCTCGTGGCCAACGAGGAGAACAGATTTCTGGTTCCTGTCTGCAAGTGAGGCAAGGAGCGGCGCAGCGTTTTTCCCGGGAGCAAGATTGGCAGAGATGCTTACTGTGTTCTGCTGGGAGAGCTCGCGCGAAACGATCTCGGCAGTCTGTCGGGCACGCAGAAGCGGACTGGAAACGATGACATCGAACCTGAGTCCGAGTCTGCGCATACCCCTGGCAATACGCCGCATCTTCCGCCTTCCCTGCTGAGAGAGAGGACGACCGGCATCCTTTCCCCGGTGCTCCTCCCGGTCAACGGCGATGGCGTGACGAATAATGTAGAGATTCATGCGATTGCACTCTTTTCCTGTGTGCCACCGGTTCGCCGGACGGGGAAGGCCAGAAGACGAGGAATTTGCGCGCCTCCGGGAGGAACGCCTCGACAAGCTCACGCCGCCTGAGCGCCAGATGCTGTCGGAGAAGGAGCGTGGAACCTCCACGCGCAGCGGCGGGTCGTCCTCTTTCCACCGCGGCGGTAACTACCTCGGTATCCTGTATCGCACCCATCAGATCCTGGAACGCGTTCATCTCTTTCAGCCTTTCCCGGGTTACACCCGGAAGAAGCGGTTGCAGCGCTTCTATTGTATAGCGGAAGCGTTTGAACGCGACTCGCATCCTGTGAATCGAACGCAGATCGGAAGCGGTCAGCCGCCGGTAGCGTTCGTGAACCCTCAGAAATCTTCTCGCCGCAGCGCCAACCAGAATGGCGTTCATCGCCGCAGCGAACGCAGCATCGCCGGAAGCAGAAAGAATCTCTGTCTGCACGCGAGTGATGTCTCTCCCCACTGCTTCAACATTGACTCGTGCAATCGCTTGCCCTGCCTCCCTTACCAGCATCCTCTCCCGGACCCGCAGCGCGACAACCAGAAGAACCACAACAGGAAACTGCCGGCGAAGTGATGCAAGTCCGAGGATCTGGATGTGAAGGTCGCGAAGAGGAGAAAATGACCGGAGTGCTGCGGCCATCGATTTCCGAAGTCGTGGCCGGACTGCGTCCGGGACAATAAGGACCGCGAGATCCAGGACGGCAATCAGTCGGCGGATCGAAACGCGAAGATCATGAATTCCCCGTTCGGTGCGGCGCCTGCGGTTCTTCCGAAGCTCGATGAGAAAGCGGCGCCACCGGCGGTCAAGTGCAGCAACGATGTATTCGGGAGCGCCGCTATGATTCGTAGCAGGCAGGAGCGGAATGTTCACGTGACGCATCATGAGCGGGTGTGGAGCAATCAGAACAAACAACTTTCAATCTTCGACGGCGACCTTAACGTTGAAGGTCTCCTCGAACATCTGCGACTTTTTCAGGATCGCCCACTTCTCCAGCAGAAGGTCGCCTTCTCCCTCGAGCCTGATAATAAAGCGAGGCTTCTTGTATTCAACCTTGAATTCCGTCACCTTGGACGCATGCTCGTTATCCATCGCATCTGCTATCCGCAAAAGCGCCGCCAGCTTTGCAACGACAACGCGGTCCTTTGAGGACAGGACACGGTACTCGTCGTGCTGAGGTTTCGGCTGGGATTTCCGGTGATATCGTGCTGCATTGGCCACGATGGCCATATGGTCCTTCGAGAGTCCGATGACGGGGGTCGCAGTCAGGAGATAGAGCGCATGTTTGTGATGTTCGGCGATGTTGATAAATGATCCGATGTCATGGAGAAGAGCGGTAACTTCAAGAAGGAGACGGTACTCGAGTGACAGATTGTGCAGAGTCCGTGTTTCATCAAACAGTTTCACCGCAAACCGGGAGACCGCCGTTCCATGCTGCTCGTCGAACAGATACTTGCGGCCGATCTGGAGCGCAGAGGCCATGACCTGATCCCGGTGCGGCAGCGCTTTCGTGCCGTAAAGCTCCTGCAACATGTCGAGGAGCAGACCGTCTTTGAGCCCCACCTTGGGGATGATGAGCTCATCGACATTCGCCAGTTTCAGGATTTTCTGCAGAACGATGGCGGCGGGGACGATGACGTCCGCCCTGTCAGGGCGTAGCCGCAGCTGTCCGACGCGCTCTTCGAATGACATGCCGAGCAGTTTGCGCACGAGCGCATCGAGCTCTCCATCCTCGAGCACCGTGTCTTTCTCTTTCCCGAGCACTTCCTTGCGGAGATCTCCCAGCGTTTCGATATTCCCTCCTGTCCCGACGCACACATCGATCTTCTGATCTCCGATCTCCTTCTTCAGCCGGCGCTGGGTTGCGTCAACATACTCACGCACAAGTTGATTGAACTTCTTCTCTCCGTGCTTTTTCCCCTCCAGGACCTGGAGGAGCCGCACCGCACCCATACGGAAGCTCTCCGTCGAAAGGATTTTGCCGTCGGAAACCAGCGTGATCTCCGTGCTGCCGCCGCCAATATCCACAAGCATCGCGAGCTTGTCACGGAGATTTACCTTTTCCTCGACCGCAAGATGAATCAGCCGCGCCTCCTCCTCCGCTCCGATGAGTACAATCTCGATGCCGCTTGCCTGCGCAATCCTGTCAATGAACAGATCCCGGTTCGCCGCTTCGCGGGTTGCGCTTGTCCCTACCGCTTTCGTCCATTTCGCACCGCGTTGATCCACCGCTTCGCGGAATCGCTTGAAGGCCTCCACGGCTGAGTCGATGGTTGGCTCGGCAATCAGGCCGGACGTGAACACATCCTGACCGAGACGGACAGGTTCCCGGAGATTGTCAAGGACCGTGAATTTCTTCTCTCCGTCGGCAGTCCCGATCACCAGGCGAATGGCGTTGGAACCGACGTCGATGGCAGCAAATGTCGGCATGACTTTCGGCTAACTTTTTGGCAATATAGTCATCCAGCGGACTAAAGTCACGGTTTCGGGGATTCGAAGCCTCTCTCGGTGTTCGCCGAGGTTACCTCTCTCGTTTTGATCGTGGCAATGATTTGTTGTCTCAACGGCCAACCGGAAATCCGTACGAGCGGTTCGCGCCTGCTCCGCCATGCGGAGCGAAGCGGGGAACCGCCCCTACGATGGGAGCCCATGAGGATGTATTTGCAGACGACAGGCCGGAGTGCGGAACGCAGGGCGCCTGGCCGGGGTTTGTGCATGTGGGGAGTGCGATCACAAGGACAACAGGAGGCAACATGCCGGAACGGAAAAAGCTCTCGGAGGGCGAGATCTCGAAAGCGCTTACGTCACTGCGGGGATGGTCGCTGGCCAACGGAAAGCTTCATAAAGAGTTCAAGTTCGAAGATTTCACACGGGCATTTGGATTCATGGCGACCGTGGCTCTCATCGCCGAAGGACTGAATCATCATCCCGATTGGTCGAACGTGTACAACCGCGTCATCATCGACCTGAACACCCACAGCGAAGGGGGGATTACAGGTTACGATGTCGAATTCGCGACCCGGGTGGAGAGGGTTTTGGGGTAGGGGAAGAGCAGATTAAGATCAAGATTGAGATTAAGTTTGAGAGCGAGGGTCAGGTTGAGGGGGAGCATCACGGACTCCGCGACAAACGCCATCCCGTTCGAGCTCACGCTCATGGGGATGGCGTCTGCCAGGGATTACAGCTCAGTTGAATCACATCTTCGCGAATGAACCAACCAGCTCGTTGAATTCCTCTTCAGCAGCCGCAACGGTTTTTGCCGGGCCGGTGAATTTGAAGAAGACCACCCCTTGTGGCGCTTCGGCAATGGCTCCCAGAAGACGGAAATTCTCCTTGCTCCCCGTGGATTGCATCATCGGACCGCCGGGGGCAAGATACGTCCCCGCAATCTGCACCAACGTCACCTTTATGCCGTTCACTTCTTTTTGAGATCGTGAGGGCGGGATGTTCGTTTCGAATTGCCCGACCCACCGCTGGATGTTATCTTCCACACTCCCCCCCTGCCCGCCCCCGAAATAGAACACGCCGCATTCACCCATCTGCGTGTCTCCCTCCGCGACGGGCACCGCATAGCTGGCAACGCGCATGGTGCGTTGACCCTGGTCAGTCCACCTCTTCGGGACCGACCATTTCATTCCTGCTGCCGTCCCGGACACAGAACCCAGGAGTGCCGAACCAGGACCCGCCTGATTCGACTGCTTCGCACATCCCCCGAAAACAAGTGTGAAAACGATCGCCGCACCGAGGATATTTTTACCACCGCACTTCATGTGATCACCCCTTTCATCTGAGAAGAAAAAGAAAATATCCGGGAGGCCGCTCTTTGGACCTCCTCAACCTACAACCGGTATGCGAGCATGGCCCCTGCTCCGCGGCTGCCGGCCATGGGGATAATTCTGAACCCTGACCCGATGTCACCAACTGGTCCAACCTCCGCCTCGTCGTCTCCGTGAGCAGCAATCATCCCGAAGGTATATCCAAGCGCTATCGCAAGCGGGAAATCGCTGTACCAATGCCAGCCCTTGCTGACGAGGCTTATTCCCGCCAGGCCGATAACAACGTATCCTGCGGGCCTCACCCATGTAAGTTCGGGGTAATTCTCCGCAAGCACGGTCACCGTTGCCATGGCAGTCGTCACGTGTCCCGAAGGAAAGGCGTAATATCGCGGCTGGTTCGCGTTATATCCTCTGAGCGACGGAAATGGACGCCATGTTCCCCGCGGAGCGGAGGCGACTTGAGGACTTTCCCGGCCCGTAACGCGTTTTAGAATCTGGACGACGATCCCCGACGCGAGCAAGGCTTCTACCGTCTGACTGGCAACCCGGAGCGATCTGTCATCTCCCCACGCTAAACCGTGGAGGGCGAACGCGCCGGCAACACCGAGCGTAAGTCTGCCGTCCCCGGCAAAGGCGAATGCGTCCGCACAAGAAATTCCAAAGCGCGATGAGGTGATTGCATCGTGCGTCGCGTCGTATGATTCCCGATCAAGTGCATAGAGCAGTCCTGTGGCAATGGCCGTACTGCCGATTGCCGGAAGAGCCTCGATGCGAAACGTCTGTTTTCCAAAGCGAACCCAGTCCCGCGGGATATTCGTGAACATTGCATGCCACGCCGGACGCGCTGAGGAAGTGAAAGGCTCGGCGCAGTGAGACGAAGTGTCAGCCACAACAGGTGAATCGGGAGAGGTGACAATCAGGGCAGAATCCGGAGCCTGCGCAGGGGAGGAGCTGCCCGTACACATGAGCACGAACACGACAGCAGGAATGGCTCGCCTCATGGATTTTCCCCGTCCGGCGTGATTGCCGGCATTTTGTTCTTTGTTCATGGAGCGATGTGCTCAGAAAGCAACGACAACCTGAACCCCGGCCTGCGACGGCGTCAGAAGCGGAAGAACGGACACCTTAGGCGCCCGAACGGAAGTTTCTCCCTCTATTCCTCCCATCTCCGGTGGGTGGGCCGCGAGCATTCCAAATGAATACCCGAGGGCGAGACCCAGCGGATAGTCACTGTACCAGTGAATGCCGGTATTCCCCATACTGATCCCGATGAGACCGACGATTGTATACCCTACCGGCCTCGCCCACCACCATTCAGGATAGTTTTCCGCAACCACCGTGACCGTGGCAAGAGCAGTGGCAATATGTCCTGATGGAAAGGCATCATACTTCGGGACGTGTTTATGGTATTCAATCTGGTTGGGAAAAACGTCCCACCTTCCGCCCGGTCGCGTTGACACAAAAGGGCTTTCGCGGCCAGTCACGTGTTTGAGAACCTGTATGACCGTGCCGCATGCAAGGATGGCTTCCACCGTCTGGCTTGCCGTACGGAGAGCGCGGCCGTCCTTCGCCAGGAACCCATACGCCGCAAAAGCTCCCGCAAGACCGAACTGCGGGCGGCCGTCCCCCATATATTCAAACAGATCGCTCAGGCGCTTCGTGGCGGAAGATCCCTTGTACCATCTGTCGGAGAGTCGCCACGTCTCATCATCAGTTGCAACCAGCGCACTGGTCACGAACGTCATGCCGACCATTGCGGGTATTTTCTCCGTCGTGAAGGTGAGGCGTGAGTATCGGACCCAGTCGTTGGGAATGTTGGTGAACATGCTGTACCATTCCGGCACGTATTCTTCAGGAACACACGCCTCTGCAGTGTTGGTCAGCAGTGCAGTAGCGGAATCAGACCGCGCAGGGGTGAAGGGGATCTCCTGTGCGAAAGCGGCACGCGGGCAGCAAGCAATTCCTATGACAGCGGTGAAGACAAGACAACGCCATCTGTCACCCTCTTTGGATAAATCCATTACCTCTCAGATGATGGAATACACACACGGGAGTACTCTATGTTCAGAAAGGGCGTTCCGGTTTTTCTTGCATGCCCGTCTGGAAGAGCGGGGGGATAATATCTGCAAAAGTCGCGCGAACATCAAGTTGACCAGAGACGCCGTAACTTGAAATTGTACCGGATTTTATGCACTATTCTTCATGATTCTCGTCATTCCAGCGATGGAAATTCGCGACGGACGCTGCGCCCGGACGGCACACGGGATTGAAGGATTCGGTTACTCCGATGATCCAGTCGAAGTTGCCAGGCTCTGGCGAACGGAGAATGCAAAATCGATCCACGTGACCGATCTCGATGGGGCACTTGAAGGACGCCTTGTCAATGTAGACGTTGTCCGGCGACTGGTGCAGACCGTAGACATCCCGATCGAGCTCGGTGGAGGTTTGTGCACCTTCGAGGAGGTGCGGTGGGCGTTCGACACCGGCGTGTACAGGGTCCTCATTAACACCATG
>Ga0326726_10006561_pt1 | contig 10475 bp, 9 predicted proteins | sample MHFenrmetagenome_2_FD_207603 | JGI IMG/M metagenome (GOLD analysis project Ga0326726, IMG submission 207603) | Lab enriched peat soil microbial communities from Michigan Hollow, Ithaca, NY, United States - MHF15MN | ecosystem: Environmental > Terrestrial > Soil > Wetlands > Peat | place: USA... | reverse complement strand
ACGTTTTTAAGATATTCGCCACCAGGGGTTGATTTTACTACCTGGTCAATAGCATCTTCAAGTGTTGTGGCTTTTGTTTTTCTGATTTCTTGTTTGCTTGCGCCCATGTAGCTTTTAATCAGAACATAATTAGCAGTCGATTCTACATTCCTGTTGGAAATCATATTTACCTTACCGATTTGCTTGGTTGTTGCACACGATTCTAACAAGAACATTGCACAGAAAAAAAGAATTTTGTTCATTGAAATTAGTATTTGCCGGCCAGTTCCTTAATTCGGTGGTTAATAATAAAAGCGTGGAACTGAACTTATCCACACAAGAGGCTCTGGTAAGCCCTGAACATGAACAAGAAGCCCCACGCCATATCGACGTGAAGCATTGACGAATTGCTCATATTCATTTGAATTTACCAGATTCCTTGTGTAAGCAATAAGTAACGCTTCGAATAATTCTTATTCAAAGATACAAAATATAGATGTGACTGCAAATGCCAGAGTGCTTGACCATATTCTGCCGGAAAATTTCTAATAGCATACAATACTTAATAACAGGAACTTAACTTCAGCCAGTGACTGTCAATTTACTCAGGTCAAGAGGGTCAAGGTGGCTGGTTATTCCACTCGGTATATATTCATGCTATATCCTCCTTACGCTACAAAGATGCTTTTATTTTTAAATTAGGAACAATTGTTGTATTATTTAGCAAAGACCCTGACTCATAATCAGGGGGTCGCTGGTTCGATCCCAGCTGGGCCCACAAAGTTAATTATTAAACCCTTCTATATCTGTTATTTAGAAGGGAATTGATTTTTGGGGGTACATTGGGGTGGACACTAAAATTCTTATTGACTAGTATACTTCACTTTAAAATGCAACTTATGTAGTATTATACGAACAATTAATATTATATTACATAATAAAATTATTCAATATATATTTCGTTTTATATTTAATTTTGAAGAATAAGAATATTCAAATTATCGAATAAAGTATGTAATAAATAAAATAGATAATGAAAAAACTTGTAATTGTTTTTGGAATTATACTATTCAGTTTTAATTCTTATTCACAAAATTGTTCATCTCGAGCAGGAGAAATAGTTAAAATTGAAGGTTTTATTATGAAAGGGGATTCAAGTTTACTAAAGGATAGTATTAACGTTATTACTCTGGCTGATAAAGAAATATCTATCTCGAATTTCAGAAGAGGTAAAACATATTATTCTGAAGGTGATAAAAAAATTCTTAAACTAAATGTTACAAGAATTGAAGAAAAAGAATCTGGGACTTTTGGTAAAGGCAAATATTATTTTTGTCTGCCGAAAAATAGGGATCCAAAATATGGGGTTAAGTGGGCAGTTATTATTAAATCGGGAGAATCTATTACATTATGGGGCGTCTGGGAAATGGGTTAGTCTTTTTAAAATTACTTTCAGTTTCTAAAATAGCATTCACCTTGCACTAATGAGGGGATAAATTCAATCAGTAAATACCGCTTTTACTTATTTTTACATGGACTTATTTATAGCCCATGGAAATTATCTCCAGGGGTTTTTGTTTTCTGATTATATATAATTTCATTGGTTCCATCAAGTTCATCATATAATTTATTATCTGGAATGAATTTGAATCCAGCCACAATGCAATTTTCAGATAAATGAACATTATATTTCTCGGGACTTTCCGGAATCTGATCAAAGTATTTATCACTTTCTGATTCTTCAAAATTTATATTAGTAAATAGCCTTGAAACATCTCTGGAACAATGCCAGGGGGAGTGTGTAAATTCAATATCATTCTTTGTAATATACTTTGTCAGATATCCTATTAATAATTTTCGATCCTTATCTAGTTTCTTTACTGCAAAAACCGGAACTGTTGACCACATTCAGCCGGCAAATGGCATTAATAATACTAATCTGAACATCAATGATTTAACTCCAGCCAGAGATGGTCAAGATATACTGGCGAAAGGTGGTCAGGGCCACCGGCTTTTCCAGTCTGCTTATCTGAGCAGTTTTCAACCCTTCTCTTATTAATTTGTGTATTTCAAAATACATAATCAACTTTTGCATTAATTTTCTCATTTCAAAAATGTTTCAAGTGGAAAAAAGGGGACGTTTATTTGAGTTGAAAATCTCAAGATATATTTATTAATTTTGATCGAACCGAATTAAAGGGAAGCCTACAAATGGAGTTCATCTTAATAAATATTTCCTATTGTTTAAAAGACTATTACTTACTTGAAACTCGTTTTGACGGGATTATGTATATTTGTATATTAAGTTTTGGATTCTTATTTTGAGGATTTTAATAAGTTTAGTGATGGAAAAGAAATTTTATTCAACGAAAATTTATGATACAGTGCTTTTTGAAACTCAAAATTTCACTGTAGTTCCATCTTTAGGGTCATTAATAGAAGGATGGGTATTAATTACTCCTAAGGAAGAATGCCTGAACTTTAGTTTACTTGATCAATCAAAGTTTCATGAACTGGAAGACTTAATTAACGAAATAAAAGTTTTCCAAAATTCAATTTATGGGAGTTCTATCTTATTTGAACACGGTCCATCTAAGATCTGTTCAAAAACTGGTTGTGGAGTTGATTATGCTCATTTACACATGGTGCCTTTTGGGCAAGATCTATTAAACGGTTTTGGTAGATTTTTAAATATCAATTTAGAGTGGCAGAGGATAAAGGGTATTTCTGAAATTTCAGCTATCAATAAAATCGGGAAAGACTATCTGTATTACCGTACTCCTGATAATTCAAGTTTCCTAACGATTCAGGACGAATTTCCAAGCCAGGTATTTAGGCAAATTATTGCTTATTACCTGAACATCCCTGAAAGGTATAACTGGAAAAGCTATCCTGAGTTAGATGTTGTAGCAAAAACTATCAGAAAATATGAGTTATTAAAAGTAAGTCATGAGTACTGATTCAAATAGTAGTACTGGATTTGCTCCTATTGATCCAACAGATGGTAGGAAAGTTGGAGATTGGCAAACTCGTTACCCAACAAAAGCACAAAAAACTATCATCCTAGAAGCCATATACTTAGGGGTTATATTATTTCTGATTCCAGTAATTCTATTGCTATTTATAAGTCTTAAGGGAATCAACTTCTTTGATAATGCAGTAATAAGAAAATATACATTTGCTTGGCTAGGAGGGACATTTGGTGGTGTCCTTTTTTCACTAAAATGGTTGTATCATTCAGTAGCTAAGAACATTTGGAATGAAGATAGAAGGTTGTGGAGGCTAATCACACCACATCTTTCTGGTGGCTTTTCTTTCGCAATGGTAGTGCTTATCTCTTCAAATCTTATTAATGTATTTAATCCTGATGCATTGAACAAGTTAGGAACCATTTTTGGAATAGGGTTTTTAACAGGATATTTCTCTGATTATGCTATTGGTAAGTTTTCAGATGTCGCGAAGACTCTTTTTGGCGTAGCTCCAAAACCTGATTCCGATAAAGAGAATCACAAGATTCAAGATGAGCAATCCTGATCAATATTTATTATTCAACAAAGATTTCGTAAAAGCGACTATTGAAAATTCTGGCGTTAAAGCATTTAACTTAATTAAATATGGCTTAAATACACCTGAGTATTTAATACTTACTAGTGATTTTTATCTACAATGGATCACAGATGAAGACCTTAGTGAAACATCTGAATTGGTCTATACAAGTATTTATGAGCACTTTCTAAACAAGGATATTGATTGCATTATTATTAGATCAAGTGCAGTAAATGAAAAATTTGGAGAGCGCGGTTTATTTCTGAGTGATATTTGTAAGAACAAACCTGCTGCTATAAAGCAATCGATAAAAAATATTTTTGATGATTTCAAAAGGAAGCGTGATAGCCAAAATAAGATAGCTTTGATCACCCAGGAGTATAGAAAACCAATTATTCAAGGACATCTTTCAAATGAAAGAAGAGTTACAGATAGGATAGATCAATGGATATTAGAAAAGGAAAATGTTTCAGAAAAAAGTGTTGTAGTATCAAAATTTAAAACTACTATTGATGATTCAAAGGTCCTGGACTTTTCTATTTATTCTTGTCTGAATAGTAAATCATTAAATGAAAGTATTGAATTCATTGCTTCATGGTTTTGTAAATCAGAATGCAGGTATCACTTAGAATGGTTATGGGATGGGATTAACTTCTGGATATTACAAATTGATGAAGAGTATAATCAATTAAAGGGTACAGAACCAGGTTATTCATGGAATATTGGGAAATGGAATAAAAACCTGATTAAAATCAAGGATCCATTAAAGCTAGAAGTGTTTGAAACCGTTGAGACCTCGCACAAAAACTGGCCCAAGATTACATGTATTAAAACATTCCGTAAACTCAGTTTGCCTTTTTGGCAAGTCTATATTCTAGAAAACGAGGATATTATTAGAAAAATATCTGAAGATAAGCCTGACCTTTCACTTATTTCCGATTTGAAAAATCTTCTTGTATCTCCGATAGTTATAAGGAGTGATATAAGAGATAATCAAGAATTATTGCTAGCCAGAACTGACACAATTTTTGAATTAAATGATGCATTGGAGTTTCTAAAAAGTGAAACTAAAAGATTCATGGAAAGTGGATTAAGCCCAGATAAGTTTTGTTTCTTAATTCATAAATTCATCGTATCCATTTCCGGAGCTTTGGCCTACGCAAAACCAAATTTAGAGCGAGTAAGGATTGACTCGACATGGGGAATTGCCGATGGGCTTTATTTTTATCCGCATGATTCATTTGAGGTTGATATTCAAAATAACATCATTGCAAAAAAAACAAGGTGTAAACACAAATATGTTGATGTTGATGAAAATGGCAAATGGTATGCTAAGGATTCTGGTGTCAATTATGATTGGAAGCAGTCTTTGACAGCTCATCAAATAAAGGATATAGCAAGCTATACTCAAATGCTTGTTGACGAGCTTGAAAAGCCCGCAACCGTTATGTTTTTCATTAATAAAAAAAAGGGGTTACCTGAAGTCTTACCATGGTTTTATACAATAGATGAAGTCCATGATTCAACAACAGATTATACTGACATAATATTCTCAGAAAAGAAGATTGTTATCTATTCCAAGGAAGATTTAGCCAAGTATAGATCTGTTGATTTCAGTTGTCATAAAAAGAATAAACTCAAACTCTGTCTAGATGTAGATTTGTTAAGAGATAAAGAATTCATAGAGGAAATAGGTGATTTCGCAAAGGAAAATGATTTTGTTGTTGACATTGAAGGAAGTATACTTTCGCATCCATATTACGTGCTTAGATCCAAAGGAGTTGTCGTAAGATGTTTTAATCCACTCGATTTCTCACCATCACCCAAAGAGTTTTATAAATTAGTTAGAGACCAGATCCCAGTAAAAATTGAAAACAAGTTTGAGACAGCAATTAGTACTAAGGTATTCCCTGGTGAATTACTCTATTTCCTTAAAGAAAAAGCAATAGAAGAAGCTTTTGAACTATACTGGAGCAAAGACAATGACAGTACTATTGAGGAGCTTTCTGACCTATTTGAGGTAATTTTAGGGGTTTGCAAAGCCTATGGAATTCAACTTAAAGAGATTGAGAAAATTGCAGAGAAGAAGCGGCAGAAGAGAGGTGGTTTTAATGAAGGAGTATATCTAATTGCAACTCGAGAAAATTCTTTATTCCAATTAACAAAATCAGAACAAAAGCTTTTCCCAGATAACCAGAGGATTAATGACATAGATATTCCAATTAAGCCCATTGTTAAATTTTTCCAGAAGGGGAAAATCAAAAATCTTAAATCATTATCAAAAGTTGATAAATTTGAGTTGTCTTATTTAAATAATTATAATTTATTATCAAGTAGATTCAGATATCTTTTAAAGCCAGATACATATAATAGCATTAGCATTGAATACAAAGAAAAGTGTATAAAAATTCAATTAGAAAAGATAGATTTTGACCCAGAAAAAGATCAAATGGATTTATTTATGGGAGAAAGGTCATAATTTTCTTTCAAGATTCAGAGGCTTTTCCTAGTTAAGAATAAGTATTTTTTGTATCCTATTTGTATCCCATTAAAATGTAAAACCCTCATATCGCGTTTGATATGATGGCTTTTTATACTCGGAGTGGATATCAAACCTCTTTGTAGTGAATCATCATAATGTGAGTACATAAATAAAGGATTAGTAACATCCATTAAAATGGTCCATTTTTCAAAATTCAGAATTCTTTTTCAACTTAACGGTGGAACTCACTGTTTTTTGCAGAGAGTATAGTAACAAAAATCCAGTGTACTGATTGGTTAGCCAGAACTTAATTTTACCACTCCGCGATATCTTCAAAATGGGAATCAAAAAACTGTTCTACAACTTCTTTTAGTACCTCAAATACAACTTGCTCATTTCCAATCATTGGTATAACGTTATTCAAGAAGTCTGTGTTATTTTCACTTAAGGCACAAAGGCAAGCTTTAGCGAGGTAGTATTTTCTGGTGCTGCTAATTTTTAAGCTTTTAGCAGAACATTTGTTTTGGAATAATTTGAAAATTCCACTTATCGCTCCTTGTGCTTGGAATGTTAATTTTTTCTCATCGGCAGACATATCCCAAAACTTATCTTTCATAAAGGTCAAATTTTTGCCAATGATGTTTGAGAGCAATCTGCCTCCCGCCTTGTAATTTTTTAAACCAAGGTCTTCACAATCACTTCCAGATATAGAACAAAAGTGAGGGTGGTGGTCCTCAAATCCAATTTCATGGCAAATATTTAACTGAAGATCCACATCAATTAAAAATTCCCCCGTGTAATGTCCATTCCGATACCAATCTTCACCGTCAAAATAAATTGGGCCATTACCATCTTCAACAGGATACGGAGTTACTAGTTTAGATGTAGAATAATCATTATCTGTAATCAAAATTCTATATGCTGGTGGATTGTATTTTTTAAAATCTTCAACCCAGTAGAAACTTTTCCCCTTTACTAGATCATTCCATAAATATTCGAAACTGATATTTCCATAAATTGATCCGAATGCCCATTTATTGGGTGAAACCCAAGAAACACAAGTCCTGGTGTTGCTTAACTTGCTTTCATCCCAAACCAAAGAAGAGCGTATCACCCCGTCTTCTATTATTCTAAGAGCGTCTTTTAAATGTGTGATATGGCGGACCACTGAGAAGGGCTGACAACTTTGCTCTGTCCAGTTTTTCCTGGTTGATTTTAGTCCAACCTTATATCTATTCCACTCAGCTATGCTCATAATCCAAATTGCTATTCCTAGTTAATGGTAGAACTCAGCCGCCGCGTAGCGGTCGGCTGTAGTGAATTGTTATCACAAATATTGTTTCCAATGAAGCCCCATATACTACAGTCTCGCTCGATTATGCTCAAGTCTTGAGATTGATGGCAGTCTTACCGCAGTTGCAACGCAATTCTTCTGGCAGTCCCTTGCGCGGGGAGATATAAAGGTATGACAGACAGACTGGGTTTTCGCAGCGCAGGTGCCCCAGAAGAGTTCTGAAAGCATCTACCACTTCCTGAAACTCGTGGGCCCGTAAATTGGCCCATTCGTTGAAGTGAACGGAGGGGTTGATCGCCCATTGTTCCGTATTCGTCTTAGCAATGAGTTCCTTCGCCGTAGCTCGCATCCCGGCTAGGGTGGTTTTCTCCTCCTCAAGTTTCCATTTGATCGCGGATTTCTCGCCGTCTTCAAGCAATACGCGCCACTGCCTCAATACATTTGGCATAAGATCCCCCAAGTCATATTGACCGTCACCTCGAAATTCGATCCGGGCGCGAAGATTATCCGCTAAAATGACAGCTGTATATTCGAGGTAGCGGCGTAAGAGCCAGGCGGCTTGCGGTACGTTGTCCTTTGCTAGTTCATTCTGGATTTCGGACCAGATGTCGTGATCGTCCCAGACCCGTGGACCCGAATCCACAGTCCAACCGCCGAAGGACTGGCTACCATAGATCAGATTCTCGGTCTTCATGTATTGGAGCCACACACGGTCATGAGTTGTGAGAATGAACTGTGTGTTTGGAAACTCTTTTTTAAGAAGCCGGCACACTTCACGACGGTGCCCAGTATCAACCGACATGAGCACATCGTCGAGGACAGCGAAGGTAAATTTATCACCGAGCGTGTGTTTCATCAGGGCCAAGTAAAGGCAAAGGCCCATAGCGTCCTGATGACCTTCGCTGTGATAGGCTCCAGGCGGGAAGAGCCCACGACCGTAAAAATCTACATTAAAACTGAGCTTTGCCGGCTCAGACGTGAGGGTTCCAACAAACTTCTCCTCATCATCACGATTTATGGAGCGGTAGTAGGTGGAGAAGTCCTTGGCAACCTGATCAAAAATGCCTTCCAACACCCGAGTGGCGATGATGTTGTAATGGTCAAGTATCTTTTGAGCGATAGTGCTCTGTGACCCGCGATTCCTCTTTTCTCTTGTCGCTAGTAAAAGCCGCGTATAGCGATCTTGCGCGACACTGAGGATATCGCGTGCCTGTTCCGCGATCGATGTATCAGGCAGAGTGTTAATAGCAGCAATGCACTCGTTGATCTGTGCTTGTTGATGCGTTGCCGGAGACCACCATGATTTGGTAATGGCCGTGATAGCAGGACCTACCCGGCAGTGGTCTTCAAGGAAATCCTTGAGTGCCGTACCCACTTCTCTAAGGTCATTAAGATAGGTATCAACCTCGATGTGTTGTACTGGTGGTTTTAAGCTCTCGCTGTACTGGATAACGCGAACAATCGCCTGAATACGATTAGTTAGGGCTTCTAGGACGGTGTTGATGTTGGTCCGAAGCTTACCGAGTAGCTTTTCGGTTTCCTCTGCATTGAGAATTTTCTTCCGCAAATAATCGCGCAGATCGTCGGCCTTCCATGGTGTGTCACAAAGGGGACAGGCATCTTCGGTGACCAAATCAAGGCCTGTCTTGATGAATCCATGGCGACGAGCAATCGTTAGGGCCTGTTCGTCGTCCCGTAATTTCTCGAGAGCGGTATTTGCCGCCTGGCGGTTATCAATAAGCATGGCGGGCTCCTCGCTCTGCAGTGTTTTTTGGAGCGCACTGAGGTCAGCTTGTGCAACGACTTTACTTAGACTAGGTTTCTTATCCGCATCCTGCAGTGCGGCTATACCACTCTTGAAGGAGGTGCTTTTAGTTAACTCGTATAGAGCCGGCAAACCAAGTATCTTGCGATTCTCGTTTATCTTTTCAAGCACAAGTGCGTGCTCCAATTTATCGATCTTTAACGCGGTCTTCAGGTCCACTTCTGCCTTAATGCGATTACGTTCAGCTTCATCCAATTCATCCCTGCACTTGTTGTTGAAGGTGGTAAACGTTTTTCGTGTTCGCTCAATATGATCGAGGCGGAGTAAGATCTGAACATCGATTGAGCGTTGCCCAGGCGGGGTTATAATATATTTAACTATCTCCCGGCGTGAAAGCGCAAATTCCGGGTGCGTTTCCAGTTCAGAAATGATGCCTTCAACAGCCGCGTCAGGGGGCGTGATCATAACGTTCTTTGGATTCTTCACAGAGCGGTGAATAGTAAAAGACTTGTTGAGGGAAGGAATGTCTCCTGTGATGGTTACATTCGCCTTTTCCGGATGGGTTCGTTGATCAACATGAGGAGCATGATTCTTTACACTCAGACCAGCTGTTCCCTGACCTGAAAGGCGGGTGACGTCACCTGTTAGGCAGAATTCGATGGCATCTACAACACCACTCTTACCGGTACCGTTGGGACCGCAAATTCCGAAATTATTGCAAGCAAGGTTGAGGTTGAGCTTACGTATACCTCGAAAATCTTTAATTTCTAGAGTTTTAACGCGGATCATATCTCACTTTCTGTTGATGATTCAAACAAGGCCTTATTGATGTCATCAGGCTTGGGTACAACCCCCTTGAGAAGAAGGGTTTCCAATCTGTTTATCGCATCATCCGGGATATCCGGATCTGCGTGCATCACTGCGACAAACTCCTCCATAACCTGTAGGGCGGTCGGAGGAATAACTATGTTATCGCCTTCTTTAGACATACTATTTTGCTTCGTTAGTTGTGGTTAGTGTAACATATATTCTGTTGGAAGTGGCAGTAGAATATCAAAATATTAGCTTATTATATTTCAATTTTGTTTCCACATGCAGATAATATTCTCTTTTCAGAAAAATCCAAATAATATGCAATTTAGTAGAAAAATCGCTTATAATGATCAACGTCAGCCGGAATATTTTGAGCACCCATAACAATAATTAAATGTTTGTAATTATATCATTTACAAAGTTGAATTATTTCCGGCGAAAGGTGGTCAGAACCTCCGTTTTATGCAATCTCAGGGGAGTGTCAAGATACAATCAGCCTGTCTCAAATAATCGTCCCATTGTTTGTAGACTGATAACAGGGGAGGTTAGCAGTGTTTTTTGGACGTTTCGGTGTGTCTACTTTGTTTGGGGGAGGA
>Ga0326726_10006560_pt1 | contig 10475 bp, 9 predicted proteins | sample MHFenrmetagenome_2_FD_207603 | JGI IMG/M metagenome (GOLD analysis project Ga0326726, IMG submission 207603) | Lab enriched peat soil microbial communities from Michigan Hollow, Ithaca, NY, United States - MHF15MN | ecosystem: Environmental > Terrestrial > Soil > Wetlands > Peat | place: USA... | reverse complement strand
CATGGACGTCCTCCCGCATGCTTTCCACCTTTCGCCTGGCGTCGGCGATGGCCTGCCGAACTCGTGCCGGGGCCGTACCACCCGGGACATCGTGGATATTGAGTACCGCCTGCAGAGTCAGAGAGGAATAAAAATCCTGATCAAACGCGGGATTCAACTGGCGTAGTTCCTCCAACGGCAAATCTGCCAACTCACAATTTCTTTCGATGCAGGTTTGCACGGCTTTGCCAACTATTTCATGGGCCAGGCGGAAAGGAACTCCGCGCCGCACCAGGTATGTGGCGCCGGCCCAGGCGTTCATGAATCCGGACTCGGCGGCTTGCTGCATGCGTTCGTGATTGAATTCCACCGCCTTCATCCAACCGGATGCGAGCGGCAGCAGCGAAAGCACGGTGCCGGTGGCGTCAAAGAGCGGCTGCTGAGTTTCCTGCAAGTCTTTGTTGTAGGCCAAGGCCAGGCCTTTCACCGTGACCAGCAGGGCGGTCGCGTCGCCGATGATGCGGGCGGCCTTGCCCCGCGTGAGCTCGAGCAGATCTGGATTCATCTTTTGCGGCATGGCGCTACTCCCCGTCGAGTAAGCCTCCGGCAAACGGATGAATCCAAATTCCTGCGACGAAAATAAGATCATCTCTTCCGCCCAGCGGCTGAGGTGGACGGCGAGAAGCGACAGAGCTCCAACGAACTCGAGAACAAAATCGCGATCACTGGTAGCGTCGATGCTGTTGGCGGTCGGAGCATCGAAGCCCAGGTCGTCCGCCATGGCCCGGCGGTCGAGTGGCAGTGTGGCGCCCGCCACTGCGCCCGAACCCAGGGGAGAAAGATTCAACCGTTTGCGACAGTCGGCGAGCCTCTCCGCGTCCCGCAGAAACATTTCCACGTAGGCCAGCAGCCAGTGCGCGACCAGCACCGGCTCCGCGCGTTGCAGATGCGTGTAAGCAGGCATGGCTGCACTTCCCGCTTGTTCCGCCCGGTCGATAGAAATGCTGAGCCAATTCCCCAGATCGGCCCGCACCTGATCAATCGAGGCCCGGACGTAAAGGCGGAGATCGGTCGCAATCTGTTCATTACGGCTGCGGCCGCTGTGTAACTTGTATCCCGTATCGCCAATCAGCGCGACCAGTTGCTTTTCGACGAAGTGATGCACGTCTTCCGCGTCGTTGTCGTCGAGAAAGGCAGGCGACGCCGCTTTTTCGCCAATCTGCGTCAGGCCCTGACGGATGGCAATCAGCTCGGTCGAGGACAAGACTCCCGCATTCTTCAGTGCTGAAGCGTGGGCGCGGCTGGCAGCCAGCTCTTCCCGAAGCAACCGCCGGTCGAAGTCGAACGACCGCTGCCAGCGCTCGAAGTCGGCATCGAGCGGCTGGCGGAATCGTCCTGACCACATCTTCATCGTGTCACCTCAGGCTTCACGGCGTCGGCGCGGAGCCGGGCGCGCGAGCGCGACGGCAGACCCAGGATGCGGATGAATCCTTCCGCGTCTTTCTGGTCGTAGCTTTCGCCCATGGTGAAGGACGAGAGATCCGTACGGTAAAGCGAATTTTCAGACTGCCGGCTGACCACCGACACGTTGCCCTTGTAGAGCGCGAGTGTAGTCGTGCCCGTGATGTCCTGCTGCGTGTTGTCAACGAATGCATCGAGCGCTTCGCGCAACGGAGTGAACCAGAGACCGAAATAGGCCAGCTCTGCATACTTCAACCCAATGTGCTGCTTGAAGTGCATGAGATCGCGCTCCAGGCACAAAGCTTCGAGTTCCCGGTGCGCGGCAATCAGCAGAGTTCCGCCCGGGGTCTCGTAACATCCCCGCGATTTGATGCCGACAAAGCGGTTCTCCACCAGGTCAATGCGGCCGATGGCATTGCGCCCGCCGATTTCGTTCAGCAACTCGACCAGCGAGACCGGATCGAGCTTCATGCCGTTCACCGAAACCGGAGTTCCCTTCTCAAAACCAATGACCACCCGCTCTTCGCGGTCGGGAGCTTCCTGCGGCGAACGGGTCAACTGCCAGGTGCTGGGAAGCGGCGCGTTGCCGGCATCCTCCAGTTCCCCACCCTCGTGGCTGATGTGCCACAGATTGCGATCGCGACTGTGTATCTTCTCCCGGCTCGCGGTAACGGAGATTCCTCGCTTCTCGGCGTAGTCGAGGCAGTCTTCGCGCGACTTCAGGGTCCATTCCCGCCAAGGTGCGATCACTTTGAGTTCCGGCGCCAGCGCCTGGTACGCGAGTTCGAAGCGCACCTGGTCATTGCCTTTTCCGGTGCAGCCGTGCGCTACCGCGGTTGCCCCCTCACGGAGGGCCACTTCCACCTGATGCTTGGCAATTACCGGACGCGCCAATGAAGTCCCCAGCAGATACTTATGCTCGTACACCGCGCCTGCTCGCAACGCAGGGAACACGTACCCGGTGAGAAATTCCTCGCGCATATCTTCGACGACAACCTTGCTGGCACCGGTCTTGTATGCCTTTTCGACGACGGCTTCGATGTCGTCTCCCTGGCCCACATCTCCGACCATGGCGATCACGTCGTAGGCGTAGTTTTCCTTCAGCCAGGGAATGATGATGGAGGTGTCCAGACCTCCGGAGTAAGCAAGCACTACTTTCTCAGCCATTTGCGCTCCTCGAATTCGAGCGGCCAACCTTGCCGCCGAGCAGTAACAGCAGAATGGCCTTCTGCACGTGCAGGCGGCTTTCCGCCTGGTCGAACACCACGGAACGATCGCAATCCATGATTGCGTCCGTGATTTCCATTCCGCGATGTGCGGGCAAGCAGTGCATGAAGACGGCGTGAGGCGCCGCGCCAGCCACGAGCTTTTCGTTTACCTGGTAGGGCGGGAAAATCTGGTTCCGCACCTGCTCTTCGTGCTCGTGACCCATGCTGGTCCAGGCATCAGTATAGACCGCGTCCGCCCCGTCCACGGCCTGGTTCGGATCGTTGAGGATTTCGATGACCGCGCCGGTCTGCTGCGCCAGGTCGCGGGCATCAGCGACAATTTGGGCGTCGCAGCCATAACCCTCCGGCGTCGCGACGCGAATGCGGGAACCGAGAGTTGCCGCAGTCAGCAGAAGAGAATGGGCCACGTTGTTCCCATCTCCCACATAGGCGAGACAGATTTTCTTGAGATCGCCAAATCGCTCCAGCAAGGTGAAGTAATCGGCCAGCGCCTGGCAGGGGTGCTCGAGATCGCTGAGCGCGTTGATCACCGGAATGCAGGCGTGCTCGGCCATTCCTTCCACCGTGCCGTGGGTGTAGGTGCGCAGAACAATGGCGTCTACCCAGCGTTCCACGTTGTGCGCGATGTCGCTCACTTTTTCGCGCGCGTCGAGGCGGCCCGCGGTCTGGTCCATGAAGAAAGCGTTGCCGCCCATGCTGGCCATCCCGGCTTCGAAGGTGAGCCGGGTGCGCAGCGATTGCTTTTCGAAGAACATTACCATCTGCTTGCCGGCAAGCGCAGTCCGGAAATTCGACGGACGCGCCTTGAGCAGTCCTGCGAGATGAAAAATAGTTTCAATCTCAATCGGGCTGAGATCACGGATTGAAATAAGGTCGCGCCCCGGAAAGGTCGAGGTTGCCGGGGGAGTTGCGGCCTGCGTAGTTTGAAATGGCTGGCTGCTCACTATGATTGGCTCCTTCTGCTGGGCTTTGCGCTGCCGGTCAAATGCTTTTTGGGTTGCGTGGATGAAAGCGCCGTGTCGAGGGCACGGACTACCAGGTCCACGTGGGCTTTCTGAATAATGTAGGGCGGCAGAAAACGAAGTACCGTATCCTGCGTACGATTAATGAGGATGCCGCGATCGAGCAACTGCGCGACCACGGCCTTCGCCCGGTCGGCGGAATCCAGATTCATCCCCAGCATCAGACCCATGCCACGAATTTCGCGGACGCCGTCGTGCTTGGTCTTGAGGCTTTCCAGTTTGGCGTGGAAGTAGTCTCCGGTCTGGCGTATGTGTCCTAACATGCCATCGAGCACGCGTAAGAATTCGATGGCCACGGCACAGGCCAGCGGCCCGCCGCCGAAGGTAGTCCCGTGCATTCCGGGATGCATGCCGCCGGCCACGCGGTCGGTGGTCAGCAGCGCTCCCAGCGGAAGGCCGGCCGCCAGCGGCTTGGCAACGGTCACGATGTCGGGCTGAACCCCGTAATGCTGGTAGGCAAAATAGCGCCCGGTGCGGCCCAGCCCGCATTGGATTTCATCGAGAATCAGCAGCGCGCCGGTGCGATCGCACAACTGCCGCGCCGTCTGTAGAAATTCAGCACTGAGCGGACGGATCCCGCCTTCACCCTGAATCGTCTCCAGACAAATGGCGCAGACGCTGCCGTCAAATTGCCGCTTGAGATCGTCAACATCGTTGAAGCCGACAAACCCGACTCCGGGCACCAGCGGCGCAAAGGGATGCCGATACTTTTCCTGCCCCGTCGTGGCCAACGAGCCAAAGGTGCGACCATGAAAAGAATTTTCCAGCGCCAGTAAACGCCACTTGGCTTTGTGGCCATTATTGTTCTGCGTGCGGGCAAAGGCGCGGGCCAGTTTGAGGGCCCCTTCCCAGGCCTCGGTGCCGCTGTTGCAGAAAAACGCCTTGTCTAAGCCGGAGATCTTAGTCAGCCGCTTCGCCAGCTCCGCCTGGTACGGGTGGAAAAACAGGTTCGACACGTGAATCAGGCGGCCAGCCTGGCGCTTCAACGTCGTCTGAATCACAGGGTGTGCGTGTCCCAGCGCGTTGACGCCAATCCCGCTCAGAAAGTCGAGGTAACGCTTGCCCTCCGAATCCCACAGATAGACGCCGCGCCCGCGCTCGAAGAGCACACGCTGGCGATCATACGTGGGAAGCAACAGCTTGGATTCAGAACGAACAACGGTGGCGAGGCTCATGCGACAATCACCTCCGTGCCACCGTCCAGCTTGGTCAGATAAAACTGCGGCAGAGCGTCCGCCTGCGCCGCTGGCAGGATGCGTACCCGACCTACGCCCTTGCGCAGAGCCTGTCCGCAGGCCTCAAGCTTGGGCAGCATGCCGCCGGCAATCACCGCGCTCTCGACCATTCCCGGAATCTGCTTGGTATTCAGCCAAGGCATGACTGCGCCTTCGGCATCCTTCACACCGGCAACGTCGGTGAGGAAGATAAGGGTGTCGGCGTGACAGGCGACGGCGCAGGCGGATGCCATCTGGTCCGCATTCACGTTGTAATATTCGCCATCCGAAGCCAGAGCCACCGAGGACAGCACAGGAATTCCACCGAGGCCCCAGATGGCTTCAAGCCAGCGCGGCTCCACCGAACAGATCTCTCCTACGTATCCCAGATCGTAGCCCTGCGTCTGCTTTTTGCGGGCCCGGAACGCCAAACCGTCTCCGCCGCAGAGTCCGATCGCGGGACGTCCAGCGGCAACGATGGCCGCGACCAAACTCTTGTTCACGATTCCGGCCAGGACCATCAACGCCACGTCGCGGGTCTCCGCGTCGGTAATGCGCAGGCCATTTACGAAATCGCTTTCCTTGCCCAGAAGTTTGAGCGTGCGAGTAAGCGCCGCACCACCGCCATGGACCACCGTGACTTTGTGGCCGTCTTCCGCCAACTCCACGATGGCGCGAGCGCACTTGTGCAGAGTGTTCTTGTCTTCGAGCGCGGCGCCGCCCAGCTTGATTACAATCTTCACTGCAGGCCTTCCTGTTCCTTAAACCCATACATGAGGTTCATGTTCTGAACTGCTTGTCCAGCAGCCCCTTTTAATAAGTTATCGATACACGACACCAGCACCAGCCGGCGACCGTCTTTGGCCAGACAAAAGCCGAGGTCGCAGTAGTTGGTGTGCAACGAAAACTGGATTTGCGGCAGCTTCGGGGTCGCGAAAACACGGACCCACGGCTTGCCACTATAGAAATCGTGGAAGCACGATTCCACCTCCGCCGCATGCATTTGCTGCTTCAGATGAACATAGATCGTGGACAGAATTCCCCGCGGAATGGGCAGCAGGTGCGGAGTAAAGATCAACTCGCCCGAATCCAGTTTCAACTGCTCCAGAATCTCTCCCACATGGCGGTGCCCGAATACCGAGTAGGCGGACAGATTGTCGGCCACCGAAACGAAGTGGGTGCGTGCGGTCGCTTCCTTACCCGCGCCCGAGACGCCGGATTTGGAATCCGAAATGATTCCCTTCTCGCGATCTACGATGTCCGCCGCCAGCAGCGGGGCCAGAGCAAGGATCACCGAAGTGGCATAGCAACCAGGATTGGCCACCAGCGCAGCGCCGGGAAGGCAATCGCCGTACAACTCAGGAAGGCCGTACACCGCCTTCTTCATGAGAGCGGCCGCGGTGACCCCATCGGCATCGTGGAAGCCATAAACGGCGCGGTTTTGCGCCTCGCGCAATCGCCACGCGCCGCTGAGATCCACTACCCGCAAGCCATGCGCAATCGCTTCCGGCACCAGGGCGCGAGATACTTCGTGCGGCGTGGCCAGAAACAACAGCTCGATCTTCTGCCGTTTCAATTCAGGCCACGACCACGGCTGCAGCGGGTATCCGCCATTACCGGAAATGGCGGGATACATGTCCGCGAGATTCACCTCCACGGCTGTGTCGCCGGAACGCTGAAGCATCACCGGAGTTTCTACGCCGGGATGGCGCAGCAGAAGGCGGGCCAGTTCGAAGCCGGAGTATCCGGTCGCACCCAGGATTGCGGTTTTGAGCTTGGACGCCATCAGGCGAGCATCTCCTGAATGCGGGCGGCCAGGACCTTTGCGCCCCGGTTGTCCAAACACACCATCAATATTGTGTCGTCGCCTGCGATAGTTCCGATGGCTTCCTCCCAATCCTGTCCGTCGAGCGCGGCGGCCACGGGCTGCGCGCTGCCTACCGTCGTCTTGATCACCAGCAAGTTCTGCGCCGCTTTCACTTCCAGCACAAACTCTCTCACCAGTCGCGAGACTGGCGGCAAAGCCGGTTCGGATACCGCTTCGCCGGGCAACACATACCCCGCTCCGGTTTTTACCAGGCCCAGCTCGTGAATATCGCGCGAGAGCGTCGCCTGCCCTACCTTCAAACCACGCTTACTCAAAGCACGCTGAAGATCTTCCTGGCTGCTTACTGAGCTGCGCTCCAGCACTTCCAGGATGACCTTTTGTCGCAGCAGCTTGCTCATGAATGACTATTCATCATACTGAATAATTATTCATCTATGGTAATTGGTATGCGGCGGGTGTCAAGTAGAAATCTCGATACAGCTAATCGAAATGTAGGGGCGAGCGTTCCGCTGGTGCGGGCGCTTGGTGGGACTCCCAGCCCAGTAGGACTGGGATCGGCATCTGCATGGAGATGGGCGACGCGGTTGCCGGCCTGCACGAGCGTGGACGCTCGCGCCTACATCGAAATCACAGCCAGGCACCTTCGGCCTGGCACATCGCCTGCGAGGTATTCGCGACGGCCGGTTCCGAGTTTGAAAAGAAAGCCCGGTGCAGGCGTTGCACCGCCCCCTCGGCCCGTGACTCGTCCACCAGGAAGCCGATGTTCCGCTCCGAGGCCCCCTGGCAGATCATGCGCACCTCAATGTCGCCGATAGCGCGGAATGCCTGGCTGGCAATTTCCGGACGGCGCCGGACCTGCTCTCCTACCAGGCAGACCAGCGCCTTGTGGTTTTCCCAACGGACGTTGGCCATCCCCTTCAGTTCTTCGGCGATCGCCGGCAAGCCCGAGACCGAACTCACCAGCAGAGACAGGCTGCCGCGCGAGGCCGACAGCAAATCCAGACTGTGCTGATGACGTTCGAACACGTCGAAGACTTCGCGCAGGAGTTCGGGCGCAAACCAGCGCACAGGCTCCACGTCCACGATGGCCACGCCTGGCTTCGCCGTAATGGCCTTGACCCCATCGGCTGGTTCGCAGAACGCCACGATTTCGGTACCGGGACACTCCGGGTTGCGCGAATTTAGGACCCACACCGGAATGTTACTGCGCACGGCGGGCAACAGCGTGGCCGGGTGCAATACTTTGGCGCCGAAGTAGGCCAGATCGGCCGCTTCATCGAAGCTCATACGAGCGACGCGCCGGGCGTCCGGACAAAGATTCGGATCGGTGGTCAGGATTCCATCCACGTCAGTCCAGATCTCGATCCGGCTCGCGTGCAGGCCTGCGCCCACGATCGAGGCGCTGAAGTCGGAACCGCCGCGACCCAGCGTGGTAGGAATGCCGTCTCGGGTCGCGCCGACGAACCCGCCCATCACCGGGACCTGCCCCGCTTCCAGCGAGGGCAGCACGATCGCCTGCAGCCGCTTATTGGTCTCGTCCCATAGGGGCGTGGCCCGGGTATGTGCGGCATCGGTGACGATGCACTCTCTGGCATCAACCAAAGTAGCGTCCACACCGGCAGCCTGCAATGCGGACTGCACCAATTTAGACGAGAGGGATTCGCCGGCTCCCAAAAGACTGTCCTGCATGCGCGGAATCAAGGCCTTCTCTGAGGCAATTCGAAGCACCATTTTGTCCAGCGCCTTGAAGTCGTCCGCGAACTGGCGAAACAGGCGGCTGCGTTCGTCGCCCTTCACCAGTCCGCTGGCCACGGTTTCATGGCGCCGGTGGAGAACCTGAAGAATCTCCCGGGCGGAATCCAAGTGTCCTGCGGCCGCCGCCCCGCCCGCGTTCATCAACTGGTCGGTGACTTTGGCCAGAGCGCTGACCACCACTACCGGACGTTGCGGCGAGGGCCGCGCCACCAGCCGGCACAACCGGCGAACGGCAGCCGCATCCTCCACCGAAGTCCCGCCGAATTTCATGACTACGCATTCGAAACTCGGGCTCGCCGCTTCCCTGCTCGCTTCCGACGGATCGTTCATTTCATCTCCCCTGTGTTTCGCAAGTTGATCTTTCTGAAAAATAACGGCGGCAAATAAAAAACCCACCGGCCAGTTGCCTCTGGCGGTGGGTCTTTGTAAGCCGTTAAAGCTTTGTGTTTCTCAGCTCACCTGACGTCCTCCCCCAGAAGCACGCTAATTCGCTTCGACGTGCCTGTGCCCATCGATGTAATTCGCTTAGCCTTCTGGGAAGTTGCTTTCATAGGGTGCTGTCCGCGTACCGCGGTCTAGTTATGTTGCTCCCGGCCCAATCTCGTGTCCGGAGTCTCCTCCGGTTTGAATTCTTCAAAGAATTGCATCAGCCGGTCAAGCAACCTGCGCCTGCCTCCGATGACATGGAGGCCGCTCTCATGCTGATGCTCTTCCAGGATTTTGTTCAATCCGCTTTCCAGTTCTCTCATGCCGCACCCCCTCAGCTGGGTTCAAGTTAGTTTGATAACCGCATACTACAGCGATCAAAGCTTCTGAGGCTTCTGCATGAAGAGTAGCAATTCTCTACGCTAAAAAGAAATTTGAAATTGTGATTCGCCACATCGACAAATTCGATCAGCCCGGCGGCCCTCATTTAGGGGCCCTGACCGGTAAAAACGCTCACTTGGAGGCGGTGGCCAGCTGTCGAACCGTACTGATGAAGGTGGTGGTGGCGCGGGTGTGGGTGCGGTCGCGCCGGTAGGCAATACCCAACTCGCGCCATAATTCCTGGTCGCGGATGGGAATCAGTTTGACCCGTCCGGCCAGCACCTGGTCCTTGGCAAAACTGGAGCTGATCAGCGAAACTCCCAGCCCGGCGGCCACAAAGCTTTTGATCATGCCTACGCTGGGCAATTCCATTCGTACCTGCAGGTGGGAAGCATAAGGACGGAACAGCTTGTCCATGACTCGGCGGCTATAACCGGTCTTGGGCAGCAGCAAGGGCTGTTTGGCGACCTCGCTGACCGGCACTACGTCGAGCTTGGCCAAAGCGTTTTGCGGGCTCACCATCAGCATGAGCTGATCGCGGAAAATGGAGTGGGTCTTCACGCTGGCCGACTTCACCGGCAGGGTCACGATGCCCACGTCGATGCTTCCATTTTCCAGCTTTTCGACAATTTTGTAGCTGAAATTGCGATAGATGCTGATCTGCACTCCGGGATACAAATGGCAATATTTGGCGAAGACATCGGGCAGCACGTACAGGCAGGTGGCCTCATTGGCGCCGATGACCAGCGTGCCGCGAGGACTGGTGCCCTGATCGGCCACGGCCAGCAGAGACTCGTCCCGCATCTGCAGCAGGCGCTCGGCATAGGCGAACAGCACTCTGCCAGCCGGCGTGAGAGTCACATCCTTTCCGGAACGGTCGAGCAGACGGTCTCCGTACTCCTGCTCCAGTTGACGGATCTGGGCGCTGACCGCGGACTGGGAGCGGAAAACCTTTTGCCCAGCACGGGAAAAGCTTCCCAGCTTGGCCACTTCCAGGAAAGTCACTAGCTGATCAAAGTCCATGGGTAGTGGGAAATTATAGCGGACAATTTAACCGATTGATAACTCTTGCCAAAGATGGGGTGTGGAGAAGCTGTCAGCGGTCTTTCTTCACACCACCGCGATGACGCCTGCATCCGCGGACTGAGGTACATACACTGCAGTCGGTCGCGGCACGGAC
>Ga0326726_10006559_pt1 | contig 10476 bp, 5 predicted proteins | sample MHFenrmetagenome_2_FD_207603 | JGI IMG/M metagenome (GOLD analysis project Ga0326726, IMG submission 207603) | Lab enriched peat soil microbial communities from Michigan Hollow, Ithaca, NY, United States - MHF15MN | ecosystem: Environmental > Terrestrial > Soil > Wetlands > Peat | place: USA... | reverse complement strand
AGGGGATCGAGAACGAGATCGGCAAAGAAACGTTCGTGCCCCTCGAGCTGGGCTCCGAACTGGAGCAGGCCCGAGGAAAACGAGCTTCCTAAGACAAAGGCGGGATCGACCTGCATGCGCACGGCCAATAATTCCTTCTCCACTCCCGCAAGGCGGTTGGGGTCCAGCGGGTCCGGCCAGGGAAAGCGGGGGAGATCGGGGCCTTCAACTTCGGACAGCGGTTGATGGAAGATGAAGAAATGCATCCCCCGGTCCTTGGCGAGCTTCCGTCCGATCCCCCATTCATCGTAGAAAAAGGAATATCCTCCCTCATCCTGCATCTTCAGTGACCAAGACCCCTGAGGGCGGACCCGGAAAGAGCGGGTGTCCACTCGGAACCTCTGCAGAAAATCTTCGCTTAGTTTCGCCCGCTGGCTGGCGATATCCCCGACCTCCGCCCTTTCTCCTGAATGGATGTACTTCAGCAGGTTACGGTAAGCCTGGATGGACATACCGCTGGGGCCCAAGGACCCCAAATCATAGGGGACCCGGTCGGGTTCCCGATGGGAAAGGGCGGTCAGGATTCGTTCCCGGGAAGTCATAAATGTTCACTCTGGGGTGGATTTTGGGGGGTCGTTGCCAGCAGCCGCCTAGGGGCGATTCACCAATCGCCCCCGTTGGGCGGGTTTCAAACCCGCCCCTACTTCGCGATGGGGGGAAAAACGCTAAAGCCGGTCCTTAAAGACTGCCCCCGTTCCCGCCGAAGTCACCAACTGGGCATACCGGGCGGCATAGCCCGAGGTGATCTTGGGCTTGCGTGGTTTCCAGGATTTCTTTCTCCTTTTCAGCTCTTCTTCATTGACCAGCAGGGTCAGTTTCTTTTTTGGAATGTCGATCCGGATCCGGTCGCCGTTCCTGACCAGAGCGATCGGTCCTCCCTCCGCAGCTTCCGGAGAGACGTGGCCGATAGCCGCTCCCCGGGAACCCCCGCTGAACCGGCCGTCGGTGATCAGGGCGACGTCTTTATCCAATCCCATTCCCGTAATAGCGGAAGTGGGAGACAGCATCTCCTGCATCCCCGGCCCGCCTTTCGGTCCTTCGTACCGCACGATCACGATATGGCCCGGCTTGACCTTTCCCCGCAGAATGGCGGCCATGGCTTCCGGTTCCGATTCAAAAACGATCGCCCTTCCCTCGTTGACCAACATCTCCGGGGCCACCGCGGACTGCTTGACCACCGCCCCGCCGGGAGCCAGATTTCCCCGCAGGATGGCCAGCCCTCCTTCTTTATGGTAGGGATTGGTGAGGGGGCGAATCACCTTGTAGTCCTTGACTTTGACCCCTTTGAGGTTCTCTCCCAGGGTCTTGCCGGTGGCGGTCATGACCTTCCGATCGATGACTCCCAACTTGGACAATTCCGCCATGACGGCTTGAACCCCCCCGGCGGCATCTAGATCGTGCAGATGATGGGGGCCGGCGGGGCTTAAGAAGCAGAGGTGAGGAGTCCGGTCGCTGACTTTATTGAAGAGGTCGAGATTCAGATCGATCTTGGCTTCATGGGCGATCGCTGGAAGGTGCAAGACGGTGTTGGTGGAACATCCCAGAGCCATATCCGCGGCCATGGCATTTTTGAACGCCGCCGCGGTGGCGATGTCCCGGGGCTTGATGCTCCGCTTCCACAGTTCCATGACCTTCATCCCCGCGATTTTGGCCAGGCGGATCCGGGCCGCGTTAACCGCCGGGATGGTCCCGTTTCCCGGCAGGGCTAGGCCCACCGCTTCCGACATGCAGTTCATGGAATTGGCGGTGAACATCCCCGCGCAGGAGCCGCACCCGGGACAGGCGCAATCTTCCAGCTCCTTCAGCCGGGCCCGGTTCCATTCCCCGCGGGCGACCCGTCCGACCCCTTCGAAAACGCTGATCAGGTCCACCTCCTTATCAGCGACCTTTCCGGTCATCATGGGGCCTCCGCTGATGACGATGGAGGGAATATTGACCCGCAACGCGGCCATAAGCATCCCGGGAACAATCTTGTCGCAGTTGGGAACCATGACCATGGCGTCGAAGGGATGGGCCATGGCCATGATCTCCACGGAGTCAGCGATGAGCTCCCGGCTTGCGAGGGAGTATTTCATCCCCTCGTGGTTCATGGCGATTCCGTCACACACCCCGATGGTGGAAAACTCCAGAGGGGTGCCACCGGCGATTCGAATTCCGGCCTTCACTGCCTCAACGATCCGGTCGAGGTGGATATGTCCGGGGATCAGTTCATTGGCCGAGTTGGCGATCCCCACCATGGGCCGCCGGATCTCCTCTTCGGTCAGCCCCATAGCCTTGAAGAGCGACCGGTGAGGCGCTTTCTCCAATCCCTTTTTCATAAGATCACTACGCATATGAAGCCTCCTCAAAAAAGTAAGGTTGTATATCCAATCCCTGAAAAATCATATCTTTGCAAGGAATGCAGTGTCAATCGCAATTTTCCGCTTGCCCCCCCTCACTTTTCCGCTTCCCTTTTCTCCGGAAAAGTAGGCTTGTGGCCCGGATGCAAGGGCGTTGCGCGGAAAAAGCATCGGCGGGGAAAAGAATTGCAGTCGCAGACCCTGCTGTGTTTCCGCAAAGAGAGGCGGGCCCTTCGGGTGCCAGGCCGGGCACCCCTACATCGGAATAACCCTCTTCTTAGGGAAAGAAAGGCTTGCCCGCCCGGTCAAAGAAGGGAAGGATGCCTCATGGTTTTTTCGCGCAATGCCCTTGCTTCCGGGCCGGGCAAGGCCTGAAATTTAATAAGCCCTACGCCTACTTCCTGAAGAGTGAAGGGGGGCAGGCAATTTTCCGCCACTGGGCTTCATTTGAATTTGACCGGCAGGTCCAGTCCCCCTATAATGACCCTGGAGTCGGAAAACTCTCACCCAAGGGGCACGGAGAATCCTTGATTCCGTCAAGAAAGATTTCCCTATGATTGTTTTACACGTCGGGGTCTTTGAAGATAATTTTTGTCTCTGGGGTGAAACCCCTCTGAAACCTGAAGGTCCTTCGGGCCGCAGACTGGGGAGCAGGGGGAGGACGCAAAACGCCGGGAAATCACCGCTGCCGAATCCCTATGACGCCGGCGCCGCTGCATTGTATTCCGCGCTAAAAGAATCCGGGTTCAGTTTCAAAGCCGGCAAAAGCTCCGCCGAATTCATGATCCTCCGGTTGCTCACCTCGGGCGCCCGGCCGGTTCCCTCCAGCCCTTTGATTTCCGACCTGCCGGACCCGGGGGATGAAACCATCCTGCTTCCCTGGAAGGTGACCTCCCTTCGCCTATCGACGGGGCAAACAGTGGAATTCCTTTGCGCCTGCATGGGAAAACAGACCCTGGCCCCCGGAGTCATCGTAGGAAAAGACCTTACCTTCTGGGCCCAGGCTCTGCGCCTGACCGCATCCCTGGCGACCCGGCAGCAGTTTCTTCCCGGACTCACGGAGGAAAAGGGGGAATATTCGGCGAGGTGGAAGCCGGTCATCCACGGCCCCGACGCCGAGCGCTTCGCCGTCCTGGCTGGGGCCATGCCGGCCGTTTCCCGGGCGGTCATGGGGACGGGAAAATCGATGGAAACGGCTCCGGGTGCGCCTGCCGCCCCATCTTCCGTTTCCGTGCTCTCCTCTTTTATCGAGAAGGTTGTCGATCACCTGGTCCGGTCCGCGGGTCTGTGGCTGGACACGGGCGGGCTCAGGGGACATTCGAAGGACTTTGAAAGCTCCCACGACCGGTGGCTGCACTCCCTGCGAGAGGGGGATGGAGCAATGGTCGGCAGCCCAGCGCAATGGGCGGAGCTCGCCGCGCAGATACAAGAGTGGCAACGCCCTCTGGCAACCTCGGCGGCCAGTCCTTTCCGGCTTTGTTTCCGTCTTGAAGAACCCAACGGCAACGGAGACCAGAAGGAAAAGGCCGGATTGAGGATGGCCTCCTGGTATGTCCGCTATCTGCTTCAGGCCGCAAGGGACCCCAGCCTGCTGATTCCAGCGGAGGAAGCCTGGAAGGCGAAAGTTGGGGCGGGGAAAAAAGGAAGGTCCTCTTCTCCGCTGCTTCAGGATGGTTTCGACCCGCGGGAGTATCTTCTCCTGTCCCTCGGCCAGGCCTCGGGGGTCTGCCCGCGGATCGAGGCCAGCCTGGCAAAGCCGGCGGCGGCAGGTTATGAGCTGGATGCCGCAGGGGCCCATGACTTTCTCACCCAAAAAGCCCTGGCTTTAAGACAGGCCGGCTATGGGGTCATGCTCCCTGCCTGGTGGACGGGCCTGGCAACCAAGGGCCGCCTCACCGCCCGGGCCAGCGTCCAGGCGCCCCGGATGCAGGGAACAGGGGGACTTTCCCTCGACGAAATCGTGAAATTCGATTGGGAAGTGGCCCTGGGGGGCGAAAGGATTTCTTTCGAAGAGCTTCAAGCCCTGGCCAGGCTCAAAGTCCCCCTGGTCAAGCTCCGCGGACAGTGGGTGCAGGTGAACGCCGAGGAAATCGAGGCCGCCCTGGCCCTGTGGAAAAGCAAGGGGCAGGGCCAGGCGACGGCCCGGGAGATTGTCCAAATGGCCCTGGGGGGAAGCAGGATCTCCGGCCGGATCTCGATTGACGGCCTGCGGGCGACGGGCTGGATCTCCGACCTCCTGGCGGAGCTGGAGGGAAAGACCCCTTTTGAGGAATTACCCGCTCCGGCTGAATTCCAGGGGACCCTGCGGCCCTATCAGGTTCGGGGTTATTCGTGGCTCGCCTTCCTGCGGAAATGGGGGCTGGGCGCCTGCCTGGCCGACGATATGGGCCTGGGCAAGACCATTCAGGCCCTGGCCCTTATTCAAAAGGATTGGCACGCCGGCCTCAAACGGCCGGTGCTCCTGGTATGCCCCACCACGGTGGTCAACAACTGGCGGAAAGAGGCGGCCCGCTTCACCCCCGATCTTCCGGTCCTGGTCCATCACGGCATTCTAAGAATGAGGGGAGAGGACTTCAGGCAGGAAGCCCTGAAGCACGCCATCGTCATCTCCAGCTATGCCCTGCTTCACCGAGATTTTGAAACCCTGAAGGACATCCCCTGGGCCGGGATTATCCTGGATGAAGCCCAGAACATCAAAAACCCGGAGACCAAGCAGGCCCGGGCCGCCCGGAGTTTCCTCGCCGATTACCGCCTCGCCCTGACCGGCACGCCGGTGGAAAACAACGTGGGCGACCTCTGGTCGATCATGGAGTTCCTGAACCCCGGGTTTCTGGGCACGCAGGCCGCGTTCAAGAGGGGGTTTTTCATCCCCATCCAGGCGGCCCGCGACCCGGAAGCCATGGAGCGATTGAAGCGGTTGACCGGTCCCTTTGTCCTGCGCCGGCTGAAGACCGACAAAACGGTCATCGCCGACCTGCCCGAAAAAATGGAGATGAAAGTCTTCTGCTCCTTGACCAAGGAACAGGCCTCCCTTTACGAAGCGGTGGTGAAAGAGACGATGAAATCGCTCGATGCAACCGAGGGGATCCAACGGAAGGGAGCCGTTCTGGCCACTCTCTCCAAGCTCAAGCAGGTCTGCAACCACCCGGCCCAATTCCTGGGTGACAACTCCCCCCTTCCCGGCCGGTCGGGAAAGCTGGCCCGCCTGGCCGAGATGGTGGAAGAAATGATCGCCGTGGGGGACCGGGCCCTGGTTTTTTCCCAGTTTGCGGAGATGGGGGAAATCCTCCGCCGGCATTTGCAGGAGACTTTCGGGCAGGAGGTTCTCTTCCTTCATGGCGCGGTTCCCAAGGCCCAGCGGGACCGGATGGTGGAACGATTTCAAGGAGAAGAAGCCGGGCCCTCGATCTTTATCCTTTCCTTGAAGGCCGGGGGGACCGGATTGAATCTGACCCGGGCCAACCATGTGTTTCACTTCGACCGGTGGTGGAACCCGGCGGTGGAGAATCAGGCCACGGACCGGGCTTTTCGAATCGGCCAGAAGAAGAACGTCCAGGTGCATAAGTTTCTCTGCGCGGGAACGCTGGAGGAGAAGATCGACGAAATGATCGAGCGGAAAAAGGGGATCGCCGAGAAGGTGATCGGAACGGGGGAAGGCTGGCTCACCGAGCTTTCCACGGCGGAGCTGAGGGATCTTTTCTCTTTGAGGAAAGAGGCCACGGGAACGGGGGAATAAAATGCGCCGATGGGATCATTACCGGTTTTTTGAACCCTCCGTTCCCCGCCGGGCAAAAGGGGGAATCCGGGCCCAGTCCAAGCGGGGCACCTTCGGGGAAAGCTGGTGGGCGAAGCGCTGGATTTCCGTCCTGGAGAGCTTCGACATCGGGGCACGGCTGGGCCGCGGACGAAACTATGCCCGGAGCGGGCAGGTCTTATCGATCGATATTGAGAAAGGAAATGTGAAGGCCAAGGTCCAGGGGTCCAGGCCCACCCCTTATCGGATTACCATCGGGATCAAACCGATTACCCCCGCGAACTGGGGAAAACTGGTTAAAATCCTGTCTCATCAGGCCATTTTCGTCGCGAAGCTCTTGGCCGGAGAGATGCCCCAAGATATTGAGAAGGTCTTCCAGACGGCGGGCCTGTCGTTATTTCCCGAGAAATCCAAGGACCTGAAAACGGAATGCTCTTGTCCTGACTGGTCGAACCCCTGCAAGCATATCGCCGCGGCGTACTACCTCCTCGGCGAGGAGTTCGACCGGGATCCTTTTCTGATTTTCAGGCTCCGGGGACTTTCGCGGGAAGAGCTGATCCGAATGCTGGGGAGCGGGGAAAAAGAAACGGGCAGGAAAAAGGGGAAAAGCAAAACCCCCCCTGCCCGGGAAGAAGAAAAAAAGCCTCCCGCTTCGGAGCCAATCCCCGCGGATGTTTCCCTCTTTTGGAACGGCGGTGTCCTCACCGAAGATTTTTTCGGGGAAGTCCAGATCCCCCCGGTTTCGGCGGCCCTCCTGAAGAGACTAGGGCATTTTCCCTTCTGGCGGGGGAAGGAGCGTTTCTTCGATGCCCTGGAGCCCATCTACACCCGCGCATCGACGCGCGGCTTGTCCGTATTCCTAGGAGAGAAAAACCGCCCTGAAGACCCCTTGAAATAGTTTTCTCTTAATCCCCAGGGGAGAGAAAACCCTTTGGCCAGACTTTTTTTCTCATCTTGAGGATGCCAAATCTCTGGCCAGCAGAGAAGCCCCCAGTGCGCCGATGATCTGGGGCTCGGGAGGGACAAACATTTTAACTCCCAGCCGATCCTGCAGCGCCTGGACGACCCCTTCATTCTTGGCCACGCCGCCGGTGAGGGTCACCTCTTCCTCGATCCCTACCCGACTCACCATCCCCAGGATTCGGTCCGCAATCGATTCATGGAGGCCCCGGATGATCACCTCTTTGGGTTGATCGTCAGCAATCAGGCTGACCACCTCGGACTCGGCGAAGACCGTACACATGCTGGAGATCTTAATCGTCCGCGGGGCGATGAGGGAGAGCCTCCCCAAGTCCTCCACCTTTACCTCCAGGGCATGGGCCATGACCTCCAGGAACCGCCCGGTACCGGCGGCGCACTTGTCATTCATTTGAAAATCAACGTTTCTTCCCTGGGTGTCTAGGCGGATGACTTTACTGTCCTGTCCACCGATATCAATCACCGTCCGCGTTTGGGGATGAACGAAGAAGGCCCCCCGGGCGTGGCAGGTGATCTCCGTGATCCTCTTTGTCGCCCCGGGGAATGAAGCCCTTCCATAGCCCGTGGTGACGATGGCGGTTAGGTCTTCCTGATTGAGCGAGGTCTTTTCCAGAGCGGCTGACAGGCAGCGCTCCGCTGCATTCCGGCTGTTGGCTCCGGTGGGCATAATGACGGAGGTGAGGATATTCCGGTCCCGGAGAATCACGGTTTCGGTGGTGATGGACCCGATATCCATTCCGGCAACGATCATAGACGTCCGTCCCTTGTGAGAAATTTCCAAGTGGAGTATATTTAGCGGCAGCGGAAAAAACAAGAATAAAAAACACAGAGCTCACAGGGGATACCTCATAGCCCCAGAGCCGATCACAGGCCCCGAAAACTCTGAGTCAAGACCCATAATTCATGAGCCTAACGGGAGATGTCCATGGACTTTCTTCTTTCCGAAGAGCAGAAGATGGTGCAAAAGTTGGCCAGGGACTTCGCGGAGAAGGAACTGAAGCCCCGGGCTGTAGAGACCGAATCCGCCCGCCAGTTGCCTCTTCCGATCCTGAAGGCCATGGCCGATCTGGGGATGATGGGAATGAATCTTCCCGCGGAATACGGGGGGGCGCAGACCGGCGTGGTAAGCTACAGCCTAGCCATGACCGAGATTGGAAAAGGCTGCGCCTCCACGGCTGTGACCATGGCCGTGACCAATATGGTGGCGGAAGTGATCCACGCCTTCGGGAGAGAAGAGCATCGGCGAAATCATATTCCTAAAATTTGCGGCGGCGAGTATCCTTCCGGGGCCTTTGCCCTGACCGAGTCCACGGCGGGCTCGGACCCATCCTCCATGAAGTCCACCGCTGAACGATCGGGGGATTATTACCTCCTCAATGGTTCCAAGACTTTTATCACCAGCGGTGACTTTGCGGGGATTTTCGTGGTTTGGGCCAAGACCGATAAAACCGCCGGGGCCAAAGGAATCAGCGCTTTCCTGGTGGAACGGGGAACGCCCGGGTTCAAGGTCGGGCGCAACGAGGAGAAGATGGGGCAGAGGGGTTCGCCCACCAACGAGATCGCCATCGAAGATTGCCGTTTACCCCGGGATTCTATCTTGGGCCGGGAAGGAGACGGATTCCGAATTGCCATGATGGCTCTGGACGGGGGAAGGATCGGGATCGGTTCCTTGGCCGTGGGGATTGGCCTTGCGGCGATGGAATATGCCACCGAGTACGCCAAGAACCGCATCCAGTTTGGGAAACCTATCTCTTCCTTCCAAGCTCTCCAATGGATGATTGCCGACAGCTTTACCGAGCTGGAAGCGGCACGGCTCCTGGTGCTGCGGGCGGCACACAGGAAAGAGAGAGGTCTGCCCTTCACCCGGGAGGCTTCCATGGGCAAGCTCCTGGCCACGGAGACGGCCAACCGGGTCTGTTACAAAGCATTGCAGATGTTGGGGGGGTACGGATATATGAAGGAATATCCCCTGGAACGGTACACCCGCGACTGCCGGATAACAACGATCTACGAAGGAACCTCGGAAATCCAACGGCTGGTGATCGCCAGGGAGATTCTGGGGGGCAACTACGTATGAGAAAGTCTCGAGTTGCGGGTTTCGAGTAAAAACATACTATACATGACGACATAAATCTTATCGCGTTTGTCATTCCGGGCTTGACCCGGAATCCAGTTTTTTCCTGGATTCCCGCTTTCGCGGGAATGACGAGTTTTGCTGAGATTCATATCGCTATGTATAAAAAGAGCTCTTTTCTTTAATCCCGAAACGTGGAACCCGAAACCCGAAACTCTTTTCAGATCGCTTCATTGACCGGTTGCAGTTCCTTGTAGTCTCCTTTGGCCTTGGCCTTTTCCAGGAGATTCTCCACCCAGCTGCCCAGGACCGTCTCCTGCTTCTGCATCAGAAGACCTCGCCGATAATTCTCTTTTTGGGAATCGAATTGGGTTGGGTCGATTTCCTTGACTTCTTTAAGGTAGAGAATCGAGTATCTCCCATCTTGGAAGATCGGGCTTTCGGGGTAGGAGTTCTTCGCGGAGAGAGCGGTCAGGGCTTTGAGCATATCTTCCGAGGGGGAGACTTTGGGGGGGGCTGAACCTCGGGGGAAAAATCCCGTTTCCTCAACCTTCAACCCCTCCTGGGAGGCCAGGGCCTTGAAGGCGCTTCCCTTTTTCAGCTTTTCCAGCAGCTCTTTGGCTTTGGCCAAGGCCATGTCCTTCTGCTTTTCCTTCCGCAGGGCTTCGGTGACTTTTCCTTCGACCTCTTTCAGGTCCGGAGTGCGGGCTTCCTGCTTCTCAACGGCCTGCATCACCGCAAAAGTCTCCCCCACCCTCAGCGGAGGACTGACATCTCCTTTCCCCATGGACAAGGCCGAAGTTTTCAGCTTGGGATCGAGGTCAATTTTATCCTCCGCGGAGAATAGAGGAGTTTCCTTGACGGTGAGTTTTTTCTCCTCTGCAAACTTGTCCAGGGTTTTATCCTTGGATGCCCGGGCAAAGGCCTGATCGGCCATGTCGTAGGCCAATCCCCGGGCCTGGCGATTCTTGAAGAGGACCTCGATCTGGTCCTTTACTTTTTCCATGGGCTGGGTGCTGGCCTCCTGAATTTCGTCCACCTTCAGGATGTGAAAGCCATAGGGGGTCTGGATGACGCTGCTGATCTCCCCCGCTTTCATGGAGAAAGCGGCCTGCTCAAACTCGGGCACCACCATTCCCTTGGAGATAAAGCCGATTTCTCCGCCCCGATCCTTGGTTCCCAGGTCCTCGGAGTACTTCTTGGCCAGCTGAGCGAAATCCTTCCCTTGCGCCGCTTCTTCCCGAACGGACTCCACCTTTTGCTTGGCTTTGGCCGATCCTTCTTTGTCCTGA
>Ga0326726_10006558_pt1 | contig 10476 bp, 13 predicted proteins | sample MHFenrmetagenome_2_FD_207603 | JGI IMG/M metagenome (GOLD analysis project Ga0326726, IMG submission 207603) | Lab enriched peat soil microbial communities from Michigan Hollow, Ithaca, NY, United States - MHF15MN | ecosystem: Environmental > Terrestrial > Soil > Wetlands > Peat | place: USA... | reverse complement strand
CTTTCAGCGTCTGCTCCTCGCAGTGCTCGATGACCGGCATGTGGAACATCGTCGTGTACTCGAGCGCCCGCCGCATCAACATCGCCGTGGAGACCGGATGCCCATCGTCGGTGATCGCGACACACCCCGCGCGCTTCAGCTCCGCGATGTCCGCCAGCTCTTCGCCCCTCTGTCCACGCGACACGGCGCCGATCGGATACACGCGCGCGAGGTTCGCCTCCGCCGCTTTCTTCAGGATGTATTCCGTCACGCCGGCGTTGTCGTTCACCGGATTCGTGTTCGGCATGCACGCGACGGCCGTGAAGCCGCCCGCGACCGCGGCCGCGGTGCCGGTCGCCACCGTCTCTTTGTGCTCCTGCCCCGGTTCACGCAGGTGGACGTGCATGTCGATCAACCCGGGGCAGACGACGAGGCCGCTCGGTATCTCGACGACCTTCGTTCCGGCGTCCACCGGGAGATCACGGGCGACCCGCGCGATGCGGTCGCCGTCGATCAGCACGTCGAACGCGCCGTCTCGCCCGTTCGCCGGATCGACGACCCGTCCGCCCCTGAGTAACGTCTTCGTCTTCACTTTTCAGTTTTCTCTTTTCAGTTTTCAGTTTCTGACTCGCCCGCCAGCATGTAGAGCACAGCCATGCGCACGGCGACGCCGTTGGCGACCTGCTCGAGGATCACCGAGTACGGACCGTCGGCGACGTCGGACGCGATCTCGACGCCGCGGTTCATCGGACCGGGATGCATGATGATGACGTCCGGCTTCGCCCGCGCGACACGCTCGGCGGTCATGCCGAACGTCGTGAAGTACTCGCGCAGCGACGGGAAGAACGCGCCCTGCATCCGTTCCTGCTGAATCCGGAGCATCATGATCACGTCGGCGTCCACGACGGCCTCGTCTATCGACGTCGACACCGTCACGCCGGACTGCGCGATCCCCGCCGGCACGAGCGTCGGCGGCCCGCACACCCACACGTCGGCGCCGAGCGACGTCAGCAGCAGCACGTTCGAGCGCAGCACGCGGCTGTGCAGCAGGTCGCCGACGATGACGACCTTCTGGCCCTCGATGCGCTTCTTGTGCTCGCGGATCGTGAACGCGTCGAGCAGCGCCTGCGTCGGGTGCTCGTGCGTGCCGTCGCCGGCGTTGATGATGCGCGACTTGCAGATGCGCGACAACAAGTGCCCGGCGCCAGACGAGGCGTGGCGCAGGACGATGAAGTCCGGCTGCATCGCTTCGATGTTGAGCGCGGTGTCCGCGAGCGTCTCGCCCTTCAGCACGCTCGACTGCGCGACGGCGATGTTCAGCGTGTCCGCGCTGAGCCGCTTCTCGGCAATCTCGAACGAGGTCCGCGTCCGCGTGCTCGGCTCGTAGAATAGATTGACGACGGTCTTGCCGCGCAGCGTCGGGACTTTCTTTATCGTGCGCTGGCCGATTTCGCGCATCGCCTCGGCGGTGTCGAGGATCGCGTAGATTTCTGCGGGCGTCAGGTCGCCGATGCCGAGGAGATCCTTCTTCATGATTCCTGGATCTCCACTTCGTCGCGGCCGTCGATTTCCTGCAGGCGCACCTGAATGCTCTGCGACTGCGACGTCGGCACGTTCTTGCCGACGTAGTCCGCCTTGATCGGCAGCTCGCGGTGGCCGCGGTCGACGAGGACGACGAGCTGAATCGTCTTGGGCCGGCCGAACTCGATCAGCGCGTCGAGCGCGGCGCGAATCGTCCGGCCCGTGTAGAGCACGTCGTCCACGAGCAGGATGCGCTTGTCGTCGATGGAGAACGGGATTTCGGTCTTGCGCACGACCGGCTGCGCGGCAACGGCCGCGCGCATCAGGTCGTCGCGGTAGAGCGTGATGTCGAGCGCGCCGGTTGGAACGTCGTGGTGGGTGACGTCGCGGATCGTCTGCGCCAGACGCTTCGCCAGCGGCACGCCGCGCGTGCGGATACCGATGAGCGCGAGTTCATCGGTCCCGTGATTCCGTTCAAGGATCTCATGCGCAATGCGCGTCAGCGCCCGGCTGACACGATCCGCGTCCATCACAACAGACACGGGCGCACCTGTGGATGAATTGCGTAATTGAGTAGGTGGGTAGTTGGGTAATCGCTGAAGCGCGCGCGGGTCGGCATCGGACACCTCTTCGCGCTCTCGCAGGAGCGCGTTAAAGAGTGGAAGCGAACGAGTGATTATAGCATTGCAGGACGGCAGAATTGCAGGATGGCAGGATTCAGTAGGGGTTCAGTTTGAAAACAGTGTCGCTGATTAGTCGGGCTGACATCGCCCAGGCCTTTGCAGCCCTTGATTGGGTCGAATCGTGTCAGTTTGACCGGCGATGGCGTCTGTGAAGCGCGTCGTTGGCCTTCTCAACATCTTCGGCCCTGACCAGCAAGTCAGCTCCGGCGATCGCCGGGTACATACCGCCTGCGTTGTCGGACCGGATCATGGATTCAATGCCGACTTCATCAAGAATGCCCTTCGCAATCTGAGCGTCGGCCATTGATCGGAATGTGGAGACGGCAATCAGGTCTGGAGATTTCATCGTCGCCCCCTTCGGCTTACAGATCCTTCTTGTGAAGCGCGTAGTTGAACAGGGCGGCTCCGCGCCAGGCGACTAGTGCAACGGCGGCGGCGATGATCAGCGCGAGGAGAATCGATCCCATCGGCGAACCCTCCACACTCCACTCTAGTTTACGACGACAGCGCCATCGCGTCCTTGAGCCACGCTTCCAGCTGACGGTCCACTTGCTTCGGGTCGCTGAGCCGGATCTCGAGGTGCCAGCGATGCGCGGACGCCCGCTGGCGCTTGAAGATCCGTTTGCTCCGGATGTCCGCGTCGGACTTGATCGTGAGGATCAGCGCGTCCTTTCGCGGCGTGACGCCGGCGAACACCGTGCCGCACCGCAAGTGAATCGACGACGTGTTCGGATCTTCCGTGAATGGACCGACCGCGCGCGCGGCGCTCAGAATTCGCTCGTAGATCGCGCGGACCTCCGGCGTCATCCGCGTCATTTTTCCCAGGGCAGCCTCCAGAATTGCGCGTCGTAGTTCCAGACCGTGAACGCAATCCGCCGGCCGTCGGGCGACCATGCCGGCTGCGTTTTCTGCGTCCGATCCGTCGTCACCTGAATCGGCGTGCCACCGGCACTCGGCAGCCGGAACACCTGGAAGAACCCGTCGGGTGACGGCGCGACGAACGCGACGTGCGCGCCGTGAGGCGAGACCGCGAGTCCGGACGCGTGGTGCTCAGAAGCGAACCGATGGACGACGCGGGCCTCGCCGCCATCTCGCGCGACCGTGAAGATCGCTTCGCGCCCCGGCCCCTCGTCTGCCAGCACGACGACGTGCGCGCTGTCCGTCAGCCATTCGGCGTGGCTGACCTCGATCTCGAGGCCTCGAACGGTGATCTCGCGCGGCTCGCTCGTCACGGCGCCGGATTCCTGATCGACACCCGCGACGTACATCACGGAGCGATGCGAGCGCCGATTGTCGCCGTCGAACAGAATCCACTTCCCGTCCGGCGACCACCGCGGCCATCCGGTTTCCGCACCGCGCCCGAGCTGGCTGATCCGCCGCGGCGGCGTGTCGCCAACGGCCGGTCGCAGCCAGATGTCGTCGGACTGATCTTTGTGCGAGTGAAACGCGACCCACTTTCCATTCGGCGACCAGCAGAGTGACTGATCTTCCGACACGGACGCATGCACGACGCTCGACGGCGTGGTCGCAGGGCGACCGGGATCGACGGCGATGATGCCCGCGTCCTGCGCGATGTCGGGATAGTGCGCGTCATCGACGACCCGCCGCCAGGTGCCGTACGTGATTCCAATCGAGCGGCCGGTCGGATCCCACGACGGCGTCTCGCTCTGAAACGTCGCGAGCGGAAGGCTGGGCCCGCCCTCCGCCTGCACGACTGCGACCTGCGTTCGATAGCTCTGCACCTTGAAGACGACATGGCCATCGGCGGTGACGCTGGGTGCGTAGGCGTCGCGCGAGAACGACGTCAGCCGCCTGGCGCGGCCGCCGTGCACGGGCGCGGCCCACAGGTCGACGAGTCCCGCGGAGTTGGCCAGCGAGACGTACATCGTGGCGCCGTCCGGCGAGAACGCGAACGGTCCGTAGACGTCGAGATCCGGATCGGTGCGGACGGCCGGCCCACCGCACGGGATCGTGACGCGGGATCGCCCATCAACGGTCGTCACGCATGCAACCTGGCTCGGCGACGTCCACGCAAGAAACCCGGTACGCGCCGTCACACGCTCGGCGCGAATCGACGATCCATCGGCGGACGCAATCCACAGCGACTGCCCGTCGCGACCGTTGACGACGGCGGCGATCGACGAGCCATCAGGTGACCACACCGCGCGCTGCAGGTCGGAAACCCGAGCGGTCTCGGTACGATCGCCCACCGTGGCGGTCAGCAGATCGCGCCCGGGCCAGAGCGCATGGCGTGTGCGGTCCACGCGATCGTAGAGCGCCCAGCCGCCCTGCGTCTGGAAACCGTCGGCGAGGATCGTGCGGTTGTCGGGATTCCAGGTGAGATTGCGGATCTGCGCGTCGCCCGGCGGGAAATCGATGACGGCGCCGCCGTCCACGCCGCGCACGCGGAGGAATCGGCCTTCGGAGTACGCGATCCAGCGGCCGTCCGAGGAAATCGCCCCCGCCGGATCGCGGTAGCCGACGGGCCCGAGCTGATGCGCATCCGCGATCCACGTCAGCGGCGGCCTCGCGTCCGCGCCGCTCGCTCCAGGCGCGCGGCGCGCCCACCACGCGGTCACGACTCCGCCGGCGATCGCCACCAGCAGAACCAACGGCCGGAGCTTCAGGGTCATTTCCCCCTTCCGTCAGATCTTCTTCACCCGGTCGCCGACGCGAATCGCGCCGGCTGTGACGACCCGCGCATTGATGCCGCGCAGGTGCAGCCGCTGCCCGATTGTGGAGTTCACAAACTTCGCGGCGTCTACGCCGAAGCGGGCGATGAACTTGCCGCAGCCGGTGTGCGGCTGATCGGTGACTTCGATGACGGCCTCGCCCAGCGCGAGCCGCGTCCACGGCGGCAGATTCTCCTCGCTGAGATCGAAATCGACGAAGAGTTGATCGCCGGCGAGCGGCCAGCGGCTCTGATCCCCTGCGATGAGCGCGATCGTGCGCGAGTTCATGAGGTTGAGCTGCATGTCCGGATGCGCGAGGCCGTCGGCCGAGCGGCTGCTCGCACGCTTCTTCCAGGTGTCGCCGACGAGACCTTCCTCCGGATCGAGCCGCCCGGCCTCGAGCACTTCGCGCTCGCCGACCTGGGGCCTCCGCACGATGAGATCCAGCACGCCCTCGTCTTTCGGCGACTGCCTGATCGTTTCAAGTCCCGCTTCCAGCTGCGCAATCGTCAGATGCACCACGCTCGAGATCCTCGTTCGAGGTCCGGCTGAAGCCGGACACCACGGACTCCGTAATCCTCACTCCGCATTCCTCAATCCGCAATTTGAGCGAAGTATACTTCTCCCATGCCCGTCGACGTCGACGCCGAGGTGATGGCGAACCGCGCACTAACAAGTGATTACAACGTGCTCGCGCTCGCCGCGCCGCAAATCGCCGCCGCCGCCGCGCCAGGGCAGTTCGTGATGGTGAAACCCGGATCCGGCTTCGATCCGCTGCTGCGCCGGCCGTTCTCGGTCTTCGAAGTGCTGCGCGACCCGCGCGGCATGCCGACCGGCCTGACGATTCTCAGCAAACGCATCGGGCCGTCGACCGCGCTCCTGTATGACGCGCGCCCAGGTCAGCGCGTCGCATGCCTGGGACCGCTCGGCCGTCCGTTCACGACGGTCGATCCGCCGGCCGAAGCGTGGATGGTCGCCGGCGGCGTGGGCCTCGCGCCATTCGCGACGCTCGCCGAATCGCTGCGCGCGCGCGGCGTCACGACGACGCTCTTCTACGGCGCGCGCAGATCGACGGAGCTGTTCTATCTCGATTTCTTCCGCGCGCTGAACGTCGAGCTCGTGCTGACGACCGAGGACGGCACCGCCGGCGAGCGCGGACGCGTCGTCGCGCCGCTCGATCGGCAGCTCGCCTCACGGTCTGCGGGGTCGGCCGTCATGATCTACGCGTGCGGACCGGAAGGCATGCTCGCCGCGACGGCGCGGACGGCGATGAAATACAGCCGGCCCTGCCAGGTGTCCGTCGAGCGCATCATGGGGTGCGGATTGGGCGGCTGCTACAGCTGCGTGATCCCGATTCGCGGAGATGATGGAGGCTTCCACCACGTGCGATCGTGTCTGGCGGGGCCGGTCCTTGCGGCGGACCAAGTACGTTGGGATTAGCAACGATGGACCTGTCTACGCGGATCGGCGGCCTTACTCTCAAGAATCCGATCATGGCCGCGAGCGGCTGCTTCGGTTACGGCGTCGAGTACGCGGACGTCGTCGATCTGTCGTCGCTCGGCGCCGTTGTCACGAAGGGATTGTTCCTTGAAGCGCGCGAAGGGCACCCTGCGCCGCGCATCGTCGAAACACCAGCTGGGATGCTGAACGCGATCGGCCTGCAGGGTATCGGCGCGCGGCGTTTCGTCGACGAGAAACTGCCGGAGCTTCGCGCGCGCAAGGCGACGGTGATCGTCAACGTCTGCGGGACAACTCTCGATGAGTACGTCGAGGTCTCGCGCATCCTGTCCGACGCCGACGGCGTGGCCGCGATCGAGCTGAACATCTCGTGCCCGAACATCAAGGAAGGCGGCATCCAGTTCGGCTGCAGCCTGCCGGGCACGGCCGCGGTCGTCAGCGCCGTTCGGAAGGTCACGCGGCTGCCGATCATGCCGAAGCTGACGCCGAACGTGACGGACGTCGCGTCGTTCGCCCGCGCCGCCGAGGATGCCGGCGCTGATGCGGTGTCGCTCGTCAATACATTTCTCGCAATGGTGATCGACGTCGAATCGCGCGCGCCGAAGATCTCGAATGTCGTCGGCGGCCTCAGCGGCCCCGCCATCCGGCCGATCGCCGTCCGCATGGTGCACGAGTGCCGCCAGGCCGTGAAGATTCCCATTGTCGGCATGGGCGGAATCGCCGGCGCGCGCGACGTGCTGGAGTTCATGATCGCCGGCGCGAACGCGGTCCAGGTAGGCACGGCGAATTTCGTCGACCCGTTCATCTGGCCGAAACTGCTCGAGGGCATCAGCGATTACCTGCAGCGTCACCGGATCGCCCGCGTCGCGGATCTTGTCGGGACGGTCGAGGCGGGTCACGCGCACGAGCGGACGTAGCGCGAGCCTTCAGGCGAGCGATGATCAAGTGGACCAGCTGCTAGTCGCCCTCGACGTCGACACGGTCGCCGACGCCCGCGCGCTGGCCGATCAGCTGCGCGGCGCCGTCGGCGGCTTCAAGATCGGCAGCCGGCTGTTCACCGGCGAAGGTCCGGCGTTCGTCGAGGAACTTGCGGCGCGCGGCGATCGCGTGTTCCTCGATTTGAAGTTTCACGACATTCCGAACACGGTCGCGGGCGCGGTCTCGGCTGCGACCCGGCTGGGCGTGTGGATGGTGAACGTGCACGCCTCGGGCGGCAGCGCGATGATGCGCGCGGCGCGCGACGCCGCGCACGAGGAGGCCGCGCGGCGGTCGCGGCCGGCGCCGCTCGTGATCGCCGTGACGATGCTCACCAGCCTCGACCAGCAGGCGTTGACGGAAATCGGGATGCCTGATGCCGTCGCCGCGCAGGTGGGGCGACTGGCGGCGCTGACCGAAGCCTCGGGCCTCGATGGCGTCGTGGCGTCGCCGCACGAGATCTCGATCATCCGCCGGCGGTGCGGCGGTCGCTTCGCCATCGTCACGCCTGGCATCAGAGGCGCCGGCGATCAGAAGGGCGATCAGAAGAGGACCATGTCGGCTGCCGACGCCCTGGCGGCGGGCGCGTCGCATCTCGTCGTCGGGCGCCCCATCATCGCCGCCGCCGATCCGCGCGTCGCCGCCGAGCGCATCGCCGACGAGTGCCGCCGCGCGCGTCCGGGAATCCGGTGATCGCGCTCACGCTTTACTCCCGCCCGGGCTGCCACCTCTGCGACGACATGAAGGCGACTGTCGAGCGCGTGGTCCGCTCGATGCCCGAGCCGATCGCGATCGAGGAAGTGGACATCTCGACCGATTCCGCGCTCGAAGCGCGCTACGGCCTCGAGATTCCGGTGCTGCTGGTGAATGGGAAGAAAGCCGCTAAGTACCGACTCACCGAGGAAGGCTTCAGACGGATTCTAGAAGGGCTGAGGGCTAATGGCTAATGGCTGATGGGATGGCTGATGGCGAACCATCGACCATTCCATCAGCCTTCAGCCCTCAGCCTTTAGCCATCACCGACTACTTGCCCGTAATAATGAAGTGCCCGCGCCGGTTCTGCTGCCAGCAGCTTTCATTCTCCTCGCGGCAGAACGGCTGTTCCTTGCCCTTGCTGACCACCTGGATTCGGCTGGCGGCCACGCCGAGGTTGGCCAGGTAGTCTTTCACGGCATTGGCGCGGCGTGAGCCGAGCCCGAGGTTGTACTCCGAGCTGCCACGCGAGTCGCAGTGGCCTTCGACGGAGATCTGCACACTGGTCCAGCGCTTGAGCCAGTCGGCGTCCTTCTGGAGCGCCCCCTTCGCGTCGTCGCGGATCTCCGACTTGTCGTAATCGAAGAAGTTGTCGTCGAGCGGACGCTCGGCGTTCAACTGGTCGACCGACTTGCGCGCGAAGATCTCTTCCTCCGTCGGCTGACGGGGAGGAGGCGGCGGCTGCGGCGCCGGCGGTGGCGGCGGCGGCGGCGGCGGTGGTGGTGGAGCAGCCGGCGGCGGCGGCGGTGGAGGCGGCGGTGCCGGCGGCGGGACCTTCTTGTGGCAGCCGGCCGCGGCCACCATGAGTGCCAGGCCGAGGGCAATGATCGGGATCAATCGGCGAACGCCAGTCATCGTGTTCTCCTCAGGACTCGCAGCTTACAAACAAGGCTTCGCGGTGTCAATGAAAGGGAGCCGAAGGACATAACGATACAATCGCGTCGTGGAGCATCTGCTGCGCGCCACCGCCAAGGCGGAGGCGCGGCACTTCTGGTTCCGCGGCTTCCGCGCGTTCGTCACTCCGCTGCTCACACACGCCACGGCGCACCGTCCCGGCATGCGTTTGCTCGACTGCGGCTGCGGCACGGGCGCCAACTTGTCGCTCCTCGACGGGTTCGGCCGCGCGTACGGGTTCGATCTGTCCGCGACGGGGCTGCGGATCGCGCGCGAGGCCGGGCGGACGCGTCTGGCGCGGGCCAGCGTCGTGGCGGCGCCGTTCCCGGACGGATCGTTCGACGTCGTCACGTCGTTCGACGTCCTGTACGCGCTCGATCATCACGACGAGCGCGCGGCGCTCGACGAAATGTTCCGGCTGCTGCGCCCGGGGGGGTTCGCGGTCGTCAACGTCGCGGCGATGGAGATCCTGAGAGGCGATCACTCGGTTCTCAGTCGGGAAGTCCGCCGTTATCGCCGCGCCGATCTTGGCGCGCTCCTGGCACGGGCGGGCTTCACCATCATCCGGCTCACCTACACCAACGCGACGCTGTTTCCGCCGCTGTTGGTCGCGCGCGCGTTGCAGCGCGTGCGCGGGCTGCGACGCGAGAGCGACGCGCCGAACGAGTTGAGGGTGCCGCCGGCGCCCGTCAACGTTCTATTGACGGGCATGTTGTGGCTCGAGAGTCAGTGGCTGCGCGCGTTCGACGCGCCGTTCGGCAGCTCGCTGCTCTGTCTGGCGAGGAAACCGGAATAGTCGTTGGTCGTCGGTCGTCGGTCGTCAGCTGTTGGCGGGACGGAGGAACAGCGCTTCGTTCAGGCTGCCCATCCGGTAGCCCTGCAGATCGAGGCAGACGTGGCGATAGCCGGCGGCTTTCACGTCGCGCACGATCGCGGCGCCGATCTCGGGCTCGAGCGCGCGCGGCATCTCGCTGCGCGCGACCTCGATGCGCGCCAGGTCGTCGTGATGGCGCACGCGGAACACGCGGAAGCCGAGCGCGCGCAACGACTGTTCGGCGCGCTCGATCGTCCGCAGCTTCTCGTCGGTGACTTCGGTGTGGTACGGAATGCGCGAGGAGAGGCACGCCGACGCCGGCTCGTCCCACGTCGGCAGACCGGCCACGCGCGACAGTTCGCGGATCTCGTCCTTGGTCAGGTCCGCCTCGTCGAGCGGGCTGCGCACGCCGAACTCGCGCGCGGCCTGCCGTCCGGGCCGGTAGTCGCCGCGATCGTCGGCGTTGTTGCCGTCGACGACGACGGCGCCGCGCTCGGACGCGAGGCGTGAGAGATGCGTGTAGAGCTCGTGCTTGCAGTAGTAGCAGCGGTTGGACGGGTTGGCGCGGTACTCGGGCCGGTCGAGCTCGCGCGTATGGATGATCTCGTGGCGCAGGTCGAAGTCGCGGGCGATGCGGATGGCGAGCTGCCGGTGGCGCTCGGGGTAACTGGCGCTGTCGGCCGTGACGGCGACGGCGCGATCCCCCAGCGTGCGGGCCGCGATGAGC
>Ga0326726_10006557_pt1 | contig 10476 bp, 8 predicted proteins | sample MHFenrmetagenome_2_FD_207603 | JGI IMG/M metagenome (GOLD analysis project Ga0326726, IMG submission 207603) | Lab enriched peat soil microbial communities from Michigan Hollow, Ithaca, NY, United States - MHF15MN | ecosystem: Environmental > Terrestrial > Soil > Wetlands > Peat | place: USA... | reverse complement strand
AGTTGGAGGATCTTTGCCAGGCCCGCGTCTCTAACGAACAGTACGTCGACCTTGAGGCGCACGAGGTCGGCGGCGCCTGCGCGAAGCTGATCGGCTGATTCGCCGAACCGCCGCTCGACGACCATGTTTTGGCCATCGACCCACCCGAGCTGTCTCATCGACTGCCAGAACTGGTTGGTCGAGACTGACTGTGCCAGCTCCTGTGGGCTCGGAGCTGGACCGATGCCAAGAATTCCCACGCGAGCCTTCTTCTCTGACTTCTGCGCCTCAGCGGCGAGCGGCGCGGCGAGGAGGCCGCCTGTGAGAGTGCTGATGAACGCTCGCCGCTCCATCACTCGATCACCTGATCCGCCCGCTGTAGGAGCGAGGGCGGGATGATCAAACCGAGGGCCTTCGCTGTCTTGAGGTTGATGACAAGGTCGAACTTCTCCGGGCGCTCGACGGGCAAGTCAGCCGGTCTTGCCCCTTGCAAGATTCTGGCGACATACCCCCCACAGCGCCGAAATGCCTCGCGCAAGCTCGGCCCGTAGACCATAAGGCCGCCCGCCTCGGCAAACTCCACGAACATGGACACTGCCGGGAGGTGCTTGGTCGCCGCGATTGAGCTGATCTCGCCTCTGTGGATGAAGACCAGTGGTGAGGACAGCAGGATGACGGCTCTGGCGCCTCCTCGCTTGGCGGTCTCCAAAGCGCGGTCCAAGTCGGCTGGAGTTCTCACCTCGAGCCTCTGAAGCTTGATTGCCAAGTCCCTTGCCGCGAGATCAGTCGCTCGAAATTGTGGAGCGTTGAGTACGGGATCCCCAAGGACCGCGACGCGGGACACCGTAGGGATGATATCGCGCAGCAACTGCAGTTGTTTCCCGCTCAGCTCCGGCACATCCAGAAATACACCCGTGACGTTGCCGCCCGGTCTGGCAAGGTTCCTGACGAACCCCATTGCAACAGGATCACTTTCCAGATCCACGGCCACGATGGGAATGGTACTGGTCGCATTCCTTGTTGCCGTCAGCGCCCCTGCCCCTCTGGCGAAGAGCACGTCACTAGGGGCCCTGACCAGCTCCGCCGCGAGACCTGGCAATTGGTCAGGCTGACCTCCAGCGTGACGATGTTGGATGATAATGTTTCGTCCCTCGACGTAACCGGAGTCACCAAGCCCTTGCGCGAATGCCTCGACAAGCAACTGATCGCTGGGGAGTACGCCGAGGACTCCTATCCGTGGAACCTTCCCCGCCGGCTGCCCCTCGGCGGCGAGCGGCGCAGCGAGGACGGTCAGGGTCACGCTGGAGATAAAGGTTCGGCGGTCCATCATTCGATCACCTGATCCGCCCGCTGCAGGAGCGACGGCGGGATCGTCATGCCGAGGGCCTTGGCGGTCTTGAGGTTGATGACCAGCTCGAACTTGGTGGGTTGCTCCACGGGGAGGTCGCCGGGTTTGGCGCCCTTCAGGATCTTGTCAACTTGGGTGGCGCCGCGCCGGAAGAGATCAGGGAGGCTTGCCCCATAAGCCATGAGGCCGCCGGCGTCCGCTGCTTCCGTGAATGCGAAGATTGCTGGCATCCGGTGCTTTGTCGCGAGGTCTACGATGCGCTTGTGCTCGCCATAAAACATCGGGCTCGGCATGACGATAAGGGCACCCGCACGTTTTCCTGTCATCGCAGAGAAGGCCACGTCGAAATCGTTGGGACCTCGCGCTTCCAGATGGTAAAGCTGCAGGCTCAAGCGCTGAGCCGCAGCCTCTGTGTCCTTCAACATCTCTCGCATCGTGCGATCGCCGTACACCCCGGGGTGCCAGAGTGCAGCCACGCGAGAGGCTCCCGGAACGGCCTCCTTGAGGAGTTCGACGCGCTTCGGTACTAGACCCGGGCCAAGGAACGTCGACCCCGTGATATTCCCGCCTGGCTGGGCGAGGCTGACGACAAGCCCATCGCTGACAGGATCGGCCATGCCTGGCGCGACGACCGGGATCGTGACCTTCGCTTGCCTCACCGCAAGAACCACTGGCGTACCGCCCAGAGTAAAGATGAGGTTGACCTTGAGACGCACCAGCTCGGCGGCCAGGTCTGGGAGTCGCTCCGGTCTGTCCTGGGCGGAGCGGGACTCGAAGACGATATTCTGACCTTCGACGTAACCCAGTTCATGCAATCCTTGCCGGAATGCGTCGGACAGTTCGCGTGCCTGAGGATGTTCAGGAGGGAAGGTCAACAGCATCCCGATGCGAGGGATCTTCCCGGCCTGCTGGGCCTCGGCGGCGAGCGGCGCGGCGAGGAGGCCGCCGGCGAGGGTCCCGAGAAACGCTCGTCGGGTCCCCACCACGTCAGCTCACCGGCAGCGTGAAGGTGAATGTGGACCCCCGGCCCGGCTCGCTCTCCACCCAGATCCGGCCCCCGTGTAGCTCCACGAACTTCTTGGCGAGGGTCAGGCCGAGGCCCGTGCCTTCCTGCTTGCGCGTCTCATCGCTCCCCACCTGGCGGAACTCCTCGAAGATGGCCGCCTGGTCGTCGGAGGCAATGCCGATGCCGGTGTCGATGACGGCGATCTCGACCGCCCCATCCGTGAGCCCGGCCTTCAGGTTGATTCGCCCTCCTTCAGGGGTGAACTTGACCGCATTGGACAGGAGGTTCAGCAGCACCTGCTTGACCTTGCGCTCGTCCCCCACGAGCTCGCCCAGCCGCGGGTCGATGTCCAGCTGCAGGGTGATCCCGTGGCGGCCGGCCCGCTCTTTGACCAGGGTCACGGCATTGTCCAGGGCGGTCGGTAGGTGGAACGGGGCGGGGGCCAGCTCCATGCGCCCGGCCTCGATCTTGGAGAGGTCGAGGATGTCGTTGATGAGCGACAACAGGTGCTGGCCGGAGGCGTAGATGTCTTTGAGGTACTCGTCCTGCTTGGCGTTGAGCTCCCCGAACATCCGCTGGAGGAGCACCTCGGAGAAGCCGATGACGGCATTGAGCGGTGTGCGGAGCTCGTGGGACATGTTCGCGAGGAACTCGGACTTGTGGCGACTGGCGGATTCGAGCTGCCGGCCTTGGTTCTGGATCTCCCGAAAGAGACGTGCGTTCTCGATCGCCAGGGCCGACTGCGCCGCAAACGTCTCCAGCAGATCGACCAGTTCGGCCGAGAACTCCCCCGGCTCCCGTCGTCGTACCACCAGACCGCCGATGATCCGCTCCTCCCGCGCGAGGGGCACGGCGAGAAGGGCGCGGAATCCGAACTTGACCGCGACGTGTAGGCGTTCACCGTAGGCCCCAGGCGTCAGGACATCGGGGACTTGCACGGGCTGTCCGGAGGCTACGGCACGCCCGACAGCCCCCTCACCGAACCGGACCGGCAGGGCGCGCTGCTCGGCCACGTGCTCGTCCGTCATCCCATGGCTGGCACTCACTAAGAGCTGCTGACTCGCCCCGTCGTACTCATAGATCGTGCCCTCATCGGTCCCGGTGAGTTGCACCGCGTGAACCACGATGCTATTGAGCACCGCCTGGAGTTCGAGGGTCGAGCTGACCGCCCGACCTACCTCGGCGAGCGCGGTCAGCCGTTCGAGCGCCTCCATCAGGTCCCGCGTCCGCTCACTGACCTTTCGCTCGAGGCTCGCGTACGACTCCTCGAGTCGGGCAGCCGTCCGGTTGAACTCGTCGCCGAGCGTCTCCAGCTCATCGCCCGTCCGGACCTCGATCCGATGGCTGAGATCCCCCGCGCCGATCCGGGCTGCCCCGGCCTGGAGGACACGAATGGGGGTCACGATCCGCCGGGCGAGAGCGAGACTGGCCAGGGCCGACAGGGCGAGTCCCGCCAGGAGGAGCAGGACGCTCCGGAAAACGGACGCGTAGACCGGCAAGAAGGCCTCCGCGAGGGGCTGTTCCAGGAACACGAGCCACCCGAGCGGGGCGATACCCGCGTAGGCGGTCAGAACCCGCCGTCCGCGGGCATCCTCGGCGATTGTCGCCGCCTCGGCGGAATCGGGCGCACGGTCAGCGCTTCGTGCGGCACGGACCTGGGTCAGCGCGGCGAGATTCGTCTTGCGCAGGACCATGCTGATGTCCGGATCCGCGATAAGGTTGCCGCTCGCATCTACGACATACGCATGTCCGGCGGGTCCCACCTTGATGCGGGAGATCACCTCCCAGATGAACTTCAGATTCAGCTCCGCGACGATGACCCCCGCGTCCGGCCCGCTCCCGCTCACGGAGACCGTCATGTACGGTTCCGACTCCTCGCGAAAGGACACCGGACCGAGATAACTCTTCTTGGACTTCGCTTCGAGGAACCTCGGGTCGCGAGAGAAATCCTCCTGGCTCGCCATCACGTCCAGGGCCAGGCGCGAGACCCGGAGCTGCTCCTTCCCCGTGGCATCGAGATAGCTCACGTCGGTAACGGCCGGGAGCTGGCGGAGAAGCCGCAAGTAGTCCAGCGTCTGCTGCTCCGGCGGAGCGTCCCACTGAGACTCCGCGATCAGGCCCACCTGCCGCTCGACCTCGGTGATGAACTGCTCGATCTTGGCGGCGGCCGCCAAGGCCTCGCCCTTCTGGATGCGGAGCAGGGCTTGTTTGTTTGCCTGATAGGAGAAATACATTTCGACGAGCGAGCCAGCGACTAGCATGATGCCGAGGAGGCTCATCAGGAGGAGCGCATACTTACGGAAGAGGCGGCTGCGCGGAGCGACTGGAACATCCCCCGCTCCGCTCTGGCTCACCGAATGACTCGGTCCGTGCGCACGAGGATGACCTGAGGAAGGGTGACGCCGAGGACCTTGGCGGTCTCCATGTTGACGACCAGCTCGAAGCGGATCGGTCGCTCTACGGGGAGGTCAGCGGGCCTGGCCCCCCGCACGATCTTGTCCACGTAGGACGCGGCACCCTGGAAGATGTCGACCAGGCGAGGCCCGTACGCCATCAGGCCCGCGGCCGCGGCGAACTCCCCGTAGGTCGAGATCGTGGGGAGCCGATGCCGCAACGCCAGGAGTGTCAGTCGCCCGCCGTGGGCATAGAGCATGGGATCCCAGAGCACGAGGACGGCGTCCCCGAGCGATTGGCGGACTGTCACGAACGCAGCGTCGAAGTCGTCCGGACCTCGCACCTCGACGGGATGGAGCTGAACCTTCAGGAGTTGGGCGGCAGTCTTGAGGTCCCTCAGCACGGGCGCGTGACCGGGATTGGCCGGGTTCCAGAGCACAGCGACGCGGGACGTCCGGGGGGTCGCCTTCTTGAGCAGCTCGAGCTGCTTGGCGGCCATGGCCCCCAGGGGAAAGGACAGGCCCGTGATGTTGCCGCCTGGGCGCGCGAGACTCGCGACCAGCCCGAGCTGGACCGTATCGGCGAGGGCCATCATTACGATTGGGATCTTTGCGGTCGCGGCCTTGGCGGCCACTACCGCGGCCGAGTCTCCCGCGGCGAGGATGACGTCTACCTTGAGAGCGACCAGCTCGGCCGCGAAGTCCGGGAGGCGATTGTAGTTTCCCTCCGCGTATCGGGGCTCGAACGCGATGTTCTGGCCATCGACGTAGCCGAGCTCGTAGAACGCCCGACGGAGCGCCTCGGGTACGGACCACGGATCGAAGGGCGTCGAGCCCGACCACAGGAGGCCGACGCGCAGGACCTTCCCGCCGCCGGGTCCGGAGGGTGCCGGAACCGTCTTGGTCACCGAAGCATCCCCGTGAGATGGTGCGATCCGGATGTCCACGCTGCTCGAACCGACAGCCACGGGGTTCTTGGGATGGGCCCCTTCGAGTCGACCAGAGGCCGGCGGATTGTCCGGCTCGATGCGAGCGGTGACGTACAGCTTGCCCTCGAAGGTCGATCCGACGAGGGTGATGTCCTCCTCGGTGAGCTTGTACTCGTATGGCAAGACCACTCCGGGGATTCGTTTGACGACGATGGGAGGCTTCTTCGGGTCCGGAGACTTAGAGGCGACGATCAGCAGCAGCGGTTCCTTCGGCAGTCTGTCCTTGAGCGATGGGTCGAGGGTGATCGTGCCGGAGATCGCTGCCTGTTGAGCCTCGGCCGGAGACAGTGAGCCGTAGGCGAAGACCGAGAGCGCGATCAGCAGTACGCCCAGAGCCAGCCTGTGCTGTTGATGCCGTCGGGTCACACGCGTCATCTGCCGTAGATTGCCTTGAGCTGGCCCTCGCCCCACCTCAACGACTCCTCCGGCGACATCTTGGCCGTCGCGACGTTCCCCAGCATGTCGATGAGGACGTAGTTCAGGACGACCCGTGCCGCTCCAGCATCGGCGGGCCCCTTCCAGCCCACGTGCTGTCCCGCCAAGAGGTGATCCCGGTACGGCTTCAGGGCCGGGAACATGTCCCACATAGCGTCTTTCAGGTAGACCTTGAGAGGTCCGGCCTGATAAGCCTGACCGCGTTGCAGGTACTTCGAGAGCTGGTCCTTCTCCATGTGCCAGCGCAGGAAGTCCTTGGCCGCCTCGACGCTCTTCGAGTACCTGGGGATCGCGAGCTGCTCGGTGATGTGGTAGTGGAAGACGCCCACCGGCCCCGCCGGATTGGGGACGTGATCGAGGTCGTTGATCAGCGGCTCGCGCGTGTCGTCCAGGATGACCTGGTTGGCGGCCGTGAGATAGATGCTCGCCCCGTTGTTGGTGGCGGCGAGGGCACCCGACAGGAACGCCCGGTTGTTGCTCGCATCGTCCCACCCGACGCCGGCGGGGTCCATGGCGTCGTCCCAGAGTGCCTTGAAGAATTTCAGCGCTTCGAGTGTTTGCTTCCCGCCGATGATGACGCGACCCTTGTCGTCCCGCTCGGCCGCGCCGAAACTCCAGAGATAGGCGTATGTGAAGGTTACGGCGTCGCCGTACGTGTGGCCCACCGTCTGGCCGATGGGATGCCCCGCGGCCTTCCATTTCTTCCCCTCGCGGCGCAGTTCGTCCCATGTCCTGGGCCATCCCTGGGTGCCCGCGGCTTTGAGGTACGACTTCCGTGCAACGAAGAGGTTGTGGGTGACAGTATGGGGCACGCCGGTGAACCTCCCGTCGAGCATCGCCTGCGCCTTGCAGTAGTCGATATAGCCGCCCCCCTTGGCCTCGAGCGCGGTACAGAGGTCCGTCACGTCGACCAGCGCCTTGGCGTACTGGTTCTGCCAGTTGTGGATGAATTGCAGGATGTCCGGACCTTGCTTGCTCTCGATCGCCGCGGCGGCCCGCGCCGGGAGATCGTTGATGGGAATCTGCTCGATCTTGACGGTGACCTTGTTCTGTTTCCCCCACTCCGCACCTTGCCGGACGATCTCCACGCCGGCCGGCGGGGAGAAGTTCGTGCCGAGTAGCAAGAGGAGCGACGTTCCCGCCACGTAGGCGGGCGCCTGTCGGGCGGCCAGGATGCCCTCGATCCCCAAGCCCGCAGCGGCGAGGCCGGAAGCACAGCCCGCCCTCCGCATGAACTCGCGCCGACTGATGCTCGCCGCGGTCCCACGACTCATGAGTGCCCTCCGTCGGGCCGTCACTGGATCCCCTTGGGCCGGCATCTACAGAGCGCGCGCACTCGGGGGAGAACTTTGCCGTTGCCGAGAGCTGGGTACCACAGTTCGAGCAGGTCCGAGCCGAGCGGGGTGGCGCACTCCTCGCAGAACTTCGCTCTAGAAGAGTTCTCGTGCTGGCACCGGGGACACTGCATGCGGGACGCCTCCCAGCGGGTCGGAGCCGGGAACGGTCGGACAGGTGCCGCGAGCTTAGTCTTGGGGCCCGGAGGGGTCAATCGTGTCCTATGGTCTGAAGTCCCGGATGCCCATCACTCCAGGGACGACGCGGAGGGCTAAAACTCCTGCGCTTCTCCGGCCAACCCTTCGGACGGGCAGACAGCCCAGACGCTTGCCGTCTCGTAAGTCCGCGGTTTACTGCGGGAACCACCTATGCGGGAATGTGCTGGAATGCGCTGGAGTGATCAGGAATGCGCTGGAATGCGCCCGAGGATTTTCAGACCTAGGCCCGTGTTCGCGTAAGTATGCGTAACTGCTTGCCACCGCAAGAGAACGTCCCGACGGCCACGTGCGCTGGAGTGCGCTGGAATGCGCTCGAGTGCGCTGGAGTTGGGCACAGTTTGGGCACAACCCACGCCTCTACTCAATCACCTGATCCGCCCGCTGCAGGAGCGACGGCGGGATCGTCAGGCCGAGGGCCTTGGCGGTTTTGAGGTTGATGACCAGCTCGAACGTTGTCGGCTGCTCGACGGGCAGGTCAGCCGGCTTGGCTCCCTTCAGGATCTTGTCGACGTAGACGGCCGTCCGATACCACATCGCCGCAAGACTCGGGCCGTACGAAAGCAAACCACCTGCCTCCGGCCCTGCCCGCCAGGGATATGCGGTTGGGAGACGGTGGCGCACCGCGAGCTCTGCGACTTGACCCTTCACGCTATACATAAAGGGACCCCCGAGGATCCGGACGGCCTGCGCGCGATCCTTGACCATCCTGGCGAAAGCGCCCGCTAGCTCGCCAGTCTGCCGGACTTCGACGGCCTGAACTGCCATGCCGCGGCTCCGGGCTGAGGCTTCGACGCTGAGCCAGTAGGTTCGATAGCTTGGAAAAGTCGGATCCATGAGGACGGCGAGCTGCGTGAGCCCCGGCCGGCATTCCACCAATAAGTCAATCTCCTTCCCACGAATCTCCCCAGGCGTCTCAGGGGCGACGGTATAGGTGCCTCCGGTAATGTTGCCGCCGGGCCGGGCGAGGCTCGCGACATATCCTTGGCTGACCGGGTCGTCCGCATAGACCATGACAATCGGAATGGTCGTGGTCGCCGCCTTCGCAGCGTCAATGGACCAGTTGGTGGTTGCCATGATGACTTCGATCTTGAGACGAACGATGTCGCGGGCGAGTTCCTGCAGTCGTGCGTCACTTCTGTCCCCAATTTTTAGCTGCTCCACGACGATGTTCTGGCCTTCGACCCAACCGAGCCGACGGAGGCCCTCCTTCCGCGCTTCGACGTGCTCTGGGGGCACCCCACCCACCACGCCGATGGTTCGAACTGTCGGCGGCGACTGCGCCTCAGCGGCGAGGGGTGCGGTGAGTAGACCACTAGTCAGGGTGGCGAGGAACGCACGTCGGTCCATCACTCGATCACGTGATCCGCCCGCCCCAGCACCGACTGCGGGATTGTCAGGCCGAGGGCCTTGGCAGCCTTGAGGTTGATCACCAGCTCGAACTTCCTCGGCTGCTCGACGGGCAGGTCGCCGGGCTTGGCACCCTTCAGGATCTTGTCCACGTAGGTCGCGGCGCGCCGAAACAAATCAGGCTGGTTCGCTCCATAGGACATAAGGCCCCCGGCATCGACAAACTCCCTCGATGTGTACGCTGCCGGCAGCCGGTTCTTGGCCGCCAGGTCCACGAGGCGTCTATGCTCTCTGAGGAACATGGCGCTTGGCAGCAAAGTCAGAGCACCCGCGTGCGCGCTGGTCATGTCCGAGAAGGCCATGGCGAATTCGTCCGGACCTCGCGCCTCAATGAATTGCGGCTGCACCCCGAGCGCCCGCGCCGCGACGTCTGCTGCCTTCAGCATGTCCTTTGCTGTGCGTTCGCCGAGGGCAACTGGCTGCCGGAGGACAGCGACCCGATCGACCCCCGGAACGGCCTGCTTGAGCAGTTCCAGACGCTTGCCGATTAGCTCCGGGTTGAGGCTGGACAACCCCGTGACATTGCCGCCCGGCCGCGCGAGGCTGGTGACGAGCCCGCTCCCAACCGGATCGCCAGCACCAGCGAAGACAATGGGGATAGTCCTAGTCGCTTGCTTGGCCACACGGGGGCCGAGTGTGCCTCCTTCGGCCAGGATGACATCAACCTTGAGCGCAACCAGTTCGGCCGCAAGCGCGGGGAGCCGCTCGAGCTTCCCCTCGGCATCTCGGTATTCAATCGCGACGTTGCGGCCCTCGATGTAACCGAGGTCACGTAGTCCTTGGAGGAAGGCGTCGCGCAGGTGGAGGCTAGCGGCCAGGTTGGGCGATAGGTAGCCTATTCGAGCGACCTTGGCCGCCTGCTGGGCCTCGGCGGCGAGCGGCGCGGCGAGGAGGCCGCCCGATAGGGTGCCAATGAACGCACGTCGGTCCATAGACGGGGTCCCGGACCCTGATGCGGTTCCGTCTGGGATGGCAATCCTCCGGCCACTTCCCGTCCGCCCCGCCCGAACCAGCGCCGAAGCCAGCGGAGGAGCCGTCTCATCTGACGTGGCAATCATGAAGCACGACGGGCTTCGTGACGAGGCGGAATCAGGCGGCCCGAGACCAGAAGCCTTGCCGTCGCGTGCCCGCCCGACCCACAGGTGCCCCCGTACTGGGTCTGGCAGGCCCCGGACGTCCGGAGGTTCCGGATGAAGGCCGCGAGATCCGCGAGATGGGCGGCGGGGATCTGTGCGGCGGCGGCCAGATGCTCCAGGCAATACGTCCGGATGGTCCCCGGCAGGTAATTTCCGAGGACGTCTCGGACCCGGGCCTCTTGGGCACGGGAGAGCATGCGCCGGCTATAGTAGCCGAACGCGCGCGGGTG
>Ga0326726_10006556_pt1 | contig 10477 bp, 8 predicted proteins | sample MHFenrmetagenome_2_FD_207603 | JGI IMG/M metagenome (GOLD analysis project Ga0326726, IMG submission 207603) | Lab enriched peat soil microbial communities from Michigan Hollow, Ithaca, NY, United States - MHF15MN | ecosystem: Environmental > Terrestrial > Soil > Wetlands > Peat | place: USA... | reverse complement strand
CTTCACCGTCAAGGAGCCGTTCGGGGTGGTCGCGGCCATTGTGCCGTTCAACTTCCCCCTGCTCCTCATGGCCTGGAAGGTGGCCCCGGCCCTCGCGGCCGGAAACACCCTGGTATGCAAGCCGCCACACCAGAATCCGCTCAGCAACCTGCTCATGGCCGAGTGCTACGACGGACTCCCCGCGGGAGTGGTGAACATCGTCACGGGAGGCCCCTCCACCGGCGAGGCGCTGGTGCGCCACCCAAAGGTGGATCTGATCGCCTTCACCGGCTCCGTGGCCGCCGGACGGCGCATCGCCTCTCTCGCGGGAGCCGAGCTCAAGAAGGTGAACCTGGAGCTGGGCAGCGTGGACCCGTTCATCGTCTTTGCCGATGCCGACCTGGACATCGCGGTGCGGGGCGTTGCCTGGGCCCGGCTGCTCAACGCCGGCCAGGTGTGTACCTCCGCCAAACGGGTCTACCTGCTCGAGCCGATCGCCGACGAGTTTACCCGCCGGCTGGAGGCGTACGTCCCCACGCTCACTCTGGGTAACCCGCTCGATCCCGCCACCGACATCGGTCCCCTGATCTCAGCCGAGGCGCTGGATCACGTGGAGCGTCAGATCGCTGAGGCAATGAAGGAAGGGGCGACGCTCCGGCTGGGTGGGAAGCGGGTGTCGCCCGACGGGCTGGGCGGGCACTTCCTGGAACCCACGATCCTCACCGACGTCCGGCACGGCTCCCTGCCCACCATCGAGGAGATCTTCGGACCGGTGCTGTCACTCACGGTAGCGCGGACGCCGGAGGAGGCCATCACCATGGCCAACGACTCGAAGTACGGGCTGGGAGCCTCGGTCTATACCCGGGACCTGGAGCTGGCCATGCGGGCGATGGAAAACATCAAGGCCGGCACGTTCTGGGTGAACGACCCGCTCACCGACAACGACGCCGGGCCGTTCGGGGGGATGCGCTGGAGCGGGGTGGGACGCGAGCTGGGAGAGGAGGGGCTGGACGCCTTCCGCGAGCCCAAGCACGTGCATCTCGACTATGTGATGGAGCGGAAGTACTACTGGTATCCGTACAAGGACCGGCCCATCCCCGGACATGGTTGAGCGGCTCCACGTTCCGCGTTCCCAGTTGCCCATCAAGGGCGGCGAACTCGGAACGCGGAACCCGGAACGTCAGCTCGTCAACGCCTTGCAGAAGTCAGTAAACACCGCCACATACCGGTCGATGTCCGCGTCGGTGTGCTGCACCGACAGCGTCCACTGCTCCTCGTCCCCAGGAGTCATGAAGATCCCGCGGTTGAGCAGCCAGGGGTACGAGGCGGCGAACAGCTCCGGCCGGGTGTCCAGGAAGTCCCGGTAGTTCTTCATCGGAGTAGGGCGGTAGGACACGCAACCCTTGGCGTCGAGGTTCACCGTGTGGGCGGGGATGCCATGGGTGCGGATCGCCTTTTCGCAGCCGTCGATCAGCCGCTGGGCCAGGCCGGCGAGGTAGCAGTACGCCTCGGGGGTGAGAATCTCCCGCATGGTCACCAGCCCCACATGGGCGATCAGAGGGTTGCCGTTGTAGGTGCCCTGCTGGGACACCCCCTGTTCGATCAGGAACATCAGGTCGGCCCGCCCGCCGAACGCGGCGGCCGGCAGACCGCCGGCGATCGCCTTGGCGAGGCACACCAGGTCGGGCTGCACCCCGAACCGCTGGGTGGCGCCGCCCGGCGCAATGGTGAAGCCGGTCTTGATCTCATCGTAGATGAACACCACGCCGTACCTGGTGCACAGCTCCCGGACCCGTTGCAGATAGCCCGGCTGCGGCAGCACGATGCCGATGTTCATCATCGCCGGCTCCATGATCAGGCAGGCGATCTCCCCGCCCCGCTCCTGGAACACCCGCTCCAGGTGATCGGCGTCGTTGAACGACACCACCTCGATGTACTTGTGGGCGTCCTTCACCATGCCGCGGGAAACCGGCGCCTTGGCCGGCCGCTCCCGGCCGCCCATGACGTCGGCGTTGGGCACGATCGAGAACATCACCGAGTCATGATGCCCGTGGTACGAGCCCTCGATCTTGCAGACCACGTCGCGGCCGGTGGCTGCCCGGGCCACCCGGATAGCGTCCATGGTGGCTTCGGTGCCGGAGTTGGTGAAGCGGATCGCCTCCAGGTTGAACCGACGGCAGATCTCCTCACCGAACTCGACCGCCACCTCGGTGGTCGCGGCGAAATGAGTGCCGCGGCTGGCCGCCTCCCGGCAGGCCTCCACGATCCTCGGATGGGCATGGCCCACCACCATGGCGCCGAAGCCGTTATGGAAGTCGAGGTACTCGTGCCCGTCCTGGCACCATATGCGGCTTCCCTTCCCCCGGGCCACGTACACCGGGTAGGGCTGCATCTTCTGGAACGACGATACCACCCCGAAAGGCAGGATCTTGTGGGCCCGCTGGTACAGCGCGGCCGACTGGGCAGTCCGGGCGAGGAGCTTCTTCATCTCCTCGTCCGCGATCTGCTGGGCGCGGGACAGTAGACGGCTGAGTCCCGCCTGCTCTTTTGAAGGAACAGTGGCGGTCATGGCAAACCTGGGTTGTGGTGTTCGGGGGTGCCTGGGTGCTATCGCCTGCTGCGGGAAAACTTCGCGGGCCGGGGCTCTCCTCATATTGGCTGCCGGGCCATGGGTTGTCAACTCCGTCGGCGACCTGCAAATTGGGTCTTCCTCACCCTGCCAGCCGAGTTCGCTCTCCCTGAGGCGAGTCCGCATGGAACCGGTCATTACTCTGGACCACGTGACCAAGCGTTTCGACGAGTACGTCGCGGTGCACGAGGCGCACTTCCAGATCGCCAAGGGCGAGTTCTTCTCGATGCTCGGCCCGTCGGGCTGCGGGAAAACCACCACCCTCCGGATGATCGCGGGCTTCGAGCAGCCCAGCTCGGGGCGCATCCTGCTCGAGGGCCAGGACGTCTCCGCGGTTCCGCCCTACCGGCGGAACGTGAACACCGTCTTCCAGCACTACGCCCTCTTCCCCCACATGTCGGTGCGCGACAACGTCGCCTTCGGCCCCCGCAGCCAGAAGCTGGCGGAGGCCGAGGTCGCCAGGCGGGTGCAGGACCTGCTCACCGTCACCCGGCTTACCCAGTTCGCCGAGCGCAAGCCGTCCCAGCTCTCCGGCGGACAGCAGCAGCGGGTCGCGCTCGCCCGGGCGCTGGTGAACTATCCCAGCGCCCTGCTGCTGGACGAGCCGCTTGGCGCCCTCGATCTCAAGCTGCGCCAGGCGATGCAGTTCGAGCTCAAGCGCATCCAGCGGGACGTCAACATCACCTTCATCTACGTGACGCACGACCAGGAAGAAGCCCTCACCATGTCGGACCGGATCGCCGTCATGAACGAGGGCCGGGTGGAGCAGATTGGTACGCCGGAGGAGATCTACCACGCCCCGGCCACGGTGTTCGTGGCGAACTTCATCGGGGTGGCCAACCTGCTGCCCGCCACGGTGGTGGGCATGAATGGTCAGATGGTAGTCACCCTGGAGGGAAGCACCCGGATGGAGGCCGCCGCCGCCTCCTGGGCGGCCAAACCGGGAACCCAGGGGACCCTCATGATCCGGCCGGAGCGGCTCCATTTCAGCGAGTCGGGCAAGGGCCTTCCGGTCACCCTGGCCGCGGCCGCCTTCTCCGGCCCGGTGATCCGGCTCGCGCTCAAGACTCTGAGCGGGCAGGAGATGATCGCGCACGTTCCGTCCGACGGCCCCCGCCCGCCGCTCGAGCCCGGACGCCAATACATCGTGAGCTGGGATGCCGACGGCGCCCGGCTGCTGCCCCCCAAGCCGACCACGTCGCCCATCGACATGGATCTCCGACCCACCCTCGACCTTGCCACTCAGCCCAAATCGAACCCCGTTGCCTGAGGTGACTCCAATGAGCAAGCACGAATTCGACGAATCCGAACTCGAGGCCCTGGTCCGCCGCGCCCTTTCCCGGCGCGCGTTCCTCGGACGGACCGCTGCGGCCGCGGGCGGCCTCGCCTTCGGCAGCGCCTTTCTCTCCGCCTGCGCCAAGAAGGAGGGCGGAGCCGCAGCCGACAGCATGGCCGCCGGCGCCACCGCTACTGCTACTGCTGCCAAGACGGTGCGCATCTCCAACTGGCCGCTGTATATCGACAAGGAGACCGTGGCCGACTTCGAGAAGGCCACCGGTCTGTCGGCCATCTACACCGAGGACGTCAACGACAACAACGAGTTCTTCGCCAAGATCGACGAGCCCCTCAAGCGGGGGCAGAGCATTGACCGCGACATCATCGTGCTCACCGACTGGATGGCCGGCCGGCTCATCAAGATGGGCTATACCCAGCCGATCGATAATGCGGCCTTCCCCAACAAGGTCAACCTGGTCGACAGTCTCAAGAACGTGGGCTTCGACCCGGGCCGAGTGCACAGCGTGCCGTGGATGTCGGGTATGACCGGCATCGGCTACAACCCCAAGAAGACTGGCCGCGAGGTGACCAGTTTCAACGACATCTTCGACCCCAAGTTCAAGGGCCAGGTCACCATGCTCACCGAGATGCGTGACACACTGGGCCTGGTGATGCTGGCCGAGGGCAAGGACCCCGGCAACTGCACCGTGGACGACGCCAAGGCGGCCTGCGCCAAGATCAAGAAATACCGGCAGAACGGCCAGATCCGCGCCTTCACCGGCAACGACTACGCCGAGGACCTCGCGGCCGGCAACTTGGCGATCGCGGTCGCGTGGTCGGGCGACATCCAGGGTCTCGCCGCCGACAATCCCGAGCTCCGCTGGATCGCGCCCAAGGAAGGCGCCATGCTGTACTCCGACAACATGCTGATCCCCAAGACCAGTGACCGGGGCGCCCTGGCCGCGGCATTCATGAATTACGTGTACGACCCGGTGCACTCCGCCAAGATCGTGGCCGCGGCTCCCTACCTCTCACCGGTGAAGGGCACCGGCGACGAGCTGGCCAAGACCCATCCCGATCTGGCCAAGAGCCCGCTGCTCAATCCGCCGGACGACGTCCGCGCCCGGCTGCACGTCTTCAAATGGCTGGAGGACGCGGAGGACACCGAGTTCAATCGCCTCTTCCAGGACGCGATCGGAGCCTGACCGCCGATGGCCGGAATCGCTGCCGGCGGCTCCCGCCGGAGCGCCCTCGCCCCCTGGCTCCTCGTGGCGCCAGGGGTGCTGTGGCTGCTCGCCTTCTACCTGGTGCCAACCCTGGCCCTGGCCCGCACCTCGTTCGGCACTGGCGATCTGCCGTGGTACGACGGGTATCAGCGGGCCTTCACCGACTACGGCCAGCACATGCTGCGGTCGTTCGGGTACGCCCTCACCGCCACCGTCGTGGCGATCCTGCTGGGCTATCCCCTGGCCTACGTGATGGCCTTCCGCGCCGACCGGCTCAAGAATTTCCTGCTTGGCCTCGTGATCCTGCCGTTCTTCACCACCTTCCTGGTCCGCACGTTCGCCTGGAAGACGATCCTCAATGACGACGGTCCGGTGGTCCACCTGCTGGGCGGCCTGCACCTGCTGCCGGCGGATGGCCGCCTGCTCAACACCATCTGGGCCGTGATCGGCGGCATCACCTACAACTTCCTGCCGTTCATGATCCTGCCGATCTACGTGAGCCTGGAAAAGATCGACCGCCGGCTCACCGAGGCCGCGCAGGACCTGTACTGCAACCAGTTCACCGCCTTCCGCAAGGTCGTGCTGCCGCTCTCGCTGCCGGGAGTCCTGGCCGGCAGCCTGCTGACCTTCATCCCCGCCTCCGGCGATTTCCTCAACGCCGAGCTGCTGGGAAGCCCGAATCAGAAGATGCTGGGCTCCGTCATCCAGGGGCAGTTCCTCACGGTGCGGGACTACCCGCTGGCGGCGTCGCTGTCCTTCGCCCTCATGGCCCTGATCACCCTGCTGGTGGTGATGTACGCCCGGGCCCTGGGTACGGAGGATCTGGCCTGATGCCGGCGGAAAAGAAGGGGGCGGTGGGATCCCGCTGGAGTGGGCCGCTGCTCGACGTCTACGCCGGGCTGGTCCTGCTGTATCTGTTCCTGCCGATCTTCGTGATCGTGGCGTACAGCTTCAACAAGCCGGAAGGAAAGTTCAATTTCGTGTGGAAGGCCTTCTCGCTCGACGCCTGGCGGGATCCGTTCGTCTTCCCGGCCCTGGTCGACGCGATGAAGCTTTCGCTCAAGGTGGCGGCGGTCTCCACCAGCGTCGCCACGGTGTTCGGCGCGCTCATCGCACTGGCCCTCTGCCGCTACAGCTGGAAGGGCGCCGGCCCGGTCAACTTCCTGCTTGTGCTGCCGCTCACTACACCCGAAGTGGTGCTCGGCTCGTCCCTGCTGTCGCTGTTCCTGCAGGCCAATGTTCAGACCGGCTTCTGGACCATCGTCATCGCTCACATCATGTTCTCGGTGAGCTACGTCGCGCTTACCGTGAAGGCCCGGATCCGCGGCTTCGACTGGACGCTGGAGGAAGCCGCCATGGACCTCTACGCCAACCCGCTCCGGGTCATCTTCAAGGTCACCCTGCCGCTGATCGCCCCGGGCATCGCCGCGGCGGCGATGCTCTCGTTCGCCCTCTCGCTGGACGACTTCATCATCACCCTGTTCAACGCCGGCAGCCGGGTGACCTACCCGCTGTACGTCTATGGCGCCCGCCGGGCGGCCTTCCCGCCCCAAATCAACGTGCTCGCCACTGTCATCCTGCTCGGCAGCCTCATCCTCCTCGGCGCCACCGTGCTGTGGCAGAACCGTCGGCTCAAGGAGGCGTTGACGACGAAGTGAGCCGTCAGTCGTCGGCCATCAGCAGTCAGCTGCCCGGATGTGAGACGACCCTCTCTGCCCTTGGCAAAGAGGGTCGTCACACGTCCAGCTGCTGACGGCTGACGGCTGATGGCTGACGACTACACGCGAATCGGCAACGTCCTCACCCTCTTCCCCGTCAACTGGAACAGCGCGTTCGCCACCGCCGGCGCGATCGGCGGGGTCCCCGGCTCGCCCACCCCGGTCGGCGGAACATCCGAAGGGACCAGGTGAACCTCCACCGTGGGCATCTCGTTGAGCCGGAGCACCCGGTAGCGGTCGAAGTTTCCCTGCTCCACCCGCCCCTCCTTGAGGGTGATCTCCCCATACAGCGCCGCCGACAGCCCATAGGCGATGCCGCTTTCCATCTGCATCCGCACCACGTCGGGGTTGATCACGATACCACAGTCCACCGCGCAGACCACCCGGTGCACCCGCGGCTTGCCGCCTTCGAGCGAAACCTCGGCCACCTCGGCGACATACGAGTTGAACGACTCATGCACCGCGATCCCCCGGGCCCGGCCTGCCGGGAGCGGCGTGCCCCACCCGGCCTTCTCCGCCGCAAGGGTGAGTACTCCGAGGTGCCGCGGAGCGCCGGCCAGGAGCGCCCGGCGGAACGCCACCGGGTCCTTGCGCGCGGCGGCGGCCAGCTCGTCTATGAAGCACTCCACGGCGAAGGCCGTGTGAGTGTTGCCGACCGACCGCCACCACTGCACCGGCACCGGCAGTACGGGGGAGTGCAGCTCCACCTGGATGTTCGGGATGGCGTACTTGGTGGTGGCAGCGCCCTCGACCGAGGTCGCGTCGACGCCGTCCTTCACCATCATGCTCTCCAAGGCCGTGCCCGCCATGATCGACTGGCCGACGATCCGCTGGTGCCAGGCCGTGATCTTGCCGGAGCCGTCCACCGCGCCCTTCAGCGAATGCAGGGTAAGGGGCCGGTACTGCCCCGCCCGCATGTCGTCCTCCCGGGTCCAGACCAGCTTGACCGGGGCAGCACCCTTGATCGCCTGCGCCACCGACAGCGCCTCGAGCAGGTAGTCGGCCCTTGGATTCGCCCGCCGGCCGAAGCTGCCGCCCGCGTAGAGCATGTTGAGGAATACCTGCTCCGGCTTGAGCCCTGCCGCCTGGGCCAAGGCCATCTGGTCGCCACTCTGGAACTGCTCTCCGTTCCAAACCTCGATCCGGTCCTTGGATAGCCGCACCACGCAGTTCATCGGCTCCATGCAGGCATGCGCCAGGTAGGGGACCTCGTAGGTGGCTTCCACGGTCCGGGGCGCCTTCGCCAGCGTCCCCTCCGCATCACCATCCTTCCGGGCCACCGCCCCCGGCTTGGCGGCCAGCTCGCGGTACTGCGCAGCGATCTCGGCGGTACCCTGGGTAAACGCCTTGCTCTCGTCCCATTCGACCTTCAGCAGATCGCGCCCCTGCTTGGCCGGCCAGAAGGAATCGGCGAGGACTGCCACGCCGGTGGGTACCTGCACCACCTCCCGCACCCCCTTGATCTTCTTCGCTTCGGAGGCATCGAAGCTCTTCACGGTCCCACCGAATCTCGGCGGGTGGGCCACCACGGCGGTGAGTAGCCCCGGCAGCTTGACGTCCTGGGTGAATACCGCCTGGCCCATCGATTTCGACTTGGAATCCACGCGTGCCGACTGCTTACCGATCAGCTTGAAGCTCTTGGGATCCTTGAGCGCGACGTTCTCCGGAACCGGCAGCCTGGCCGCCTTGGCCGCCAGCGAGCCGTAGTCCGCCCGCTTGCCACCCTTCGGGTCGGTCACCACGCCGGCATCCGTCGTGAGCCCGGCCGCATCGACCCCCCATTCCTGGGCCGCGGCCGCTACCAGCATCGCCCGGGCAGTGGCGCCGGCCTTCCGCAGCTGCTCCCACGAGTTAGCCATGGCGGTACTGCCGCCGGTGCCCTGGGATGGCCCCCAGAGGAGATTGTTGTACTTGGACGCATCGGCGGGAGCTCCCTCCACCCGTACCTTGCTCCAGTCGGCGTCCAGCTCCTCCGCCACGATCGTCGCCAGCCCGGTGTAGGTCCCCTGGCCCATCTCCAGGTGCTTGGCCACTACCGTCACCGAACCGTCTTCGCCCACCCGGACGAAGGCGTTGGGCTCGAAGACCGGCTTCGCCCCGGCCCCGCTCCCGGCCACTGCTTCGCCGTCCCCCGCTCCACGCGGCCCGCAGCCGGGCAGCTGGACCGCCAGCACCAGACCGCCGGCAGCCGCACCGGTCCGGAGGAAGTCCCGCCGCGACACCCGCATTGTTGCGCTCATGGGTCAGGCCTCCTGGCCAGCGGCACGGTGAATGGCGCTCCGGATGCGCTGGTAGGTGCCGCAGCGGCAGATGTTCCCGATCATCGCGGCGTCGATCTCTGCATCCGTCGGCTTGGGCGTCTTGGACAGCAGCGCCGCGGCGGACATGATCTGGCCCGACTGGCAGTAGCCGCACTGCGGGACCGACTCCGCCATCCAGGCCTGCTGCACCGGGTGACTGCCGTCGCCAGAGAGGCCCTCGATGGTGGTGATGCTCTTGCCCGACACTGCGGAGACCGGCGTGATGCAGGAGCGGATGGCATCGCCATCCACATGAACCGTACACGACCCGCACTGGGCGATGCCACAGCCGAACTTGGTCCCTGTGAGCCCGAGCGTGTCACGCAGCACCCACAGGAGCGGCGTGTCCGGTGCGACATCCACCGACTGGGCCTTGCCATTCACCGTCAGCGCGATCACGGATTCCGCCTTGTCGAGGTGAACGAATGTTTTGGAATGAGCAGTCAAAATGGGACCCAAGTAGGTCGGCCGTCAAGCCAGCCGAACAGCCGGGCCAGGCCCCGGCGACCCTCTCCGACGATTTTGCTACGGTACCGACGTCCCGCCTTGCGGCAGCAACACTCGACAGCGGGACGTCCCTCCGGCTCCGGCCCGTCCGGAAGGATCTCGGCATGGTGAAACCGGGCAAGGCCACGGAGCTGATGCACCTGTCGGCGGATACCCTCACCGACTCAGAAATCCGGGGCGGGACTGGGTGATGAAGGGTGGAGTGCGGTGTGCGTCTGCGGAGCTGCGGACGGTGAGAAGTGAGAAGGGAGAACCGGCGGTGGCACCGCTTCTCCCTTCTCACTTCTTACTTCTCACTTCTCACTTCTCACGATCTCACCCTTGCGACCCCCTGGCCGCGACCGCGTCCTGCTCCTGCTTCCACACGACATACGAGTACAGGACCGAGCCGAGTGCCGCCGCGGCTGCCACCCCAATCGCCCCGTACAGCACCCAGCTGGAGGTGATCAAGGCGGTGGCCGCGATGCACAGGCCCGCAATCACGAAGGCTATCCCGCCGAACCGATGGGTCTTGCGCCACACCGTGTCACTGCTGAGGGTCCAGGGCGTGCGAATCCCCATGAACCAATTGGGGCGAATGCGGGTCATCAGGTTGCCCAGCAGCACGAACAGACCGCCGACGCCGAGCGCGGCAACCCGGCTCATGTCCACGGACCAGCCCAGCGCCTTGCCAAGTACGAAGATGTGAATACCGGCCAGCAACACCAGCACCGCGTTGACGATGGTCCAGTAGGTCTCGCCGAACAGCGCGTAGTTCGCCCGCCGGGGATCGATCTTCGGCAGCACCGTGAAGACTGCCGCCAGCACCAGTCCCAGCCCGGGGACGAGGATCGAGGCGACCAG
>Ga0326726_10006555_pt1 | contig 10477 bp, 6 predicted proteins | sample MHFenrmetagenome_2_FD_207603 | JGI IMG/M metagenome (GOLD analysis project Ga0326726, IMG submission 207603) | Lab enriched peat soil microbial communities from Michigan Hollow, Ithaca, NY, United States - MHF15MN | ecosystem: Environmental > Terrestrial > Soil > Wetlands > Peat | place: USA... | reverse complement strand
CATCGACTTCAGTTCGGTCGTGCCTGAGCGTCGCAAGACACCGCGATATCCGGAGGTGGTCGCCGTAGTCCGGCCGCAGGACGTTGAGCTTGCCCTCGCCCGCGACCAGTTGACCAGCCAGTACATAGGACAGGCGACCGTCGAAGCGGCCGTCTATACGGGAGCGTTCGAGCGCCTGCGTGTCAAGCCCATCGAGGGCACCGCACTCGCGCGTATCAGCGCCGCGGGCGCGGCCGCTGCCGAGAGTCTTCTCGAGGTCGTACGCACGCAGCACGAACAGGCGACCTTGCCGGTCGCCGTGCGCCAGACGGTTGCGCTCGGCGTGCGCCGCGTGCACGTGTTGCCGACACCGCTCACGAGCTTCACGATTTGCGCCGGGAGTGCCGCGGAGGCCGAATCGCTCGATCGCCATCCGCTGCTCGAGACGCTGGTGGCGCGCATGCAGACCCGCCTCACGTTCAACCTGGACGCGGCGCTTCCTGCGACTCCAGCACGTACCGAACCGGCGGCGAGCGGCGTCGCCGTCATCGCCGCCGGACGCGACGCGCCGGCCCGCATCGCAGGACTAGTCCGCAAAGGCGTCGGTGAAGTGCTGGTCCTGCCGGTCGGCGGGGAGGTGCCGAAGCGCGTTCTTATTCATTGGGCAAACGACGCCGCACGCCGCGGCACTCTCGCGGTGGCCGCAAGTCTCCTGCGCCACGTGCCTGCTGAGGCGCTGTCGCTCAATATCCTCCCCGAAGGTGCACCGGACAGCGAGCGGCATCAGGGAATCTTCAGCGTGCTCGACGCGCGCTCCGAAGGGCAGCTCGTGCACCGGATTGACGTGCGCACGGAGCTGCGCTTCGGTGACGCGGCGAGCGAGCTCGAGCACGAACTTGCGCGGGCCGGCGAACAGATGCTGATTCTCGGGGTATCCGATCCGGCGGATCTCGAAAACCGCTTCGGCAAGCTGCTCGGCGCAGGGCTCAAGCACCCGGTACTTATCGTGTGTTCATTGGAGGCGACGTCGGCGCGAGTGGCACATGTCGCGTGAAGGGGCGCGAGGCGACGCGCAGGCCAACGCGCCGCGCATGCGACAGCCGAGACTGCTACCGGGCTTCGGGCTCACCGTCGGGTTCACCAGTTTCTTTCTGAGCGCTATCGTGCTCCTGCCGCTCGGCGCGCTTGTCCTCAAGGCCCTCGGCATGCATTGGCACGCGTTCTGGGCGACGCTCCTCGATCCGCGCGCCGTCGCGTCCTATCGCCTGACATTCGGCGCCTCCCTGGTCGCGGCAGGCATCAACGCGGTGTTCGGTTTCATCGTGGCGTGGTCGCTTGTGCGCTACGAATTTCCAGGCCGGCGCATCATCGACGCACTTATCGACATGCCGTTTGCCCTGCCGACGGCTGTCTCGGGTATCGCGCTTACCGCCGTGCTCGCCGAGAACGGCTGGATCGGCGGCTGGCTGGCGCACTATGGCATCAAGGTGGCCTACACGCCGCTCGGCGTGGTCGTGGCGCTCACGCTCATCGGCATGCCCTTCATGGTGCGTACTGTGCAGCCGGCGCTTGCCGAAGTGGAGCGCGATCTTGAGGACGTCGCCGAGACCCTGGGAGCAAGCCGGTTCCAGATCCTGCATCGGATTATCCTGCCGGCGGTGCTGCCGGCCATTCTCACCGGCTTCACGCTGGCCTTCGCGCGGGCCGTGGGCGAATACGGTTCCGTGATCTTCATCTCGGGCAATCTGCCGATGCGCACTGAGATCACGCCGCTCCTCATCGTCGTCAAGCTCGAGCAGTTCGACTACGCGGGTGCCGCGGCGCTCGGTTTTGCGATGCTTGTGATCGCCTTCGTGATGCTGTTCGTCATCAACGTCGTGCAGGCGTGGGGGCGGCGACGCTTTGTCGTTGCGCGGCACTGATGGCCACCTCATGAACGATCAACGCACCAGGGCCTATGGCGATGAGCTCGCGCGCCGTCCGGGGCACGACGCCCACGGCGCGCAAGTAATCAAGTGGCTGGCCATCACGGTCTCACTCGGATTTCTCGCACTGCTCCTGTTCGCGCCGCTCGCGGTGGTCTTCACGCAGGCGCTTGATCACGGTCTCGGCGCATACTTCGCGAGTCTCACCCAGACCGACGCCGCCGCGGCGATACGCCTCACGCTGATTACCGCGGCGATTGTCGTGCCGCTCAACACGCTCTTTGGTCTTGCGGCGGCCTGGGCCATCGCGAAGTTCGAGTTCGGGGGAAAGAGCATCCTGATCACGCTCATTGATCTGCCATTCGCCGTTTCGCCCGTTATCTCGGGGCTCGTGTACGTACTCCTTTTCGGCCTGCAGGGCTGGTTCGGGCATTGGCTCCAGGAGCACGACATCAGCATCATCTTTGCGCTGCCGGGGATCGTGCTCGCCACTATGTTCGTGACCTTTCCGTACGTCGCACGTGAATTGATCCCCCTGATGCAGCAGCTCGGCAATACGGAGGAGGAGGCGGCCATCACGCTCGGCGCGAGCGGCTGGTTGATCTTCTTCCGGGTGACGCTGCCGAAGGTCCGTTGGGGCTTGATTTACGGAGTGATTCTCTGCAATGCGCGCGCCATGGGAGAATTCGGCGCCGTGTCCGTCGTTTCCGGGCACATCCGCGGGCTTACCACGACCATGCCCCTGCACGTCGAGATTCTCTACAACGAATATGACTTCGTCGGCGCCTTCGCCGTGGCCTCGCTCCTGACGCTGCTCGCGGTCGCAACCCTGATCGTGAAGGGTCTGATCGAATGGCGTGGCGGGGGCCGGCATTGACATCATGAAGGAACTGTGGCGACGGCTGCTTGCGATTTTGCGCTTCGACTCAAGCTCCACGCGCCTCTCGTGGCTGCTCGTCGCCATCAACATGGCGCTCGTACTCATGGTGCTCGCGGGCATATCCTGGAGCGCCATCGGACTGCTGCGCGATCTGGGCGACGAACAGGCGCTCGGCCGGGCGCAGCTGGCAGGCGCGACGGCGCGCGAGGAACTGAGGCGCGTGAGCGAAGACACGCTCACCGTCGCGCGGGCCCTCGCCAATCATCCAACGCTAGGACGGCTGCTGGATGAGAATCAAGCCGCCGATCTCGTGCCGGTTCTGCGGCGCGCCTGCGAATCAAGCGCCGCGGATAATTGCGCGGTCATCGTTGGCCGGGACATCATCGCCACGACGGGCACCGGTGTTCCCTGGCCACAGGTACTGGCGGCGCAGGCGGAGCAGGGGGAGCGATTTCTCGCTGCGCCCGTGGCCCTCACGACCGCGCTCCTCGGCGCGACGGCGCCGATCGCCAATCATCCCGAAGCCCTCGTCTTCGTGATTCGCTGGCTCGGCGGCGACCTTGCCAGGAAACTGTCAGCGCGCGCGGGACTCGACGTTCACATCGTGAGCTATCGCGTTTTCGCGAAATCCCCGGACGACGCGTTTGCGCGCCTGCACGCTGCGGGGCTCGCCGACGGTCGATCGGCGGTCGCACGCATCAAAGATCCTGATGTCTATGCCTCGAGCTATCCGGTGTACGCCGCGACCGGCGAGACGGTCGCGCTCATCGAGACGCGGCTGCCGGCAGCCGAACTCGACAGTTCGGTGTCGCACCTCGTACGCCGTCTCTTGCTCACCGCGGGCATTGTGGGCGTCGTCGCAATTCTCGTGGGCCTGCTCCTCGGCCGGCGCGTTGCCGGACCCGTGCGCGAGCTGACCGATGCGGCCGTCCGGCTCGGCCACGGCGACTTCTCGACCTCGATACCGGCGCACGGCGCGGCGGAGGTCGGGGCGCTCGCCAACACCATGGAGCAGATGCGCCGCAATCTCGTCGAACTCACGAGCACGCTGCGGCGGCGTGAAGCCGAGGCGCGCGCCGTTCTCGATGGCATCGTCGAAGGTGTGTTCGCCGTCGATGCGGACCGCCGCGTACGCTTTCTGAACCCGCAGGCCGAGAAGCTGCTCGGGATCAAGAATGCAGATGCCATCGGCAAGTTCTGCGGCGACGTCCTGCAGCCGTGCGCCGTCGACGGGGTCAGACCCTGTGACACTCAGTGCCCGATCGTTCAGGCGCGTACTGCCGGCAGCGCGCGCGCCGTCGAGCGCCTGGGTCCGAGCGAGGCACTCGCGCGCACGACCGTCATCACGAGCGCGGCGCCCGCCGAAGGGCTGCAGGTGCAGGTGATTCGCGATGAGACAGAGCTCGAAGCCGTGCGGCGCGCGCGCGATACGGTGCTCGCCAACATCTCGCACGAGTTTCGCACGCCGCTCGCCGCGCAGCTCGCCTCGATCGAGCTCTTGCGCGAGGGCATCGACACAATGCGGGGGGAGCAGCGTCGCGAGCTTGTGCACACGCTCGAGCGCGGCGCGCTGCGCCTGACGCGCCTCATCGACAACCTGCTCGAGAGCGTGCGCATCGAATCGGGGCAGCTCGGTATACGGCGTCAGACGCTCGCGCTCGCCGACGTCGTCGCCGATGCGCAGGCGATGGTCGGTTCGCTGATCGCCCAGCGGCATCAGACTCTCGCGATCGGCCTGCCGGCCGATCTGCCGCCGATCGAGGGCGACGCGCCGCGCCTCACGCAGGTGTTCGTGAACCTGCTCGCGAATGCCAGTAAGTACGCGCCGGAGCAAACGGCGGTGCGTGTGGGGGCCGAGGTTGCCGGCAGCGCCGTCGCCATCTGGGTCGAGGACGAGGGCTCAGGCATTCCCGAATCCGAGCGTGGGCTGATCTTCGATCGCTTTCGCCGCGGCAGTGAAGCGGAGCCCGAGCCGGGCGGGCTCGGACTGGGACTCTGGATTTCAAGATCGATCGTCGAGCGTCACGGGGGCAAGATCGAAGTGGCATCCACGGTCGAGAACCGCACACGCTTCACGATCACGTTGCCACTCGGGGTCCGCACGTGAGAAACCCATGAAGATTCTCATAGCCGACGATGACCGGGACCTTCTCAGCCTGATCGCATTCGCGCTCACGCAAGCCGGCTATATCGTCGAGCAGGCGACCGACGGCGGTGAGGCCGTGAAGCTCTTCGAGAGCGCCGCGCCCGAGCTCGTGCTGCTGGACATCAACATGCCGGTCGCGAACGGTTTTCAGGTGTGCGAGCGCATTCGCGCGCGTTCGCATGTGCCGATCATGATGCTCACCGTGCGCGGCGAGGAGGAGGATTTGGTACGGGCGCTGGAGCTCGGCGCGGATGACTACCTGACCAAACCCTTCAGCCCGCGGACGTTGATCGCGCGCATCAAGGCGCTCCTGCGCCGCGCCGGGCTCGAGAACGCGGCGCCTGTCGCCTCAGGCCGCGTCAGGCTTGATCTGGACGAGCATACCGTGAAGATCGGGGAGAACTCCCCGGTGCGGGTAACGAAGCTCGAGCTGCGGCTGCTGCAAATGCTGCTCGCGAACGCCGGTCACACGGTCGGGACCGACCGGCTGCTGCTTCACGTGTGGGGCCATCGCGGCGCGGGCGACCGGCAACTCCTGAAGCAGCTCGTGCATCGGCTGCGCCACAAAATCGAGCGCGACCCCGCTGCGCCCGAGGTGCTGCAGACAGCGCCGGGCGCGGGATATCGCTTGATCGTTGAGTAGACGGAGTCAGGTTTGCATTGTTACAAATAGCCGATGGCCGGCTATCTGCAACAATGCAAATCTGACTCCAAGTGACTCCTATTGCCGGTTCGTCCCTGCGGCGCCGCGGTCGGTTCAATTGGTACTGTTGAATCGCGATGTTCATGGCGCCGCGGCAGGGTTCGCGTTACTGTACGCACCAGAACTCAAACACCACCGGCTCACCGGGGGAGAACTCACCGTGTCTATAACAACGAAGTCGCTGCTCGTATTCATTTGTGCAATGTTCGCGACGCTCACTGCCAGTGCCGCTGCGCCGGACGCCGGGGTGCCACGCCTGGTCGGCGGCGGACTGAGACAGCTTGTCGTGGCGCTCGACAGAGCGGATCCGCGCCTGAAGGCGGAGTTAAAGCTCCATTTGACGAGCCCGGGCGGCGATCCGCTCGTGCTCGTCAGTCTTGGCGACGGAGTAACAGCCGAGCAGGTTCTGCCGAAACTCAGAGCTGCTGGATTTCGCCTGCAGGCCGTGAGCTCGCTCAATCAATCGTTGATGGAAGGCTATCTGCCGCTCGCTCGCGTCAAGGACGCGGCGGGGACGCCCGGCATCCGCTTCATGCGCGCGGTGCAGCGCCCCATTAGCCACGCGGGCTCGGTGCAAAGTCAGGCGGTCGCGCGTCAGCGCGTCGACGCTGTGCTCGCCCGCGGTGTCACCGGCAAGGGCATCCGCGTGGGTGCGCTATCCGACAGTTACGATGCTTGCGGCCAGTTCTGCTTCACGACCGCGGTCGATGACATTGCGAGCGGCGATCTGCCGGCGAACGGCGTCACCGTTCTCTCGGACCTGGGACCGGAGGAAGGTTCGGACGAAGGGCGCGCAATGCTGCAGCTCATCCATGACATCGCTCCCGATGCGCACCTCGGCTTCGCAACGGCGTTCATCGGCGAGGTTGAGTTCGCCGAAGGCATTCTCGCGTTGCGTAACGATTTTCACGCGGACGTGATCACGGACGACGTCATCTACTTCGACGAGCCAATGTACTCTGACGGCCTCCTCGCGCAGGCGGTGGATGCGGTCAAGAAGAGCGGCGGCGCGTATTTCTCATCGGCGGGCAACAATGGACTCGAGGCCTTCGAGGACGTTTACAACCCCATCTCGTTCGCCGCGGCGCAAGCGCAGGTCGCAGCCGGACACTCGAACCTGAAACTCAATCAGATCCCCGCGGATATCCGCCCGACGACCCTGCACCGCTTCAGCAATCTGGACGGATCGACGAGCTTGACGCAGCGCTTCACCACGGCCGCTCCGAATTCCCTGGCTTTCCAGTGGGACGAGGCGTTCAACCTCGGCAAGGTGCAGACGGACTACAACATTTACGTGTTCGACAAGGACGGCAACTGGATGGATCCGTTCAGCGCCTCCTTCCCCGGTTTCTACACGACCGACGTCAACCAGGACACGGACCAACCCTTCGAGTTTGTGTACCTGCCGCCGTTCGCAGGCGAGATCCATGGCGGCGCGAACGCGAGCGACTACCAGATCGTGATCGGCAAAGTGGGCAACGGTCCTGCACGCCACATCAAGTATGTGAACATCAATGGCCTCGGCGTGAGTGAGCGCCAGGCGGCATCATCCACGTGGGGCCATGCGTCCGCGCGCGGTGGCCAGGGCGTGGCGGCGATCGACTACTCCACTCCTGACTACCCGGAGGACTACAGCTCCTCGGGCCCGACGACGATTTATCTCGACAAGGACGGCAACAGGCTGGCGCATCCCGACGTTCGCTTCACGCCGCAGATCACGGCGGTCGATGGCCCGGATACAACGTTCTTCGGTTTCGACGTTGAAGGCAACGGGTTGCCGAATTTCTTCGGCACGAGCGCCGCGGCGCCGGACGCCGCCGGCGTAGCGGCGCTGATGCTGCAAGCGGCGGGTGGCCCCGGCCATCTGTCTCCGGATCGCCTATATCAGAAGATGCAGGCGACGGCGAGCGCGATCGCACTGCCGGACAATCGGAGCTGGAGCGCTGGATTCGCAGGCCCCGTCACGTTTCTCGCGGGCGGCGACTGGACGCGCTGGAACCGCTTCTTCAACATCGAGGTCTCGCCGTTCGGGCGCAATGTGAAGTCCATTTCGTTCGATGTGTCGGCGAACGCAATGAACTGGAGTCTGAATCCCCTGCGTTTCCACGTGTCGGAGGCGGAAGGGATCTCCGCGTCGGATATGACGGTGAGCACGAGTCCCGACCAGTTGGTCTTTACGATCAACTTCGCTCCGGGCAGCTTTGGCCGCGGCGACTCGGTGAAGTTCGGCATGTCGCTCTTCACCATCTTCCTGGGCTCCACGCAAATCGATCCGGATCGGCTGCGCGGCATGAAGATCACCACGACACTCGAGAACGGTCAGACCTTCACGTCGCCGGTATTTGCCGGCTTCAAGTTCCCGGTTAACCGTTTCACGGGCTTCGGTCTGGTGAATGCGGAGGCGGCAGTCAAGGCCGTCAAGCATTAAGCCTGAGGAGTCAGACCCCATTCGGGGTCTGACCCCTGCATCGGCGCCTAAGGCGCATAGATCCTGTCGAAGGTCCCGCCGTCGGCGAAGTGCGTGCTCTGCGCCTTGGCCCAGCCGCCAAAGAACTCGATCGTCACGAGCTCGAGCTTCGGAAACTGCGCCGCGTAGCGCGCGAGCACTTGCGGGTCGCGCGGACGGTAGAAATTCCTGGCGATGATCTCCTGTGCTTCCTTGCTGTACAGGTGCTCGAGGTAGGCCTCGGCGACGGCACGCGTCCCCCGGCGCAGCACCACCTTGTCGACCACCGCGACCGGCGGCTCGGCGAGAATGCTCAACTTCGGAACCACGATCTCGAATTGTCCCGGCCCCAGTTTCTGGAGCGCGAGATGAGCCTCGTTTTCCCAAGCGATCAGCACATCGCCGATGCCGCGCTGCGCGAACGTCGTGGTTGCGCCGCGCGCGCCGGAGTCGAGCACGGGAACGTTCTTGTAGAGCTTCGCTATGAATTGCGCCGCGGTCGCGTCGCTCCCACCCGGCTGCTTCAACGCCCAGGCCCAGGCGGCCAGGTAATTCCAGCGCGCGCCGCCCGAGGTCTTCGGATTCGGCGTAATGACCGACACGCCCGGCCGCGCCAGATCGCCCCAGTCGTGAACGGCCTTTGGATTGCCCTTGCGCACCAGGAACACGATCGTCGAGGTGTAGGGCGTACTGTTCTGTGGCAGCCGTTTCTGCCAGTTGGCGGGCAGGAGCTTGCCATTGGTCGCGATTGCGTCGATGTCGTAAGCGAGAGCGAGCGTGACGACGTCCGCCTGCAGGCCGTCGATCACGGAGCGGGCCTGCTTGCCCGAGCCGCCGTGCGACTGGCGAATGGTCACCTTCTCCTGGTGCGTCGCTTCCCAATACTTCGCGAACTCCGCGTTGTATGCCTCATAGAGCTCGCGTGTGGGGTCGTATGAGACGTTGAGGAGCGTGACGCCCGCGTGGGCAAACGTTGCGCCGAAGAACGAGGCAAGCGTCAGCAGAGCGATCGTGAATCTCGTACGCATGATGATGGTGTCTCCGGACATGGGCTTCAGAAGTCTAGCTGCAAACGGGACATCAGGACTTCCTCGTCGCCACGATCGGCTCCGGCGGCGGCGCCGCCGTCGAACCGGGTGCGATCGTAGTCGAGAACCCATTTGATATTCTGATTGAAGTACCAGTTGACGCCGATGCCCCAAGCGGTCGCTCGCTGGGCCTGCGTCGCGGGGTCCGCGAACGAATCGGCGTCGCCCACGAACGCGTCGGGATCGATCGTCAGCTGGTGATAGCGTGCGACCAACTCGACCGCGCCCCAGGTGCCATTCGCCGGTTCGAAGGTGCTGCCGGGCGTATATCCGCGGTAGGCCTCTTCCTCACCGGTGACGAACCAGTGGAAGGCGATCTGCCAGGCATCGCGTTTCAGTTTGTCGGAGCGCGTCACCGTGCCGTTCACTCGTGTCACCTCCAGTGACGATTGCACGTACTCACCGAGCACTCCGTAGCGACCGTAGTAGTAATAGAACTGCGGCACGATGCGTGCGCGCGGGCCGTCGGCGAAGGTGGGCGTCGCGCCCGTGCGGTAGCTGAAGAAGTTCACCTGGCCCGGCGTCTTGAGCGGCGCAAGCTGCGTGTTCGTCGCCGTGCCGTCGGTATGACCGTAGGTGGCCGCAATACCGATGCCGAGGCCGCGGAGCGCAAAGTTGTCGGACGTCGCGCCCGGCTGGAAAAAGAGGCGCGCGGCCGCATCGCCATCACCGTCCGTGTCGACGTCCCCGGTGAGGTCACTGCCGGTGCCGTCAGCGACACCATTGAAATAGCCGATGGCGTAGTTCAGGCGTCCGCTGAGGACGTCGCCGGAAATCTGCAGACCGATGTCGCGATTCGGTACTAGGTCCGTCGGCAGGCCGCGCTCGACGAAGCGGATGTCAGCGGCGCTTTGCAGTCGCTCGAGACCAACCGGCGGCTTGAATTTGCCGGCGGTGAGCACGAACGTGGGCTCAAAGCGTGCGGCGACGAACGCGTCGTAGATGACCACCTTGCCGCCGGCGAAGTCCGGTGTGATGCGAAAGTCGTAGATGTTGTTGACCGTGCCTTCGACGATCGGGCGCACGCGCCTGAGACCGGCGGTGGAGGCACTTGCCGGCGTCGTGTCGTCGAGGAAGTACCGGTCATCAACCTGGACGAGGCCGCGGAACTTGATGACGTTCGCACCGTCCCTTGACTGCAAGCTAAAGCCCTTGGGGCTTGCCTTTACGACAGGTGCTTCCGCGGCCGCGGCCTGTGCGGCCTCCTGCTGCACTTCGAGCTTGCGTTCGAGGATCTTCAGGCGTTGCGACAGATCCTCCATCTCCTGCTTCAGATCGGCCTGTTCGGCTTCGGCCGGATCGCTGGATTC
>Ga0326726_10006553_pt1 | contig 10478 bp, 9 predicted proteins | sample MHFenrmetagenome_2_FD_207603 | JGI IMG/M metagenome (GOLD analysis project Ga0326726, IMG submission 207603) | Lab enriched peat soil microbial communities from Michigan Hollow, Ithaca, NY, United States - MHF15MN | ecosystem: Environmental > Terrestrial > Soil > Wetlands > Peat | place: USA... | reverse complement strand
CCATTCACAAATAATAACCCGATTCGGGATCCGGCGCTGCGCCGGAACAGGCGGGCGCCTAATCAGTATTGTTTGTCACCGTGACCTCCGCGAGCTCGACGAGCTTTTCGTCGGAGGCCGTTTCCATAAAACCTTGACGATGGAGGATACTCATGAAAATAAAATTACGGTTACTCGCGCTGGCGCCGGTTGTCGCCGGCCTGCTGTGGTGCGGCCTGTCGCCCCTGGCGCAGGCGGCGGACGCCAAGGTGATCAAGATCTCGCACCAGTTCCCCGGTGGCACCATCGACAAGGGCGACTTCCGCGACCGTCTGGTGCGCAAATTCGCCCAGGAAGTCGAGAAGCGCACCAACGGGCAGCTGAAATTCGAGATTTATCCGGGCGGCTCGCTGGTCAAGACGATGCAGCAGCTCGACGCGCTCTCGGTCGGCGCCCTGGACATGACGCTCTATCCGCTCGCCTATTCCGGCGGCAAGATTCCGGAGGTGAACATCACGCTGATGCCGGCACTCATCACCAGCTACGATGAGGGCTACCACTGGAAGAACGCTCCGATCGGCAAGGAATTGACCCGTATCCTCGACGAGCACAACGTCAAGATCGTGACCTGGATCTGGCAGGCCGGCGGCAATGTGTCGCGCGACAAGGCGATCCTGGTGCCGGAAGACACCAAGGGCCTCAAGGTGCGCGGCGCCGGCAAGTCGATGGATGAGTTGCTCAAGGCGGCGGGTGGCTCCATCACCAACGTCCCTTCCGACGAGACCTATAGCGCGATGCAGTCCGGCGTGCTCGACGGCGTGTGGACATCCAGCGCCTCGCTCATCAGCTTTCGGCTCTACGAGCTGGCCAAGCACGTGACCACGGCGCGCGAGCACACCTTCTGGTTCATGTTCGAGCCGTTGCTCATGGCCAAGTCCACCTACGACTCCCTGACCCCGGCGCAACAGAAGATCGTCATGGAGGTGGGCGCCTCGCTCGAGCCGTTCGCCATCCAGTCCTGCAAGGAGGATGACAAGGCCCTGGCCGAGGTCTATGGCAAGGCTGGCGCGAAGGTGTACGACATGAACGAAAAGACCTTCCTGATGTGGCGCGACCTCGCCCGGGAAAGCGCCTGGAAGAATTTCGAGGACAACGTCAAGAACGGCAAGAAGCTGATGGAAATGGCGGAGGCGGTGAAGTAATTCGGTCATTGCCCCCTGTCGCGCGACAGGGGGCCTGACGGGAAGGCACCTTATGCTCAAGGCCTGGGATTGGTTCAGCGCCGTCGTCCAACGGCTCAACGTTTTTCTCGGCTACGTGGCGGCCTTGCTCATCATCGTCTCCACGCTTGCGATCTCCTACGAAGTGGTGTGGCGCTATCTGTTCCACCAGCCGCATGACTGGAATCTTGAATTCAACATCTTCATCCTCATCGCCGCCACGTTTTTGGCGGCGGCACACACCCAGATGAAACGCGGCCACGTCGGCATCGAAGTGCTCGACGGGCTGCTATCGGCGCAGTGGAAACGTCGGCGACGCCTGCTGAGCGACATCCTGTCGCTGTTGTTTTGCGCTTTTGTCACCGTTTACGTCTGGAAACATTTCCACCAGGCCTGGGTGGGCGGCTGGGTCACCAGTTCCACCTGGGCGCCCAAGGAATGGATCCCGTATGCATTCATGGGGTTCGGGATGACCACGCTCTGTCTGCAGCTGCTGGTGCAGATCGGCGACGACTTGTTGCACCCGACTGCCGCCGTCGAACACGATGTAGTAGGGGAATAACGTGACCACGTTCCAAATCGGCTTGCTCTACGTCAGTACCGCGTTTCTGCTGTTCTTCAGCGGCATGCCGATCGCCTTCGCCCTCGGCAGCGTCGCGCTCCTGTTCATGTTCATCTTCATGCCGGCGGCCAATATCGGCATGATCGCGCAGACGTTCTACGGCGAGCTAAACAATTTCACCCTGCTCGCGATCCCGTTGTTCGTCCTGATGGGCGCGGCCATCGGCAAGACGCGCGCCGCGGTCGATCTGTACGAATCCACGCACCGCTGGTTGTACCGCCTGCCCGGCGGGCTCGGCGTGGCGAACATCGCCGGCTGCGCCATCTTCGCCGCCATGTGCGGCTCGAGTCCCGCCACCTGCGCCGCGATCGGCGGCATGGGCATCCCGGCGATGCGCCGGCGCGGATACTCCGCGGAACTGGCCGCGGGCCTGATCGCCGCCGGCGGAACGCTCGGCATCCTGATCCCGCCAAGCATTACTCTTATAATCTACGGCATCATCACCGAGCAATCCATCGGCAGGCTGTTCATGGCCGGCGTGGTGCCGGGCATCATGCTCGCGGTATTTTTTGCGCTGTGGGTGGTCTACGCCAGTGTGCGCGAGAAACGCCGGATGCTGGCCGGCATGGACCCGGCGCAGGTGGCGCAGTTGCCGCCGGATGAGCGCTTCAGCTGGCGGGAGCGTTTCGAAACCATTCCGCGGCTGCTGCCGTTCATCGCGCTCATCGTCGTGGTGATGGCGGCCATGTACGGCGGCTGGGCCACGCCATCCGAGGTCGCCGGAGTAGGCGCGTTTGGCGCCTTGCTCATGGTGGTTCTGGTGTATCGCGTGTTTCGCTGGCGCGAGTTCAAGGACATCCTGTCGGGCGCCGCGCGCGAAAGTTGCATGATCATGATGATCATCGCGACGGCGTTCCTGTTCACCTACGTGATGAGCTATCTGCACATCACCCAGAGCGCCACCGAGTGGCTGGTGAGCCTGCCGTTGTCCAAGTGGGCCTACCTGTTCTGGGTGAACGTGTTGCTGGTGGTGCTGGGCTTCTTCCTGCCGCCGGTGGCGATCATTCTGATGGTCACGCCCGTGATCCTGCCGGGACTGCAGGCGCACGGTTTCGATCTGGTCTGGTACGGCGTCATCATGACCATTCTCATGGAGATGGGCCTGATCCATCCGCCGGTGGGGCTGAACCTTTTCGTCATCAACGGCATCGCACCCGATATCACCTTCAAACAAATCATTTACGGCGTGCTGCCGTTCCTCGTCATCATGCTGCTCTCGATCGTGCTGCTGGCCGTGTTCCCGCAGATCGTCATGTGGTTGCCCGATCACATGTTTGGGAAATAGCGCCGTCGACGTCCCGTCCTGGTAAAACACGCATGACCGAGTAGCGTATGATGGACGGAAACGTTCAGGCGGATGGTTCATGGAAACACTCACATTGATCGTGATGGGCGGTCTGGCCGGGGTCATGGCTGGCCTGCTCGGTATCGGCGGCGGGGCGCTCATCGTGCCGGTGCTGGCCATGGTGTTCGAGGCCCAGCACGTCAACCCCGACGTCATCATGCAGGCGGCGCTCGGCACCTCGATGGCCACGATCGTTTTTACCGCGGTTTCTTCGGTACTGGCGCATCAGCGCCGTGGCGCTGTGAACTGGTCCATTTTCAAGCACATCACGCCCGGTATCATCGTGGGCTCCCTGTTGGGCGCTGCCATCGTGCACGTCCTCGCGGGCCGGACGCTGCGCATCATGTTCGTGGTGTTCATGTTCCTGCTGGCGCTGCAGATGTCGCGCGGCACCATGGCGACGTCGGCGCATCGCCGCAGCCTTCCAAGCGCGGCGAAGGTGGGCGCGGTCGGCGGGGTCATCGGACTGATGTCGGCGTTCTTCGGCATCGGTGGCGGTTCGATGTCGGTGCCATTCATGACCTGGTACGGCGTGCCGGCGCGCCAGGCGATTGCGACCTCGGCGGCAATCGGCTTTCCCATCGCGCTCAGCGCCGCCATCGGTTTTGTCGTGGCCGGATGGAACGTGGAGGGATTGCCGCCCTGGAGCGTCGGCTACGTGGTGCTGCCGGCGTTTGCCGGTATTGTGGTCGCGAGCATGGCGGCGGCGCCGTTCGGCGCGCGCCTCGCGCACCGGCTTTCCGATGCCACCCTGCGGCGCATATTCGCCGCCTTTGTGGCTATTCTCGGCGTGAAGATGCTGTGGAGTTTATTATAAGTACTGGCTATGTCTGACCCGTCTCCGGGTGTTCATATGGATATTGATACCTTATTAATACGTGAAGTGGTGCATGCGCTCAAAAGACAGGGGCTGATGCTGGCCACGGCCGAATCCTGCACCGGTGGCTGGGTGGCGCAGGTGATCACCTCGGTGGCGGGCAGTTCCGAGTGGTTCGAGCGCGGATTCGTCGCTTACACCAATCTCGCCAAGCGCGAGATGTTGGGCGTCAGTACCACGATCCTCTCGCGCTATGGCGCCGTGAGCGAGCAGACCGCGCGCGCCATGGCCGAAGGCGCGCTGACCCATTCGCACGCGCAAGTCGCGCTCGCGATTACCGGCATTGCCGGTCCCAGTGGCGGCACGCCGGAGAAACCCGTTGGCACCGTCTGCTTCGCCTGGGCCGCGAAGAAACGCGATACCCATAGTCGCAAGCATGTTTTTACTGGTGACCGCGAGGCCGTGCGGAAGCAGGCGGTGGTTACTGCACTTCAGGGCCTCTTCGAATTTCTTAGTTGACCCTTCTGTCGACCGAACAATCAACGCTTTCTTCCATGCCAATTTACCGGCCGTGGCGAGCCTGTTCTGTTAGGGCTAGGCCACTCCAGAGACTTGTGGAATAATCGTTTGTAACTCAGCTTTTCTAAGTGCACCGAACAACCGTTTAGGCGGTTTACCGCAGGAGAACAGGCATGGATACGAACAAAACCAAGGCATTGAACATGGCCCTGGGACAGATTGAAAAGCAGTTCGGCAAGGGCTCGGTCATGCGTCTTGGCGATGCCGGCGTGGTGCAGCAGGTTGAGGCGGTTTCCACCGGGTCGCTGGGACTCGATATCGCCCTCGGCATCGGTGGCCTGCCACGCGGCCGGGTCGCGGAGATATACGGGCCGGAATCCTCGGGAAAAACGACGCTGGCTCTTTCCGTCATCGCCCAGGTTCAGAAGCTGGGCGGAGCGGCGGCCTTCATCGACGCGGAACACGCGCTCGATCCGCTGTATGCCAAGAAACTAGGTGTGAACATTGACGATTTACTCGTGTCGCAGCCGGATTCCGGCGAGCAGGCGCTCGAGATCGCCGACATGCTGGTGCGTTCGGGCGGCGTGGACATCGTCGTGATCGACTCGGTGGCGGCGCTCACGCCCAAGGCCGAGATCGAGGGCGAGATGGGTGACTCACACATGGGCTTGCAGGCGCGATTGATGAGTCAGGCGCTGCGCAAGCTGACCGCCAACATCAAGCGCTCCAATACCCTGGTGCTCTTCATCAACCAGATCCGCATGAAAATCGGCGTGATGTTTGGCAATCCTGAAACCACGACCGGCGGCAACGCGCTCAAGTTCTACGCCTCGGTGCGCCTCGACATCCGCCGCATCGGCGCGATCAAGAAGGGCGAGGAAGTGATCGGCAGCCAGACGCGCGTGAAGGTGGTCAAGAACAAGGTCGCGCCGCCGTTCCGGCAGTGCGAGTTCGACATCATTTATAATGAAGGCATCTCGAAGGAAGGCGAGCTTGTCGACATCGGGTCCGAGAACGGCGTCGTCGACAAGACCGGCGCCTGGTACAGTTTCAACAAGGAGCGCATCGGCCAGGGCAAGGACAACGCCCGCCAGTTCCTGAAGGACAATCCGGACATCGCCGCCGAGATCGAGAAACGCATCCGCGAGAAGGCCGTGGCGGCGGTACGTGCCGCGGCCGGTGACGACGAGGCAGTGGAAGCCACGGCGGAGGAAGAAGCCTGAAACCGGATTCGCCGGAGATCACTCCGGCGCGGGCGCGCCAGCTCGCCATGCAGCATCTCGCGCGGCGCGAGCACAGCCGGAGCGAGTTGCACGACAAGTTGTTGAAGAAAGGATGCGCGGAAGCGCTTGCCGCCGAGACCGTTAACCGGCTGGAGCAGGAACGTCTCGTTTCCGACGACCGTTTCATGGAAAGCCTGATCCGGGCGCGGCGCAGCCGGGGCTACGGGCCGTTGCGCATACAGAAAGAATTACAGGACAAAGGGGTGACAGCAGAGGCGATCGAACGCTGGCTCGATGTTTCGGGCCGCGAATGGCTTGAGGACATCCGGCGGGTACAGCGCAAGAAATTCGGCGCGCGGCTGCCCAAGAGTTATCCGGAGCGCGCCCGTCAGGCCCGCTTTCTCCAATACCGCGGTTTTACTTATGATCAGATACAGAAGGTTCTGAATCCCCACGGGCAGGATTAGTCGTTCCCTCTCCATGAAAAGCACCGAAATCCGCAAAAAATTTCTCGATTATTTCCAGCGCCACGGCCACACCGTCGTGCCATCAAGTTCGCTCGTGCCCGCGAACGATCCCACGCTGTTGTTCGTCAACGCCGGCATGGTGCAGTTCAAGGAAGTGTTTCTGGGCCAGGAAAAGCGGCCCTATGTGCGCGCGGTAAGTTCCCAGCGCTGCGTGCGCGCCGGCGGCAAACACAATGACCTCGAAAACGTTGGCTACACCGCGCGCCATCACACCTTCTTCGAGATGCTCGGGAATTTCAGTTTCGGCGATTACTTCAAGCGCGAAGGCATCAAATTCGCCTGGGAGTTCCTGACCCAGGAACTGAAGCTGCCGGCGGAGCGGCTGTGGGTGACGGTATATAAGGATGACGACGAGGCCGCCGACATCTGGCTGAAAGAGATGAAAGTGGACCCGAAGCGCTTCTCGCGCCTGGGCGATGCGTCCAATTTCTGGCAGATGGGTGATACCGGCCCCTGCGGCCCCTGTTCCGAGATATTCTACGACCACGGCGCGCAAATCCCCGGTGGCCCGCCAGGCAGCCCGAACGAGGATGGTGATCGTTACGTCGAGATCTGGAACCTCGTGTTCATGCAGTACAACCGCGACGCGAAAGGCGTGCTGACCCCGCTGCCAAAGCCCTCGGTGGACACCGGCATGGGACTGGAGCGCATCGCGGCGGTACAGCAGGGCGTGCACAGCAATTATCAGATCGACCTGTTCCAGCATCTGATCCACGCGGTCGCCGAGGTTACCGGCGCTTCCGAGCGGCAGAATCACTCGCTCAACGTCGTTGCCGACCACATTCGCGCGGCGGCGTTTCTAATCGCCGATGGCGTGTTGCCCTCGAACGAAGGCCGGGGATACGTGTTGCGGCGCATCATCCGCCGCGCCATCCGCCATGGTCACCGCCTCGGTGCGCGCGAGACCTTTTTCTACAAGCTGGTCGCGCCGTTGTGCCGGGAGATGGGCGATGCCTATCCGGAATTGAACAGCGCGCGTTCGCAGATCGAACGCGTGCTGCGCCAGGAAGAGGATCGTTTCAACGAGACCCTGGAACAGGGACTGAAGATTCTCGAAGAGGATGTCACCGCACTCCAGGGCGATACCATTTCCGGCGCCACGATTTTCAAGCTCTACGATACCTACGGTTTCCCGGTGGATCTCACGCGCGACGTGGCCATGGAACGTAATCTGAAAATCGACATGGCCGGTTTCGAGCGCGAGATGGAGGCGCAGCGCGAGCGCGCCCGCGCCGCCTCGACCTTCAAGTCGGCCGCTGTGGTGAACCTGGAAGCGCGGCGCGATGCCGAAACCGCGTTCACCGGCTATGAGTCCACACGCGATCAGGCGGTCGTGCAGTCCATTCACGTGGGCGAATCGCCGGTGGCGTCGATCAAGACCGGACAGGAAGGCGTGGTATATCTCGACCGCACTCCGTTTTACTCCGAATCCGGCGGTCAGGTGGGCGATCAGGGCTGGCTGCGAACCACGGCGGCGACTTTCATCGTGCAGGATACGCAGAAGGGCCATGCGCATATCGGCAGGCTGGAAAAGGGCGAGCTTCGTATCGGGGATCGCGTCACCTGCGAAGTCGATGAGGCCAAGCGCGCCGCCACGGCCTGCAACCATTCGGCGACGCATCTGTTGCATGCGGCGCTGAAAAAAGTCCTGGGCGCGCACGTGCAGCAGAAAGGTTCGCTGGTCGAACCCGCGCGGCTGCGGTTCGATTTCGCCCACTTCGAACCGGTGACGCGCGAGCAGCTGGATGAGATCGAGCGGCTGGTCAACGATGAAATTCGCGCGAACGATCCGGTCGAGACGCGCGTCATGCCGATCGCCGACGCCATGGCCTCGGGGGCCATGGCGCTGTTCGGCGAAAAATACGGCGAGAAGGTGCGCGTTGTCGGCATGGGTGGATTCTCCACCGAGCTGTGCGGTGGCACTCACGTCAGCCGCACCGGCGATATCGGACTGCTTAAGATCCTGTCCGAAGGCGGCGTGGCCGCCGGCGTGCGGCGCATCGAGGCGGTGACCGGCGCGAGCGCGCTCGCTTACATCGGCGAGCTCGAAGCCCAGTTGCAGAAGATCGCCGACCTCGTGCGTGGCAACCGCGCGGAAGCGGCCGGGAAGGTGGAGCAGCTGCAGGGCCGCATCAAGAGTCTGGAAAAGGAATTGGAACAATTGCGCGCCAAACTCGCCACCGGCGGCTCCAAGGATCTCGTGGCCGAGGCCAAAGAAGTCAAAGGCATCAAGGTGCTCGCCGCCCAGCTCGATGGGATGGACGCGAAGGGTCTGCGCGAGACCCTGGACAAGCTGAAGGACAAACTGGCGCCGGCGGCCATCGTTCTGGCTTCCGTGGTCGACGACAAGGTCACGCTGATTGCCGGTGTGACCAAGGATCTCGTGGGACGCCTGCATGCCGGCGAGCTAGTCAACCAGGTCGCCTCGGGCGTGGGCGGCAAGGGTGGCGGCCGGCCGGACATGGCGCAGGCGGGTGGCACCAATCCCGCCGGTCTGGGCGCGGCGCTCGAGGGAGTGCCGGCCTGGGTTGAGCAGAATCTTAAGTAGCAGATTAAGTTGCTGAAGCGGCGCTGGTGGCGTTGAAAAGGCGCTCGGAATGCTCATTTACTTGTCGTGTAAACTCCGCTTGGGCGAAATACATCCCTGTATTTCGCCTCCGGCGGGCACCAATCGCCCGCCCAAATTCGCTCCTGGCGAATTTGTCTCGCGCCAGCGCGGGGGCCCTTGCCATTATCCGCTTGATCAACTTAATCAGAGATGCTTAGGCGCCTCTCAATGCGTTCTGGTGCCTGTTTACTCCCGGCGGGAAAGCGGGTTTAATTTGCGCCCTTTGCTGCCTCTCTTGATCCAATAACATGGCCTTGATCGTACAAAAATACGGCGGTACTTCCGTCGGCAACCCCGAGCGCATCCAGGCGGTCGCCGAGCGCGTCAAACGTTTCCGCGGACAGGGTCACGACGTCGTTGTCGTAGTGTCGGCCATGAGCGGCGTGACCGACTCGCTCATCAAGCTCGCCAAGAGCGTGCACAGCGATCCACCGGCGCGCGAACTCGACGTCTTGCTCGCCACTGGAGAGCAGCAGACGATTGCGCTGCTTGCCATGTCGCTGGATAAAATAGGGTGCCCGGCGCTTTCCTACACCGGTTACCAGGTGCACATCCGCACCGACAGCGCCTTCGGCAAGGCGCGCATCATGCAGATCGATGAAAAGCGCATACACGAGGACCTGAAGAAAGGCCTCGTGGTCGTGGTCGCCGGTTTCCAGGGCGTGGACGAGGACGGCAACATCACCACACTTGGCCGCGGCGGTTCGGACACCACCGGCGTAGCGCTGGCGGCCGCGCTCAAGGCGGACGAATGCCAGATTTACACCGACGTGGACGGTGTCTACACCACCGATCCGCGCATTGTCCCGCAGGCCAGGCGGCTGGATCGCATTACCTTCGAGGAAATGCTTGAGATGGCCAGCCTCGGCTCCAAGGTATTGCAAATCCGTTCGGTCGAGTTCGCCGGCAAGTACCGGGTTCCGCTGCGCGTGCTGTCGTCTTTCGAGGAGGGGCCGGGCACACTTATTACTTATGAGGAAAACGAAATGGAAGCGCCACTGATATCAGGCATTGCGTTCAACCGTGATGAGGCCAAGCTCACCATCCGCGGCGTGCCGGACAAGCCCGGTATTGCCGCGCATATCCTGGGCGAGATCGGCAAGGTCAATATCAACGTGGACATGATCGTGCAGAACGTGGGCGCCGATGGCACCACGGACTTCACTTTCACGGTGCATCGCGGCGATTACAAAAAATCGATGGAAGTCCTCAAGCGCGTGTCGCAGGAACTGAAGGCGCGCGAGGTGAGTGGCGACGACAAGATCGTGAAGATCTCCGTGGTCGGCGTCGGCATGCGTTCGCATGCCGGGATTGCCGGCCAGATGTTCAAAACCCTGGCCGATGAAGGCATCAATATCCAGATGATTTCGACCTCGGAGATCAAGGTTTCCGTGGTTGTCGAGGAAAAGTATCTGGAACTGGGGGTGCGCGCCCTGCACACCGCCTTCGGTCTGGAAAAACCCAAGTAGCCGCGCCCTAATCCTTCCCCAAGCTGGCACAGAAGCTGCATAGATACTGCCAGGCAGGCGAATAAAGCCGGGGTTAAGGGGGGTTTCCCTCGTAATATCCGTAAGTTAGCTGATAGCCGGATGGCGATGTGCCGTCCTAGGCGAGTACA
>Ga0326726_10006552_pt1 | contig 10479 bp, 7 predicted proteins | sample MHFenrmetagenome_2_FD_207603 | JGI IMG/M metagenome (GOLD analysis project Ga0326726, IMG submission 207603) | Lab enriched peat soil microbial communities from Michigan Hollow, Ithaca, NY, United States - MHF15MN | ecosystem: Environmental > Terrestrial > Soil > Wetlands > Peat | place: USA... | reverse complement strand
TGTCTTCTTTAACGTATGCCTCGGGTGTGGATGTGTCGAAGATATAATATATAAGGAACCCCTCATATTAGAATGGACGGTGGTTTTCGCGTGAACAGCACAAGACTATCAATGGTCGCTGGCATCCTGCTGTTGTTTCTGATTTTTTTCCCTATATTATATGTTAAAAAGGCGAGTCCTTTGTCGCGATTTCCTTTGAAGATGGAGGATCAGATTTTCTTTTCGCTTATTGAGATGTCTGGAACGGAGGATTCTTTCAGGCATTCGATCCGAGGCTACTTTTGATATAGGAAAAAGAGAATATGAAAGTGACAATACTCGTCGCGGCGATTCTGATATTGCAGGTAATCATTACGCCGTTTGCTATATCAAGGATGACTCTAAATCCAATAACAAGAAGCAAATCTGTGCTTCCAGGAAAAATATTGTTTGCACCAGTCGCATCGACACAAACGTACATGGTTGATGATGCAGGAAATATCACCAACACATGGAATAGTTCTTATTGGCCTGGCTTTTCCGTTCACATGGCATATGATGGAACCATGTTACGTTCAATTCATCTTCCGAATGGATACATCGGGGAAGGCGGTGGTGGTATTGAACGCTATTCGATGGGGGGAACGTTACTATGGCAATTCACGTACCTTAATGATACACACTGCACTCATCATGATTTTGCACCGATGCCAAATGGAAATGTATTGATGATTTCCTATGAGGTAAAGTCGAAGGCTGATTGTATTCAAGTGGGAAGAATCAATGCTGTTGAAGGTCTCTTTTCTGAAGAGATTATCGAAGTCAAACCAACTGGGCCAACATCAGGTAATATTGTGTGGCGTTGGAGTCTTTGGCAACATCTCGTTCAAGACTATGACCCCACAAAACCTGATTATGGCAATTTATCACAGCACCCTGAATTAGCCGATATAAACTATGGCGGGGATGCAAATGATTTTGTTCATGCAAACTCCATCGATTACAATTTGAAATTTGACCAAATTTTATTGAGTGTTAGAAACTTCAATGAGGTATGGGTTCTTGACCATTCCACGACAACCGAGGAAGCCAGTGGTCATACTGGCGGAAAATATAGTCATGGCGGAGACATCTTGTATCGTTGGGGTAATCCTGAGTCGTATGATAGAGGGAACGCATCTGATAGAGTGTTCTGGATGCAACACGGAGTAAGTTGGGTTCATGATGGATACCCTGGGGCGGGTCACATTTTAGTGTATAACAATGGTTTTGGTGGTCGCTATTTCAGTACGGTAGATGAATTTGCACCGCCAGTCAATGAAACAGGGTTTTATTCTCTTGAACCCGGAAAAGCATATGGGCCATCTGGATTATGTTGGACCTATTCACCCACCCCTCAGATATACAATTGGCATTTTAGTAACGCGAATAGATTACCTGATGGAAACACATTAATTGCATCGGGGGATAATGGTCACTTCTTCATTGTGACACCCGCAGGTAATACGATTTGGAATTATCAGTATTGGATTCCACCACCAGTGGGCATTATATTTAATGTGTGCTTCATCCCAAATGGGACCCCTCCGACACAACCAAAACTAGCTACCGAAGGAAGCTTCACATGGAATCATATTAAACCAGGAGACACTGTTCAAGGAGATTTCCAAGTTAAGAACATCGGATCAGGCACTTTATACTGGGCTGTCAATCATTCCTCCATAGGATTTGGGAATTGGACTTTTTCCCCCACCCTTGGAGAGTTGACAGCGGGAAAACAAGTCGATGTCCATGTTACTATGATAGTACCTGATGAAAGTTATCATCAGTGGGAAGGTTACATTGCTATCTACAATGTTGGAAATACAAGTGATATTAGCTTTGTTCCGGTATTTCTGAAAACAGATCTTATTCTTGGTAAAGGTATTTCTTTGATGATGCATAGCAATATGAATACACTAATGGTTAAAATGAGGTTGATTATGAAACCATTCCACCAATGACCCTAGCAGATTCAAGAAAAACTTAGAATAAGAAGAAAAATAAACCATTGACGACAACATCCCATCAAAAGTCCTCGTTATTAAAGGTTCAGTCTGTTAATATGGCAAGGTGTGGATATTCAACAATAGGCATTGACACCCTGACACCTTCGTCATTATTTTATCTTGGATGAATAGATTTATACAGGCAAAAGTATTTAATAGATAACCTCAATTATAGTCTACATAAAGGGGATTTCTATGAAGAACCGATTCAATACCAAATGGCTGCTAGTCGTCAGTATAGCCTCATTATTCGTGCTGACGTCGGTAGCCTCAGGCACGACACCTCAAACACCTACTACGCCTTCACCGGCTCCCACAACGGGGGATTATATCGGGAAACTACGCATCTATATAGTTGAGCCAGAATCCAGATGGAATATGTACGACGGTACACCATACCACTTCGGCGTTCTTGGCATCATTACGACCAGTCTTGATATTCCTTCTTCAGGGTCGTATGACCATACGTACTCTTGGTCGGGAAGCGGCATTTCTGAAAGCAATATCATGGCCCAAGCTTCAGTCTTCAACAATACAGGCCATCAGAAAGACAGCGGCCAAGGATCAAATCCCTACATCGCTTATTATGTGGATGCCGCAGCCGCCGCAACTCCTGGCAATCCTGGACAGAACATAGTGAATGCCACCTACACTCATACAGTCTTCATCGAAGAGGCAACCGCCACCTGGTGCCACTACTGCCCGGCAATGGGTCACGCTCTCTACACCGTCTATACAGGTGGTGGCTACAACTTTTACTACGCAGCCCTCGTCGACGACATGAACTCTGACGCCCACACGCGACTGAATGACTACAACCTTTACGGCTTCCCTACTGCCTTTTATGACGGCGGCTACGCAATGACCCTGGGAGGCGACTCGAACCCAACCACCTACAAGAACGGGATTAAGAACTGTGGGAGACGGGCGGTTGCTCCTCTCAACGTGAGCATCGACATGACCGTCGACGGCAACAGCTTGCAGATTCACGTAGTCGTCGCCAACATGGATAATCCCCAGGCTCCCGTTACACCAAGCGCTCCCTCAGGGCCCTCGACAGGAACCGTCGGTGTCTCCTATCAGTTCACCGCTTCGACGACCGACCCTCAGGCAGACCAAATCTCCTACCTCTTTGACTTCGGTGATGGAACCGACAGCGGCTGGATGGGCCCCATTGCATCCGGTGCGACAGCAACCGTGACTCATGCCTGGAGCCACAAAGGAACGTTCAATGTTAAAGTCATGGCGAAAGACGCCTCAGGTCATTCGAGTAGCTGGTCATCTAATCACGTAATCGTGATTAGTGCACCGACTATCACCCTGGATGTTAAGGCTTCGAAAGGCACCGTCGTCGTGAGCGTCACTAACCCCGGTTCCCAGAACCTCAGCTCACTTACCTGGAGCATCCATGTCCACGGTGGACTCCTCGGTTTCCTGGACAAAAATTGGAACGGCACCATCGACTCGCTGCCCGCGGGCCAGACCACGACCGTCAACTCCGGAAAGATCTTCGGTCTCGGACCCATTCGGTGTGATGTACTCGTAGCCGGGACAACCGTGAACAAGCAAGGTTTCGTCCTCGGACCGTTCTTAATAATCCGGTGATTTCGTAACCGATAAGGAGTTGGTATGATGCACAAACCGCATACCACCCTCTTTTTCTTTTCTTTCCTTTGCCTTGCCATTATCCTGGCAGCAAGCGCCGGCATCGCCGTCCAACACCCCAACCAGCTTCAAAGCAAGCCGACCACGGACCCGTACCTGACGATGACGATCACCGTCTACCAAGGCACCGGCTGCGACTGCAACCCGATCCCCGGCGTCCCCGTCAACGCCACAGGCAGAGACACCGACCACAACGACTCCAACGTCACCAACGACCGCGGCGTCTGCGCCCTCCACCTACAGTACGGTAAGACCTACCGCATCAGCGTCAACGCATCCCACTTCGAATCCGTGCTCCTTGACATCCAGACCATCGACAACCAGAACCTCACCTTCCACCTCAAACCACTCAAAGGAGACATCTCCACCGTCTCAGGACTCCCCGCCATCCTCGCCACACTTTTCCACGCCCTTCAAAAGGTACGACACATACCTTCTTAAACTCAGGCAAAATAAGAGAACCAACCAAAGAAAAAAAACCTAGGGGGAACCATCACCTATGAAAAACAATACTCGAATTGAGTTGACGCTACTTTTCACCCTCGTCATGGTCGGAGCCTCCACCGCCGGCGTCCTCGCGGCGACACGACCGGATACCTCCACACTGACGCTGACCTATACCTACGCCACGCCAACACACGCCAAAATCACCATCCTGGACAAGACGTATGACACCGTTACCATCCCGAACAGTGCGATCATGGGACATGCCGGCGACCCAAGCCTCCCAGCCACAGGAGCATACATCCTCCTGCCCGCAGGAATGACAGCAACAGCCGTCACTGCAACCGGCACGAGCCATAGTCTTGGCACCGGTTACCACATCGTGCCCATCGGAGTAGCTCTTCCCACCTCCAGCGACCCTATCCCACCGACACCCAACCCAACGGTCTACGCCTCCAACGACGCCATGCCCTCCAGCCTCTGCAGCATCGTCGGGATTCAACACCTCCGAGGCTACACCATCCTCGTCCTCACACTCTACCCAATCCACTATCGACCAGCAAGCGGCGAACTCATCGCCTACACCTCCCTTGACGTGACCGTGACCCTCGCCCCAAGTCAGACCAAAAACGACATGCTGCGCGGCTTACCCCAAGACGTTGCCCTCGTCAAAGACCGCGTCGACAACCCGTCACAACTCGCCACCTATCAACCGAAGAGTTCAATGAGATCTTCCGCTGACATGATGATTCTTACCACCTCGGCGTTGAAATCCGGCTTCGTGCCCCTCGCCGAGGCGCATAACGCAACCGGGATCACCACCATCATCCGTACCCTTGATGACGTCGGGTCCACAGACCAAGAAAACATCCGCCAATACGTTAAGACCCAATACCAAAACCTCGGCATCTCTTACCTCCTCATCGGAGGCGACGACGTCGTCGTCCCATGCCGCGAACTCTACGTCCTTGGCATGGACGAAAACACCACCGAATACACAGACAACCTGCCCGCAGACATCTACTTCGGTTGCCTTGATGGAACCTACAACTACGACGGCGACAGCCAATGGGGCGAACCCACCGACGGCGACAATGGTGGCGACGTTGACCTCATGGCCGAAGTCTGGGTCGGACGCGCCTGCGTCGACAACACCAACGACGTCAACAACTTCGTCATGAAAACCTGCTCGTACATCAACAGCACCACAGAACAAGACCCCTACCTCATGAACGTGACCCTCGCCGCTGAATACCTCGGCGACTACGGCATCGCCTCCTACGGGTCCAGCTACATGAATGAGCTCATCAACGGCTCCGACGACAACGGGTTCACCACCGTCGGCATCCCCGCCTCCATCTACACCCTCGGCACCCTCTATGACACGCCATCGTACTCCTGGCAACCCTCGGAGCTCATCAGCCTCATCAACAAAGGCATCCACTTCCTCAACCACCTCGGCCACGCAAACCAAGACTACAACATGAAGATGGGCGAAAGCGACGTCATGGCACTCACGAACACCAAACTGTGCTTCATCTACTCCCAAGGCTGCGACTCCGGCTGGTTCGACAACTGGGACTGCATCGCCGAAACCTTCACCGTCAAAACCGTCCATGGCGCCTTCGCCGGCGTCTGGAACGCCCGCTACGGCTTCTTCTGGTCCTACAGCACCGACGGCGACTCCCAACGACTCCACCGCCAACTCTGGGACGCAGTCTTCGACGACCAAAAAACCACCGTCGGCGCCGCCAACCACGACTGCAAAGAAGACAACATCTTCATCATCAACCGCTCCTGCATCCGCTGGTGCGTCTACGAAACCAACCTCTTCGGCGACCCCGCAACCGACCTCGTCAAAGGAGTATCACCCAAGGCACCACCCGCCCCCAACGGCCCAGCAACAGGCATCTCGTATGCTACCTACCAATTCCAAGCCGTGACCACTGATCCCCAGGACGAACAAATCTACTACCTCTTCGACTGGGGCGACGGTACCTCCAGCGGATGGATCGGACCCTACGCCTCGGGAACCGCCTGCTCAGCCTCACACGCCTGGAGCCAACAAGGAACCTACGCAGTCAAAGCCAAAGCCAAAGACACTGCGGACCATGAAAGCGGCTGGTCACCTGGCCATGGCATTGTCATCCTCAAACCACCACTGACCATCGGCCTCGCCAGCGTCAAAGGAAGAGTAGAAGCGACCATCACCAACACCGGCACCGAGACCGTCGACAACATCGACTGGAGCATTGCAATTACCGGTGGATTCCTCAGCAAGATCGCAAAGAACGACAACGGCACCGCCGGCACCCTCGCCCCCGGAGCCTCCACCACAGTCCAATCCAGCAAAGTCTTCGGCCTCGGCTACATCAACATCCGGGCGAGAGCACTCGGCTCAATCACCAACAAACAAGGCTTCATCCTCGGACCCTTCCTACGCCTCTGGTAACCCACACCATCATCACACAAATAAGGCATGGCGCCACAACCACCATGCCCGCCTCTCCTTTTTCCTTTCGCTTCCTCCAGGAGACCAGAAAAGATACCTTCTTAAACTCTGGCAGACATAAGAGGTACATAAGCGACAGCTTAGGGGGAACCTTCACCTATGAAAACACACTCTCGAATTGAGCTTACGCTACTCCTCACCCTGATTATGGTCACCGCGTCTACCGCTGGCGTCCTCGCGGCGAAACACACGAACACCTCGACACTGACCCTGACCTACACCTACAACAATCCAACACTTACCACGATCACCATTGCCGGCACCACCTATGACAGCGTCACCCTTCCAAATGACGCGATCATGGGACATGCTGGCGATCCAAGCCTCCCAGTCACAGGAGCCTATATCCTCCTGCCCGAAGGCACGACAGCCACAGCCGTCACCGCACACGGCACGAGCCACAGTCTTGGCACCGGCTACAACCTCGTCCCCATCGGACAAGCACTCCCCACAGACCGCGACCCCGTCCCACCGACGCCCAACACCGTCCTCTACTCCTCCAACAACCTTATGCCCACAAGCCTTTGCAGTATCGCAGGCATTTACCAACTTCGCGGCTACACTATCCTGGTGGTCGCCCTCTCACCCATCCAATACCGACCCGCCAGCGGCGAACTGCTCGCCTATCCCTCCCTTGACGTCACCGTGACTCTCGCACCAGCCTTGGAACAGACGTCCTTACTACGCGGACTGCCCCAAGACAGTGTCCTCGTTCAAAGCCGCGTCGACAACCCTTCTGAACTCTCCAGCTACCAAGTCAAGGCATCACCTACCTCATCAGCTGAACTCATGATTCTGACCACCACCACACTCAAACCAGGGTTCATCCCCCTCGCCGAGGCACATAACGCCACCGGTTACCGTACTATCATACGCACGCTGGACGATGTTGGGTCAATGGATCCTGAAAATATCCGCCAATACGTCCTCACCCAGTACCAGAACCTCGGCATCTCCTACCTCCTCATCGGAGGCGATGATGGCGTCGTCCCCGTCCGAGAACTCTATGTCCTCGGCATGGACGAGAACACCACCCCCTACGAAGACAACATGCCCGCAGACCTGTACTACGGCTGCCTTGACGGACCCTACAACTACAATGGAAACGATAAATGGGGCGAACCACACGACGGCGCCAACGGCGGCGACGTCGACCTCATGGCCGAAGTCTGGGTCGGACGCGCCTGCGTCGACAACCTCAACGACGTCTCCAACTTCGTCGACAAGACCATCGCCTATATGAGCAGCATCGCCAACAACGACTCATACCTCAAGAACGTGACCTTGGCTGGCGAATACCTCGGCGACTACGGCATCGCCACCTACGGATCCAGCTACCTCAAACAACTCATCAACGGCTCATCCGACGACGGCTACACCACCGTCGGCATCCCCGCTGCATCCTACACCATCGACACCCTCTACGACGAAGACTATGGCGGGTACTGGCCACCCTCCGAGATCATCAAGCGACTCGACAATGGCGTCCACTTCCTCAACCACCTCGGACATGCTAGCCCCGACTACAACATGAAACTCGTCGACTCCGACGTCTACGGTCTAACAAATACGAAATATGGCTTCATCTACTCTCAAGGCTGCGACTCCGGATGGTTCGACAGCTTCGACTGCATCGCCGAGACCTTCACCGTGAAAACCATCCACGGCGCCTTCGCCGGCGTCTGGAACGCCCGCTACGGCTTCTTCTGGTCGTTTAGTACAGACGGCGACTCCCAACGACTCCACCGCCAACTCTGGGATGCAGTCTTCAGCGAAGGTAAGACAACCGTAGGCGCCGCCAACCACGACTGCAAAGAAGACAACATCTTCATCATTAACCGTTCCTGCATCCGTTGGTGCGTCTACGAGACCAACCTGTTCGGCGACCCCGCGGTTGACCTTGTTAAGGCTGGGTCTCCGCCGCCTCCACCACCCACGCCTGAACTGTCCATCATTTCGCTCTCCGGTGGGAACCGTGTCCTGCATATTCCCGTGGATAACATCGGGAACTCGACGGCGAGGAACGTCCATTGGGCGGTAAATATTTCGGGTGGTATCTTCCATGGCGTCAGTATCGCCACGGGCGGGTCGCCATTCACTATCGTCCCGGGGAACACGACGGTTTTGTCGCCGGCGTTGCCAAATTTGTTTGGGTTTGGGAAAGTCCAAATTAACGTGACCGTGGATTATGCGCCAGGCGTGAATGGTACGGGCTTTGTGTTCGGACCGTTCTTGCTGAAAGTGCAGATGGTGTAAGAAGCAACCCTTTAAACCAGGGTAGCCATTCAGGCTGGAATATGCCTCGAACGCTGCCACGATGGCTGAAGGTGCTTCTGCCGTTCGTGGGGTTAGCGTTCTTTCTTTTTCTTATTTATACCATTGACTTGCGGAAGATCATCGATGCGTTCCTTTCGATTGATGCTCGGTATATCCTGGTAGCGCTGAGTTTGACTGTCCCGGTGTTGGTTATTCGTATCTATGCCTGGCAGTGGATTTGTCGGTCGCAGGAGATTCATATCGGTGGTTTTCGGCTGTTGAAGATCTATCTCATCGGGTTGTTCTATGGGGTGGGGACGCCGGGGTATCTTGGGCAGATCATGCGGGTGCCGTATATGAAGGATGACACGGACGCACCCTATGGGAAGTTGTTTGTGAATGTCGTCTTGGAGACTTTTGTGCATACGTTGTCGTTGTATGTGATGATGGTGTGCGGCGCGATCCTGGTGGTGGGGATGTTGCCGCAGTTGTTGTGGCTGACGGTGGTGTGGATCCTAGGGGTTCTCGCTGTCTTTTTGTATCTGGTGAAGAAGGAGCGTGGGGATCGTCTCTTCCAGGGGTTGGTCCGGTTGTTGATCCCGCAGAAGGTCCGTGGGCAGGTCAGTTTGTTTACGGAGACGTTTTATCTGGATTTTCCCAGGCTTCGTCTGTTGGCGGTGCCGTTGTTGTTGGGGGGGTTGACGTGGGTGTTGGTGTTTACGCAGGAGTATTTCATTGTGCTTGCGTTGGGGTTGCCGATCCCGTATCTGTTGTTTTTGTTGTTGTATCCGGTGGCGAATGTGGCGGGGTTCTTGCCGGTGAGTATTGCGGGGTTGGGGACGCGGGAGTTTACGGCGATTGCGATTTTTACGGCGTTGTTTGCGGTGTCGCGGGCTGATGTGTTTGTGGTGTCGGTGGCTGGGTTTATTGTGACGGATGTGTTTTTGGCGGGGGTGGGGTTTGGGTTGTCGTTTACGGAGGCGCGTCAGTCGGGTGAGGGCATCGAGGGGTCGTGAGAGGGTCTGGGGTGTTGGTAAGGGTTTAAATAAATCTGGGGGGTTTCCTGGGGGTGGGTTGTATGGATAAGATTGGAAAGTATACAGTGAGGCCTTTTACGAAGAGTCGGAAGAATATTGTGGTGGTGGCGTCTGAGGGTCATCGGAAGTTGAAGATTGATACGCTCTTGGAGTTGGATGTGACGGTGGCGCGTCGTCTCATGCGTGAGGCGCGGGTGCAGGGTCGTGATGTGTCGTTGACGGGGTGGTTGGTGAAGTGTCTGGCGCAGGCGGCGTCTGAGCATCCGGAGCTGAATAGTTATCGTCAGGGTTGGAATAAGTTGGTGGTGTTTGAGGATGTGGATGTGTCGATTACGATTGAGCGTGAGGTGGCGGGTGATATGCGTCCGTTGGTGCATTTGATCCGGGGGGCGCAGGTGAAGAGTTTGGCGGAGATCACTGGTGAGGTGCGGTTGTGTCAGCGGGAGGCTGCGGCGGTGTCTGATCAGCAGGTGTTGGGGATGGAGTTGACAGGGTTTGAGCGTTTTGTGCTTGGTGCGCCGATGTGGGTGAAGCGGTT
>Ga0326726_10006551_pt1 | contig 10480 bp, 6 predicted proteins | sample MHFenrmetagenome_2_FD_207603 | JGI IMG/M metagenome (GOLD analysis project Ga0326726, IMG submission 207603) | Lab enriched peat soil microbial communities from Michigan Hollow, Ithaca, NY, United States - MHF15MN | ecosystem: Environmental > Terrestrial > Soil > Wetlands > Peat | place: USA... | reverse complement strand
AGAAACGAAGTATCGTAATCTCTACGATACTCTTCGCGATGGGAGCGCGGTTGTCGATACACAGGGCAGGATTACCGAGTGCAATGCTGCTTTTGAAAACCTCGTCGGTTATTCTATCAACGAACTTCAAAAAATGACGTTCAAGGAAATTACTCCAAAGAAATGGAATGCAATAGAAAACCGCATTCTCAATCAGATTACCGAACGTGGATATACGGATTTATATGAGAAAGAATATCGGCGGAAAGATGGGAAAATAATACCAGTCGAACTCCAGGTCTACGCTCTCTACGACAACGAGCATCACAGCACCGGGTACTGGGCGTTTGTACGCGATATCACCAGGCGCAAGAAAATGGAATCCGAACAAAAGGAAAACGAGGAGCGGATACGCGCAATCGTTAAAAACGCACCAATCGGAATCGCGGTGATAGACGCGGCAAAGAACATCACCGACGCAAACACCGCCTTCTGCAACATCCTCGCGTACCCTGAAGTTGAGTTACTGAAAATGAACTTCATGGACATCATTTATACCGAAGATTTCCAGGAACTCATGAGCAGGATGGCAGACCTTGAAAATGGGAGACTCGCCTTTATCCAACAGGAAAAACGCTTCATTAAAAAAGACGGAAGCCAAATAATAGGAAAGATAGTGATTAATGCCCTCCGAGACCAAAACAATCATCCTTCTATTTTTATCGCAGAACTCGAAGATGTCACTGATCGAAAACACTTGTATGATGCAATAAAAACCTCAGAGGAAAAATTCGTGAAGGCTTTTAAAGTCAGCCCCATGGCAATTTCCATCACCCGTTTGAAGGACGGTAAATTCATTGAAATCAACGAGGCTTTTGAAAAGTACTTTGGGTATAAACGTAAAGAATTATTCGAACAGACCACGATCCAAAAAGGACTGTGGTTTGATACTAAAGATAGAGATTTTATCGTCGCCGAACTACTAAAAAAAGGCTCTGTGGTCAATCAGGAACTCCGATTCAATACGAACGGCGGGATTGTGAAAATCGCTCGATGCTCTGCCGAGTTGATGGATATCAACAACGAGCAATGCTTCTTATCCGTCCTCATTGATATAACCGAACAGAAGAAGACGGAAGAAGCAGTTCAACAAAGTGAAAAAAAATATCGAGAATTTGTGAATTTTCTGCCACAAATTGTTTTCGAAGCGGATAGCCAGGGGACGATTTCCCTAGTCAACCAAACGGCTTATAAACTGACAGGATACACGGAAGACGACATCAAGAAAGGAGTGAATATTTTTCAAGTAATCGCTGCCTGTGACCATGAACGTGTTAGAAGCAATCTAATCAAACTGGCGCAGACTGGATACATGACGGGAAACGAGTACCTCTTACAGAGAAAAGATGGAACCACGTTCCCGGCCATTATTCACACGGCACTGGCAACGCATGAGAATGCATCTGCGGGCATCAGAGGATTTGCTGTCGATATATCCGAACGCAAACAAATGGAGAAACAGATTTCAGATGCTCTTGATTTCAACAGGAAAATTATTGAAACATCGCCCATAGGGAAACTTATTTACGACTCAGAAGGACAGTGCGTCTCAGCCAATGAGGCAGCGGCAAAAGCGACTGGGGGAACCGTTGAAGAGCTGCTCACACAAAATTTCCATCACCTTGAATCATGGAAGAAGTCGGGGATGTACGAGACTGCTCTCAAAGCCCTTTCACAAGGAGTTCAAGAAAATCTTGAGACGAAAGTGGCCACCACTTTTGGGAAGGAGGTTTGGTTTAACCTCGTTTTCAGTCCCTTCACTTCTGAAGGAAAACAACATTTGCTAGTACATGTCATAGACATCTCTGCAAAGAAAAAAGCTGAACTCACGGTGCAATATGAGAGGGATTTATCGAAGAAGTATCTCAGTCTTGTTGGCACCATGATTATCGGCATCAACATGGATCAAAAAGTCATTCTTGTCAATAATAAAGGCTGTGAGATTCTCGGATGGAACGAAGAGGAGATTATCGGTAAGAACTGGTTCGACACGTTCATACCGGAGCATTTCAGAACCGGCATCAGACAGATGTTCCAGAAGATAATCGCCGGAGAAATCATCCCCTATGAACATGTTGAAGGGAATCGTATCGTGACAAAAAACGGCGAGGAACGGGTAATCGCCTGGAACAACACCCTCATACGAGACGAGGCCGGCAACATTATTGCGACACTAAGCGCTGGAGAGGACATCACCGAACGGAAGAAACTGGAAGAACAACTCATCGAAAGCGAACAACGCTATCGACAGCAATTTGACAACGCTAGTGATGCAATCTTCCTTGCCGATCCTGAAACAGGTCTTATCCTGGACTGCAACAAGGCCGCCACGATGCTGCTTGGCATGGAAAAAAGCACAATAGTCGGTCGATCCCAACGCTCCATGCATCCTGACACGGACAATACAACAAGCCTCACAGACGATTTCAAACTCCACGCAACTGGATTCAGCATGACTCCTATCGACAAACAAGTGGTGACGAACTCAGGCGAGCTGAAAGATGTGATCATTAACGCAAGCATCGTCGACTATAAGGGTAAAAAAGTTCTACAGGGGATTTTCCATGATATCACCGAACGTAAGATGGCAGAAAAAGACCTACTGTTCATCAACTCCGTTTTAAAAGCCCAATACGAAACGACACCTGATGCACTCTTGGTCGTGAGTCTGGACGGAAAAATTTTGTCCTTCAACAACCGATTCATTGACACCTGGAAAATTCCCACTGACATCATTCAAACCAATGACGACAAAAAAATGATAGAAAATATTTTACCTCAAATCAAAAACTCAGAAGGTTTCATGGAGAGAATACAACACCTGAATTCTCATCACAATGAAAAAAGCTACGACCTCATCGAAATAACCGATGGAAGAATCATCGAACGATACTCGTATCCCTTAGTTGACGCAAATAAAGATTTTCTCGGAAGAATTTGGTGTTTCCGAGATATTACTGATCGTAAACGAGCGGAGCTACAATTGAAAAACAAACTTGAGGAGCTTGAGCGGTACAAAAAGGTCACAGTGGATAGAGAATTAAAGATGATGGAATTGAAAAACGAGATCAACATTCTACGTAAAAAATGATGAGAGACGCGTAAGGACGTCATCAAGGGTAAAGCTATGAAACTTCGGGTAAAAACACTCCTAATCGTTGGTGTAACAGCCATTGTTATGTCTATGGTTCTAGGCGCAGCAATGTATGTAATCGTAAATAGTAGCTATACCGAAATAGAAGGAAAAAATATAACCTCAGAGATGAGAGGAGTTGTGAAGCAGTTAGAGCAAGAAGAAACCCGATTAGTATCAACCTCTTCAGACTGGTCGTCGTGGGATGACACATATTCATTTGTCAATGATTTGAACCAAGATTACATACAGGGTAACCTTCAATCTAATGCCTTTAACAAATTGAAAATAAATTTCATGCTTTTTTATAATTCCTCAGATGCATTGGTCTATGCAGCTGCTTTTAATCTTGAACAGAATGCACGCATAAATCTCTCCGACAAACTATTCGCGTATATAAAAGAAAATAGCGACTTCTTACTGGCTCATTCCAACCTGAGTTATACCAGACATGGTCTTTTTTTTCTTGGTGAAAATGAACCAGCCTATTTAGTTGCCATGACCCCTATTCTTCAAAGTAATAACACCGGCCCAATTCAAGGAACGCTGATAATGGGGAACCTTTTAGACGAAGATGAAATCAAATCCATTGAGGATTTCACTGAACTTGATATCAAATTTCTTCCCCCTTCGTCCCAATTAATAGAGAACACCAAAAAATCACAGACATTATTGAATGGACAACCAGTATATTTCAAACTGATTAATTCCTCCTACGCTATAGGCTATTGGGTATTAGATGACATCTTGGGAGCACCTGCATTTGCAATAGAAGTAGGTTCAAATAGAGTGGAACAATACCAGGGTTTTCTCCTCATACAGAACCTTGTCTTTACTTTGCTCTTTAGCATTGTCATATTTATAGGCCTCAACATGGTGGTGTTGGATCGCCTCGTGACTTCTCGACTACAGTCATTGACCGATTCGGTTGATGAAATAAAAGAATCAAAAGATCTGACGAAAAAGCTGTATATCAAGGGTGACGACGAGATATCGGCTCTTGAAAAAAGTTTTGACACCATGCTCACCTCATTACATGCGGCCTGGGCTTTGAGGGATTTGACTGAGTTGTCGTTGAAGAAAAAGGTCCAGGAACTGGAACGGTTCAAATCATTGACTGTTGATAGGGAAATAAGGATGACTGAGTTGAAAAAACAATTGAACGATCTCAGAATAGATACAGGGAGAAAGACCTAGATGTACATTGAGATTGTATCCCTTGCTTGGGCGATACTATCACTATTTGTCATCGCGTTGTCCCTTTCGTTCTTCTACCTCTTTCTCTTGGATAGAGATCTAAGAAAAATAATGGTTTCCTTAGGGATGTTATCAAGTGCATTCTCATTCCTGTTTCTTGCAGTAACGGTTCCATCCGTAGTAGAAAATGAGGCGCCCATTTTTTCATCGATTTATCGATGGGGCATGATTCCTACTATTATCTGCCTTTTTTTCATTCTTCTAGATAGGCTTTATTATAGAAAAAAAGACTTTAAAGTTATATTTTCATTATTCATTTTCTTCTACTTTTTCTCATTTCTTCTCTTTCTTTCAAATAGCGTGAGCCCCCTCCTTTATTCAGTATCCGTTCAAATCGGAGCCTTGATCAGTATCATCCTAAGCATCCATCTTATTTACAAAGCCAGGAACTCTACAAGTTGGCTGTTCCTATTTTCCATTTGCATCTTTTCTCTCGGAGGAATTTCTCTCAATGTTTACGTCAAAGAACCAGCGAACAACCCCATCATCATCTTGGCATTAACCTGTTTCTTTCTCGCCTATATCTTCTTAAGCATCATTTTTAGATTCAATATATCTCCTCAGAAAATAGAAGATCAAGGGATAGGCGTCTATTTCTCACTGCAAAACAGATTGAAAAAAGTCGAAGAGGCCTTGGAAGAAAGCCAACAACGATATCGTTGGGTCGTCGAAAATTTTCAACAAGGAATCTTTGTCATCAATCAGAATGCTACTATCATCTATACCAATAAATTTTTCATGGACATGGTTGGATTCACACCCTCAGAGATACTTAACAAACCTCTCTTCGATTTCCTTGATCAACCTTCAATAACACTCCTACAAAACACTTTGCACGGCGAGGCACAAAAACAAGGCGAGGAATTCGAGACAACACTTATAAAAAAAGACAAAACACGCATTTCAACAAGATTTTCAATTACTCCCTATATCAATGAAAGCGAAAGAATCGGGACCCTAATTACCGTTCAAGACATCACCACTCAGAAAAAAATCGAAAACGAACTGCAAGAAAAAATCGGCCGCTTACAGAAGAGTGAAATCGCCACACTGAACATCATGGAGGACTTGCAAGGAACCATTATCGACCTCCAGAAAGCAAAAGAAGAAATCAACGATAAGAACGAGGCGCTTCAGTCAATTAACGAGGAACTGAACACCGCCAGAGATCAATTATCCCAATGGAACGAAGACTTAGAGAAAAAAATCCAGGAGCGCACCATTGAAATTCAAAATCTCCTGCAACAGAAAGACGATTTCATCAATCAGCTCGGACACGATTTGAAAACGCCACTAACTCCTTTGAATACACTGCTACCACTTGTCAAACAACGAGAGAATGATCCAAAAATTATCGAGCTCCTTGATATTTGTATCGGCAACGTCAACTACATGAAAAACCTCGTGATAAAAACCCTAGAGCTGGCACGATTGAATTCACCAAATACAACCTTTGCCACTACCGGCATCAGCCTTCTTGATGAACTCAACGAAATATTACAGCAGAAAAAACCTGTATTCATAGAACACCATATAAACATTGACAATCACATCGCGAATCATCTCATCGTCGAAGCAGATCCTATCCAGATCAAAGAAGTGTTCGACAATCTTATTATCAATGCGGTGAAATATTCAAAACCAGAGGGAACCTTTATTACCATCGACGCCAAGGAAGACGCTGACGACGTCGTCGTATCAATCAAAGACAACGGAATCGGACTATCGAGGAAGCAGCTTGAGCAGATCTTTACCGAATTCTACAAGGCGGATCAGAGCAGACATGACTTAGAAAGCACTGGTCTTGGTCTCCCTATTTGTAAGCGCATCATTGAGAAACACGGTGGAAAGATTTGGGCGGAAAGCCCCGGACTGGATAAAGGCTGCACATTCTATTTCACCTTAAAAAAAGGGATAAAAGGGGTAGGGCATGAACAAAACACGGCGGGGTAATCTCCCACCGCTGTTTCTTCAGAACGAATAAGGAGACCGAGGGGCGCTATTTTAAATATACGGCAAAGAATAGCATGAATCGGTTGGGATCATGGTTAAAACTATCATGGTTGTCGATGACAACGCGGATGTCATTACATCTATCAAATACGGGCTGGAAGGCATCACGGACGAATTTCAAGTAATCGGGGCTGATAGCGGGAAACAATGCCTCAGTTTCTTGTTGCAGAACAAGATACCAGACTTGATCCTGCTTGATATTATGATGCCTGAGATGAACGGCTGGGAGACATTCAATAAATTGAAGGAAAACAAGACGTGGAAGAAAATACCGGTGGTGTTCCTTACCGCTCGCATTGACAACATCGCGAAGAACGCAGGGAGATTCCTCGGTGAAGATTACATCGAAAAGCCGTTTGAAATCCAAGATGTGAAGAACCGTATCAGTAAGGTGTTGGAAAAAAAGGTCAGTCAGACCTCTTAGCCTTCCTTCAACGCAGGCTCTACTGTTTTTCGTAGCGTAGTAGTTCATCGTATTTGAGGTAGGCGATGAGGAGGACGAGCCCAATAATGATGCCGCCTAGTAGGAGTCCAATAATGGACCAGGTGAGTTGCTCGTTTTTCGCTTGGCGGTAGTTTTTCTGCTGGACGAGGGCGTTGATGTACTTGATTTTATTCCAGACGAGGAGGTTGACGACGCCGAAGACGATGAGGATGAAACCGATAAAGATGATGACGGTCATGACGCCGATAATGAGGAGGAGGACTGCGAGGATGAGGGCAAGCACGCCGCCTATGTTGTTGAGGCTGATAATGCTGTCTGCCTCTGGCGGTATTGAGGTTGTGGGAGGTACTTGTGGTGTTGGAGTTGCGGAAGAGGTCGGTGTTGAGACTTTTGCGCCACAGTGCTCGCAATAGGTAGCGTTTTCGTCAACCGGTTTTCCGCATTGGGGGCAAAACTTGTTCATCAGATGTTGAAATCGAGTCTGTGGCTTATATCAATATCGTGGATTAGTTTCAGTGGAGTAAGAAGGGCTTTTAAAGTGCCTTTGTATTAGACTCAAAGCCCACTTTATGGATGCGCTACCTTGGAGGCATCTGAATGGATTTCTTTAATTCGTATGAGGATGAGACGCGGGCTGAGGCCTATGCTAGGCTTGGTTTTGAGAACACCTATTATCTTGCGTTCCGTGATATCCCGGGTTTGATCTCCAAGTATGTGTCTGGGAGTAGTGCGCTTGATTTCGGTTGTGGGACTGGCCGTTCAACTCGGTTCCTTTCTAGTGTTGGCTTCCGGGTAGTAGGTATTGATATTTCCATGGAGATGGTGGCGAAGGCAAAAGCGCTTGATCCCCGTGGGGTGTATCATTGTATCCCGGATGGGGATTTTCGTGTTCTTGGTAATAGGACGTTTGACCTCATTTTGTCGGCGTTCACGTTTGATAATATCCCGCAGGAGAGGAAGGCGGGGCTTTTCACCGGGTTGTCTTCATTGTTGGCAGACCGCGGTGTCCTAATCAATCTTGTCAGTTCACCTGAGATATATACGCATGAATGGGCGTCTTTCACGACGAAGGCGTATCCTGGGAACAAGCGGGCGAAAAGCGGTGATGTGGTGGCTATTGTCACGAAGGATTTCGCTGACGGCAGGCCTTGTTATGACATCCTCTGCTCCGAGGAGGATTACCGAGCGTTGTATGCTCAGGGAGGTCTTCGGGTGATTTCTTTGATGAGGCCGTTGGCGCGGGGCGATGAGCCGTACGCCTGGGTGAGTGAGACATGCGTCGCGCCTTGGACGATTTATCTGTTAGGGAAAGGTGTGCGATGACGCTGGAGAACGGACTTGATTATTGTACCTGCCCGAAGCGAACTTGTGAACGGTATGGTCGTTGCGAGCCCTGTATCGAGTATCATGCGAGAAAAGGCAAGCAGCCTCGTTGCAAGCGCTGACATTTAGGTGCAAACAGGGTTGGAAATAAATAAGGTCTTTTTAAAGAAGGAAAAAGAAAAAAAGGGAAAAAGGGGGGGACGTCAGATGAATTGGACGTCCTTGCAGGTGAACATCAGCTTTGCGGTCGCGTTCCGTTCGAAGATCTCGCCCTGAGTCTCGAGTCTGATGCTAACTTTGGCTGTCCCGAACCCGAGGAGGAATTTTGTCGATATATCGGTGGTGACGCCGATGTAGAGATGTTGCATCTGGGCTGAGGCTGTTCTGCCGAAGAGCACAAGGCCGCCTTTCACGGAGATGGTCCAGTTCATGTCGTTGGAGTTGATGGTGCCGACGTTTTTGACGGTCGCGTGGATCCGGCCGTTTGCGATTCTGACCTTCTGGATGGTGAGGGTGGGCAGGTCGACGACGGCGATGTTGAGGGGGTCAGACCATTTGGATTTGGAACCCGCGGTGTCCTTGGCGTGTGCGCGGATGCTGTAGTTGCCTCTCATGCCCCAGGCGTGGGATGCGCTTCCGACGGTTCCAGGTGCGACGAAGTCGGTCCAGTCGCTGAGGTTGCCGTCGCCCCAGTTGAACTGGTAACAGATTTGTTCGTTCTCAGGTTCTGTTGCACTGGTGGAGTAGGTGTAGGTTCGCCCGGTGATACAATGGGTCGTTCCGTCAGGAGTGGTAATGTTTTCCGGAGGTGGATTGGAGACCCATAGGGAGAGTGATTTTCCGCAGTCTTGGGGGTAGTCGGCGTATTGTGGATGTTCCTGGTCTTGATCCATAGAGATGGCATATGCATAGGCTTCATCGAAGGTGATGACGCCGTCGCTGTTGGCATCTGCGTTGACTGGTACGCCGTAGGCGTCCTCTCCTTTCATGGCCGCGGTCCAGTGGAAGACATAGGTGTCATAGACGTAATCAGGTCCCATTGCCCAGGAGTATTCGTTGTAGTTGGCTGCGGTAGATCCGACGATGGGTCCGGGTGGGACGATTGCGTCGTCGAGGAATCCGCCGGAGAAGCACGGTTCGAGGGTGAAGAGTTTTTCGCTGTCAGGGAACAAGGCGAGGAGTCCAGCGAATTCGTAGTCTTGGAGTGTTTCGTGGTTCCAGAGGTTTTCTTCGGTTTGATGACTGACACCGTCGCCATTACCGTGGTCGGTGGTGAAGACGAAGAGTTTGTCACCAGCGCTGAGGTTGGCGGCGAGGTTGGTGAAGACTGAGATCACTGTGTCGTGCAGGCAGGGGTACATGATGTCGTTATGGCCGTCGTTGTCGAAGTCGAGTGGGGAGCTTTGGCCGTTGTCTTGGTCGGGTGCGGGGTTGGTGCCGTCGGAGCAGAGGGTGATGATGTTGCCGTCGACGAAGCCGTAGACGTATTTGAGGGTGAGGAAGATGTTTTGCAGGTCGTCCCAGTAGCGGATGTGGTTGTTGCCGGAATCGTAGCCGCCGTTCATGAGGACGGCGTAGCGGTTGTCGTCGCCGCTGTGGAAGCTAGGTTGTTGGCCGCCGGGGATGGGTGCCCGTCTGTTCTGTGCGGCCATCAGGGTCCGGCCGATGGCGGAGTCCATTCGTTGGTAGTCGTTGGGGTTGGCGGGTGGGCTGGTGGCGTCAAAGACGGTAATCTGGGCGGTGTCTTGGGTGATGAAGACGTATTGGACAGGGTGGAAGAGGTTAGCAGTGGGGTACAGGTCGATGTAGAGGACGTAGCCGGCGCTGGGGACGTCAGAGACGTGTTCTTTGGTTCCCATGATTTGGGTGCCTGCGGAGACGGGGCCCCAGAAGTAGGTGACGAGCTGGTCCTCGTTGTAGGCGAGTTTGGTGAGGACGTAGTGGGTCATTTCTTGTTTCTCGGGTGTCGTCAGGCTTGCTTGCGTGAGTGTGGCGCAGGAGGAAAAGAGGAGTATTCCTGCTAACACAATGGCTAGTGTTATACTTTTAAAGGTGTTTTTTGTATCCAAAGGTGGAACCCCCTTTTGTTGGTACTAGTTCTATCCTTGAGCCTCTTTATTAATATATTGCTCTGAGGGATTTTTATTAAAGCTCTCCTCCTTATAAAGATTCGCCATGGTGAGGAAGGGGGTAGTGCATCGGCTTTGAGGGTGTTTTTCAATGCAATGTGTTGGTGTGAATTTATTAGAAAATATGGCTTTATTTTCTTG
>Ga0326726_10006550_pt1 | contig 10480 bp, 10 predicted proteins | sample MHFenrmetagenome_2_FD_207603 | JGI IMG/M metagenome (GOLD analysis project Ga0326726, IMG submission 207603) | Lab enriched peat soil microbial communities from Michigan Hollow, Ithaca, NY, United States - MHF15MN | ecosystem: Environmental > Terrestrial > Soil > Wetlands > Peat | place: USA... | reverse complement strand
TTTAAAACATGACAGGATGTCAGCGGTGAATCGTAAGAATTATCTTATTGCTTCTAAATTTATTGAGTTGATTTATGGGGATTGTTTCGGAAGAGTATGAGGGAAGAAGATTTCTTGATTTACTGGCTGAAGTAAAGCGGACAATTCTAAAGGTCATTTCTGGGGTTCTTGCGCTGGTGCTATTTACTATCAAACGTTTTGGCCGCAAGATTTCATCCAGAGGAATGCTGTAAAAACCAAACAGAACGTAAATCTTCCGGACAGGTCTTCTTGAACCTGCCCGGAAGAAAGTGACCAAGGTTATGGAATAGCACAGCTTGCCGGTACCTTGGCTGGATCGATACTCTTAAAACTAATGCTACAGGAACCCATTCGTCCATAGGGGGGGAAATCCGCGGAATCATAACCTACGCAAGCAAAAGATTTGAAATTTGCATTCGTTAATGAGCCGTTCACTTTGACGTAGAACATTGGTAACGTGTTAATGTTTCGGTAGAAGTTCATTTCTGAAGAATCAGGGAAATCCCAAATCATAGCCGTATTTGGATCGCCATAAACTGAACTTTTCGAGAGTATGGTAGACGGCCATAAATGCCAAACACCTTTCTGATCACGATCCTCTATGCACGTAGTCACCACGTATTGGTTATTCAAAGTATCGTCCACGATATTAACGTAAATGTTGGAACTTCCGGCAGCCTTACCCACGATAATGTCCGTACCGACTTGATAATTGACTTCATATCCTTTCAAGGATCCCTTTCCTTTGAACCACACACCTTGCGCAGAAACGCACGGTGCGATCACAAACATCAAAAGGACTATGCCAAAAAAAATAAAAACTACTCTCGCATTTTTCATAATTATGTCCCTTCTTTTTTAGTATTTGTAATCAACGAATCCTTATGGCAATGTTCACTTCACCCCCTTTCATTAGGAGGAAAATTACGGTTAAAGAGTACTCTCAATTTCATAAGAAGTCAAACTGAAAAGTGTGGTTATTGTCCGATCCATGTTGCTGATTAGCGTTTAAAATGGTGCATCGCAGGGGAAAATCCCAAGAACAAGCTTGAAGAAAGCGCCGGCTCAAAGGAAAATTTAGCCTCAGCTAAAATTTTGAGAAGTCCACAAATATTTGACCGAGCGTGATCCTTGAGAGCGAGGATTACGGTTTGAAGGTGAGCGTTAGAAAGGGGCAATAGAGCGCCTATTGCCCCCAATAAGATTTATGGAGTCGTCGTTATATCGTCGATAACAAAGCTGCAGGCGGTGCTGCCCGGGGGGAGAGTTATAACCACACTCTTAATATTGGATTTTGTTGATATAAAATTAACAGTTGTCACAGCAGACGCTAAGATGACATCTACAAAGCCGACGTCCTTCGAGCCCTTCGGGGTTATTCTAACGGACTGCCCAACAGTTGAGCCACCCCCTATCTTCAGAGATACGCCGCTAACCGGAGGTTTGAAGCTGATTGTTTCTGGCAGGAATGGAACGCCACCAGTTGCGAGTGTTGAAATACAGTTGAAGGCTAAAAAATTCGGAGAGGAATATCCCGTTACACCAAAATTCGAACATTCGTTAAGCACAGCACCTCCACTTTTTGCATTCGGGCCTTTGATACTAAATCCAAAATGGCTGTAGAATGTGGTCGGAATGGGTATTGTTTGGCTGAAAAAGCATGGAGCGATGCCGTCAAAATTAAGGGATCCCGTGGCATCAAGGGGTTCGATCTCTGAGCTGTTTATGACTGGGAATCCTGACTCATCGACTTCTTGACCATTGAGGATCATGTTCGCACAATGTCCAGAGTAGACGGCAACCAATCCGAAAACGATGCACAAAAAAACAAAACAAACGATCTTTTTCATAATTTTTTGGCCTCCTTTTAATTGATCAGTTTAAATTTGAACCGCCTTTCGTCACCTCCTTTCGTACCACCTCATTTCAGGTTCAATTTACAAAGACTAAAACTATTTGTCAACTCTTTTTGCTCGAATCGAATGAGTGGATTGCCTTAGAACATCATACCGTTCTTAACCACTTATCGATTTTGGGTTGAAATAATGAATGATTAGGGAAAGTCGAAAAAACACGAGGAAGAAGTTCTTGGAGAAGGGGATCCGTATAGCACCTACTACTCGTCAGTGGGTATTGCCTTCAGGCATTGAAGATTGCGGGTTGAAATTTTGAGCTACTCGCAGACCCCGTAAGATCAGTTCTCACATTCATCAATGCACGATTGGTACTCGCTCTTGGCATGCTCAATGCAAATTGTAAGCTCGCCAGCATCGCCTGGATCATCGTACTGGTCTTGGCACGATTCAACCTCCGATTCATACTCCTGCTGACAATCTGACTTGCAGCCAGCCATGGATCGGGGGGTGAATCCAAAACTGATCAGCACAAAAACAAAAACAACAATTATCCATTTTTTTGCCATGATCTTAGCTCACTAACGGTAATCATTGACAGCCGGCTGGCACGCTCGTTGCAACTTTAGCCGCAGGCACAAGGGACCCATTAAGCGTGCACGAACCTGTGCCATATTCACCACCCCCCAGTTGAACATAAATAGCACAAGCCACGTTACTGATGGTTGCATTCTTCAATTTGGCGGGGTCTGCTTTGTCTGGTGTGATCTTCGTGTAGAATGTCGGATAGACATTAAAGGTGTCTGCCCCGTTGTAAAACTGGAGGTAATTGGCATCAAATTCCCAGACCTGCGGGTAGGTGGCACCGTAAATATTAGCCATTGGGATGTACGGTACTGGAGCCATCCTCTGATACCAGATGTTATCATTAATATCGTCCTTCGTACACGTCACTATTGTATACCACTGGTCAGTAGCGCTATATACCATGTAAAGGTAAGCATGAACTGACCCAGCGCCTTTTCCCAAAACCGTTTCGCCGTCAGCAGCAATCTCGTAGCCCTTCACACTCAGATTTACCTTGAAATACTGATCCTGCAGGATGCCAGGGTATTGCTGGGCAGATACGATTGGAGCGATCACAAAAATCATCAGTGAAACTGCCAAAACCATTCCAAAACTTTTCTTTCCGTTCATACTTCTGTCCCTCCTCTTATTAGATTTCAATCAAATTAAGAATTGACATGCCTGGCAAAATGGGCTCGCCCATCGTGAATTACATAGGCGGAACTATACTAGCAATGTTCGAGAATATGTCAAGAAGTTTTTAAAGGGTTTCTCGGAGGATAAAAAAGTGAGTAAGCTGCGGTAAAATCAAGTAAAAGTAAATCTTTTTTCTCATGGTAGTTGTTTTTTTCTTGTCAGTCTTGAGAAGACAAACTTTTATCCTCTTATCCCATCAATTACGATTAGAAATGTTGCATAGAAGGGTAGAAATTGAAAAACAATATCTCAGGAAGAAGCTCTCGAAAAAGTGGCTGCGGAACCCACCTACAAGTGCAAAATCCGAGATGCCTCTGTAAGTCAATACCGCCTGAAGTATCCATGATTAAAAAGACGGAGTGGGTTGAGGTCAACAATCCACTCATCTTGTTTTTTAAGCTAATCCAATCATTTGAATGAAGAAATATTAGTAGAAAGACATTTTTGCCAGTGGGCGGGAAAGGGATCTTTCTAAAAAACACTGTCATTAAAAACTGAAGTTGAGCAGCTTTTCTTCTTGAAAATTAATAAAATTGTCATTTCGTCCCGCATACTTTATTGCTCTGTGGCATTAATATTGCTTTCGCTTATTTGTGTCATGCTCTGAAAAAGAACAGCAATAGTTATGAATAGAGAAAAACCTAATTCCCCAGCGGCACATAGGCTTCCAAGGTTCATAGAGATATTGAATTTTAAACTCGTTTCTCATCTCTTTCTGTTGATGGCGACGGGGAGCACTCTTTTGATATCTTCGGTGCAAGCAGGTCCTACCACCTGTGGAAATGGAGTTCTGGACAAATTTGAACAATGCGACGATGGCAATTCGACAAACGGGGACGGGTGTTCAAGTTTATGTCAAATGGAAGGGGACAATTTTCCCATTGTAGTCTACACCTCAAATGATCCTCCGCCTACTCCTGCTCTTGAGGAGCTACCACTTCTCTCTCAGATAAGCCAACATGGCATTACTTGGACATTTCCCACACCTCAACGGGTGGGGCGTTTTGTCAATGGGGATTATTATGTGGTTGGAACGGCCACCATCATCGATATTCAACCTCTCTCCACACCGACCAATGGGCGCCACGGATCAATGTTAAATATTCCGCCTAACCTCCAGCAGAGTGGATTTGATAGCCGCATCCAGGCTGACCGTTACGATTCGAGTTTACGCGTTTATCCTCCGATCACGTTAACCCCGGGAAACAAATTGGTTTCATCCAGAAGTGTCGACGCCTCAAATCTACCCGCAGTCATGCGACCGAATGATTTATCAGAGAGTCCGGTGGCATCGGTTTCAATTCTCACCAGTGTGTCCGCCCCACTACCATTGGATGCTTTCCGCCCCTCTTATACTGAAGGCGCTACTCAAATCTATCTGTCGCGGAATTTAAGACGAAGCATCCTTCCAACACTTCAACCGGTGCAACACGTACCCCCCTTGGCTGAATTTGAAGGGTATTTGAAACGGCCATGGGTGGATTCTGTCTTTTTTAGTTTCGCTGTGCCGTCGGAATACATGGCAAGCTATGGGCGAGAGAATGGTTATGTTATGTCCTTCGCCGGTCTCCTCCTCACTCTGAATTTCACTCAGGCACAAAAGGAGCCCCTTCTTGTATATCTCACTCAATATGGAATCGATCTATATGGTCTTGTACAGCAAGGCCATACTGGGTGGCAGGCCCATGGGGGACATGGCACTGGACGAAAGTTCCCCATTGTTTTGGCCGGTATGATGTTGGATGAAGATAATATGAGATCGGTTCAAGCTAATTTTGGTGAAGATATGCAGACTATCTGGGTGACCGAAACACCGCCTGCAGGCACCTATACAAGATCCTGGCACACCAAGCCAGAAACGGTTGTCTATGGAGGTCATGTCGGGATCAACGGCGAGTCGGTAAACCCGGGTTGGGGACCTTATGAACATCTCGCTCCCTCGTTTTGGAAGAACACTCTTGGTGAGTCATACCGACGGTGCTGCACCAGCGTCAGTTGGGTGGGAGAGGGGCTCGCGGCGCGACTCATTCCGGGGATGCAAGTGGCCTGGAATCATCCGCAATTTTTTGCCTATGTGGACCGGTGGATGCTTTCACCGGATGACCCCCTGGATCTCCAAACGATTCAAAGTGCGACGGGCATGGTCATCGACGCTGACTTTATGCAAGGCCAGTCGTGGAAGATTCTGAGTGGTGGAGGTTACTATAGCCCTCACCGCACGTTTGTTGACGAGATGTGGGCCGCCTATCGGAACAGCACTCCGGACACCACGCCGCCATCCCCTCCCAAGAATTTGGGGATCCGATAAAGTTGTTTTCGGGCACTTCATGAAGAGGTGTCTTTTCTGAATTCTTGAATTCCCGGATTCAGCCTTTTTACTCTTTAGTAGAAATGCCGAGAGAATAGACCTGATGCTTTTCTACTTCTAACCATGAGGTGAAAACATGACCTCAAAAATGAAAATAACTTGCCTATTCCAGATGATCATTTTGTCCGCATTAGTTTTGAGCGCCACAGCGATGAATAACGCATCTGCCGAGATTATTCCTCAAGATCGGAGAATTGATTGGAGCCAAGCTGGTATTCCAGGAGGCATCCCTCATCGAACGACGATTTGTGCAACGATCGACGCTGCCACGTATGGTAACGGAACGACGGATGCTACGACTGCTATTCAAAATGCAATCAATAACTGTCCTGCCAATCAAGTCGTTTATCTTCCTGCCGGAACATACAAGGTATCCAGCCCCGCCAACGTCGAGACCATCCTCAACATGAGGTCCAACATTACTTTGCGAGGTGCTGGCCAAGGTAAAACCGTTATCAGTTTTCCGGGAACATACGCTCGTTCAGTTATAGACATCAGGGGATCTGCATACTGGGATATCTATGACCTTCAAAGAAGTGTTAGCATCATTGGTGGCATGACTAAAGGTTCCAAACAGATTACTCTAAGTAGCACGGGTGGCATATCGGCAGGAGATATCCTCCTTATTGATCAACTGAATGACCCCCAATTGGTAGATCCTGTTGGTAATGAAGGTCTCTGCACGTACTGCGGCCGAGCTAACGGCAGCCGGGCGCGTGGCCAATATGCAGAAGTGGCTGCCATCAACGGCAACACTGTCACCTTAAATTTACCTCTGTACTGGACGCTCAGCTCGTCCTTATCTCCCCAGGCCACCCTCGTCAATGCAAGCAGTATGGTGCGGTGGGCAGGAATTGAAGATCTAACGCTCACGGAATCGCAGGCGGCGGTTGAATTTATGATAGAAATGGACGCAGCCCAGTACTCGTGGCTCAAGAATGTTGAAATTAAGCAGGTAAAACGGCGTGCCGTCTGGCTGATCGAAAGCCTACAAAACGAGATCCGCGAGAGCTATTTTCACGATGGCATAGGCGGCTTTGGACGTGATCGCGGCTACGGCGTTTTGGTGGATGCCTACTCCAATGCCAACCTTATCGAAAACAATATCTTTCATACCTTGGACGGCGGCTTCATGATGGCTGCCGGCGGAGCCTCTGGTAATGTCTTTGCCTATAACTATATGACCGATTCCCGATTTGATGACTCATGGTGGCTCACACAAAGTCCATCGATAAGCCATGCCACCCACCCTTCCATGAACTTGTGGGAGGGAAACATCGGCATCCAGGCAGCGGCTGATTTTATCCATGGCTCCTCCAGTCATAATACCGTCTTCAGAAGTCGTTCCAGTGGCTGGCAAAATGCGACCATTACTTCCAATAACAACGCAATCGAATTTCAATACAAGAATACCTACATGAATGTGCTGGGCTGCGTTCTGGGAACCTCTGGCCAATCCAGTACTTATGAGACAGCCTATCCCGCCTCCGGTGACTCTTCACTCAAGACGATATGGCGATTGGGTTATGGTGGACCGGCGTGGGCCGGAGATCCGAATGTCAAAGCAACCCTTCTGCGTCACGGCAACTTTGACTATGTCACAAACAGTGTCATATGGGATCCCAATATCTCAGACCACACCCTACCTCCGTCTCTGTATTTACCATCCAAACCCTCGTGGTGGGGAAGCCTTCCTTGGCCAGCCATTGGTCCGGATTTGAATCCGATGACTGGCACAATTCCTGCCAAACAGCGCTACGAAGAGGCCGAAACTACCCCTCCCGCGCCACCAGCGGGGCTAATTGTGAGGTAAAAAATGTGAAATGTAAGCTAAAAATCAATGTCATATTTCAGATTATCAGAGAGAGTGTACGAGGAAGGTAAATTTGTTAAATCATAGGAATGGCGTCTTGTTAACGCGGGAAACAGTTTTACCCTGAGGGGAAGATCAAGGTCAACATCCAATCGTTACTCTACTGCATGGTTCACAATATAGGAAAAATCTTCAACTTCGGGTTTAAGTATGCATTCACTTAGGGGAAAACTAAGGAAGAAATAGGCTTTAGCAGCACAGGATTCAGTCAAAAGACGTCAGATTTGTTCAATCAATTGAAATTGGTATTGCCAAATATGGCAAACTAAGAAATTGAGATCAGGGGGAAGAACTGGATTTCCAAAATTGCCTTTTTCGACACTCTTGGAAGTAACACGCGCGATAGGACTGAGAAATTCTCCGCCTCCGAAGACCAGATATCTTGCCACTGTACCTTCCAAGAAGTTTCGATATGTGGCATATCAAAACCTAAAAGCAGACAAGGACTACCCTGGATTCTATCTTGATGGGAAAAGAGCAGATAGTGACATCAGCATTTGGCACGAGGTTCTGGATGACACGCTCGATCTCTTCTGTAAGATCGTGAGCCTCTCTTTTTACTAACTCCATCTATCCATTTCCCGTTATCTTCTGATTTCTTCTCACTTCGAAGCTTCTCCCAAACATTTAAGTCTCTTCATTAATTCTAAAATTCGGGGTTGCTTTACAAGGCTCGCTATTTGTTCATTCACCTCTACATTCTCCAAATCCTCTGCCTTCACTTTCGATTTCGCTTTCTCCTCAGACTTCTCCTGAGCAGGCGCTTTTCCTGTTTTGACGCACTCGGTGCAATATCCTATTATTAGTTCCCCAACAAGATGCAAATCCTTCTCACACGATGCACATTTCCTACCCATTATGTTCTCCTTCCATTAAAGGTAATTATTGATTATTTTCTTACGGAACATAAATGCCGATCGTCTTCAGGCTTGGAGAATTCACATTGCATTTTCTAGGTCATACTCCTGAATCGGTGAGTCTGCTGACCGACATTCTCCTGATCTTAAGTGGAGTAAATCAGAAAAGGTAACGCAAGAAAAAGAAGAATAATTACAGTTATTGCTAACCACTTCATGTCCTATCGACCTCCCGTTGACGAACGTGACTCGTGTTTTTTTATTAGAGGCTTCCTCGAAGCCCCCTTGCAAGAATCTATTTAATTCTGATTGGAGAATCCTCCAACCCTTTCCTGCCCTGACAGCTCTTATCCTTCCCTGCCGGATATATTTCAAGAAGGTGGGTTTGGAGATCCTCAGATATTCGATTGCCTCATCGCTGGTAAGAGGTGCATCCCATTCGGTTGGTAACATCAAATTCCCGCTCTTCTGGCTTTTACTTCATCAACTTAAAAAAGCAATAAACATGCCGAGGGATATTTAACTGGAAGTATTCCATAACCAGTTAATTAATTTTGAATTTTTGAAAAGAGTTAAAGGCTTGTTGAAGATTTAATGGGTGACAATTTGTCGGAATTCATAAGAATTGAGCCAAATAATGGCTTTGAAGTTAAGAGATAATTTCGGACTTCTTCATCTATGAAGCGCGATGCAAACGGTGCGATGGGCAGTGGGAAGGTGGTTTTGAGGATAACACCTGCTACTCTGCGGAGGTGAGTTGATCTTGGAGTTGACGATTACGGAAGGAAATAAATGAAAAAGCAGGGCCATTGCTGACCCTGCCCGTTCTTTGACAATTGAATATTGCTGGGCTTTATCGAGTCGGCTTCAGGGGTTTCCATTCTTTGGTCTGTGGATCCTGCACGAGTTCGACCCAGCCTTCATCTTTATCAGTGAAGGGGTACGGGCGGAACGGCCCGGGGCTCGCCTTGGCCTGTTTATACTCCTCCTCAGTGAGGAATTCGGAGTCTATATACCGTATCCGGTAGGCGTTCTTACGAGTTTCCATGGCAAACGCGGCATAGACTCTGCCGATTTCAGGGTGCTCCATAACCTGGACCAGGAACTCGACCATCACTCGCTTGTTCCAAGTGGGCGGAGGCCCCATAAGGGCAAGCCCGGGATTGTCAATCCAGTCCTGGATGGGGTCCTTATTGTCGCCCCGCCAACCCTTCGTACTCAATTCTTTTGCGCCGCCAATTATATCCCACGACCGCGCTAACCGGAAGATCTTGTACTCGCTCGTGACATTCTGGCGCTTGCCTTTGGATCCTGTTGGTGCTGGTTCCGTTCTGATTTTCACCTTATTCACGCCATCAACCCAAACTTCACCGGCGAAATTGGCATGAGGCAACCAATTATCCATTACGAAAATATGAGGATCCACTGCCGTGCCATCGTAAACCATGGCGGCCACGTCCAATGCCGTCTCGCGGTACTTCACTTCCCTTTCTCTGACAGGAGTGAGCTCCCACCTAACCTGGATGGATTCGCCCTTACTGAGCGGACGATCGGCCGCGCTGGGTTTGTCGTGTGTGAAGGTGGCGTTGCCGGACAGGGTTGTGCCATGCTCGGGGAGGGGGACTTTTATCTTCCAAGGTTGGGAATATGTGATGCTGCCACGCTCGGTTTTAACTTCATTCGGACAGCGCCTCGTGCTTGTGCCTGATTGAGTGTTGCAATACCCCTGACTGATCACGTATCCATCTTTGCGGACTTTCAGGTCAAACCCGTACTTTTCATTTCCCTTTGCAACGATGGTGATATGACATTTTCCAGCATCAATCTCATTTACTCCATCGACCGTGACATCCAACCCGCCCTTGTTATACCATTGGCAGATATCGCTTACCTGGATATCGAGTATGCCGGACCAGTCCGAGACCGCGTGCTCGAAACCATCTGATCTTTTATAGTCATACACAAGGTGGAGGCTCACTCGCCACTTTTCGACACTTATGAGGCGGTCGTATGGACTCTTGTGATTGCCGATTCCTCTCCCGCTGTTTCCTGCGAAAACCGGAAAAACCATAAAACACAACAGTAGCACCAAAATAAGACCTGCTGAAATGTATTTACCCATTTTCCGAATCCTTTCTCCGCGGCTGTTATTTTTTTCCCCCACCAGCAGCATTCATTCCCCGTCGGGTCATCTTTCGCTTTTTTGCAGCCTATAGTTAATGTGAGCTCTATTCTCCTGTGCTTG
>Ga0326726_10006548_pt1 | contig 10481 bp, 8 predicted proteins | sample MHFenrmetagenome_2_FD_207603 | JGI IMG/M metagenome (GOLD analysis project Ga0326726, IMG submission 207603) | Lab enriched peat soil microbial communities from Michigan Hollow, Ithaca, NY, United States - MHF15MN | ecosystem: Environmental > Terrestrial > Soil > Wetlands > Peat | place: USA... | reverse complement strand
CTTAGGAAATCAAAGACTGGATTGGTCACCAGCCGCAGCAGAATCCATGATGAAAGAGAAGGTTCCTGAGACAGGCGCCGACCCCAGGCGGATATCCTTGGCGAGAGCCTTGGCCTTCTCTCAAGGTAGCCACGGGTATAGCGGGTGAGACCAAACGCACACATTGCGCCGGCCATGATCCCGGCTTCGGCATAAACGAACCCTAATATCCAGCCGAAAACAGCGATCCCTGCCACATCGAACACAACACCCATCAGTGGTGGAATGACGATTGCGAGTGCTCTGAGAAGTACAAACACAAAGACGGCGGCCACAGCATGATCATGGCTTAGACTCTGAAGGTATTGTAGCCAGGAATAAGTCAAGTTCGTACTCAGTTCTTACCGCTTTACCTTCGCAGTCCACCTGACACACGGGTATTACCAAGACTCGCCCTGGGTCGATACGCGAGAGATGTATCTGCCCACAGGAGCGAATCGAAAACTCCGCGGCGGAAACAGGCCATATTACAACCTGCTTGGCGCCTGGCGGAGCGCACTAGCCGTTCCTGACTTATTCAGTTGTGGCTTCGGGCCTGTAAATCACTGCGAATATTGGAAAGGCTCTGCAAGAAGTCAAGAAATTAGCCCCGCCACGCTTCGTCGCCTGGGAGGGGCATGCCTTCAATCCACGATGTGCGCAGGTGTCAGTTCCATGATCGTGTCTATGGCACTGGTTCCTGATGGACAGAGATGCTGCGTCCGAATCTTAGAAATATTCAAATATCCGGAGGGCTTGGCACTCCACTTTGAAGCTTGGCGTTTATAGAGATAGAATCGACCACCATCGGCCAACAAGATTTTCCCGCAGTTCTTCAAATCAAGGTTTTCGACGTAGCTTTCAGCTTGTTCCCTACAGTCTTGTAGCCCGTGACCCATGGCCTTCGCCTCACAGATTAGCCTGCAATTACTTTCACTTGTCGGAGTGCGATTGAAGATCGCCAAGTCAATTCTTCGCCATTCGATCGCCAGAAGTTGCTCGGACCAGCCCAGCGCTAAGAGTAATGGGAGAATTACATGAGCAACGACTTCATGCTCAGTCGGGCGATTCGGAGACAATCCCTGTGAATACCAGTGAATCAATCGGCGTCGCTCCGCGATTGTGGATTTGACTCGCTCTATCGCACCCGCAGGGAGCCCCTTTCTGAACAATTCTACTCCCAACTCGTCCGGGGTCAAGGATCGTGGCAATGCATCGGGCATCAGGGCGAGAGGTCGATCTTCAGTCCTGCTGAAGAGATGTTCAATACGCGGAAGTATGAGTGGATCTTCGACTCTGGTGAAGGTTGGGATTTGTCGTCTCTCTGAGAATAACACAGCGGATGACTGGATGTCTGCGAGCTCCTGATCATGTTGTCTCTGCCATTTGACGCGGCGAGTGTGTTCCAGGTCCCATCCGTACACGTCATCAAATACGTCATTGTGCTGATAGCCGCTACCATCTGCCACGCCTATAGAAACAACCTTGTACCCCTTCCTCAACAGCACAAGGTCGCCTGGTCTAACCGCCTCCGCAAAACTGCGGACTTGGCCGAGCACGTTCCTTGATGCGGCTCTTGCGGCTGGGCCGTCCTCGTACTCTGCCCGGCAGTAGGACCCAAACCGCCCGGGCCCTAAAAACACCACGTCATGCCGGAGGAAAATGTCGTCGTAATGACGACCGCTGTCCCCTGCTGCAATTTGCCAAACGCGGTACTTCATTCGACACCGGCTTTCATCACTTCTTATTGCACCTCGGGAGCTTATTCCATCTGGAGACAAACCCCCAAAGACACTGCCGTTCCCACAATCGAATCAGTTGGGATGTCAGCAATTCGCCCACCTGCCCGCACGGCGCGACAGCGACCCAAGCACTGTTCAACCTGCGTTGCCCAAATTCCTTGTGATACGTATTGCCGCCTCCGTGATTGGCTCGGCCAGTCAATGCCCCTCGATTGAAACTGTTCAGGCGTGAGCGAAGCGACGAACCGCACGTCTCGCCAATGTAAACAACTCGCTTGTCGCAGAAGGCCGCTCGCCCATGAGGACGACGAGCAAAATGAGCAATCAAGTATACGCCTGGTTGTTTGATGCCGTCGAGAGGCACACGATCGTTCCAGCGCGCCCATGTGGTGAATTTGGCTCTTCCTTTCTTCACAGAAAGTTCCTTCTCAGGTGGGTCTTTTTGCGCCTGGCTGCGTCGCCCCTCGTCGCCCGGGAGGCGCCGTCTTCTGCTTGCTGCTCAGTTTGGAGCGTACTCCACCAGCACAGTATAGTAATCGACCCTTACTGGGGTTGACGATGATGTGCTCGCTCCGAATGTGATCGTCACTGTCGACGTCGGGTCAACAGTGATTGGTGCATCAAATCGGGTATCCCAAAGCGTGCCGCCTCCGAAACGGATGATCTGATTCCCGAAGTAGCGCCCGACGTTGGGGAGGGCACTTGCCGACTCGATTAAGAGGCCATTCACCCTGGTCGTTGCTTCGACACTACCAGGAGAGAGACAGAGTCCGCTAAACTTCAAGAAGCTCCCAAGGCCGCCGGCCGGAATCGTCAGTGTCTTGAATGTTACTTCGCCGCCTGAGAACGAGATGTAATTAGTTACAGTGGTGGTGTCTTCGAGAATTCGATATCCGAGATCAGGGTGTACATGATCCCCCGCAGCAACCTGATCTGCACCCGGACCGATCCTGCCTTCGCTCAGCAGGTCGGCATAGGCCGAGTACCGCGCCGTGTCGAGCGTGCCCGAATTCAATTCGCTCGCGCTTTTCGTCTTGTCCAAGGAGTGCCCTGCGGTATCTGCTCGATCCGCCTGCCCAGCATGCCACGCGAACGGCACCGTCACCAAACGCTGCCTTGGCATCATCTCTGGATCAAGCCCGACTTGCAAGCTAAGCCATCGGTCCGGGCGATTGAACAGCGATTCCGGGATCGGCACAATCGACCCAAGCAGCACCGTGAACAGTCCCTTCTGCACCGTCACCAGCCGCCCTTCCTGCCATAGCGCAGCCCCGACCGTCTCGGCGTCCCATACCCGGAACGTCACGGAGTAATTGCCGTCGGGCACGGTTTCACCGGCGGCATTGCGCAGGACACCCTGAAAGTTCAGCAAGGACGGAACACCTGCGTTTGACGGTGAGGTGGCGACAATCAAGCCAGAAAGGATCAATGCCACCACTGCGTACTTTGACATGGGGACTCCCGTTATTCCTCAAAACTCGTACCCAGTGATCGTGAATCTGGTCGCGGTGCCACTCCAGACGGAAATGGTCTGGCCCGCCTTAACCACGATTGGTGCACCGCTTCCCGATTGCCATGTACCATCTTTTGCGATGCCGTGGCCGAGCACCATCAAGATGTTGCTTCCATCGAGTCTCACTGCGGCATCATACTCTGCAGAATAGAACACCCCCGTTATGTATCGCGTCTTCCCCGGCGAGACTGTGAACACTGCCGTTTCTCCACCACCGCCTTCGACGTATTCCCGAAACGCATGATCCCACAGCGCCGGAGGCACTAAGTCCGGCACGCTCAGACCCCCAACCCTGTCTGAATTTGCAGATTGGAATGCGTACCCTACTGACGCTACACGAGTGCGCGGAGTCATCTCCGGGTCTGAGCCAACTTGGATCGCGAGGTATGCATCTGACACAAAGGCGGATTGCGGGATCGGGGTGACTGATCCCAATGAGACGGTAAAAAGACCGCCCTTGGGAGCGACTGCTTCTGTTTCTTCCCACAGGGCCGTGCCACCGGGGCCAGGCGTATCATACAAGCGAAACGCGACCTGATAGATTCCGTCCGCGACTGCCACACCAGCAGAGTCCCGAAGCACCCCCTGATAGTTCATTAACTGCGGGACTGCGGCAGTGGCAATCGCGATCATCGCACATACGAACACGCAAGCCAAAGCTATTGAAATCGCGTTTCTCATACTTCAAACCTCCATCCAGGGGGCGGACCTATCGAATCCGCGCTCCGATCTTCTCGAACGGCCCGGCTTGCTACCAGCACGGTTTGCAGAATGTCGTCGCTCGGTCCGCGCCTCGAAACGCCACATCGATCATCTTGACCACGTCGATTACATCAGTCGCGGCCGAACAGTCAACGTCAGTTCGTTCTCGCGGACAGAGAGAGTTGGTGTCTCGCAGAGCCGGAGCGCCTCTAAATGCAACATTTATCGTAGCCACCACATCCAGGACGTCTGCTATGACGTCGTCGCAGACTGGATCGCCGTGACAGTTGCAGGCACACGCTGCCCCATACCAGAACCCAATCTGCGCTTGGTAATTTGTTGACTGCGCCTCACCCGCCACTGATTGGCCGATGGATGCCCCCAGTCTGTTATTCGGCGATGCGGAATTGATGTCTCCGCCACCATTGAGAGAGTACCAATTGATGACGTAGTTCGAGAACGCATCCGTACTGCGAGGCATGGTAATCACGTCTGGCACAGGACGAACTGCCGCATTTAAACGAGTGTCCGTCGCCTTGTGCCTACTCGTATCGGGACCTCGCAGCGTGGCTCCATTTGCAGGACCGACCAACACGTTTCCCACAAGCGCGATGGACACTAACAGCCGATTGAGTCTCATGGACTGATCTCCTTGATGTCATCGCGATTAGAACTCGAATCCCGTGATCGTCATGTATCCGCCGGAATAGAAGGTCACCTCAACTGATTCGTTTGCTTCCACCTGCATAGGGGCTCCGTTTCCACTCGACCACGAGATGCCACCGGCGGGAGGAGTTCCCATCCATATCGCATCCACCCCACCAATCGTGACCTTAGCACCGCCACTGCCGGCGCTGAGCCAGATTCCCGTTATCTGCCTTACCCTTCCTGCCGGCCCGAACAGTTGACCGGATCCCGTTGCTAACACACGGAACACTCTTGCGGGAGTCGAGGGGTACACGAGTTCAGTTGGACCCAAGCCCTGCAACTTGTCCGAATTGAGGGCATGGTAGGCATATCCGACGGAACCGATCTGAGTCCGTGGCGTCATCTCCGGGTCAGTCTCAACCGTGATGCCCAACCACGCGTCATTGTCAAACACAGTCTCCGGAACCGGAGTAATCGAGCCGAGCAGGACGTTGAACAGCCCCGCCTTCGTCGTGATAGTCTGGGTCTCAGTCCACAGAATGTTCCCATTTGTCGAGGCGTCGTAGAACTGGAACTTGACGGAGTGCGTACCGTCAGCGACGGCCACTCCGCCAGCATCCCTCAGTATACCCTGATAATTCAGGACTTGGGGAAACGCGGCTACCAACGATGCAGTGCATACAACGAGTGCGACCACCAGCGTAAACCCGATCAACTTACGCATGGCTCTTGCTCCTCTTGCCCCCGCAAGGTGAAAGTGCGTCACGACCTGTATGAGCAGATCAAGACCAAGAAGACTCAAATACCGCACGGCACGCAGTACTCCGTCGCCACATTCGCCCCGCGGAAGGCGACGTTAATAACCTTCACGACGTCGATCACGTCTGTGGCACCAGAGCAGTTCATGTCAGTCGGTGACTTTGGACACTGCGCGTTCGGATCGACAATCGCTGCCGCGCCACGGAAAGCCACGTTGATCGTGTTCACGACGTCGAGGATGTCGCTGATTACGCCGTCGCAGGCCGGGTCGCCGTGGCAGTTGCATGCACAGGGCGAAACGACGATGAACGACCAGACTGAAGACACCGACAACCCACCTCGGCCGTCATTGGCTTCGATCTTCCACCAGTAGGTCTGACCCACGTTCAGAGGGACGGCCCACTCGACAGTCGTGTCTGTTATCCCAGTCAGTTCGGACTTGAAGTTGAATCCCGGATCGAGGCCGATGGTCAGTTTATAGGTTGCCGTCGGGTTAGGGTCGGGATCGGATGGCTTCGCCCAGACAAAGGCAGGTGTGAGATCAGTGGTCGTGCCGCCGTTTGGCACTGAGATCAACTGGACGGCCGATGGTGCCTGGTTGAAGGCATCGACCCAGAAGGAACGGACAGCCGACCATGACCCATTTTCGTATCCATCCGATGCCCGTGACCTCCACCAATGACGTTGGTTCTCAGACGTCAGTGAGTCCACCTTCCAACTCGTCTGTACTGCTCCCTGAACGACGCCAGAGATGTAAGCCGCCAATTGGGTCGACCCGCTGTCGCGATAGACTTCAAAGTCATAGCGGCAAGGATCGCCCTCTGAATCCAAGGAGTTTGACACGACAAGCGTTGGCCTCCCCGTCATGACAATCAAGTTATCCGCGGGTGAGGCTGGACCGGGTGCAGTAGGCACGCTGTTCATTCGGAACAACGCTGTAACCCAGTTACTCCAAAGTGTGTCATTGAACACTCTGACACGCACGAAGTAGACAAATCCATCGCCCAGCGGGGTTCCGGCGTAGACGACGCTCGTGTCCGGGCCGATCATGACGGCCGGCTGCCATTTTTCGGCAACGGACCAATCGGGGTCGGTTCCCACCTCGATCTGCGACTTGGTGTGTGGCCTTCCCTGCGCATCTTCGTACTTCCACGACAGAACGGGCGTTGCATCGATCACATGAACGCTATCCCCCGGATAATCTATCCCGATTCGCGAGATCGTAGGAGGCTGAGGGCCGAGAAACGAGCATCCGACTCCCTTTGCCCCTATCGATAGCCCGCCCTCGCCCGCAACAAGACAGGGCGATCCACCCTGCAATCCGAAGTCGAGGAGCGATGTGTCGCAAAGCAGAGGATCGGAGGAGATGCTCCCGCTACCGGCTGTCACTCCAAAGTAGCCGGTAGTGCCATTCAACCAGGAGTCGTTGTATGCCACAGTGGGAGCTGACCCACTACCCACGAATACATAGACTCCATACCCCCCGTCGTTGTCGGCGATGATGTTGTTCTTGATCTGTCCGCCTTGGGGTGACAGGCTCGTGATTCCAGCACCGTTACCGGAGGTCGTGTGGTTGCCAACAATCGTATTGTTCCGGATTGTGTAGTCGGGAGTGTTCTCGATGTAGACTGCGCCACCCCAGTCATCATGGTTTACGTTTCCGTAGATGATGTTGTAAGTCACGTTCAGACTGCCCGATCCGAGCTTCGCCATCGCGCCACCACCGTCAGTACACGTGTTGAGAAGGATGACATTACTGTCGATTGTCGCGCTTGCGCCGTTGGCAACGAAGATCCCACCGCCCTTGACATCGGCCGTGTTCTTGCGGATTACGTTTCCACGGATGAAAGGGCTGCCGCTCGCGATGTAGATTCCCCCTCCGGAGGACGATCCGGACGTAGTGTTTTGCTCGATGATGTTGTCAAGAATCGTCGGTGAAGCGCCGCTGATGTAAATCCCGTTGGCGTTGGCGGCGCCGTGTATGGTAAGACCGCGCACAATCGTACTGCTATTCTCGCCATTCGTGATGCGCACAACATCCAATCCGGACGAAGGCGGATTGACGCGCGTGCTTTCCGGTGGCGAAGTGCCCAGAAAAACCAGATTCTTACCATTTGGGTTGATCTGTTCGGCGTAGTCACCCCACGCCAGCAACACAGTGTCCCCGTTCGTTGCTTCCCCAACTGCCAAAGCAATTGTGGGTTTCATGGCAGGCACAGCAATCACGCCTCCACGGGTGATGAATGACGCTGACGAGGACCAAGCCGAGTATTCGAATCCATCGTGCGCACGCGACCGCCACCAGTACCGATGGTCAATCAATAGCGCTGGCAACGTCGAACTGATCGTGTGCCCAACCTGCTGAGACACACCTCCTTGACTCCATGCCAGAGCGCCCAGACTTGAGTCGCTATACAACTCGAAATCGTATTGGAGTGGATCATCCTCTGCGTCCATAGCGTTTGCGACCGTAAGCACCACTCCGTTATATCTGGATAGCGTATCCAAAACAGGACCAACAAGCAGCGGAATTGTCGGTTCTGAGTTCATGCGGAACGAGAAGGGGCGCCACGATCCCCAGTTTGTTCCGTCATTCACTCTGATGCGCGCCTGATAGCGAGCCCCATCCACCAAGGGAACTCCAGCATATTGCACAAAAGTGTCAGAGCTGGCTACTTCCGACGTTGCCCAGGACTCTGCGGTGGCCCAGTCCGTGTCGGCCCCAACTTCTACTTCGTAACTCGACTGCGCTGTCGGCAGCGTGTCCAAGAATGACCAAAAGAACCGGGGTGTGTGGTTCAATACGTGAGTTGAGTCCTCGGGTCCGAGGTTGATAGCGTATGCTATCGGAGCTCCGCCCCGCCAGACGAAAACCGCACCAATATCATTCGGCGTACCGTCCGGATCATGGAATTGAATGTTCGGATCGCCGGCATCAATGCATGGCGATAGCTGGGAGAGTTGAAAGTCGTACGCGGACGTGTCATTGAAGAGAGGATTTGCTGAAATCGCTCCAGGTCCAGCGCCGACGCCAAGGTAGTTGCTGACCGCGTTCTGCCACGCATCGTTATAGGCGCACGTCACTCCATTGTTGTTGTAAACGAGAATCCCGTAGGGTCCGTAATTCATTGTAACGATGTTGTTTTCGATAGTCCCAGGCCCCGCAGTAAGCAGGACTATGCCTACCCCCCCAATTCCACCTGCATTCTTCTTGTTTCCGACGATGGTGTTATTTGTGATCGAAAACCCAACAGCGTTCTCGGAGTAAACCATGCCACCCCAGTCATCGTCTGTCACATTATCGTACATCACGTTGTGTGTGATCTGGGTCGCACCGTCAAACGCGATGGCTCCTCCCCCATCGTGATCTATGTTCGATATGAAGATGTTGCTATCGATTATGATCGACCCCTGGGCAAAAACACCCGCGCCACGCGACCGGACATTTGCTTGAAACAAGTTGTTGCGGATAACAACGGTGCCGGGCAGCGATGACTCAATCCCGCCCCCGGTATTCCCGACTAATCGATTGTGAATAATCGTCGCAGATGAATTTGTTACTAAGATGGCTGGCGCAGATACTGCCCCGGAAAACGTGAACCCTTCGATGGTCGCGCCTGGAGTGGTTACATTCGAGACCAGAAGTAACCGAATCCCATTTGTCGCACTTGTGATTGTCGTACCTGCTGGCCCGGATGCAGATCGAAGCGTTAGCGATCTACCTACGATGCTCAAGTGTTCTTGGTATGTCCCGGCCGATACCAGGACAACGTCTCCGTCTGCTGCGGCATTTATACCGGCCTGAATCGTTGGCTGGTCGCCAGGGACGCGAATGGTCGTGGCAGTGGCCGGGACCGCGCGCAACACGGCTATGCCTGCCACCAAGTGCCAAAGAGCGATCCGTCGCATGTACCCACCTCCGGGATGAGGAAGCTGCAGAAAAGCACCCTTAAGATGGGGGATTTCGGGGACTGTCGCAAGAGTGCCACTCTACGTGGTGACAATATCTGTCACGCGATCGGAACCACGTCTGAATCTCTCGTTGGCTCGGCGATTCATCAACTTGACTTCGTCGCGTAATCCTGCACCGTCACAGCGGGGTGGCAATGGGTTACGAGATGAATATCACCAATGCAATCGACCGCTTCACCCGCCAACTGGCGGCGGATGGCCGTTCGGCGCACACCCGGGCGGCGTATAGGCGGGATCTGGCGGCACTGGCTTGCTTCCTGGGCGGCAATCCCGATCTGGGCAAGATCACTCCGGATTCCCTGGCGGGGTTTCTGACCTCAGATGCGGTGCTCCTGACGCCCCAAAGCCAGCCCCGCTCGCCCATCACGGTCAACCGCACCAAGTCGGCCCTGCGGTCGTTCTTCGCCTTCTGCGTCGATTCGGGGTATCTGCGGGAGAACCCGGCCCGGCTGATGCGGTCGGCAAGGACGTCCCGGATGGAGCCACATGCCCTGTCAGAAGAGGAGGTGGGGCGGTTGCGGAGTCTTGCCAGTCACAGGTTCGGACCGTTGGCAAACCGTGACCACCTCATCCTCGAAATCCTGCTCGGGACGGGCATCCGGCTGGGGTCGCTGGTGGCCCTGAATCTCGGGGACGTCGACCTGAAGCAGGGGGCCATCCACATCCGCACCAAGGGCGGGGGGCGGGACAAGGTGTTCCTCAATCCCGGCCTGCAGCGCCTCATTGCCCACGACCTCCTGAAAGTCGCCGCTGAAGCCAACAGTGGCCGCGACATGCCCCTGATTCGCAGCCGATCCGGCTCCCGGCTCACCGCCCGGCCCATCCAGCTATGGTTTGCCAAGCTGTGCCGGGTGGCGGGCATTGAGGGCAAGGTCTCAGTCCACTCCACTCGCCACACGTTCGCGACCAACCTGTACCACCGGACCGGGGACCTGTACCTGGTCCAACGGGCACTGGGGCACAGGCACATTGGCACTACCGAGATCTATGCGAGGGTCTCGGACGAGTCACTCAAACGCGCCGTGGCCAGGCACTAACCCCGGATCCTTGCGAGACACATGCCAGTTGACATATCGATAGTCGTTCTCGTATCACTTCGGATGCATTGTGCTCTTTCAGACCGCAAA
>Ga0326726_10006547_pt1 | contig 10481 bp, 7 predicted proteins | sample MHFenrmetagenome_2_FD_207603 | JGI IMG/M metagenome (GOLD analysis project Ga0326726, IMG submission 207603) | Lab enriched peat soil microbial communities from Michigan Hollow, Ithaca, NY, United States - MHF15MN | ecosystem: Environmental > Terrestrial > Soil > Wetlands > Peat | place: USA... | reverse complement strand
AGCGGTCGCTTTTCCGTGGAGTAGAATTCGCCGTGGTCTCCTAACACCTTGGCTTTGCTCATAACCCCTTTCTGAATGCACTGATCGGAGAAGCGGGTAGCGTCGCCGGCCCAGAAGCTGTTGAAGACGACCGTCGGTTTGGCAGCCAGAATCTTGGTGATGTGCGGGGAGAAGTCTGGGGTGAAAAGTTTAGGCCACAACTCCACCACAGTCTCAGCCTTGGGGTCAAGCTTTTTGAGACCGCGGGTGAAGATGTCATGAATCTCGTGGCCGTAGGCGTAATCGGGGTGGATGTGCGCCACCTTCGCCCCCGGGAAAAACTTGGCTACTTCTATGGCTGCTGAGAAGGCCTGAGTAACCGTATCGTTGACCGATTTGAAAACATATTTGCGAAATTTCGCGGGATCATTTTCATTCTGCCAGGTCACCTTATGCGTCCGGGCCAGGCAGTTGATGAATATCGTCTTCGCCTCTTCGGCAATGGGGGCCCCGGCCAAGGCACTGGCACTGGAGGCACAGCCCAAAATAGCGTCCACCTTATCCTGTTTAGTGAGTTTTTTAAAAGTCTCCACCACAGTCGCTACGGGCCCTTCATCGTACTTGGAGAGCTCGATCTTTCTTCCCAATATACCTCCCTTGCTGTTCCAAAGAGACACTAGCAGGTCCAGCATTTCATGGCCAGGCAAGCCATAGGATGTGGCTGGGCCGGTGGTGAAGGCCACGATGGCGATCTTATAGGGTTCTTTCGGGGCCGTTTGGGCCACGGCCTGGCGTAGCGGCCCGGTGAGCGACACACCCCCCGCGGTCACCGCGGCCCCCGCCCCCACGAGCTTCAGGAAATCCCTGCGCCCCCATTCTCCACCAGGAACCTGATCTTTCCTCTTTCCCATATCCAGACCTCCTTTTCTTCCTTCCTCCGCCGAAGGGCGGGAAGGATGGATTTAGGCTTGAAAAGCCAATGACCACTCATCTTGCAATAGACAGACCCTGAAATGCCCCGTAACGATAAATTCCCGTAATTCTTTCCTGAACTCTCCCTTTCTCTTCCAGCCCTCCCTTGTCGCGCCGGATGGTTCCGGAATTAACCCAGATTTAGAATATATTCTTGGTCGATATAGGTTTGGGGAGTCGGAAGGATTGCTTTAACGAACGCTCGTACGGTTAAATGCCCTTTCCTATGATCTTCCACCCAGGCCTGTCAAGGATTTTTTGGCTTTTTGATGCTTTCGAAGGGGAAGCGGGCGGCAAATTCCAGGCCGCCCGCGTTCTTCAACGATGGATTCGCTACTTCCTCAAATTCGCTGGAGGGATGTAATTCTGGGGGAGCGCTTTCCCGTTTTCATCAACCACCCACGCGATTTTCCCTTCTTTCTGGAACTGGGCAATGGCCAGCAGGTAGTATCCGGGGTACATAGAATAGGGATTGTTGGGATCGCAAAGGACGCGGGAATGGAAGAATGGCTTGATGCGTCGGGTTTCATATTTCATCTTCCCCAGGGAGTAAACCGTTTCCACCTCTTCCATCGCCTTGATCAGCTTCTCCTTGTCTTCCACTCCGCCAGCTTTTTCAATGGCCGCTTTGAAGTGGTAGATGTCGGCGTAGGCGATATGAACATGAATCTGCAGCGGAATCCCCAGCTTTTTCCCCAGGGCGATAAAGGGAAGAGTCTTTTCCGTGTAAGGAATATCACCTTCGTAAAATCCAGTGATCATTCCCAGCGACTTCCCACCGGTCATCCTCCAATAATCATGCGTCTGGGCAACCCCTCCGTATAAATAGGTGGGGATATTTTTGGCCGCCGAATCAGCCCACTGCTTGGCATAAACCTCCGTGTCGGTGAACCAGGAGCTAACGAACCAGATCACGTCGGCCTTCTTCATAGCGATTTCCTGCAGGATGGGCAAATACATGGTCCCCCTGGGTTTCACCGGCTTGCTGTACACTACTTCTATGCCGTATTTTTGCTTGGCTACTTCTTCCCAGGTGGGAAGTTTCAGGTAATCGATTCCTTTGCGCCACATCTGGGTCCAGGCCAGGTCTTCCCACAGGAATGCGAGCTTTTTCGCCTTAAGTACCTTGGTAAAGAGGCCCCCCATGATATTTTCGAGCCAGGAGTAATGCGCGGGCTCGGGATCCCAGTCCCGGAAGCAGAATTTGTACTTCTCATAGTTGTCTACCACCTTGGCGGTCAGTTCAGAGGCCATGGGGCCGTTGAAGATCAGGATGTGGGGATACTCTTTGTAAAGGGCGGCTGAATTCTCCTGGGCCGCCAGGCAGATCTCGGATCGCCCTTCGATGGACACAAAGCTAGCCTTGTTCTCTATGATGAGCCGCCGGGCCGCTTCGACGGAGAGAGAAGTGTCTCCCTTACCGTCAAGCACCACATATTCAACCGGTCGGCCCAGAATCCCGCCGGCTTTGTTGATCTCCTCCACCGCGTACTTCTGGAGGTCCATGCAGGGTTTGGTCCCAGGGGAGGCGACGTTGCCGACATAGCCGATGACGATCGGCTTGCCTTTCGGCTGGGCAAAGGCCGCGGGGCTGGGTCCCAACCACAAGAGCGAAAGGACCGCCAGGAAAACGACTCCCAACTTAAGCCATCTTTCCATTGCTTACCCTCCTTGTTCGTTATTTTTGAGGCCCTCGGTCCTCGGACAACCAAGAATCAGAATTCAGAAGCCAGGAGCCAGAAGTCAGAATGAATTCTTTTCTTCTGGCTCCTGGCTTCTGACTCCTGGATTCTTCCTTTACAGATATTTCTTACGGACATACTCGTCGTCTTTCCCGATGGTGCTGGAAACCCATTTGACCCGGGGAGGGGATTCGGACATCTTCACGAAGTGGGTGTTGATCAAGAATTTGCCCGCGTTCTCGTCCTCCACCTCCTGGAAGACCCTGCGGATGGCGAACTGCTTGCTTTCCAGGGTCATGGGCGGGGTCATCATCTTCATGACGATGGGAACTCCCCCCCCTCTCCACTTGGACCGGGCCGATTTGGCGCTGTAGGTCAGGGCCATCTTCACTAGCTCGTCAGCGGTGTACTGGAGCGTCTTCTCCTCGATTTCTTTGTACAACACCATAGCCTGGTCCACCACGTCGGGAATGCGGTCGGCCGTGTATCTCCAGTCGTCTTCCAGATGCCAGAGCCCGAGAACCTTTAGCAGGGCCCGAAAATCGTGATCCCGGGGAGCGGCAATCACCACATACCCGTCCTTGCATTTCCAAAGCCCATAAGGATAAAGGATAAAATCGAGGACCCCAATCCGAGGCCGGGCCTTTTCCCAGGTGTAGCCGATGGTGGCCGGAAATCCAACCATGTTGGAATAGGCATCCATGGTGGCCACGTCCACCATCTGGCCTTCTCCGGTTATCTGCCGATGAACAAGGGCTACGGTTCCGCCCAAGGCGGCGCTCAAACCCGATATGTACCAGCCCGCCCACATGCCAGCCTTCAGCGGCCAGTTGAAAGGTTCAGGAGCATTCGCCGGGTCGCCCACCTGGGCAGGGAGGCCCGAACCGGCCTGGCAAGTGATATCCGCATCCGGTTGACAGGCAAGTTCTTTGCCCTTATCCGTGTACTGGCCGTAAGGAGCGATTGCAATATAGACAAGGCCCGGGTTCTTCTGGCTCAGCTGCCGGTACCCGATTCCCCAGGAATCCATCTCCCCCGGGGCAAAGGTCTCGATGACCACCGCGGCCTTTTCCGCCAGCCGGGCAAAGTCCCTACGGTCCTGCTCCGAATTCTTAAGGTCCAGGATCATGTATTTTTTATTGCGCCCCTCGACCAGAAACGGGATCCCCACCCCTTTGACATTTGCTCCGTAGGGGGTAACCTGGCGCATGGGGTCCCCAGCAGGCGGTTCAATCTTGATGACTTCCGCGCCGAACTCGGCCAGGAAACTGGCGGCGATGATCCCGCTGAAATTTCCGCAGCTTGCGTCCAGAACCAATACGTCGTCCAGGACTTCGGGTTTCCCTTCCGGGTTCATCACCTCGGCCAGGGTTTTTCCCCAAGAGGCCAGGTGCTCGATGGTCTTTCCCGAAGCCACGTAACGGGCGTATACCTGCTCTTTTTCCCCTTTCCCGCTCACTTCTTTCCCCCTCTTCCGTAGTTAAAGACGGGATCCTCCTCCAGGTTGTAGTAAACCGGGGGCTTGAGCCCGGGGCGGTCGTCAAAGGTTCCGATGACCTTCTTTTTCTCCAGGGCCGTGATCTGTTCGTCGGACATTTCCAGAAACTTTTTCAAGACCAGCCGGTTGTGGTAACCCACGGGCCGGGCGGTCCACTTGGTCCGTGAGGGAGTCTTGCTCAACTGGGCGGAAGGGCCGGCCAGGACGATCTCTCCATACATTTCATCATGGAAGAGAATCACGCTGCCCCTCTGGCGCCGCCAGGGGTCCTGGGAAATTTGATAGTCGTCCTGCACCTCGGCCGCGGGAAAACCTTTCTCAACGGCCAGGCGGATCACCGGATCGAGGTCCTGCCCCTTCAGCCAGTCCCCTACAATCTGGGTCAAGGCTTTGGCGTTTTCCGGCTTCAGCCTCTCGAATGGGCCGGTGTAGGCGGGGTTCTTCAGGAGATCCTCTTTTCCCATGGCCCCGCAGAGGGACTCAAATTGTTTGGTTGTGGCGCAGGCCAGGGCGATATACTTCTTGTCCCGGGTCTTGAAGATGGAAGCCGGCACCATGGTGGGATCGGAGTTGGCCGTCCGCCCGATCTCCGTTCCCGTCAGTTTGAAGGCCGTGAAGTGGAACAGGAGTCGCATCAGGGCTTCGGATTGGGCCAGGTCGATATATTGGCCCTTTCCGGTCTTCTTGCGGAAGTAAAGGGCCATGAGGATCGCCAGGGCCCCGAAATTCCCGGGGATGAAGTCGCCGAGGTAGTCCGGCAGTTTGTAGAACTTTTCTGTATCCGGATAACCCGTAAGGCTCAGCACGCTGCTGGCCGCCTGGGCCAGGAGGTCCCAGCCGGGGTAGAAGCGCAGGGGGCCGTATTGCCCGTAGGTGGAGCAGCTCAGATAGATGACCTTGGGGTTGATCTTGCTGATTGCCGTGTAGCCCACCCCCCACGCCTCGGCCGTACCCGGGGCGAAGTTCTCAGCCACCACATCACACATCTGTGCCAACCGATAGATGATGTCCTTCGCCTCGGGGTGTTTTAAATCCAAGCCTACAAAATATTTATTCTGGGTAACAAAATGCCAGAGAGGGTTGGAATGCTTCCAGTACTTCCCCCAGTAGGTGGCTGGCCTCCACAGATCGCCGTGGAAAGGAAGCTCCAGTTTGATCACCTCGGCCCCGTAGTTGGCCATGATCCGGGTGGCGGTGGGACCGAAGATGACGTGGGAAAAATCCAGGACCCGGATTCCCTTCAGGACCTCGGGCTTCTGGTTGGTCTGCGAGGGATTGAAGAGCTTGGCCGTGTAGGAAAAATAATCTTCCATACGTAATCCTCTTAGAGCTTATCCCAAATAAACGGCTGCGTTTAAATCCCCCTTTGAAAAAGGGAAGCTGTGAAAAAATCGATTTGGTTCTTTTTTACGTCATTCCGGCGAAAGCCGGAATCTAGTGTTTTCAAGGCCTTACAAACTTACTGGACCCCGGTTTTCACCGGGGTGACGGCCGAAACCCAATTTCTTCACAGCTTCAGGGGGACATAGGGGGATTTGCTTTAGATCGCTTCGGAAAAATCCCCCCAATCCCCCTTTGCAAAGGGGGGAATACTATTTACGGACAAGTTCTTAGTTTTTGTCCCTTCCTCTTTGCGCCATGCTCTATGCGCTCTGCGCTCCGCGTTTTATCTTCCCAAGTAGGCCTTTTTCACCAGGTCGCTTTGCATCAGGGTCTGGCAATTCCCTTCCAGGACAACTTTTCCGTCCTGCATCACATAGCCCCGGTCGCCGAGGGTCAGGGCCCGCAGGGCGTTCTGTTCGGGAAGGAGAATGGTGATCTTGGACTCCCGCAGTTTTCCCAGGGTGGCGTACAGGTTGTCCAGAATCACGGGGGCCAACCCCAGAGACGGCTCATCCACCATGAGCAGCCGGGGAAGGGCCATTAACCCACGGCCGATAGTCAGCATCTGCTGTTCTCCCCCGCTGAGAAGGCGCGATTGCATCTGGGCCCGTTCCTTCAGAATGGGAAACAGGCCCATGACCCATTCCATTCTCTCTTTCTTGCTGGCCCAGGCGTTTCCCGGGTAGGCCCCCAGGAGCAGGTTCTCTCTCACGGTCATGTAGGGAAAGAGCCGTCTTCCCTCGGGGACCTGGACGATTCCCTCGGCAATCACTCGGTGGGGAGGAAGTCCTTCCAGCGCTTTTCCAAAAAACGAGATGGAGCCGGAAATCGGTTTCAGGAATCCCTGGATGGTGTTTAAAAGGGTGCTTTTCCCGGCTCCATTGGAACCCAGCAGGGCCACCAGCTCATTCTCTTTGACCCGCAGGCTCACGTCGTGCAGGACCGGAATGACCCCGTAGGATACATTGAGATTCTTTACCTCGAGCATGAATCCCCCGGAACAGAGTGCCTAAAGTGCCTCAAGTGCGCTTAAGTGCCTTAAGTTCTAAAGATACCTTCCCTATTTCAACGCGCAATCCGCATTCCGCATTCCGAAATCTGTAATCAACCAAGCAGGGCATGCGGTGTTTTTTCTCCTTGCTCCCTGCTCTTTATGCTTTCAATTACACGTTCCTTTCTTCCATCCCGACCCGAGGTAGGCCTCGATGACCATGTCGTTATTCGCAATCTCTGCCGGAGTCCCCTCGGCGATCTTCTCCCCGAAATGAATAGCAATGATCCGCTCCGCCGCTTCCATCAGGACGGCCATAACATGCTCGATCCAGAAGATGGTCAGGCCGAATTCCTCCTTGGCCCGGGCAATCAGGTGGACCGCCTTGATCGCCTCCCCCGGATTGAGCCCGGCCATGACCTCGTCCACGAAGAGAAGCTTGGGGGAGGTGGCCAAGGCCCGGGCTAATTCTAGCATGCGCAATTCAAAGAAGGTGAGGTCCCTGGCGAGAATGTTGCGTTTGCTGAAAAGCCCCACAAACTCCAAGTAATGGGTCGCTTCTGCCGCTGCGTCATCCAGCCCCCGGTTGACCCGGTCTTTGCCGCACAGGGCGCTGGTGACCACGCTCATCAATGCGGTGAGTTCGGGAAAGGGCCGGGGAATCTGGTACGTCCGGCTGAGGCCCAGATGGCAGCGCTTGTGCGGGGGGATTCGGGTGATCAGCTTTCCTTCCATTTCAACCTCGCCCCGGTCGGCGTACAGGGACCCGCACAGGAGGTTCACCAGGGTGGTCTTGCCGGCCCCGTTCGGCCCGATGAGGCCCACTGTCTCCCCTTTCCGGATGTGGAAGCTCAAATCGTGGACAGCAGTCAGCCCTCCGAAGGACTTGGTAATGTTCCGGACTGTGAGAATCTCAGGCATCTTGGCCTACCTCCGCACATGCAGGGTGGGCAGATATTCCCGGTAGCGCCGTCTCCGGTACAGCCCGAAGAGGCCCTCGGGGAGGGTGAAAAGGAGAACCGCCAGGATGACCGGAAAGAGGACCGGCTGGATCTCCCCCAGGGTGACCACCAGGATCATCTCCAGGAAGGCGATGAAATAGCCCCCCACCACGCATCCGAATATTTGGGCCCGACCCCCGATGAAGATGACCAGGAGAATCTTGATCATGAAATTCAGCGGAAGGTAGGTGATTCCAGCGAAAGTCCCGAAATAATGGGCATAGAACCACCCTGCGACCCCGATCATCCCCGCGGCAAAAACGAAAGCCAGGATCTTGACCTTGTTGATGTTGACCCCGATTCCGTGGGCCACCTCCTCCCCGTCATTGATCGTGGCCATGATGAGGCCGTACCGGGATTTGATGACCTTGTTGATCACCCATAAATAAAGGAGCATCAGGATCATGGAGATGTAAGCCGTGAGGAGGAAATTGACCTTCACCATTCCCGTGTTCAACAGGAGCTGGATCCCCGCCAGGCCCACGTCCCCCTTGAAGGTGTCGGTGTAGATGAAGGTGATTTCCATGAAGACTAGGGGAAGAAGCAAGGTCAGGAGGACGTAATAGAGACCCCGGGCCACGATCACCAGGGGGGAAAAGACCAGAGCCGAAAGGAGGCTCATGAGGACGGCAAAGGGGAAGGTCTTCAGAGGGCCCCACCCGTAGGCGATGGATAGAAGGGCTGCCGTGTATCCTCCTACGCCGATGAAAAAATTCGGACCGAAGTTAATCCGCCCGGTCCCCAGGGTCATGAGCGCCAGGGGGATGGCGATGGCTGCGTACAGGTTGGCGTTGACCACTGTGTTGAGGAGGATGGGGCTGATGAAGTAGCAAAGGATGGGAAAGACCAGGAGGCCCGCCGTCCAAAGGAGGGTATTGCGCCAGTAGCGGGGCTCCAGGATCCAGTCCCACTTTTTTCCTTTGTAACGAAGGATGATCCGGTCTCGTCTGATTTCTACGTCTACCATAGAGCCTCACTCTTGGCGATTCCCTGGGGTCTTACCATGAGAATGATCATCACCAGAACCAAAGCCGAGAAATTCATGAACCGCGGCTCTCCCACCACGAAGGAGACCGCGGCATGGGTGAAACCGATGAGATAACTCGCGATGATGGTCCCCTTAATGTTTCCCAACCCCCCCAGAATGGCCACCAGGATGGCCGTGGTAAAGTAAAGGGATCCCATGGTGGGGTCCACGGCCCAGACCGGGGCCACGATGAGCGTCCCCACGATGACCGGAATCAGGATAAGGAACATGGTAACCGTATAGAGCACTTCCACGTTGACCCCGATGATTTGACTGCTGTAGATATCCTGGGACAGGGCCCGAATGGCCAGCCCGGTCCGGGTCTTCAGGAAGAAGAACACGAAGAGGACGGTCAGCAGAATGGCGATCCCGGCGCCGATGAGCAGCTGGTTGGAAATCACCACCGCTCCGATGTCCGAGCTCCCCTCGACAAGTGTCGTCTGGATGAAAACCCCGGCCTGAATGGGGTAGCGGAAATTGACCGCCTGTTCCACGATGATGGACACGAGGAGGAGACCGGTCAGGATGATCTCTTCCCGGTCCATGTATTTCATGATGATCCCCTTATAGATGAGGTAGGAGATCCCGAACTGAATCGCGACCATGGCAATCAAGGCAGGAACCAAACCGAACCCGAGTTCTTTCATGAACATCCAGGCAAGGTATACGGTCAGGGTAAAAAGGTAGGCGTAACCTAAATGAAAAATCCGCAACACCCCGCAGATGATGGAGAAGCCCAGTGAGATGAGCAGGTAAATGGACCCGAGAACGAAGGTGTAGATGAGAACGACTTGGAGGGTTTCCCACATATTTTGGTATCCCCCTTTAAACCCAAATAAGTGATAAAAATGAACCAACCCTGCTGACTGCTGGCCCGGTAGTGTTAGAGTCCACCCCCTCTTATAATAAACTGGGATTCTTTGTCAAGACTTTTTTGATTAAGTAAATAGCGTTAATCCATGATATATATTTAAGCGACCATAAATCAAAGGAAATTTGTAAGGAAAAATCACGGAGCAAGGACTACCTCCGGAGGATGAATTGCGGGATGCTGGGTCTCGGGGATTCACCCCCTCTTCCCTCTCACCATTTCTTTGTGCACCTGGCGCAATAATTTGAGGAGGGCTTGATTCTCTTTGCGGGTCCGTACAGCTACTCGAAAAAAATAAGGGCCGAGGTGATGGAAGGATCTGCAGTCACGGATGAGGATTCCCCGGGGGATCAACTTTTCACGCAGTTCTGCGGAGGTGAGGTTCAGGGAAGGATGAAGCTGGACGAGAAGATAGTTGGCCGAGCCGGGATAGGGGATAAACCCGGGAATCCCCTGCAATCCGAGGGTCAGATTTTCCCGCTCCTCCTGATTGGAGGCCAGCGTTCGCTCAACGTAAGTCTTATCCCGGAGACTCTCCACAGCGGCGATCTGGGCCAGGGCATTGACCGCCCAAGGGTCCTTTTCTTCCTCAAATTTCCCGATGACCCCTGGATTGCATACCATATACCCGGCCCGAAGCCCGGGCATGGCAAAGAAATGGGTGAGGGACCGGAGGATGATGAGCCGGGAGGAAGACGCCGCTTCCCGGACAAGGGATTCCCCCGGAACAAAATCGATGAAGGCTTCGTCCAGGATGAACCAAACCTTCTCCCTTTCTGCCTGAGCCAGAACCCGGAGGAGGTCCTTTTTTTCCGCGAGGATCCCCGTGGGGTTGTTTGGGTTGCAGAGATAGAGTGCATCGTATCCCTGGGTCAGTGCCAGCAGGAGTCCCTCTACGTTGAGTTCAAAACCGTCTTCTTCCCGGGTTTCAAAAAAATGAATCTTGGGGTTTCTCTCCCCGCTTTCCAGGGCGTTTTCGTACTCGCTGAAGGCCGGGGTCACGAGTAGGATTCGGTTCAATTCCAGGATGCGGGGAATGGAATAAATGAACTCCGTGGAACCGGCCCCGGGAAGGAT
>Ga0326726_10006546_pt1 | contig 10481 bp, 9 predicted proteins | sample MHFenrmetagenome_2_FD_207603 | JGI IMG/M metagenome (GOLD analysis project Ga0326726, IMG submission 207603) | Lab enriched peat soil microbial communities from Michigan Hollow, Ithaca, NY, United States - MHF15MN | ecosystem: Environmental > Terrestrial > Soil > Wetlands > Peat | place: USA... | reverse complement strand
CGCCAGATCATCGAGACGCGCAACTTCATCCGGCGGCTGGCCGGCCATCGGACGGTGATCATGAGCTCGCATATCCTGGGAGAGGTCGAGAAGATCGCCGATCGCGTCGCCATCCTGCTCGGGGGGCGGCTCCTCAGCGTCCAATCCATGGCCGACACGCCCGATCTCGAAGCGCTGTTCCTGTCGCTGACATGAGCGCGCTGGGCGTCCTGCTCCGCAAGGAGCTGCACGCGACCTTCACCTCGCCCATCGCCTATGCGGTGGCGGCCGTCTTCCTGCTGGTCACCGGCTATACCTTCAGCCTGACGCTCTTCTTCACCAAGGTCGCCAACCTGACCTACATCTTCCATCAGATGTATATCCTGCTCATCCTGCTCGTCCCCGTGCTGACCATGCGGGCCTTCGCCGAGGAGCGCCGGGCGAATACACTGGAGCTCCTGCTGACCGCGCCGGTGCACGAGGTGTGGATCGTGCTCGCCAAGTTCCTCGCCGCCCTGATCCTCGTCACGGGCCTGCTCGTCGCCTCCGGCGCCTACGCGGTGGTGCTGGGACTCTACGGCGAGCCCGATTGGGCGCCGATCTACGGTGGCTATATCGCGCTGTTCCTGCTCGCCTGCCTGCTCGTCTCCATCGGCACCCTGACGTCGAGCCTGACCGAGAACCAGGTGGTCGCCGCGACGTGCTCGCTGGGCACGTTCCTCATGCTCTGGTTCGCCGATTCGGCGGCCTACATGGTCCCCGCGCCGCTCGACGTGGTGGCCATCAACCTGTCGCTGATCGGGCACTTCACCACGTTCGTCAGCGGGTCATTGTTTCTGTCCGATGCCGGGTACTATCTCACGCTGTCTCTCCTGGCTCTGTTTCTCACCACCCGTGTGGTGACCGACCGATGAATCGGGTCGATCTCGTCAACCTCGCGTGGTTCGTGGTGGTGATGGTGGCGCTCGCGCTCCTCTTCGCGGCCGGCGTACGGCTTCCCGTGGCACGCACCGGCTGGCGGCGGCGGCTCGCGCGCGGTGGACTCGTGGTGGGCGCCGCCGCCCTCGTGCTCCTGGCCAACATGGCGCTCTATCGTCACGACGTGCACTTCGACGTGACCCGCGCGCACGCCTTCACCCCCTCGCCCGAGGCCCAGCGGGTGATCCACGGCCTGACCACCGACGTGGAGCTCACGTACTTCTACCAGAAGCAGAATCCGGCGGGGCGCGCGGCGAAGCGGATGGTCGAGACCATGGGACGCACGAGCCCCCGGCTGCACGTGCGCACGGTGGATCCGGATCAGCAGCCGGCGCTGACCACCCAGTACGGAGTCCGCGGCTACAACGTGGCCGTGCTGGAGACCGACGGCCGCCGCATCCAGGTCGCGAGCACGGAGGACCGTGACCTGGCCCTCGGCATCCTCCGGCTGACCCGGAGCGAGGAGAAGACGATCTGTTTCGCGACGGGACACCGCGAGTACGACATCGACAACATGGAGTACCACACGCACTTCGAGGGTGTGCACACCCACAGCCATGGCGCCGAAGGGATCGGCATCGTGCTCATGGAGCAGCACGGCGTGGGCCGGTTCCGGCGCGCGCTCGAGAGCCTCGGGTTCACGACGAAGAAGGTGACGCTCGCCACCGCCGGGCGCGTGCCGGCCGAGTGCGCGGCGCTGGTGGAGACGGGACCCCGCACGCTGTATTCGCCTCTCGAGAGCCGGGCGCTCGAGGAGTACCTGGCGCGCGGCGGCCGCGCGCTTCTCATGTACGACATCGATTTCCCGGTGGAGCCGAGTCTCGCCGCGCTGCTGGGAAAGGCCGGCATCCGCCTCGGTGAGGGTGTGATCACGGACCCGCTCGATCACTACTTCACCGATCAGCAGATGGTGGCGATCACCCGCTACGCCTCCCACCCGATCACCCGGGGGCTCGCACTGACGTTCTATCCGGGGGCTCGACCGCTCGAGGTGCTGCCCGTCCCCAACATCACCGTATCGCCCCTTTTTTCCAGCAGCGCCGATAGCTACGTGCGCCCCGCGCGCGAGCCGGCCGGGCCCGGAGCGGCCGTGGAGAAGCGGGAAGCGCGCGTGCTGGCCGTCGCCGCCGAGGGGATGTGGCCCGGCGAATCATCCGGAAAGCGCTTCCGGCTGGTCGTCATGGGCGACGCCGATTTCGCGAGCAACTCTTTCTTCCCTTACATGTCGAACAGCGACCTCGTGATGGCGGTCGTCGCGTGGCTCATCGGAGAGGAGCGCGCTCCCACCATGAAGCCGCCGGTCGAGGTTCTCCCGACCGTGGTGCTGACCAATCGGCAGGCCCGAGGCATCTTCGTCTTCTGTGTCCTCGTGCTGCCGGGTCTGGCCGTAGCCATCGGCGGAGTGGTGTGGTGGGTGCGCCGGCGCTGAAGCGTGCGGCGTGGGTGGGCGTGGCGGTGCTGGCGGCCGGTGCCGTCATCGCGCTGGCCTTCCATGGCCAACGCCCCGACTCGAGCCTCGTTGGGTTCCAGGCGGCGGGGGTTATGCTCCAGATCTCACCGGAAACCGTCACCGAGGTCGGCCTGTCCCGGGGCGAGCGCCGGTGGCGCTTCGAGCGCGGAGGCTCCACGGCGTGGGCGGCTTCACCGGGCCTTCCCCTCCCAGAGAGTGTGGCGGCCCACCTCGACGCCGGCCTGCGGTTTCTGCACGTCTCGGCGCCCCAGCGCGTGCTCCTGCGGGAAGAAGTCGCCGCCACCTCTCCCTCCGAGTTCGGCCTCGAGCCGCCGCGCTACTCGGTGTCCGTTCGCGCGCCGAGCGCGCCTCCCTTCACCATCGAGTTCGGCACGCTGAACGCACAGGGGCTGGCCCAGTATGCCCGCGTGACGGGCCACCCTGAGATCCTGCTCCTGCCGAGCTTCGTCGGGGAGCAATGGGAAGCGGTTATGGCTGCCCGATGAAGCGCCGCGTCGCGGTGGCCGCGCTCATCTGGCTCGCCGCCCTCGGCCAACCCTCCGAGTCGGCGGCTCATTCCACGAGCACGGGCCTCGCCACGCTCACCGTCTCAGGCTCGACGCTCACCTACCGGCTCACGCTCCTTCCCGACGAGCTGTCCGCCGAGGCGGCCCGTCTGCTCGCCGCCGCCGCGGACGGCGATCCGGCCAGCGTGGAAAGGATCGTCCTCGAGCTCCGCCGGCGGATCTCCGTGCGCGCCGGCGACACGGCATGTCGCCCGGGCCGGGCTCAGATCCAGGGCTCACGTCTCGGCGACGGCCGCGTCACGCTGGAGCTGGCGATCGAGTGCCCGTCGACGCCGGCCCGACTCGTGGTACGTGATGACTGGCCAGACCTCTTCGGAGAGCACTACCGGACCATCGCGCGGATCGAGACACCGAGCGGCGCGCGGGAGGTCGTCTTCCTCCCCGACGCGCGCGAGACGACCATCGAGCGTGAAGGGGACGCGCCGTCACACAGCACGGGGTTCTTCCGGCTCGGGGTGGAGCACATCCTCACGGGCTACGACCACCTGCTCTTCCTGGTGGCGCTCCTGCTTCGAGGCGGACGGCTCCTGTCCCTGCTCAAGATCATCACCGCCTTCACCATTGCCCACAGCATCACCCTCGCCCTCTCCGTGCTCGGGATCGTGGCCATCCCCAATGGGATCATCGAGCCGGTCATCGCGGCGTCGATCGTCTGGGTCGCCCTCGAAAATATCCTGCTCCGCGGCGTGCCGTCACAGCGCTGGCTGGTGAGCTTTCTCTTCGGCCTCGTGCACGGCTTCGGCTTCGCCTCGGCCATCGAGCCCCTGCACCTCCCGCGCGGCCGCCTGGCGCTGGCGCTTCTCGGCTTCAACCTCGGCGTCGAGGCCGGTCAGGCGATGGTGGTGGCGCTCCTGCTGCCACTCCTCCTCTGGCTGCGCGGCTCAGCCTGGGAGCCGCGCATCGTGCGAGCGGCATCACTCGCCGTGGCCGTCATCGGCTGCGCGTGGCTGATCGAGCGCCTCGTCCTCGGAACGTCCTGATCCCGCCCGCCGTCTGCCTCTTAGTAAATCCAGCCCTGTCTCTGTGCCCCCGCCTTCAGCTGCTCGGCGATCTCCTTGGCCGTCCGCCTGGCCGATCCTTCGATGGTGGTCCTCCCACTCACCTCGCCCTCGACCTTGGCTGCGCTGCTGACGATGAGCCCGATCGGGTTTCCGCTGGCCACGGCCACGGCAAGTGGCAACGCCGTCCCCGGTCCCTTCGAGCCGGTGGAGTTAAGCTCCGCCGACCCGAGCCGCCGCAGCCCCGTGGCCGTCTGGACATACGCCTCGGCCACCGTCGCCAGCTCGGGCGCTCCAGAACCGAAGCCGAGGGCGAAGCGCTTCGCGATACTGCCGGAGTCAACGGAGACGAAATACCCCACGATCGTGATGTCGTTGAGCTGCGGCGGGGGCTGACCCGCCGCGCGCACGGCCGGGAGACCCATGCCCTGGAGCTCTTCGACCAGATCCTTCGCGACCTCCGCGCCGAGCTTCTGGCCGAGGCTCACATCGTCTGACGTCTGCTGGGCATTGGGCGCGGCGACCGCGAGGTTGTACCCGGCCGGGAGGTCCGCAGCGCTGGCGGCGAAGTCGTAGACGATGACGCGGCCGGGCCGGGCCAGCCGGGGTCCCTCGTAGTACTGGCGGTCGCTGACCGTGGTCTTTGCGCAGCCGCCGATCAGGAGCAGGGCCAGAGCCGCCGCGATCCTCATCGCCGGCCCCGTAAGGGCATGGTCGCCGTGCCGCCGATGATACCGTCCAATCCGTCGAAACGCATGAACCGTGAAGTGCCGCATGGCCATCGCATCCTCCCTGGGGGCCTGTCGCCGCGTTACTCGCTCACCTTGTTGTTCCGTGTCGCCTGCATCAGCTTCTTCTCGTCTTCCGGGCTGAGCTTGGGCCGGTCGATCGTCAGCGTGATCTTGATGATCCTGCCGGTGAACGTGAACGGAACCTGGTAGTCCTTGTCATCCACGGGCGTGCCAGTGTCGGAGCCGACGTCGAGGTTCTCGTCCCACGCCAGGATCAGCGGAATCGTGCGCTCCATCGTCTGGCGCGCGACCTCCTTGCCGTCGACCTTCAGCACCCCGGTGCCGCTACGGCCGATGCCGCTCATGCTATTGAAGGCGAGCGTGCCCATGCCGAGCCCGTCGTACTTGAAGTCGAACTCGAGCGTGTGCGCGCCGGGCGCGAGCGGCTCCGGCCCCTCCCACCTGACCCATTTCAGGCCGACCATGTTCCAGTTGAAGACCGGCTTGCCCTTGAGCAGGTAGAAGCCCCACCCGGCGAAGCGGCCACCCGTCGTGATGAGCATGCCCTCGGCGCCGCCCGGCGGGACCTCTATCTCGGCCTTGAAGCTGTACGAGGTGTTGAGCAGGCTCGGCGCATCGCCATAGGGTGTGCCGGTCAAGGGCGCCGTCCACGTGAAGACGTTGCGGCCCGCCGTGATGCTCGGGCGCGGCGTGATGAGACGGGTGGCCACGGTGGGATCGAGCGGCTCGACCTGGTACTTCTTCGCCTCGAGCCAGAAAAGCTTCTGCATCTCCTTCAGCTTGGCCGGGTACTTGGCCGCTATGTCCTCCGCCTGCGTCCAGTCGTTGCGAAGGTCGTACAGCTCCCACGGGTACTTCAGGGGATCCGCGCCGACACCGCCCTGGATATCCCACGGTGCCCGCATGACCTTCGTGCTCGCGATCCAGCCGTCGTGGTAGATCGCGTGGTCGCCCATCATCTCGAAGTACTGCGTCTTGCGCGTGGACGGCGCCTGCTCGTTCTTCTTGTCGAACGTGTACACCATGCTGACGCCCTCGATCGGGCTCTGCCTGATGCCGTCGACCACCTTCGGCTGCCTGATCTTCGTCGCCTCCAGGATCGTCGGCACGATGTCGATCACGTGGTGGAACTGGTGGCGGATACCCCCCTTGTCCTTGATGACCGCCGGCCACGAGATCGCCATGCCCTGCTTGATGCCGCCGAAGTGCGAGGCGATCTGCTTGGTCCACGAGAACGGCGTGTCGAAGGCCCACGCCCATGGCACCGCCATGTGGTTGTAGGTCCGGTCGGAGCCCCAGATGTCGTAGAAGTACTTGAGCTGGTCGGCCACCGGTACCTCGACCCCGTTGAACATCGCCACCTCGTTCGGGGTCCCGATCAGCGTGCCCTCGGCGCTGGTGCCGTTGTCGCCGTTGATGTAGATGATCAGCGTGTTGTCGAGCTTGCCCATGTCCTCGACCGCCTGGATCACGCGGCCGATCTCGTGGTCGGTGTAGGCGACGTACGCCGCGAAGACGTCCACCTGCCGGAGGAACATCTTCTTCTCGTCGGCCGAGAGCTGGTCCCACTCCTTGAGCAGGTCCTTCGGCCACGGGGTGAGCTTGGCGCTCTGCGGAATGACGCCGAGCTTCTTCTCGTTCTCGAAGATCCGCTCGCGCAGCTTGTTCCAGCCCTCGTCGAACAGGTGCATGTCGCTGATCTTCTTGATCCATTCCGGTGTCGGATGATGCGGCGCGTGCGTGCCGCCCGGGACGTAATACACGAAGAACGGTTGGTCCGGCGTCAGCGTGTTGATCTGGTTCATGTAGGCGATGGCCTCATCGGCCATCGCGGTGATCAGGTTGTAGCCTGGATTGCCCTGGAACGGATAGATGTAGGTCGTGTTGCGCGCGAGGTTGTCCGGCTGCCACTGGTTGGTGTCGCCGCCCATGAAGCCGTAGAAGTACTCGAAGCCCATGCCGATCGGCCATTGGTCGAACGGCCCCGTCGACGATGCCTGGAAGGCTGGCGTGTTGTGATTCTTGCCGAACCACGATGTCCGGTAGCCGTTGTCCTTCAGGATCTTGCCGATCGTCGCCTTGTCCTTGGTAATGAAGCTGTCGTAGCCCGGATAGCCCGTCGCCTGCTCTGCGATCACTCCGAAGCCGACCGAATGGTGGTTGCGGCCGGTGATGAGCGCGGCGCGCGTCGGCGAGCACAGCGCCGTCGAGTGGAAGTTGGTGTAGCGCAGCCCGTCCCGGGCGATGCGGTCGAGCGCTGGCGTCGGTATGACCCCGCCGAAGGTGCTGGGAACGCCATAGCCGGAGTCGTCGGTCATGATGAGTAGCACGTTGGGCGCGCCCTTCGGCGGCACGATCCGTGCCGGCCAGTACGGCTTCGAGCCCTTCGTCGTGCGCTCGATCTTGCCCCCGAACTTCTGCGGCGGAGCGGGAATCTGCTCGCCGTTGATGGTGGTGGTGGCGCTGGGCGAGCCGGGCGCCCCGGTGATCTGCTGTGACAGGGCCGGCGCGGAGGCGAGCACGACGCCCGCCACCGAAACGAGAAGCCATCTCATCCACCCGATCGCTCTCACCGCTTTCCTCCTCTGAGTTGAAGTCCCCGCTCCGATGTATGACACGCGATTGCCGGAACGCCAGCGGCGGCGACCGTCCGATCGACTCGCGGCCGCCGTCAGGATGGCATCCCGTTGATGAAGACGTGCTGCTGCGGCGCGGGGAAGTTGGCGTCACCGCCCACCTCGCGGATGGTGCGGTTGGTATCGAAGTAGACCTGCCAGTAGTGATCGTTGTGGCAGTACGGCCGCACCGCGAGCACGGGGCCCAGCGGTGTGAAGGTGAGGATCTCCACGTCGGGCGCGGGCGCCGTCACGACATTGGGGATGCGCGCCAGCCGCTCCTTGAGGAGACGGATGGCCTCCTTGTGGTTCACGCTGTTGTCGAGCTGGGCGAGCAGATCCACGCGGCGATACGGGTGGGCCGTGAAGTTCTGGATATTGTCGCCGAGGATCTTGGCATTGCCCACGAAGGTACGGACATTGTCGAGCGTGGTGATGTTCGTCACGAAGAGACCGATCTCGTCCACGGTGCCCAGGATGCCGCCGGCCGAGATGAAGTCACCGACCTTGAACGGCCGGAGGATGAGCAGGAAGACACCGGCGGCGAGGTTGGCGAGCAAGCCGCTCCACGCCGCGCCGATGGCGATGCCCACCCCGGCGAGGAGGGCGGCGAAGCTCGTCGTCTCGATGCCGAAGAAGCCGAGCAGCGCGACAATGAGGGTGATGGTCAGGATGACCGATACCGCGGTCCCGATATAGGTGGCCACGGTCTGGTCGAAGGGATACTTCAGGCTGCGGACGACCAGCGTTCTCGCGACGCTGATGAGCTTCCGGCCGATGATCCACAGAATGATGGCGCCGACCACCTTCAGGCCGAAGGCCGTCAGCAAGGGGATCGCGCTCTGGACGAAGCCGTGGATGTCCATCTCGGCAGTCTCCTTTAGTCGGGGTCAGGTCTTGCATTCACGCATGCGCGCCGTGAGATGCTCGATTTCAAGACCTGACCCCAGAGAGCTTGGCCAGCACGTGGAAGACGGCGGCGAAGTCCTTGTCCGCGAGGCCGAGGCCGCGTGCGGCGGTGAACATCTCATGGACGAGCCCCGTGGAGGGCAGCGGCACGCCCACTGCCCGGCCCTGTTCCAGAGCCAGGCGCATGTCTTTCTGCATCAGCACCACATTGAACAGCGCTTCGTCCGGCATGTCGAGCACGAAGGGTCCGCGATACTTCAGCATGGGCGAGGCGATGACGCTCTTGAGCAGGGCCTCCACGGCCTTCTCGCGCGGAATGCCCGACTTCTCGGCCAGCAGCACCGACTCGCTGAAGGCGAGCATCTGGACGCCGATGCTCAGGTTGATCGCGATCTTCATGGTCACGGCGAGGCCGAGCGCGCCCACGTGGGTGATGGTCGGGCCGATCGCGAGAAGATACGGCCGGATCCGCTCGAGCGCGGCCGTGTCGCCGCCCACGATGAAGCTCAGCTGCCCCTGCGCGATGGTGACGGTGCTGCCCGACACGGGAGCGTCCAGCAGGGTCGCGCCCTTTGCCGCGACGCGCTCGCCCAGCATGCGCGTCACTGCCGGGCTGACCGTGCTCATCTCGGCCCAGACCGCGCCCTTGCCGAGCCCGGCAAGTATGCCGTCGGGCCGGAGCGCCACGTCGGTCAGCGCGTCGGAGTCCGTGACCATGCTGAGCACCACGTCGGCGCCCGCCGCGGCGGCGCGCGCGGAATCGGCGACGATCAGCCCCTTGGGCGCGAGAGCTTCGGCCTTGGCGCGCGTGCGGTTGTAGCCGGTGACGGGATGGCCGGCGGTGAGGAGGCGCTGGACCATGGCGCTGCCCATGGCGCCCAGTCCCACGAAGGCGATCCTGGACATCAGGCCGTCTTGCCGCGCGGCGGAGACTCTGGCCCGGCTCCGAACTGGAACATGCCGCCGCCCAGCCCCAGCGCGATCTTGCCCATGCCTTCGACCATGCGATCCATGGTGGGCGGCATGAGCGACGCCGTCCGCAGATCGCGAAACGCGCGCTCGACGGGATAGTCCTTGTAGGCGCCCCGCCCGCCGCAGATCTGGAGCGCCTGCGACGTGATGTTCAGCCCGATCTCCGTGGCCAGGTACTTGGCGCGGTTGGCAAGATGCCCGCGCTGGGCGACGTCGGCCCCCTCCCAGCGCGAGGCCGAATCGTGGAGGAGCAGCCGCGCCACGTCGAGCCGTGCCTCGAGATCGCCGATCTGGCGCTGCACGGCGGGGTCATTGGCCACGGGCACGTTCTCGGGCTTGACCACCCGCTTCTTGACATAGTCCGCGGTGAACTCGAAGGCCGCCTCCGCTATGCCGACGTACACCGCCGCGTAGCCGAGGGCGAAGGCTTCGACCACGCCCACGCCGGTCGCCGCGCCGGGCTTGCCCAGCACCTCATCCTGAGCAATGCGCACATTCGACAGCGTGACGGACGGGCTGAAGGTCGCCCGCATGCCGAGGGTGTCCCACTTGCCGTCGGTGCTGATGCCGGGACTCTCGGCGGGCACCACGGCCTGCAGGAGGGCATTGCCCATGTCGCCGCTGCCATCGAGCGCGCACCAGACCATGTAGTACGAGGCGCCCAGCGCCATGGTGCAGAAGTGCTTCACGCCGTCCACCGCCCAGCCGCCGTCCACCGCGCGCACGGCAGTCTCCATCGTGAACGTGCGCGAGAGGCTCACCGCGGGCTCGCTCCCCCAGCTGCCGAACATCTTGCCGCGCTCGACCACCTCCGCGAAGTAGCGGCGCTTCTGCGCCTCCGTGCCGAGGGCGTCGATGAAGCGCATCACCGTCGAGTGCATGTGCAGCGTCATGGCCGTGCTGGCGCAGCCGCGGGCGATGACGCGGATGACGCCGATATAGCTCGCCATGTCGAGCCCCATCCCGCCGTGGGCCGTGGGGACGGCGCAGGCGAGATATCCCTCGCGATGGAGGTCCGACCAGCTCTCGACGGGGTTCCTGCCCTCGCGGTCGTACCTGGCCGCGCGCGGCGCGATCTTCTCCCGCGTCAGCGCATCCGCGCGATCGACCAGATCCTTGCGCATCCGGGCGGGCCCTAGCCCGCCATGGACGGCTTGGCGGTGGTGGTGTTCGGGCGCGCCGTCTTCCGGCAGCGGCAGGTGCCGATCTCGTGCAGCTCCACCAGATTGCCGTGCGGATCG
>Ga0326726_10006545_pt1 | contig 10481 bp, 10 predicted proteins | sample MHFenrmetagenome_2_FD_207603 | JGI IMG/M metagenome (GOLD analysis project Ga0326726, IMG submission 207603) | Lab enriched peat soil microbial communities from Michigan Hollow, Ithaca, NY, United States - MHF15MN | ecosystem: Environmental > Terrestrial > Soil > Wetlands > Peat | place: USA... | reverse complement strand
CGCGCACGGTGAGCACCGCGTAGGGAAAGATCCAGGTGAGCGCAAAGAAAGAGAAGTACGCGTAGAGAATCCCGAACACGAAGTCCCAGGAGCGCTCGCTCCTGAGGTAGTAGAGAACGTAGACCAGCGACACCACCATGATCGCCAGCAGCATGCGCATGATCGACCCCGGGTCTTTCAGCGCGTTCATCGCCCACAGCGCGATCGAGGCGTAGCCCACCGGATAGCGCAGATTGGTGATCACGCTCTCGTAGAGCGCAAGTACGCGAGACCACAGCGGCCGCGACCATACGATTCTGGCGAAGCGGAATTCCTCGCGGATATAGCTGCGGTCCCAGCGCAGGAACATCCTGCACAACTTGGAATAGGTCTCGGGCACGACGGTGTGCACGACGGCGCTGCGCTGATACACCGTATCGTATCCAGCGGCCAGGATATCGTTCGTCAGCGCGCGGTCCTCGCCGTAGGTGCACTGCGCGCCCAGAAACACCTGGCGCTCCCACTCGGGCAGCACCTGCCGCACGACCGAGGCGCGATACCCGGCGAGGGCCCCTGGACAGCAGTACACCGTGCGAAATACGGACTGCGCGCTGCGCAGGTAGTCGAAGGATAGGATGAAGCGCACGTGCAGCATCCGCGGGATGAGGCTGGCCCTGCGGTTGTGGACAGCGACTTTCCCCGCTACCGCGCCGACGCGGACATCGCGGAACGGCCCGGCGATCGCGAGGAGCGCGCCGCGCTCGATAACGCTGTCGGAGTCGACCGTGACGATGACTTCGCCCGTCGAGCGCCGGAAGCCCTCGGCGAGCGCGGCGCGCTTACCCTGATTGACTGAAAGGCGAACCGGCGTCACGAGGCCCGGAAACCGCAGCGCCGCGTGCCGGATGTGGTGCCAGGTGTCGTCGGTGCTGCCATCGTCGATGGCGATGATCTGCAGGCGCTCGCGTGGATAGCGCGCGGCCGCGACCGAAGCGATGGTTTCCTCGACCATGGCTCCCTCGTTGTACGCCGGGATGAGCACGGTCAGGGGCGGAGCATCCTCTTCGCGCACGGCCTCGAAGGGCCGATAGGCGAGCCACAGAACGGTGCGCATCAGGAGCAGCAGCAGCCCCATGCTGATCCAGATGATCGTCGGGCGCACCCACAGCATGCTCCAGTGCTCGCGGCGCGCGACGTCCACGAGCGGCTGCAGCAGCGGCGTGGCGAAGGCCGCGTAGGCAAGCGCGCCGATCCCCGCGAAGATCGTCAGGATCAGGAGCGCGTCCCAGCGGTCGCGCGGCGGCGCAGTAGCGCCAACGGCTAGAGACTCTAAGGTCGCGGATTCGGACTGGGGCCTCATGCGCAGTGCGGGAAGACGAGTGTCAGGGTCGCTGTTTCAAGGACGCTTATCTTACCGGCTCAAGTTGACGCTTTTCTGAAAACTCAGACGGAATTTCGGCCGACGCGCAAGGGACCTGTCGAATGCGCGCCGCGAACGTCGCCCCGAGGCGACAGTTCAGGATATTCCGGGACGGCTAAGAGATCAGCCGACGACCAGGGCCGCGTGCTGGCTCTGGCCCTCGGTCATGCCGCGCGCCTTCATCCAGTCATAGGCGCGGTTGAACAGGGCCGGATCGTAGTAGTCGACGTGCTTGTAGTGCACGAACGCCCGCAGCAGCTCGCGCGGCTCGAGCGCGCCCTTGGTGGCCGCGGCCACGTGGTGGGCGTACTTGTAGAAATCGGCGTTGATCAGGTCGACTGCCTGGTTCTCGGCGTCGTAGTAGGCCTTGCGCTCCTCCGCCGTCAGGTCGGCTGCCACGACCTCGCCGCCGCGGTAGAACGAAGCCGCGATGATGTGCGCGCCCGTCTTCAGGCCCAGGCTGATGAAGGGCTCCATCACGGCCACCGCGCGGTAGCTGCCGTTCGCGAGACCCTGCCAACGGTGCTGCGGCAGGCCGCCGTTCTGGATGTTGACGTGCTCTTTGCCGACCGCGCTCTCCAGCATCTGAAGCGTCGTGTAGTGCGAGCCGGTCAGTTCCTGCACCACCACGGGAACGTCGGCGAGGTCGCGCGGAGTTTGCAGCTTCTCTTCGAAGGTGAGAATGGCCTGCGCCGCCACCGCGGCGCGCAAGGCCGCGATGTTGCCGCCGCGCTTGCCGCGCTCGAGCCGGTCGATGCTCGCCCATTCGCACACGTTGTAGCTGTCGGCCGAACCGCACTCGAAGAGCTGCTCCTTGAGCCGCGACAGCACCGGCTTCTCGGCGCTGTCCTTTTCGCGGTCGGCGTAGGTCGCGGAGAAGCTCACGTCGAGGCCCGCCTTGGCGAACAGGCCTTCCTCGATGCCGACGATCACCGGCAGGTCGAACACGGGGTTGTTGGGAGCAATCCTTACGACGGGTCGAGCGGCCATGGACGTTCCTTTTGCGATGGCGAAACAGCGACTAGGATACTCCGCCCGGCGAAATTCGGCAGTGCCTACTCCGCGTCGTCGGGGGCGCCGCCCGCGGAGGCGAGGTCTTCCTGCCTGATCCTCTCGGTGTTGAACTTACCCGCGCGCTCGCGCATGGTCTTGAGCACTTCCTCCAGCGACGGCGGCTCGCCCTGGATCCAGCGCAGCGGGTTGATGCGCGCGACCACGAACGCGCGCAGATAGGGGCTGACGAAGCCCCGGGCCTTGAGCTTCGCGACGACCTCGGCCACGCGCGTATCCAGGTCCATCAGCATGGCGGCGTGCTTCTCGTGCACCTTGATCGCAGCTGAGAGCGGTTCGTCGGAGAATTTCTCGAGGCGCCTCACGATCGGGTTGTACGCTCCCCCGGCGAACTTGCCGTTCTTCTCGTAGCACACGCCGAGCGTCACGAACGAGGCCTCCTCGAGATAGAACGAGAAACCGCTCTCGGGCCGCTTCGCGTCCTCGTCCATGAGCCCTCGGTAAATGCGGATCACCTCGAGCGAGCGCTCGCGCAGGTTGTGCGCCTTCTCCGTGTTCAGCGCCAGGATCTGCCACGCGATCTCGTGCTTGGGCACGACCAGCGCCGTGATCGAGCGCGCGCCGAGCCTCCTCATCGCCTCCAGCCGGTGGCGGCCGTTCGGCGTCCAGAAGCCTTCCCTGGGCGCGGCAACCGCGATCACCGGGTCGAGGAACATCCCGGTCCGGTGCAGCACATCGGCGAGCTTGCGGTGATGCGCCTGAGACAGGTCGCGCTGGAAGGGCGTCGGCTCGATGCGCGCGATGGGCAGGACGGCGAGGAGCAGCGGGCTCTTTCCGAGGGGATCGTTGTACGCGCCGACGACGAGCCCGCCTTCGCGCTCGATCCGGTCGTGGGCCTGCTGGGCCTCCTCGGAGAGTGAATCGAGCCGACACTCCGCGGGCAAGGGGCCGCGCGTGCCCGGCTTCGCCTTGCGCGGCGTGCGCTTCGCGGGCGAGCGCTTCATTCCGGACTTCGCGCGCGGTTTGGCCATGCGAATGGTTTTTGAGTTGACTGATTCGGAGGTTCTAAAGGGGGCGTGCCCCCTTTTCGTCAACTAGTTTGCCCGCATTCGCGAGAGCGTGCAAAAGCGGTAAGCTAGCGACCCATGAAGCCCCTGCACGCTCTCGTCGCCGCAATCCTGTCGGCCTCCTGCGCTGCCGCCCTGGCGCAAACCGCGCACACCCGCGAGCACAGCTTTTCCGGGGCCGAGCACTGGGCGAAGGTGTTCGACGATCCGGCGCGCGACGCGTGGCAGAAGCCACACGAGGTGATCACTGCGCTCGCGCCTGCTCCGGACTCGGTGGTCGCCGACATCGGTTCGGGCACCGGCTACTTCGCCGCGCGCCTCGCGCATTTCGTCCCCAAGGGACGCGTCTACGGCGTGGACACCGAGCCGGACATGGTGAAGTACCTCGAGGAGCGCGCGAAGCGCGAGGGGCTTCCCAATCTGGTGTCGATCGCGGGACGTCCGGACGACGCAAGGCTCCCGGCCAAGGTGGACCTCGTCCTGATGGTCGATGTCTACCACCACATCTCGGACCGGGAAAGCTATTTCAAAAGGCTGCGCGGATCGCTGAAGCCCGGCGCGCGCGTCGCGATCATCGATTTTCGTCTCGACGCACCGTCGGGCCCGCCGAAGAGCCAGCGCATCGCGCCAGCGCGGGTGAAGACCGAGCTCGCGAATGCGGGCTACGCGTTTGCGAAAGAGCACACGTTCCTGCCGGACCAGTTCTTCCTCGTCTTCGAAGCGGCCAAGCCCTGAACTCTGCTAGAGTGCCCGCTCCGGCGCGATCCGCGGCACGACGTCAAAAGAACCGCGGGGGGAGACGGCACCGGGCATCAGGCGTCTTTCAACGGAGGAGTCCATGACCAGAGTTCTTCGCGTGTTGCTTCCGGGTCTCGCCGCGCTCGCCATGGCCGGCAGCGCCTGGGGCCAGGCGTATCCCGGCAAGCCCGTGCGCATCATCGTGCCCGCCGGACCCGGCGGGCCCGACGTCGTCGGCCGGATCGTCGCCGCCAAGCTCGCCGAGCAGACCGGCCAGAATTTTTACGTCGAGAACCACCCCGGCGCGAACGGCATCGTCGGCGCCGACATGGTCGCCAAGGCCGCGCCCGACGGCTACACCCTGATGGTGTATTCGAGCGGCCTCATCAGCAACAAGAGCCTGTACAAGAAGCTGCCCTACGACACCGACAAGGATTTCGCGCCCATCTCGAACCTGGTCGACAACGGCGGCCTGTTCATCACCGTCAACCCCGCCGTCCCCGCGAAGACGCTGAAGGAGCTGATCGATCTCGCCAAGCAGCCCGGCTCGCACCTCGCTTACAGCACGCCCGGCGTCGGCAACACCTGGCACGTCGCCACCGAGGTGTTCAATCACTACGCGGGCACGCACCTGACGCACGTTCCCTATAAGGGCGGCGGGCTGGCGGCGGCGGCGCTCGCCTCAGGCGAGGTCCAAGTGATGCTGTCCTCCCCCGCGCCGGTGATGCAGTACATCAAGAACGGCAAGGCGCGCGTGCTCGCTTACACCGCGAGCAAGCGCTCCCCCGCCCTGCCCGATGTCCCGACCACAGCCGAAGCGGGGCTGCCGAGCTTCCAGATGGACGGAGGCTGGTTCGGCATGTTCGCTCCGGCCGGCACGCCCGCGGCTGTCATCGACCGGCTGAACAAGGAGGTCCGCACCGCGCTCGCGGACCCCGCGGTGGTGAAGAGATTCCAGGGGCTGGGCGTCACGTCCGCGCCGACGACGCCCGAGGAATTCCGCAAGTTCCTCGCCGAAGAGACGGCGAAATACGCCGAGTACGTGCGCGTCGCAGGCGTCCAGCTCGACTAGCTCGGCCATGCCCGGCGCAGCGCGCCGGTCGTAATCAGAATTGCGAATCGGCGAGCGCAAGCACGCCGATCCCGCCGCACCGCCCGCACCAAACCCCACGCTTCGCTTCTCCTCGTCCAGCTCGTCGGGCACGAGGCTCCACGCCGCCAGGCCCCTGATCCACGCGCCGAGCCGGGCGGCGAGCTCGAGCAACTGCGTCTTGCAGGAATAAACCCGCGCGGGTCCCAGTCTTGCAAACCGTACATACGGCGTAACTCATTTCGACTGCGCCGTTTGTCATCTCAACCCAACCATTGAAACGGAGAATCGCATGAAACTCATCACCAGCCTTTTCGCAGTAACCCTTTCCGCGGCCAGCCTGTCCGCCGCCGCCGCGATGCGTGCCGACCTCTTGGGCGAACCGGCGCAGCCGGCTTCCGCCGTGCGCACGATCGTAACGGCCGTTGCCGAGCGGACGATCGACATCACCGGCGGGACAAAGTGGGTCAACGTAAACCATGGCGAAGTCGTCCGCTTCGTTTCGAACGGTCGCGAATTCACCTGGTACTTCGACGGCGTGTCTCAGCCCCAGCCGTTCGATATGACGGAGATCGCCCCGGCGGGTTTCGTCGACCAAGGCGTGAAGGTCTACGTCGCGCTGGGTGACCGCGCGTACACCGACTGATCCGCTTTTCGCCGACCCACGCTGAAAAGGGCGCCGTGATCCGGCGCCCTTTTTCTTTTTCGTCTTTGCCAGTGTCGTCCGTTCACGCATGGCTGCGGTTCCCATCCCTTGGAAAGCTTTCGGTCCTGAATGTGGGATCAGCGCCCGCAGGATTCTATTCCCGAGATGAAGATTTATTCCAGGGACGCGCTTGGGAATAAAACAGGTCGAGCGGTCGGTCTGACGTGGTGCATTTTCCACAACAGGAGGAATACCGAAAATGACCACGACCACAAGAACGTTGAGCTCGAAGCATCCAGCATGGAGCGCGCTCGCACTCGCCGTGTCGCTCACGAGCGCGAGCGCTATCGCGCACGCCGACGCGCTGTCCGACCTCAAGGAACAGACCGAGGCCCTGCAGCGCAAGGTGACCGAGCTCGAAAATGTGCAGCAAAAAGCCGCTTCGAACAACGCGCTCACCGTCGGATCGGCGCCGGGCTCGTTCAAGCTTCCGGGCTCCGACACCTCGATCAAGCTCGGCGGCTACGTCAAGTTCGACGCGATATACAGCAACATTACCCAGGGTGTCGACGCAGTGGCAAACCAGCAAACCGTCGACAGCGCGATCCCGGTCGGACCGAATGGGTCTCCGACGGACAACAAGAAGGGTCAACTGACCTTTCACGCGCGGCAGACACGGCTCAATCTCGCGACGAGCACACCCACGAGCCATGGGGACCTGACTACTTTCGTCGAGGGCGACTTCTTCGGCGCGGATGGCAACGAGTCCGTGACCAACTCGAACGGATTCCGCCTCCGCCATGCCTACGGCGCGCTTGGGGGACTACTCGCAGGCCAGTATTGGACCAATTTCTTCGATGAGAACGCCTACGTGGAAACGGTCGACTTCGGCGGCCCGGTCGGGGAAATCTTCATACGCCAGGCCCAGGTCCGTTGGACGCAGCCGTTCGAGACGGGTGAATGGTCCGCGTCGCTGGAGAACCCCGAGTCGCTCTTTGCCGTTTCGGGAGCCCCGCTCACTGCCGGATCCGCAACCCCGCTCCGCTCCGACCGCGATCACTATCCCGATATCACCGCACGCCTGAAGTCGAAGAACAGGTTCGGCACGTTCAATGCCGCCCTCATGGCACGCAATATCCGGATCGATTCCCCGGCGGCGGCCGACGCGAAGTGGGGCGGAGCAATCTCCCTCACTGCGGTCATCCCGGCAGGAAAGGATGACTTTCGCGCCGACTTCAATGCGGGCAACGCCATCGGGCGCTACCAGTTGTCGGGTTTCTTCCCCGACGGATACGTCGACGCGGCGGGGAAGGTCCAGCTTGCCCAGGCCCGGAGCGCGTACCTCGCCTACCGGCACCTTTGGTCGTCCACGCTCCGTTCGTCCCTGATCCTGGGGGCCTCCAGTACCGACACTCCCGGCGGCGGTACATTCAACGGCTTCAACAAGTCGGCCCGCTCAGCGCACCTCAATTTGATCTTCAGTCCGGTGCCACGGGTCAATCTCGGGATGGAGCTCATCGGGGAAAAGCGCACCGTGGTCGACGGGGACTTCGGAACGCTGCGCCGCGTTCAATTTGCGGCCCAGTACTTGTTCTGAAGCCGAAACCAGGAATAGATCCGCGCCGCGGCAGGTCTTGCAGCTTGTACCTCGGCGCGGCTCGACCCAGACGCTCTGAACGGGTGACCGATTTCAACCATCGACACGGAGAATCACATGAAGCTGCTTTTTCCGCGACTCGTCCTACTGACCCTTTCCGCCGCGAGCCTGTGGGCCGAGGCGGCGATTAAGCCCTCAGACCTCTTCGGTGAGGCGGCGCAGGCGCCTTCCCCTTCCCTCGAGCACGCGATCGTCACTGCAGCCGCCAACCGCACCATCATCGTCACCGGCGAAACCAAGTGGGTCAACGTGCAGCATTTCGAAGTCATTCGCTTCGTTTCGAACGGCCGCGAATTCACTTGGTACTTCGACGGCCTGGCTCAGCCTACCGCGTTCGATCTGATGCAGATCGCGCCGGCAGGCTTCGTGGACCATGGCGTGACGGTCTACGTCGCGCCCGCTGAAAGAGACTTTCCCGGCTAGGCCACGGTCGCCAACCCGGACCGGTCGGGATCGGGAATAAAGCGGCGCTCCCCCCGGTCTTGCAGACTGTGGCCGGCACCGGGCCGGCTTCGTACTTCCCATCCCTTACAGGAGACCGAAATGCCGCAATCGATTGATCGCAGGGAATTTTTGAAGCTGGCGGGCCTGGGTGGCGTGGTCTTCGCCTCGGGCCTCGCCGGGGGCGCCGAGTTCGCCAACGCGGCGGACAGCGACTTCTACTTCGTCCAGCTCTCGGACACGCACTGGGGCTTCAACGGGCCGGTCGTGAATCCGGACGCAGCCGGCACGCTGCCGAAGGCGGTCGCGGCGGTGAACAGCCTCGCGTTTGAGCCGGACTTCATCATCTTTACCGGCGACCTCACCCACACCACGGACGATCCGAAGGAGAGAAGGCGGCGCCTCGGCGAGTTCCGCGACATCGTCAAGGCGCTCAGGAACAAGAACGTGCGCTTCATGCCGGGAGAGCACGACGCCGCGCTCGACAACGGGCAGGCGTGGAAGGAGTTTTTCGGCCCCAGCTACTACAGCTTCGATCACAAGGGCGTGCACTTCATTGCTGTCGACAACGTTTCCGACCCGACGGCGCGTATCGGCGATCAACAGCTCGCGTGGCTCAAATCCGACCTGGCGAAACAGGCGGCGGACGCGCGCATCGTCGTATTCACGCACCGGCCGCTCTTCGATCTCTACCCGCAGTGGGACTGGGCGACGCGCGACGGGGCGCAGGCGATCGACCTCCTCATGCCCCACAAGAACGTCACCGTGTTCTACGGCCATATCCACCAGGAGCATCATCAGATGACCGGCCACATCGCGCATCATTCGGCCAAGTCGCTCATCTTCCCGCTGCCCGCGCCCGGTTCGCAGCCCAAGCGCGAGCCGATCCGCTGGGATCCGGCGCAGCCGTACCGCGGGCTCGGTTTCCGCGGCGTCGATGCGGAGGTGCAGAAAGCCGAGTACGAGATCACCGAGTATCCGGTGAAGAAGGCGTGAGCGATGAAACCTGAGCGTCGCCGCCTGCTCGCAGCGGGCATGGTCGCCGCCGCTGGCGCCGTCCTTGGCGCCGGCGGCCTCGCCCAGGCAAGGGAGAGAGTCATCCGTGTGACCGCGCGCAAGTTCGTGTTTCTGCCGCGCGAGATAAGGCTCAAGAAGGGCGAGCCGGTGGTGCTCGAGTTCGTTACCGCCGACGTCGTCATGGGATTCAACGCGCCCGACTTCAAGGTGCGCACCGACATCATCCCGAGCAAGGTCTCGCGGCTGCGCTTCACGCCCGACAAGACCGGCACCTTCGTCTTCTTGTGCGACGTCTTCTGCGGCGACGGCCACGAGGGAATGTCCGGGCAGATCCACGTCGTTGCCTGACACGGGATATCATGACGCTCGCTGCCGATTCAGTACTGCTGCATCAAGTCGATCCGATACCGCTACACAAGACCGAGTCCGCACCGCTTCACGAGACCTTGAGCGAGCGCAAGCGACGATTCGAGCAACTGGTGTTGCCGCACTTCGACGCGGCCTACAACCTCGCGCGCTGGCTGACGCGCAACGATCAGGATGCGCGGGACGTGGTGCAGGAGGCGGTGTTGCGCGCCTACCGCTTCTTCGACGGCTTGCGCGGCGAGCCCAAGCCATGGCTTCTCGCCATCGTGCGCAACTCCTGCCTCACCTGGCTGGCGGCCAACCGGCCCGCCGAAACGGTGGGCTTCGAAGACGGCGCCGTCGAGCTCCTTCCCTCCGACGAGGACGGCCCTGAGATCAAGGCGGCGCGCAACTTCGACCGGAGAATGCTCAACGAAGCCATCGCCGGTCTCCCCGCGCAGTTCCGCGAGGTGCTGATCCTCCGCGAGCTGGAGGATCTGTCGTACAAGGACATCGCACGCATCGCGGACGTGCCGATCGGAACGGTGATGTCGCGGCTCGCCCGCGCGCGGCGGCTGCTCGCCGTGTCGGTCCGTGCCGCATCCAATATTTCCGGAACGCAGGTGGCCAAATGACAAACGAGGAAGCGAACAGACTGCTGCACGCCTACATCGACGGCGAGCTCGACCCGGCGAAGACGCTCGAGCTCGAAGCGCATCTGGCCAAAACCCCGTCCCTGCGCGCCGCCTGCGGGCGGCTGCGCGAGCTGTCCGAGGCCGTACGCGTCAAGGCCGACTACTACGCTGCGCCGGCCTGGCTGGAGGAGCGCGTTCGCGCCGCGCTTCCGGCCGAGCCGAACAATGGTCCGGCAAAGCCGAGGCGATGGGAGTGGCTGAAACCCGCCGGGTCGTTCGCCGCAGTGGCGGACTGGTTGCGACCGGCGGCCTCATTCGCCGCGGTCGCACTGGTCACGTGGGTTGTCGCGCTGGGATACCTGCGCCCCGGCGAGGACGAGCGCATCACGCGGGACGTGCTCGCGAGCCACGTGCGGGCGACGCTGGGCAGCCGGT
>Ga0326726_10006544_pt1 | contig 10482 bp, 8 predicted proteins | sample MHFenrmetagenome_2_FD_207603 | JGI IMG/M metagenome (GOLD analysis project Ga0326726, IMG submission 207603) | Lab enriched peat soil microbial communities from Michigan Hollow, Ithaca, NY, United States - MHF15MN | ecosystem: Environmental > Terrestrial > Soil > Wetlands > Peat | place: USA... | reverse complement strand
CAACCTGCAGACCCGGTTCCTGGACGACACTCGCTTCCCGACCAACGTCACCGCGGAAATTCCCGGCACCGACAAGGCCGGCGAGGTGGTGATGCTGGGAGCCCACTACGACAGCTGGCACTCGGGTACCGGCGCCACCGACAACGGCGCCGGTTCGCTGGTGATGATGGAGGCCATTCGCCTCCTCAAGACGATGAACCTCCCCCTGCGGCGCACCGTGCGCATCGCCCTCTGGACCGGTGAGGAGCAGGGCCTGATCGGCTCCCGCACCTGGGTTCGCATGCACCAGGCCGAGCTCCCGGCCATCTCGGCGTACGTGAACGTGGACAACGGTACCGGCCGGCTCCGGGGAATCTGGGATCAGAGCAACAGCGCCGCGATTCCGATCTTCCAGCAGATTCTCTCGCCGTTCCAGGACCTCGGCGTCGTGGCCGTCAAGCACGGGAACACCGGCGGGACCGATCACCTGAGTTTCGTCGCGGCCGGGGTTCCCGGATTCAACTTCATCCAGGATCCCATCGAATACGACTTCCGGACCCACCACTCGAATCTGGACACCTATGAGCACCTGGTGATCGACGACTTGAAGCAGGCGGCGACGGTGGTCGCGTGGACCGTGTACCAGATCGCCAATCGCGACGACATGATGCCCCGCATGGCGCCGCCCGCGCCGCGCCCGGTCCCCTGAGCCGGCGGTGGCTCAAGCGGTGACCCTCCCCGCCTTCCGCTACCACCCCGACCCGATCGCGAGCGGCAGCGTCGTCGCGTCCGACACCGAGTGCCGGCGCTGCCGCCGGAGCCGGGGATACATCTACACCGGCCCGGTCTACTCGGAAGCGGATCTCGCCGACGCACTCTGTCCCTGGTGCATTGCCGACGGCTCCGCGCACCGGGAGCTCGGCGCCAGCTTCGTGGACACCGAAGCGTTCGGGTCGGATGTGCCGGAGGCGGTGGTCGCAGAGATCACCGAGCGCACTCCCGGCTACAGTACCTGGCAGGGCGAGGAGTGGCCGGCGTGCTGCCACGATGCGACGGCATTCCTGGCGCCGGCCGGGATCGCGGATATCCGGAAGAACCATCGCGATCTGGAGGGGAGCGTGCAGAGCCACATCATCTATGACCTGGGGATCTCCGGCGGCGCGGCCACCCGGCTGCTCGAGTCGCTCGATCGCGACGCCGGCCCCACGGTCTATCTGTTCAAGTGCCTGGGCTGCGGCGAGTACCAGGTGCGCATCGACTACCCCTGATTGCGCGGGACCGACCGCCGATCCAGAAATTTCAGCAGGGCGGTCTCCTCCGGGCTCAGGCCGGCCAGGGGCGTCACCTCCGCGTTCTCCGCCACCCAGCGGTCGAACAGCTTCCGGTCCTGGAAGGCCCCGAGCACGTTGGGATGGATGTAGCACTTGCGGCAGATCGCCGGCGTGTTGCCGAGCTGTTTCGACACGGAGGCCACGGCCCGGATCACCTCCGCCTTCGGCGCGGTATCGGGGTTGAAATCCTTGAGGCTCCCCAGGTAACACGCCGCCAGGACCGTTCCGGCCCAGGTCCGGAAGTCCTTGGCGGTGAAGTCCTGATCGGCGATGAGGCGGAGGTACTCGTTCACGTCGGCGGACGAAATCCCCTGGGGGTCTCCGTGCTCGTCGAGATACTGGAACAGGTCCTGCCCCGGAAGGTCCTGGCAGCGCTTCACCAGCCGCGCCACCCGCCGGTCCACCACCTGGATCACGTGGGCCTTGCCGCTCTTGCCGGAGAAGCGGAACTGGATCCGCGACCCCTCCACCTTGACGTGATGCTCCAGCATCGTCGTTAGCCCGAAGGATCCGTTGGCGCGGGCGTATTCCTCGTTCCCGACCCGGATGAAGGTGGTTTCCAGCAGGCGGACGATGGTGGCGAGCAGCTTGTTGCGGGGCAGTCCGGGGAGCGAGAGGTCCTCGTCGACCCGGGCCCGGATCCGCGACAAGCTGCTGCCGAAATGAAAGAGGCGTCCGTACTTGGTCTCGTCCCGGACCTCGTGCCAGCGTCGGTGGTAGCGATACTGCTTCCGGTGCTTCGCGTCGCGCCCGGTGGCCTGAAGGTGACCGTCCTCGAGCGGGCTGATCCAGACATCGGTCCAGGCCGGGGGAATCGCCAGGGCCCGAATCCGTTTCAGCACCGCGCGGTCGTGCACCAGCGTCCCGTCCGGACCGGTGTACGACCAGCCCTTGCCCGAGCGTTTCCGGCGAATCCCCGGGCGCTCGTCGCTCATGTAGCGGAGCGACGCGGCCTTGGCGGATTCCGCCGGCTCGGTAAACGGGCCCACGGATCCCTTCCGGCGCCTCCTGCTGCGAGCCGATGCGCGCTTCAAGTCCCCTCCGGTCTTCGTTCCCCTCCTCGCAATGTAGGGTGGATGAGGCGTTCCGGTGCAGTCCCGCCCTCGCGCTTCACTCGGCGCTGATCGCCTCCAGCGGACGGATCCGGCCGGCTCGGCGGCCGGGCAGCCAGCAGGCGGCGAGGGCCACGACCAGCAGGAGCGCCGCCACCGTCGCGATGGTGAGTCCGTCGGTCGGGCTCACGCCGAAGAGCAGCCCGCCGAGCCGCCGGACCAGCGCGAAGGTCACGACCAGACCGATGCCGCTGCCCACCAGCGCGTAGCGCATGCCCCGGGCGACGATGAACCGCGCCATGGCGCCCGGCTGCGCACCCAGCGCCAGCCGCACGCCGATCTCCCGGCGGCGCTGCCGTACCACGTAGGACATCAACCCGAAGATGCCCAGCGCGGCGAGCGCCGTACCCGAGGCGGCAAACGCCCCCAGCACGGCGGTCCAGCGCCGCGGGTCGGACAGGGAATCGTCGAATCGTTCCGAGAGGGTGGACTCCACCAGCGGCAGCTCGGGGTCCAGCGCACGGACCCGCTGCCCCAGCGCCCGGAGCGCGGCGGCCGATCCCCCCGAGGTCCGCACCACCAGGCTCAGGGACCGGGCCCCCGACTGGGTGACCGGCCCGTACGCGGCTTCCTCGGGCACCGCGAGCCCCAGGTTCTTGATGTCACCCACCACCCCGATGATGGTGGTGCGGGGACAGTCGTAGCAGCCTCCCTGGACCAGCTGCCTCCCCACCGCCTGCTCGTTGGGGAAGTACCTGCGGGCCCAGGAGCGGCTCACCACCACGACGGGCAGCCCGTTGCCGCTGTCTGCCGCGGTGAAGAGGCGTCCGTCGAGGAGCGGCATGCCGATCGCCCCGAAGTACCCCGCGGTCACGTAGTACCAGGGAGACGACGGCTCGGACCGCCCCGGGGCCACCGGATGATCCACCAGGTTGAAATTGTCGTAGTCGCCGGAATGGTCGGGCGGCAGCTCCGAGGTGAGTCCCGACGCGATGGCACCGGGCATCTCGTTCATCGCTTGCTCCGCCTGCTGCCAGAATCGCTGGCGTTCCAGGCCCCCCGGATACCGCGCCGATGGCAGCGCGACCGTGACCGCCACGATGCCGTCGGGGTCGAACCCCGGACTCACCCGCGAGAGCCGCACGAAGCTGTTGAGCAGGAGCCCCGCGCCCACCAGGAGCGGCAATGCCAGGGCGAACTCGGCGGCCACCAGCATGCCGCGCAGGGCGTTGGTGCGGCGTCCGGTGCCGGCCCGGCGGGCATCGGCCCGGATGCCCCTGCCGGCGGCGAGCCCGGCGATCGGTGAGAGGCTGACCAGAATGCCCGACCCGATCGCGGCGGAAAGCCCGAAGCTCACCGCGCGCCAGTCCAGCGAGGCGTTCTCGATCCGGGGCAGGTTCGGCAACAGCGAGACGGCGAGCCGGAGCCCGAACCAGGCCAGCACCAGCCCCGCCGCGCCGGCGGCCAGCGTGAGGATCACATTCTCCGTGACGAGCAGCCGGGCGATCCGGCCCGGGGTTCCTCCCAGCATCACCCGGACCGCCACCTCGGACTCCCGGGCGGAGGCGCGCACCAGCACCAGCGTCGCGACGTTGGTGATCGCGAGCAGGAGCACCAGCAGCACCGCCCCCGCGAACAGCCCGACCTGCCGGTCGGCGTTGCCGACGACCAGGTCCCGCAACGGGACCGGGGTCAGCTTGGCGAGGCCGTCGCGGAAGTCGGGCCAGCGGGGAAGGATGCTGGCGCTGATGGCGGACAGTTCCGCCGCCGCCAGGTCGACCGTCACGCCCTCGCGCAGCCGTCCCACCCCCCGCAGCCAGAACGGACCCCGACGCATCGGGGGCTTGAGCTTGAGCGCGGTCCAGGCCGTGGCGTGGATGCCGCCCAGATCGTTCCGGCCCGGCGGCAGGACACCCACGACCTCGTGACTCACGCCGTCGATGGTGAGCGCACGGCCGACCGCCCGCTCGGCGCCGCCGAGCAACCGCTCCGCCAGCGCGTGGGACACCACGACCACCCCGGGCGCCTGGGCTGGCTCGTCGCGCGGCTCCACCAGCCGGCCCCTGGCCGCCGGGATGCCCACCGCCTTGAAGAAGCCCGCCGACGCCCGCCCGATCGTCACCCGCTCGGGGCTGCCGGCCCCCGACAGCGCCGCCTCGGCGCGGGACACTTCGCCCCAGGCCGCGAAGCTCTTCTGCTGCTCCCGGATGGCGGTCGCGTCCGCGGTGGAGATGTTCCACCGGTTGGTCGGGGCATTCTGCTCCACCACCATCACCAGCCGATCCGGATCGGGGTAGGGCAGCTTGGCCAGCACCACCGAGTGCAGAACGCTGAACATCGCCGTCGTGGCTCCCAGCCCGAGGCCGAGTACCAGCACCGCCGTGAGGGTGAACCCGGGATTGCGGCGGAGCCCGCGCAGGGCGAACCGGATGTCGGCGCCCAGCTCCTCCAGGGGACGGATGCCGCGCGCGTCCCGCACCGCCTCCTTGTATTGCTCCACGCCGCCGAAGGCCAGGAGAGCCCCGCGGCGCGCCACGTCGGGAGCCTGGCCGGCCCGGATTCGCTCCTGGGTTTCCCGCTCGATGTGAAAGCGGAGCTCCTCGCCCAGCTCCGCTTCCCGGCGCCGCCGGAAGAACAGCGCCCGGACCCGCTCCATCAGGTCGGTCCGGAGACTCATGGGGCTCCCTCCGCGGTCCGCACCTGGAGGATGTCGTTGACCGCGGCGGACGCCCGGGCCCAGGCTGCCGCCTCGGCCTCGAGCTGTTTCCTCCCGGCCCGGGTCAGGTGGTAATAGCGGGCCCGGCGGTTGTGCTCGGTGATCCGCCACTCGCTCGTGATCCAGCCCTTCCGGAGCATGCGTTGCAAGGCGGGGTAGAGCGAGCCCTGCTGGACCTGGAAGGCGTCGCGGGAGAGCTGGTCGATGCGGTGCCCGATGCCCCAGCCGTGCAGCGGAGCGAGCGACAGGGCTTTGAGGACCAGCATCTCCAGGGTGCCCTGGAGCAGGTCGGCCGACTCGGGTGGCATGACATCTCCTCTAGATAGTCTGGAGAAGATGCCTTACTTCTCCAGACAGTCAAGAGGAGAGACGCCGTCGGTCGGCAAAGGGTTGCGTTTCATCGTTCGACCCTGCCGCCCGTTCCTGCCGGGGTCGGAAACGCGCCGCCGGCCCGGAGGCGAACCTCCAGGCCGGCGGAAAGCGTTGAAGGCAGTCCCGCGGGGCCTAGCGAATACCGCCTCGGGGGAGACCTCCCAACCCCGGCGAGCTGCGATTGATGGCAATGCCGCCTCGATGGCCGCCGCGTAGGTCGCACTTGTCGTCGACCGCCCCCATGCCGCCACGAATGAGGATCATCGGCCCCCGGCCACCGCTCAAGCTCTGGGGTTCGTTCGCCGGGAGTTGAAACGAGCCAAGCCCGTGACCGATCGAGCCGCCGAAGCCGACCTCCGGGGCCTCCGGAGCCGGGGAAAGGGCAGGCGCCGGGGTCACTTCGGCTGCGGGGCTGGAGGTTGTGCTCATGACCCGCGGGGCCGCCGGGACGAAGTCGGCCGCGCCGCCGGCGATCGGGGCGATGGTCATGGAAGGCGCCTGGCTGACCCGTGAACCAGGCGCGGCGCTCCCCCGCCGGACCAGGGAGGGCTTGAGCGGCTGGCGTGCCTCGATACTGGACACGACCGCGGAATCGGAGCTGGGAGGCTCGGCCAGTTGGATCTGGCGGCCCGCTCCCGGTCCCGCGCTCCGGTCGGCGGGCTTGGAACATGCACCGAGCCCGCCGCTGGTTACGATGGCGGCCACGATGAGGATGCGAACTCTCACTGGTTCCTCCTGCCTGACGAGCGACAAATTGAATGTACCGAGGGGCGCAGGATTCGCCAGTGCCCGCATATGCTGCGCCACACCCGCTTATGATGCCGTTACGGGGTTTGGCTCCCCTGCCGCTCCGGTCCCCTGTCACCCGCATGACACACTGCTGTCCCAGGAGGCGGACATGACTCCCCTGACCAAGGCCGCTCCATGGGCCCTGCTCCTGGCGCTCCTCTTGGCCTGTTCCCCTCCAAAGGCCCCTCGGGCGTCGGATGACGCCGCGCTCGCCGATACGCTCAAGGCCCGGATCGCGGAGGCCTACGACTTCAGCCGACCCGGGGTGCCCGAGCGGATGAACGGCTTGTATCCGGACACCGGCCGGGTAATCTCGGCGAGTGGCGGACGGGTGCTGGCGTCCGCGGATTCACTCAAGGCGGGGATCCGGGTGTTCTGGGACAGCGTCGGCCGGAACATGCGCGACGCCAGGTGGGTCTGGGGAGACGTCTACGTGGATCGCCTTGGCGACGACGCCGCGGTGCTGACCGCCACCTGGTCGATTCCCCATATCGCCCCGACCGGCCATCCCCACGTCATCCAGGGCGCCTGGACCGCCGTCTTCCGGCGCATCGCGGGCAAGTGGATGATCGTGGTGGAGCACCTCTCCTCCCCGCCGGCCTGAGCCGCCTCCACCGGTTCGCCCTCCCGGGGAGGAACCGGTATCCCGACCCGCCCGCACGAAACCCTCCGTCCGGGTCATGCGTCATATCTACCATCACCACATAGCGTTCCCCTTTCGGAGGTCCCGAGGACATGAAACGGCGTGACTTTGTCCACCTGACCGGCCTCTCGGCCGGCCTGGCGTGGATGCCCGGTGTTGGACCCGGAGTGCGGGAGTGGTCTGGCAGCCTGACCCCTATCCCCGTCGAGGACCGGAAGGCGCTCGCCGATGCCGCGCTGGCGGCGGCCCGGAGCGCGGGCGCTACCTACGCCGACGTCCGAATCGGTCGCTACCTGAATCAGTTCATCAATGCCCGGGACACCAAGATCCAGGGCATCACCAACACCGAATCGTATGGTGTCGGGGTCCGGGTGATCGCCGGCGGGTGCTGGGGCTTTGCTTCCACGCACGACGTCACCACCGACGGCGTGACCCGAGCGGCGCAGAAGGCTTGCGCCATCGCCAAGGCCAACGCCTCGATCCAGAAGGAGCCGGTGGTGCTCGCGGCCCAGAAGGGATTCGGGCAGGTCTCCTGGAAGACGCCCATCGAGAAGAACGCCTTCGAGATCTCGGTGGCCGAGAAGGCCGATCTCCTCAAGACCGTGGCCGACGCGGCGCTCAAGGAAGGTGCCAGCTTCGTGGACTCCGGCCTCTTCCTGGTGAACGAGCAGAAGTACTTCGCGTCTACCGACGGCAGCTACATCGACCAGGACGTGCACCGGATCTGGCCCAACGCCACTGCCACCGTCGTGGACAAGACCACCGGCAAGTTCGAAACCCGCGACGCCCTCTCCGCCCCCATGGGCATGGGCTGGGAATATCTCTCGGCGCGGCCGTCCGGGCGGGTGAATGGACCCGCGATGATCACCTACGGCGCCTCCTACGACATGGTGGAGGACCTCCGCACCGCTACCCAGCAGGCCAAGGCCAAGCATACCGCCAAGTCGGTCGAGGCGGGCCGCTATGATCTGGTGCTGGATCCCTCCAACGTCTGGCTCACCATCCACGAGTCGGTGGGTCACCCGCTGGAGCTGGACCGCGTGCTGGGCTACGAGGCCAACTACGCCGGCACCAGCTTCGCCACGCTGGACAAGTGGAAGAGCGGCACCTTCAAGTACGGCAGCGAGCACGTCACCATCGTCGCCGACAAGACCCAGCCCAACTCGCTGGGCGCGGTGGGCTGGGACGACGAGGGCGTCAAGTGCAAGAAGTGGGACCTGATCAAGAAGGGCATCCTGGTCAACTACGAAGCGATCCGGGACCAGGTCCACATCCTGGGCCAGACCGAGTCGCACGGCTGCTGCTACGCCGACAGCTGGAGCGACGTACAGTTCCAGCGGATGCCCAATGTGTCGCTGGAGCCGGGCGAGGCGCCCCTGACCCCGGCCCAGATGATCGCCGGGGTCGAGAAGGGCATCTACATCGTGGGAGACGGCTCGTACTCGATCGACCAGCAGCGCTACAACTTCCAGTTCAGCGGCCAGGTCTTCTATGAGATCAAGGCCGGCAAGATTACCGGGATGCTCCGGGACGTGGCCTACCAGTCCAACACCCGCGAGTTCTGGAATTCCGCGGTGGCGGTCTGCGACCGGCGCGACTACCGCCTGGGCGGCTCCTTCTTCGACGGCAAGGGGCAGCCGGGCCAGATCAGCGCGGTCTCCCACGGCGCGGCGACGGCGCGGTTCAACGACGTCAACATCCTCAACACTTCGCGGAAGATCTGACGCCATGCCCGACATGACTCCCGACCAGATGAAAGCGCTGCTGCAAAAGGCGCTGTCCTACTCCAAGGCCGAGGCCTGCGAGTCCAACATTTTCGGCGGCCAGGGCGGCAACATCCGCTATGCCCGCAACAGCGTCTCGACCGCCGGCGCCACCGACGACACCACGCTGGTGGTGCAGTCGAACTTCGGCACTCGCACCGGCACCGTCACCCTCAACGAATTCGACGACGCCAGCATCGAGCGCGGAGTCCGGCGCTCCGAGGAGCTGGCCCGGCTGGCGCCGGAAGATCCCGAATTCATGCCGCCGCTCGGGCCGCAACAGTACCTGGCGCCGAGCCCGAAGGCCTACGCCGCCGCCACGGCGCAGATCACCCCCGAGTACCGGGCCCGTGTGGCCGGCGCGAGCATCCAGCCTGCCTCGACCCGCGAATGCGTTGCCGCCGGCTTCTTCCAGGACGGCTCCAACTGGCAGGCGATGATGAACACCAAGGGCCTGTCGGCCTTCTACCAGTCGACCCAGGCCAGCCTGTCGGTGACGGTGCGCAGCAACGACGGCACTGGCTCGGGCTACGTGGCGCGGGACTGGAACGATGTGGCCGGCTTCAACCCCGAGGAGACCTCGGCGATTGCGCTGGAGAAGGCGGTGGCCTCGCGGAATCCGGTGGCCATCGAGCCGGGGAAGTACACCGTGATCCTGGAGCCCGAGGCGGCGGTGGAGATGCTGCAGCCCCTCGTGGGCAGCTTCAACGCCCGCCAGACCGACGAAGGACGCAGCTTCCTCTCCAAGCCCGGCGGCGCCAGCAAGCTGGGCGAGAAGCTGGTGGACGAGCGGGTCAGCATCTGGTCGGATCCGCAGGACACCGACGTGCCGGCCAGCCCCTGGATCGGCGACGGGCGCCCGACGGCGCGCACCTCCTGGATCGACAAGGGCGTGGTGACCAATCTGTACTACTCGCAGTTCTGGGCCAAGAAGCAGGGCAAGCCGGCGACCCCGTTCCCGACCAACATGATCATGCAGGGCGGCAGCTCGTCGGTGGAGGACATGATCAAGGACACCGCGCGCGGCGTGCTGGTGACGCGGTTCTGGTATATCCGGTTCGTCGATCCCCAGACCCTGCTGCTCACCGGCCTGACCCGGGATGGCACCTTCTTCGTCGAGAACGGGAAGATCAAGCACGCCATCAAGAATTTCCGGTTCAACGAGTCGCCGGTCATCATGCTCAACAACATCGATGCGCTGGGCAAGCCGATACGGGTTCAGGGCAGCATGGTGCCGCCGATGCGGATCCGGGACTTCACGTTCAGTTCCCTGTCGGATGCCGTGTAAGACGGTAGGTCGGTAAGTCGGTAGGCCGGTAGCTGCTTGTTCGTACCGACTTACCGACCTACCGACTCACTCCGTCCTCATCACCTCCACCGGATTCGCTCGCGCCGCCCGCCGGGCCGGAATCAGCGTGGCGGCCAGGACCGGCACCAGGAGCGCGAGCGCGGCGCCCGCAATCGCCACCGGATCGGAGGGCCCGACGCCATAGAGCAGGCTCTGGAGCAGCCGGGAGAGCGCCAGGGTACCGACCAGCCCGATACCCACGCCGACCACTGCGACGCGAAGTCCCTCACCCAGCACCAGCCCCACCAGGTCCGACCGGCCGGCGCCCAGCGCCGCGCGAATGCCCATTTCGCGGCCGCGCAACGTCACGCCGTACGAGATCACGCTGTAGACACCCACGATCGCGAGCAGCAGCGCCAGGGCGCCGAACGCAGTGATGAGGGTGGTGTTGGACCGCCGAGTGGTGACCGAGGCGGCCTTGAGGTCACTCAAGGTACGGACCCCAAAGACCGGCTGGTTGGGGTCTATCTCGGTCACGGCGGTACGCAG
>Ga0326726_10006542_pt1 | contig 10483 bp, 13 predicted proteins | sample MHFenrmetagenome_2_FD_207603 | JGI IMG/M metagenome (GOLD analysis project Ga0326726, IMG submission 207603) | Lab enriched peat soil microbial communities from Michigan Hollow, Ithaca, NY, United States - MHF15MN | ecosystem: Environmental > Terrestrial > Soil > Wetlands > Peat | place: USA... | reverse complement strand
AATTCCGGCAGAGTCCATCATCATGTCCTGTGAAAATAACGCAAAAAAACTTCCGTTCTCCAATGTAAAACTCCCCAAATAGGTTGCATCTCAAGGTTTGGGGGTTAGACATTTCTAACCCCCAAACTCTAACCTGAATTTGACAGAGGGATCTCATGCTTTTTGATGTACCATGGAATGTGATTGTGCTTCAGCTTTTTTTCGGACTGGCCCTTGGGTCCATCTTTGTGCTTTTGGCAAGCGGTCTTTCTATCATTTACGGTCTTCTTGATATCGTCAATTTTGCCCATGGCACCTTTGCCATGCTGGGGGCCTATGCCGTATTCATAGCGGTGTCTTTATCGGAAAGTTTCTTGGTGGGTATTGTTAGTGCCATCGTGATTGTCGGCCTGATCGGAGTCGTCATTGAATATATCCTCTTAAAGCCCCTGTATGGAAAGGATCCCCTGCTCCCGCTCTTATTGACTTTTGGTCTTTCTGTTGCCATTCCAGACCTGATTAAAATCATTTTTGGACTCATTGGAAAACCAATTAACTATCCCGAGGCGCTAACCGGCGCCACGGTCCTGGGACCCCTTACCCTGCCGAATTACCGATTATTCATTATCTTGTTTACACTGGCAGTCCTGATCTCCCTTTGGCTCTTCCTCAAGAAGAGCGACCTGGGCATGATCATCAGGGCCTCGACTCGGGATAGCCTCATGGTCCAAGTCCTCGGAGTAAACGTTTCACGTATATGGACTATCGGCTTCGCGATCGGCATTGGGCTGGCCGCCTTAGCCGGCGCCATTGCGGTTCCCACGATGGCTGCTACGCCCGATATGGGCGTCGATATGACCATGGTTGCCTTTGTCGTCACGGTCGTGGGAGGTCTTGGCAGTTTAGGGGGCGCCATCGTCGGCGGCTTATTCATCGGGCTGGTGGTGGCGATTACCTCTTTCATTGCAGGAGAGTACGCCAATGTCTCCATGTACTTTTGCATGGCGGTGATCCTTTTAATTCGGCCAAGAGGCCTTTTCGGCGAATTAGGAAGAGAATAGAAGAGCTGTTTGGATGAAGGGCCCACAAGATAACGAAACGGTTTTACGGGATGTCGAATCAAAACCCAGGGCAACCATTGTGTGGGGAACCGCTCTGGTCCTTCTCGCACTTCCCTTCGTTATTTCAGCGCCCCTTGCTACGGAAATATTGATCTGGGGGATCTTTGGTTTGGGCTTCAATCTTCTCCTGGGTTATACCGGCGTTCTTTCATTCGGTCATGCAGCCTATTTTGGGTTAGGAGCTTACAGCGCCGGTCTTGCATTGCGTTACTTGAAAGCCAGTCTCTGGACGAGCCTTCTCATATCCGTGGTTGCTGCCGTGATTTTGGCTTGTTTTATCGGAGCACTGGCCATCAAGAGGCGGGGTGTCTATTTCGCCATGATCTCCCTCGCCTTTGGACAAATGCTCTATTTCCTGGCCCTTTCTCCTTTAAAGCATATTACCCGGGGAGAAGATGGCTTGACGCGTATTCCCATCATCAACCTCTTTTCGATATCTCTTAACAAACCCATTCCCCTTTACTATTTCGTCTTTATCATCACGGTCGGGATGCTTTACCTGACCTGGAGGATTTTGCAGTCTCCCTTTGGAAAACTACTTCAGGCCTTCCGCGAAAACGAGGAGAGAGCAAAGGCATGCGGCTTCAATACCACATTGGTTAAATTCTTCTCCCTCGTGATCTCTGCATTTTACGCGGGGCTGGCTGGGGGATTGAACACGATCTATCTCGGGTACGTTCCTCTGACCACCCTATTTTGGTTGACCTCTGGAACGATGGTGATGATGACGATTTTGGGCGGCAAAGGAACCTTCCTCGGACCTCTGATCGGTGCGGGTGTTTTCCTTTTTCTGCAGAATACAATTAGCCTCTTTACTCCCCGGTGGGAATTGTTCGTTGGGGCTATGTTCGTCTTCATCATCCTTCTTTTCCCGGGCGGGATCATGGGGACGATCAGGGATAAGTATTCGGCCCATAAAATGAAAAAACTGAGAAAGGAAGCGGGATCTTTTGAAGGCCATTCCGAATAAGGTTTGCCCATGTATTTAAGAACTGAAAAGATCTCAAAGCACTTCGAGGCCCTAAAGGCAGTCGATCAGGTCGATTTCAATCTGAAGGAAGGGCAACTGAAGTCGATCATCGGGCCCAATGGGGCGGGCAAGACGACGCTTTTCAATTTAATGGCCGGGGTCTACCCTTCAACAAGCGGAAGGGTCTTTTTCAAGGAGAAGGAAATCACCCGCCTCTCCCTCCACGAGATCTCTCAGCTGGGAATCACCAAGACCTACCAGATCACTCACATCTTCCCGAGCTTGACCGTTTTTGAAAATGTTCGCATCGCGGCGCAATCCAGACAGGCGTCTTTCAATTTCTGGAAATCGACCCATTCCCTTCAGAAGGTCAATCGAAAGGCCCTCGAAATCCTCGAGCAGGTTGAACTGATCGAAAAAAGAGACTGGCTCGCCTCCACGCTCTCTCATGGGGAGAGACGTTATCTGGAGATCGGGATTGCCCTGGCAACCAACCCGCAGGTTTTACTCTTAGATGAACCTACAGCCGGGATGAGCTGTGCTGAAACGAATCTTTGTGCTGAGTTGATCCTGAAACTGAATAAGGCCCTTCACTTTTCGATCGTGCTGGTGGAGCATGATATGAGCGTCGTCATGGGAATCTCTGATGAGGTCCTCGTTCTTAACGAGGGAAGAACCTTAGCAGAGGGAACTCCTAAAGAAGTGAGCGACAACGAAGAAGTGCAGAGAGTCTATCTGGGGGAACAGTGACAAGCATGCTTCAGGTTGAAAATGTTAACACCTATTATGGTTACAGCCATATCCTGCAGGGGGTTTCCTTGGAGGTAAAAGAAGGAGAGATCGTCGTTTTGCTCGGCCGAAATGGGGTGGGCAAGACAACCACCATGAAAACCATCATGGGGATCCAACCTCCGAAAGGGGGCAAGGTTGTCTTTTGTAATGAAGATGTCGCGGGGTTGCCGCCTTATAAGATCGCCCAGAAGGGAATCTCTCTCATCCCTGAAGATCGGAGGGTGATTCCCAATCTGACCGTCTATGAAAATCTGAGACTGGGTTCTCTGATTCTCGGAAAGACAAACGACAGGGAACAACTGTTTGAAACGGTCCTCAACTACTTTCCCCGCCTCAAGGAGCGACTGAAGCAACAAGGAGGTAGTCTTTCGGGTGGAGAGCAGCAGATGCTGACCATCGCCAGGGGCCTGATGGCCAAGCCTAAACTGATGCTCATCGATGAGCCCAGCGAAGGGCTTGCACCAAAAATTGTTCATGAGATCATGGAGATTATCAAAAAGCTTCAGAAGGACGGAGCCACCATTCTCCTTGTGGAACAGCATGTAGAGATGGCGATGCGCCTGAGTGAAAATCTGCGAGCGTATATTATGGAAAAAGGTCAGATCCGAATGTGCGGTAATTTGGAAGAACTCACCTGTAGGATTGACGACGTCGTACGCTGCCTCGGCGTCAAAATCTGAGAGAAAGCAAGAGACGTGGGATACAAAATTTACCCATTAAATACAGGGATCATCACCGTAGATCAAGGAGCTTACTGCACCCTCGGAAAAGGAATCGGGAAGAAGGTCGACATTCCTGCGACAGCCTGGTACATCACGGACGGCAGGGAAAAAATACTGGTCGACACGGGGATGTGCGATACGGCAAGAGCCAATCGATGGCATCACGAGGGGTACCAGCCGGAGGGAGCCCGTATCGACGAGCAATTGAGAACCCGTGTTGGAGTTTCCCCGACTGAAATCCAGATTATTTTTTTCACCCACCTCCACTGGGATCATTGTTCCAATATGAAACTATTTACGAAGGCAGAGTTATACGTGCAGAGGCGCGAACTCGAATTTGCTCTGAACCCTCCCCTGCCCCCCTATTATCGTTCTTACGAAGCATCTGTCCTCGGATTGGAGCCTCCATACAAAGACTGTTCCTTCGAGATCCTTGACGGCGAATTCAACTACAACAATGACATTACACTATTTCCGACACCGGGTCATTCTGTCGGCCACCAGTCTGTCTCAATTCGGACAGAAAAAGGGGTGATCGTCATCGCAGGCGATGCAGTATTCGTCGAGGAAAATATGAAGGGGAGTCCGGACGAGCTCTTGGATTTTATTCCCATTGGCCGATACGTTAACTATTTTGAGATGTGGAATAGTTTTAAAGAGATCAAGAGGAGGGCCGATCTTGTATTACCGGGCCATGAAATAAGGGTCTTTCATCGGAACGTGTATCCGTCGGAATAGGAGTTAACAGGTGACGAGTGGTTTCTAAGGTCAGGCCTCAACAAGATTCGGAGCTGATGAAGTACAAGAAGGAATTTCTTCGGATTGCACGTCGTGCCGTGGAGATGCGTTTACAAAGTTCCACAGGCGGAAACATCAGCATGAGATGTAGCAGTCAATTCTTGGTCAAAGGCAGAGGTAGTTCTTTTTACGACTTAAAGGAATCCGAGATCTCTGTAGTGGATATTGATGGACATGTCCTTCAGGGCGCACAAGAACCTTCCAAAGAGATCCACTTCCACCTGGGAGTTTATCGAAACAGGGAGGATGTTTGCGGTGTAGTCCATTATCATGCGCCCTTCTCCACAGCATACGCGGCCAAAGGGGTTTCCATCCCTCTATTAACCGTTCATGCGAAGAGGATTCTCAAGAAAATCCCAATCATACCGGAGGCGGCCGAGGGCTCCCAGGAGCTCGCAGATCATGTGATCTCTGCTTTTCGTGACCGGGAGGTCAGAGCGATTCTTCTTGCCGGGCATGGGTTGGTCGCGGTTGGAAACACTTTATCTGAGGCACAAAATATTGCCGAATTGGTTGAAGAAAGCGCCAAAGTATCACTGCTTGTCCGGTTGTTTGACCGGAAAGTGCCCCGCAAGACCGGGGTCGTAGGCTGGGTGAAGGCGCATAATATAAAATGATATCCCCTTACCGGGAAGCCCCGGCCTGTGGCCGGGGAGCTTCACTAACCGATGAAGAAGACGGCACTTCTCATCATTACTCTCGACACCAAAGCGGAGGAAGCGCTCTTTCTGAAGAAATCGCTTGAGCGGCAAGGATTGAACGTGCTGATGATGGATGTCGGGGTCTTCGCTTCTTCTTCCGCAGTGGGAGACATCACCAGGCAAGAGGTTGCTGCTGCCGCAGGAGAGGAAATCGAAAGGTTGATTCAGACCAAAGATAAAGGAACGGCGATTAAGACGATGATGATGGGGGCTACAGCCTTGACAGAATCCCTATATCGGCAAGGGAAGATCCAGGCCGTCCTCTCAATCGGGGGTGTTCAGGGAACGATAATCGGCACATCTGCAATGAAGCCACTTCCACTGGGTGTACCCAAAATCATGCTCTCTACCGTCGCATCGGGAAGGAGGACTTTCGAGGCTTATGTTGGCACGAACGACATGACGCTGATGCATTCTGTCGTCGATTTTTTCGGCTTGAATGCGATCCTCAGGCAGGTCCTGAGCAATGCAGCAGGCGCCCTTGCCGGCATGGTGAAACTTGACAAGGTCCCAACCGGAAAGAAACAGAAGGTGGCTATCACCATCTATGGAACAACGACTCCGGCCGGAAGGCTGATCGTCTCTCTCCTTGAGAAAGCAGGGTATGAAGTCGTCGCTTTTCATCCCAATGGAACCGGCGGAATGGCCATGGAAAGGATGATTCGGGATGGGAATTTTTCCGGAGTCATTGACTTGACCACTCATGAGTTAGCCGACGAACTGGCCGGAGGAGACCATGCATGCGGCCCGCACCGATTGGAGGCTGCCTCCGATATGGGGATACCTCAGATCGTAGTACCAGGGAGCCTTGACTACATCGTCAAGGGACGCTTCGAAGCATTGACGCCCTCCTTCAAGAGACGAACAACGATGATGCACAATCCTGAAATGACCTTTGTCAAAACGAGTGTGAAAGAAATGGCCGAACTGGGCCGCATCATTGCTCACAAACTCAACCGCTCCGAGGGAAGCACCATTGTCATGATCCCTATAAAAGGATTTTCCTATCCAAACGATAGAGGAAGACCCCTTTACAATCCAGGAGGATGTCGTGCCTTTACAGAAGCCCTAAAAGAGGAGATCAAATCCGCCATCCCTGTCCATGAATTCCCTTACCATATCAATGACGAAGCATTTGGCAGAGAGGTCCTTAGGGAATTTAAGAAATTGATGGAGAAGAATATAAAACAATACAAAAAGAGTGAAAGGAGAGGAAAATGTTGCTCAAGGGAAAGATCATTGACCTAACACAAGAAATCTATCAGGGAATGCCCGTCTATCCGGGTCACTTGAAAACAGTGATCTGGACGCACCTGTCTCATGAGGAGTGCAAGCGACAGATTGGAACCGGGGCCTCTTACGAGACGCGGGGTATTTTGCTCTGTGATCACGGTCCCACACATATTGATTCGGTAAGTCACCTTTCAAGGGATCCGAATGCACCGCCCGTAGATAAAATCCCACTGGAAAATTGCATCACCTCGGCCATTTGCCTGGATGTGAGTGATATCCCTCAGAAGACACAGTTCGGAAGGAAGAAAATAGAAGCCGAACTAAAGCGGTGGAAGCTCGATATCCGAAAAGGCGATACCATTCTTTTCTATACGGCTCAATATGACCGATACTATGGAAAACCGGAATACATGACCGATTATCCGGGATTGGATCGGGAAGGAACCGAATTCATTATTGACCAGGGATGCATCAATTTTGGTGTCGACTCGGCAAGTCCTGATATGTGGTACGATAGAACTTACCCCTGCCACACCGTTTGCGCACAGCGTCAAGTTACCCATATTGAAAATCTGTGCAATTTGGATAAGGTGGTGGGGAAGCGATTTACCTTTGTCGCACTTCCGTTAAAGATTCGCAATGGGACAGGCTCACCAATAAGAGCGGTTGCTATTTTGGAGAAATAAAAATGGTACGACAGCAACCCTGAGGCACTTGACACGGCGATGATTGATAACTTTTTGATATTAAACGATTATCAAGATTGAATGCTAAGATGTTCAATTCTGTTATACAGAAAGAAACAGCCTGCCTTTGCCGGATTATGCACATTGTATAATTACTGTTAGAAGCCCGCTCTATATATAGACGACGGCAGTGGAATATCATATGAAACTCTTATGATCGAGGCCCATAAAAATGAAAGATACAATAAAACCAGCAGGGTTAATCAAACTAGCAATGGAATGCATGGGAGTAGCGGTAACTATCATCGACACTCAAGGAACGCTTCTTTACTACAATAAGGAAGCAGCCCGAATTCTAGACCGTAAACCTGAATACATGGGTAACGATGTCCATTCACATCATAAGAAGGCAGCTTCCAACAGAAAATTAGATTCAATGCTTCAGGATTTCCAAAAAGGAAGAACAGAGCCTTTCTATTTCGAAGTTAAGCCCTATGGAAAGATCATTGTTGTGATACTTTCGCCTATTTTAAAGAATGGCAAGTTTATCGGTTGTATACAATCCGTGTTGCTGAAGGAAGATATTGAATCCGAATCATTGCCAATCTGAATGATGCGTTTGCGAGAATGCTCACGATCCGGGCCAGGAGAATACAGAAATTTTATCAACGATGCCAAAATTCCTGCTGTGACCTTCGGCCCTGGCGATGTTTACCAGGCCCATATCTTCAATGAAAGCATTAAAAAATGGAGGTCGGTACGGGGGTTATTTCAAAAAGATTTGGCCAAGAGGGTCGGGGTGAGCGAGATGACGATAGTCAATTCGGAGAAGGGGAGGACTGAACCGACGAAGAAGAACCTTGAGAGGTTACAAAAGTTTTTAAGTATTGAATCCACATGTTAGCTCTCCCATATCTTGCTTAGAACCTTAACGGGTGTTCAAATCCCCCCCGGCTCCATCAATTTGTAAAAACCAATAATTTATGACCCTTCAAAAAACGTCACCAGAATTTCGCTAGGATCAATTCACGTATTAAAGACGTAGCCTCAGCGTTTCTGCTCCTGCTTTCCATCAACAGAAGAAAGAGTTGATGAGTCAAGGTTTCGTTGATTGGAACCTACTTGGAGATTTCTAAGAAAATGGGCTATAGTGGCTGAGAAAATGGCGTGTGGGGCATAAACTACATAGGAGGATATTATAATGAAGAAGAGCGTTTTAGTTTTTCAAGAGATGAAGAAGTCGGGTGAAAAGGTGACGTGGCTGACAAGTTATGATTTTCCAACTGCCCAATTTGCCGAAAAAGCCGGCATAGACATGTTATTGGTCGGCGATTCAATGGGTATGTGTGTTTATGGTTACACAGGAGGAACCCTTCCAGTGACGATGGATCAATGTATTGTTCATTCGGAGGCTGTCCGGCGTGGAGCACCAAGCACTTTCGTAATGGGTGATATGCCATTTTTGTCCTATCAGACAACACCTTCGGAAGCTGTTAAGAACGCTGGTAGATTTTTTAAGGAGGCAGGAGTTGATGCAATCAAACTGGAAGGGGGGCGCCGCATCATAAGCATGGCAAAGGCAATTGCGGATGCAGGGATGGTTGTCTGTGGACATATTGGATTAACCCCGCAAAGTTCCGGGCAGATTGGAGGATTTAAAGCACAGGGGCGCACAGCTGAGACTGCCTATGAATTAGTTCAGGACGCAAGGGCTATCCAGGGAGCAGGAGCAATGTTCTTATTGTTGGAAGCCGTACCTCCGGAAGTAGGAAAATTAATTGCAGAAGATCTCCAGATTCCGGTATACGGGATTGGTGCCGGCCCTTATGTTGATGGGCAACTTCTTATCGTCAGCGATATGCTGGGGATGTTTCAGGCTTTTACTCCAAAATTTGTTAAAAAGTATGCCAACCTGGCAGATGAGACAGTTAAAGCTATGACAGACTATGTGAATGATGTAAAAGGATTGAAATTTCCCGAAGACGAACATTCCTATACAATGGTAGAGGGCGAAAAGGAAAAGTTGGATCAAATCGTTCGAAAAAGGAAGGAATAGGAAGGAATAGAAGGGTATTAGGCAGATCCTCCGGCAAATGAAGAGTTTATCCGCAATGTTCTAATGGCAGGAGATCCAGAAGAGCTCCGGGGTGCTCTTATTAAGTGCTTGATCCTACAACCGTTAGCCCTTCTTACAACTAAGGTCAGCACAGCGGCCTTTAAGAGACTAGCCATTCTTCGAACGGTTCTTTTTTGTAAGGATGATGCTTCGCTTCCGCCTGGGGCATTTCTCGGTATGGCCCAAAACCTCGGAAAATTCGATCTCATTGAGATCCCCGGAGGCCACGAGACGTTATTTGCTAAGGTCCAAGCAGACTCAGGATAGGTCCTATACGACCTTTGAAGAGGATCACCTCTTTGATGGGCTGCGAATTGCGATATCAAGGAGAGCTCTATTTCTGTTATGAAGGTTGCGTTTCTAAACCTCTGAAAAGTTATCATTTGAAGATCATACCTTCCGCTTTCTCAACTCGATAGCCGGTGAGGGTTCTGGCAAGATATCCTCGCATCTAAGTAGCCAAAAACACAGCAAAATATAAGGGTTTTCCCTCTTACATACTTCTTCCTTTAGGGATTCTTTATTCCTTTACGAATTATGGTTGGAATGAGCCCAATTCTGTGATAAAGATATGTTGCCTTAGGTGCCGTGTTGCCCAGGGGTGACTTTTCCCTTAGCGATTTATGAACAGGCCTTCCTGGAAAGGAAGCGATCTGAGTGCGATCGGGCTTTCCGCGGTCGCGGGATCTATAGCTGGCGGCACAAGAGTGTTCCAGGGCCGGCTGGCTTTGCATTTATAATGTTCTTTGGGGTGCTCAAGTTAATGGCGAGCACGCTGGGGTTGGCAGCCAATGATTTCTCAAGCAACGTCTTCTGGCTTCAAATTGAGCGTTTGTTCCCGCTTCTGGCAGTTGTGGCCGTTCTTGCAAAGGGCTATATCATAGAAAACGGTGACTATCTTGCATTAGCCACACAAAAATCTGTTGCAATTGCAAATCTATTAATGTGTACAGCACAAGTTGATCAGGAAATCATAGATAGATATGATATTGATATGTGCGACAGCAGTCCGCAATATCCAGGCAGGAGTGTCCCCGGAGAACACAAAGGTGTCTGCTACACGAGGAGGTTTCAAGAGGTTTTTACACCGGGCTCGAATTATGTTAATAGAGGAGAAAGCTCTTTTTAGGAAAAGCGTGGGATCACAGGGTCAAACAGAAAGGAGGTGACTTTTCTATTATACGTATCACCACAAACCTTTTGTGCAAGGACTGAGAAGGGAGGACCATGATGAAAAGGAAATTGGAAACGAAGATCTCAAGAAGGAGTTTTCTGAAAGGGGCCGTGGCAGGGGCAGCGCTGCTGGGAGGACCTGGGATTCCCTATATCGCCAAGAACGCTGTGGCTGCTGAGCCCCTCTATATT
>Ga0326726_10006539_pt1 | contig 10485 bp, 8 predicted proteins | sample MHFenrmetagenome_2_FD_207603 | JGI IMG/M metagenome (GOLD analysis project Ga0326726, IMG submission 207603) | Lab enriched peat soil microbial communities from Michigan Hollow, Ithaca, NY, United States - MHF15MN | ecosystem: Environmental > Terrestrial > Soil > Wetlands > Peat | place: USA... | reverse complement strand
CCTCGGATGACGACGCACATCCAGACGCTGCTCTCCTCGCCGATCTCGACCTCGCCGATCACCTGAGCGCTTTCGTCGACGAAAACGGTGGAGTGAACTCGCGGCAGGCGGCCACGATGACGGCGGATCATGGGATGGAGATTACACGAAGGCAGGAAAGGCTGGTTCTTCCTCTCCCGCCCCTCCTGCCCATTCTGCCTAATTCGTTGCGGCTGGGCCCGAACCGGCTGGTCGCTTGGGCGAAGGACCACCCCTCAGCGACTGCAGGTGCGCGATGACGGCCTGCATCTGCGCGTTCGCGTCGCCGCCAAGATCCGGGTACGGCGACTTCGGGTAGTCCGGCCAGAACTGCGTCATACGCGTGCCCGGCAGGAACGACGCGGGGTCTTTCAGCCACGGCATCAGCCAGTCCGGGTTGAGCCGGTCGTACACCATCCGCAGATCGGGTGCGAGGTTCGCCGTCGGCTGGTCCTTTGGAATCGCGCCGAGGACGTGACATTTCTGGCACTGCAGCTTCTCGAACAGCGCCTTGCCGGCCGGGTCTTCCCTGGCGACCTGATACGTGCGGAACGGCTCGAGGTTGTTGGCGATCGCTCCAAAGTAGTGAATGGCGCCGTTGACGTTCGAGTCGTCGAGGCCGAAGGTGGGCATCCGGACGTCGAGCCACGGACGGATCTGGATGGGCCCCCGGAGGAAGGCGTAGAGCCAGTCCTGCTGGACGCGCGCGCCTTCCGGTGTCAGCCGTGGCGGACCGAGCGACGAGTCCGCCACCAGCTTCAGGAAATCGCCGCCGTCGTCCTCGATGATGTGGCAGCCCACGCAGTTGCGCCGATGGACGAGCGTCCTGCCCGCCACCCGGTAGTCGACCTTGGCGCTCCTGACCGGCATCGCGGCGGGAGGCTGCGTCTCGCGCTGGAAGCTCATGATCGCCGTCACCAACCGGTTCACTTCGACGTCGGACAGGTCGAAGTTGGGCATCCGCATCTTCTCGAGCGGCTGCAGCACCCGTCCCTTGTCGAAGACCCGCGGGTCGTGCAGCTTGCGGTTGAACCACTCGAGCTTCGACGTGTGCGGAATATCCGTGATGAACCCGAAGTCGAGACGCGTGACGAGCTTGCTGCCTTCCTCGGACAGATCGGTTCCGATGGACTGCGTCTTCTCGAAGCCTTTTATGTCGTGGCAGCTGAAGCAGCCGTACCGGGTGATCACCCTCCGCCCCAGTTCGAGTTCCTTCGCCTTCGCGTCGAGTTTGCCGACCTGGGCCTTCGCATCCTCGAGCGGCATCACGTTCCTGTAGTAGTCGAGCAGCGTGTCGTCCACATCTTTCGCGGTGTAGGTCGCCTTGGCCGCATCGCCGCCGGTCTGCTTCAGCGTCATCAGATATGTCGCGACGTCGGCAGCCTGCGTATCAGTCAACCGCAGGTTCGGCATGTACGTGGCGGGGTTGTAGTGCTTGGGATCGCGCACCCAGTCGAACACCCACTCGTAGGTCGTCTTGTTGCCGATGTTCTCGAGCGGCTGACCGAAGGTGCGATGAGGCCCGGCGACCTCACGCGATCCCTCGCCGACCACGTGACAACCCTGGCAGCCGATCGACTTGACGATCTTCTCGCCTGCTTTCGCGTCCCCGCGAGACGGGTTCTTCACCGCCGGCTCGTACTTCTCCGTGTTCGCGAACAGATAGCTCACGACCGCGTTGATCTCGACTTCGTTGCGCACCGCGTCCGCCGGCGCGCTCGAGTTCGAGTTGTACCAGATGCGCGGCATCCAGGTGGTCTGCTTCACCGCACGCGGATTGCGGACCCAGGTTTTCACCCAGTCGGGTGTCAGTTTCGAATCGATCTTCGTGAGGATCGGTCCCGGCTTCTTGACGTTCTCGAAGCCCTTCGTCTTGTGGCACGCGTAGCAGCCGGCACGCTCGAACGTCGCGTAGGCGACATTCAGGCTCGGCGCGCTGGGGACATAGATCTCCTGTTTGTGGCACTTCGCGCACGACGCTTCCGTCATCTTCGTCGGCAGCATCGGGTAGTCCCACTCGTGCGGTTCTTCCCAGTGGTACTTCTTCTCCCATTCTTCCTTCTGCTTCGGGCCGGTCGGCATGTGCGACGCGTCCCGGAAGCTCACCGACTGGCCCATGCCCTCGTGACAGACGGTGCAGCCGATCTTGTCGATGGGGTGCACCGACTTGCTGCCGAGATAGACGTCGAGGTTCGGATGCGTCTTGAACGGCTGCGGGTACTTCTCGTAACCGAGTTTGTCGATCGCCAGATGACACGTCGTGCAGCGGTCCATCTTCGGCACGGTCTTGAAATTCACGTCGTCCACGATGTCCGGCAGGATGTACTGCTGAATCTTGATGGTCGGCGCCATGAAATCGACGAGCGGCGCATTCAGGAAGTAGTCCTTCGTCGCGCTCGGCGCGATGGTGTCGAGGACCTTGCGCAGACGCACTTGATCGGCCTGCATGTCCTCGATCTGCTTGCTCACCGTCCCAACCTGCCCCGTGTACTGGTTCAGGCTTTTCAGGATGGCGGCGCGGTCCGCCGTGGCTTTTTCGAGCTGCAGGTTGAGATCGTCGAGCTCCTTGGCTTCCCGCGCCACGTTCTCGCCCTTCGCCGTCGCGCTCGGCAACCCCGATGCGCGCGCCGACTCGAAATCGTAGCGGTCATGTTCGTAAATCGCCTTCGCCGTCTGGTAGGTGCGCGTGGCCGTGTCGAGGCGGAAGTCTGCATCGGCGCTCTTTTTCTGCAGATCGTCCACCTTCGCCTGATTGGCGGTCACGTTCTTCTGTGCGGCGGCGAGCTGTTGCTGGAGCGACTGGAGCTTGCCCTTGTCGACCGCGCGAGAGGCCTTCTGGTACTCGGCCCGTGTGACGTCGGATTGCAGCTGCACGAACTTCCGCTGCGTGTTCTTCCAGTCGCGATCGTAGTCGTCCCACACCATCCACACTGTCGATAACAGCAGGAAGATGCTCGACGCCGCGAACACGACGTTCAGGAAGTCGACGTTGTAAGCGTGCCCGACACCCTTCTTTTCAGCCATAGGTCAGATATTGAAGAAATATTCCCCGATATTGACGACGTACTTCAGATTAAAGAGCCACCGCGACAGCATCTTGGCGGGCAGCGACATCATCGACAGAAAGAGAAACGCAGACACGTAGTACCGGGGAGCGCCCAGCTTCAGGTAGTAGCTCTTAAACAGGCTTTTACTCAGAATCACCGGAAGCGCAAAGATGTAGAAGAGGACGAGCAGAATGCCCGGCGCTTCCCGTATGAGCCAGAACTGCGGCAGCGCGGTCCGCAGCATCCGCACCCAGAAGTATTCCGAGAGGTTGACGTTCGTCAGCGCCTCGAGCTTGTGGATGTCCCAGAATTCAAACGGTCCGAAGAAGTTCCAGTTCGGGCCGCGCAGGAACGTGCCGAGGACGATCAGCGACACCCAGAGGACGGCGAAGCCGAAGAGGAAGATCGAGATCTCGGCCTTCCGCTCCGTGAACGTGTAGTAGCCGTTCCCTTTCGGGTTCTTGTCGACGTATGGAATGCAGATCAGCCCGACGATGATCAGGCCGGGCAGCACGACGCCGGCAAGCCAGGGATCGAAGTACACGAGCATTTCCTGCAGGCCGAGGAAATACCACGGCGCCTTCGACGGGTTCGGCGTGGCCGCCGGGTTCGCCGGCTGCTCGAGCGGCGCCTTCAGCAGAATCGACCAGACGATCAGCACGACGCTGCAGACGATGAGCGAGATCAGCTCGGTATAGACCAGATCCGGCCACACCCACACGCGGTCGGACTCGGCCTTCTCCACCGGCCCGGTGCCCGCGGCGATCCGGCGGTCGTTCAGCACCGCCTCCCGAATCGAGTACCAGATGAAGAACACCAGCAGGAAGATCAATCCGACGATCGGCACGTTGTCCGGCTTCGTGACGATGAGACGGAAGTTCGGATCGAACGTGCCGAAGACGAAGAACACGAGCAGCAGCCCCAGCGTGCCGTAGCCGAACGCGTTGGAGGCGACCTTCTCGCGCTTCCAGATGACGAGCAACAGCGCCACGACCGCGAGCCCGAAGAACAGCTCGGGTCGGGTCAGTGCGTTGATGATCCCTTTAATGAAGCCCATGCAGTCTCCACATGGCGGGCCTGAAGGGCCCGCCCGACATTAAAGCGGACCGCTGATGCCGCCGTCCTTGCGCACTCGCCAGAAATGGACGGCCATCAGCACGGCGATGCCAAGCGGCAGGCCGACGCAGTGCAGCACGTAGAACCGCAGGAGCGCGCCCTCGCCCACGAACGTGCCCCCGAGCAACGCGAACCGCGCATCGTCGGCCGCGTGGATGAGCGGGATGTCGCCCAGCTTGAGGAGCGACGCGCCCGGCCCTTCGTGCCCGAGGAACGGCGTGGCCCGCGCCATGCCCGAGCCGACAGTGATGGCCCAGATGGCGAGCTGATCCCACGGCAGCAGATACCCCGTGAACGAGAGCAGCAGCGTGAGCACCAGCATGACGACGCCCACGGACCAGTTGAACTCCCGCGGCGGTTTGTACGACCCCGTCATGAACACGCGGAACATGTGCAGCCACACGGTGATGACCATCGCGTGCGCGCCCCACCGGTGCATCTCGCGCATGATGCCGAGCGGCACGTGCTCGCGCAGGCCGACGATGTCGGTGTAGGCGTATTCGAGCGTGGGCCGGTAGTAGAACATCAGCAGGAGGCCCGTGAAGGTCAGCACGAGGAACAGGAAGAAGCTCAGCCCGCCCATGCACCACGTGTAGCGCAGCTTGACGCCCGACTTCCGGATGCGCACCGGATGGAGGTGCAGGAAGACGTTCGACAGCATGACGAGGACGCGGTTGCGATCGGAATCCGGCCGATCGTGCCGGAACACCGACTTCCATACCTGCGTCTCGGTCAGCCAGTTCCAGAACCGGACGCCCATGCCTTCCTGGGGCGCGATTGTTTTCGTCTCAGCCATGTACTAAGCCTTGAGGAATGATTCGGGGTCGATCCACTGACCGAGCTCTTCCTGATAGTGACGACTCTTGTCCACGAGGATCTGCCCGTCGTCGGCGAGCACGATGCGCGCGCGTTCGAGCGGGCGCGGCGTCGGGCCTTCGAAGTTGACGCCGCTCAGGTGATAGCCGCTGCCGTGGCAGGGACACTTGAACTTGTTCTCGGCCGCCAGATAGTTCGGCGTGCACCCGAGATGCGTGCAGACCGTGATCAGCGCGTAGAAGCCGCTCGCGTGAATGACGTCGTCGTCGGTGGTCTTGACGATCCAGATGCCGTACTTGTCTTTCCACCGCTCGTCGACGCCCACACCGTACTCGCTCGGCAGTCCGGCCTTGAACTGCTGCGGCGGCTCGTTGAGGACGTTCGGGAACATGAAACGTCCCGTCGCCGCCAGCGCGGCTGCCGACGCGGCCGAGAACGCACCCCACGCGAGGCCCATCCACTGACGGCGATTGAGCAGCGGCGACGCGTCGTCCGCCGCGCGCGAAGGAGCGGCGGGCTTCGGCGACGGCGTGGTTGCCGCCTGGGCTGCAGCGCCGCCTGCCGACGCGGCGGTTGTCGTCTTGCCTGCGAGATCGGGGAGCGGCGCGGCGGGCGGCTTTGGCGCCGCCGGCTTCGCGGCATGGGCAGCGGCGGCCGGAGCCGGTGCCGCGCCTTCAGGTTTGGTTTCGTCTGCCATCTGTGCTTATCCCATCACCTTCAAGGCCTCGATCGCGGCCTGCCGAACTTTCATGCTGCGGTCCTGCTGACTCAGCGTCTCGATCGCCGGCTTCAGCGACGCGTCCTTGATCGCCGCGCCCGCGCGAATGCCGCTGATCATGACGTCGGCGATCGGATCCTGATCTTCGTCCTGCCGGACGTCGCGTTTCACCGCGCGCTCCACATACGCGCGGTCGAGCATCTGCTGCAGGACGGCCGCGCCCTCGTTCCGGCCGTGGCGCGCCAACGCGACCGCGGCGTTCCACCGGACGTCGGCCGTCGAGTCCTGCAACGCGGTTCGCAGCGTGTCAATCTGCGCGTCGCCCGGCAGCGCGCCGAGCGCGTACACCAGCATCTTTCGAATGCCGGCGTCCACGTCCTGCGCCTGATACAACGTCAACAGTCGCGGCACGACGGCTGCGTCACCCGACGAGCCAAGCGCCCAGATGACCGTGATGCGCGTTTCGCCGTCGGGGTCGTCCAGCGCGTGCGTCAGGTCGGCGACCGCGTCGGCGGGGAGCGGCGGATCGAGACGTCCGATGGCCAGGGCGAGGTACCGGCGAACCTGCGGATCGCCCGTCGACTCCCGAAACGCCTTCACGAGCGCGGGCCCGAGCGTGCGATCGGCCCGGACCTTCGGATCCGACATCAGGCGCGACAGCTCGTACGCAGCCGGCCACCGGCGATCGGACCCGCCATTGCGGATTTCCGACAGGTACTCCTGGGGCGATCGATCGTCAGCAAGGAGCGACCTGAAACCCACGTACACCGTGACGGTCAGCGCGACGACCGTTAACGGGATCAGGAAAAACTGGACAGCGAGGGCGGGTGCGGCGGCTAACGGGTTGCGAGTCGCGGGTTCGCGCTCGTCAAGTTTGTCCATGTATCTGAAGGAAAATCCGGTCGTCCGGAGCTGGTAAGTTTTAACACGTCTAGCCTTTAGCGAGCAAGTTCGCCTGTTTCACAAGGTGGGATCCGAGGGCCCCTCTACTTCGCGACGGGCTCTTCCGTTTGAATCTTGACCGGCTTCAGGAACGGCATCATCGCGCGCAGCTTCTCGCCCACCTGTTCGATGAGGAGGTGCTGCTCGGTCTGCCGCTGCTTCGTGAACCACGGACGTCCGGTTTCGTTCTCGGCGATCCAACCTCTGGCGTAATCGCCCGACTGGATGTCCGCCAGGATCTTCTTCATCGCCTTGCGCGTCTCGTCGGTGACGATCTTCGGTCCGCCCGTGTAGTCGCCGTGCTCGGCGGTGTCGCTGATCGAGTAGCGCATGTAGTTCAGCCCGCCCTGGTACACGAGATCCACGATCAGCTTCAGTTCGTGCAGGCACTCGAAGTAGGCGATCTCGGGCTGGTAGCCCGCGTCCACGAGCGTCTGGAAGCCGGCCTTGATCAGCGCACTGACGCCGCCGCACAGCACGGCCTGCTCGCCGAACAGATCGGTTTCGGTCTCTTCCTTGAACGTGGTTTCGATGACGCCGGCCCGTGTGACGCCGATGCCCTTCGCATACGACAGCGTAATCGCGCGTGCCTGACCGGTCGCGTCCTGATGCACGGCAAACAACGCAGGGGTGCCGGCGCCTTCGACGTACAACTCGCGCACCCGGTGACCGGGCGATTTCGGTGCGACCATGGCGACGTCGAGATCTTTGCGCGGCACGATAGTCCCGAACCGGATGTTGAAGCCGTGGGCGAACATCAGCATGCCGCCCTGCTTGAGATTCGGCTCGATGGCCTCGTGGTACAACTTCGCCTGGCCGGTGTCCGGCGAGAGGATCATCACGACGTCAGCCCACTTCGACACCTCCGCGGGGTCGCCGACTTCCAGTCCGGCCGCCTTCGCCTTCTCGCGCGACTTGCTCGTCGCCGGCAGGCCGACCTTCACGCTGACCCCGCTGTCTTTCAGGTTCAGCGCGTGCGCGTGTCCCTGAGATCCGTAGCCGAGGATTGCCACTTTCTTTCCGCGAATCGTCGCAAGGTCCGCTGCATCGTCGTAATACATCTTCGCTGCCATCACATCTCCTCATTGCAGACCTGAAGGTCTGCACTACTACTGTCGTAGTGCAGGCCTTCAGGCCTGCCGTAACTACACGGAGTAATTCCCCAGATTTTCCTGCGCGTCGGCCGCCACATGCGACGTGCGCGCGGCCGCGGCCGCGGTCGCAGCGCCAGTGCCGCGGGCCATCGCGACCAGACCGGTACGCACCATCTCGCTCACCCCGTAGGGCCGAAGAACCTCGACCAGGCTGTCAATCTTATCCTCAGTGCCGGTTGCTTCGATCACGAGCGACTCAGGGCTGACGTCGACCACGCGCGCGCGGTAGACATCGACGAGCTGCATCACCTGCGCGCGGGTATCGCCGGCCGCCGCGACCTTGATGAGCGCGAGGTCGCGCGCGATCGACGGCCGCACACTCAGGTTCTCCACGCGCCGGACCGGCACCAGCTTATAGAGGTTGGCTTCGAGGCGGCGCGCACCGTAGTCGTCGGTATCGACGACGACCGTCATGCGCGAGAGACCGGCCTGCTCGGTGTGACCGACGGTGAGCGATTCGATGTTGAACGCGCGGCGCCGGAACAGGGACGCCACTCGGTTCAGGACGCCGGGCTTGTTGTCCACGTAGACGGCAAATGTATGAGTCATAGTCGGTACTCGGGGCTCGGGGCTCGGGACTCGCAAGTTCCAAGTTCCAAGTTCTCACTTCTCAGTTCAGTCAGCCGCTGTTTCTACGATGGGATGGGGCGAGGGCCGCCGGATCATCTTGTGGAGATCCGCGCCGGCGGGCACCATCGGGTACACCGAGTCTTCCTGCTCGACGCGGAAGTCGATGAGCGACACGCCACGGTGACGACGCGCGGCCGTCACCGCACTTTCGACATCGCACCGCTGATCGACCGCTCTGGCCTGAATGCCGAAGCTCTCGGCCAGCTTCACGAAGTCGGGACCGCTGATGGGCGTGGCGGCATAGCGCTTCTCATAGAAGAACTCCTGCCACTGGCGGACCATCCCGAGATAGCCGTTGTTGATGATGCAGATGTTGATATCGAGGCCTTCCTGCACCGCCGTCGCCAGCTCGCACATCGTCATCTGGAAGCCGCCGTCGCCGACGACCACCCAGACCTCGGCGTCCGGTCGCGCCATCTTGGCGCCGACGGCCGCCGGCAGCGCAAAGCCCATCGTGCCGAGCCCGCCCGACGTGATGAGCGATCGTGGCGTGTCGTGCTTGTAATACTGCGCCTCCCACATCTGGTGCTGGCCGACGTCCGTGACGACAACCGCGTTGCCGTCGGTCAGGCGCCAGAGGTCGTTGATGACATGCGCAGCGTAGAGATGCCCGTCGTCGGGAAGGCTCTGGATGTCGCGAACGGCCGAGTCGCCCTTCAGTTCGTTGATACGCGCGTGCCACTCGTCGCGGGCATTCGGCGCCAGTTTCGGCAGCCACTCTGCAATCGCCGGACGCAGATCCTTCGCGATGGCGACGTCCACCCGCACGTTCTTGTTCAGCTCCGCGCGATCGATATCGACGTGAATCTTGCGCGCTTTCTGGGCGTAGGTTCGCAGGTTCCCGGTCACGCGATCGTCGAAGCGCATGCCGAGCGCAATCAGGAGATCGGCCTCCTGGATCGCGGTATTCACCCACGCCTCGCCGTGCATCCCCATCATCCCGAGGTTGAGCGGGTGGCCGGCGGGCACGCCGCCGATGCCGAGGAGTGTCATGGCAATCGGAATGCGGCCCTTTTCGGCCAGCGTGATGATCTCGCGCTCCGCGCCCGACAACGTCACGCCGTGGCCTGCCAGAATGAGCGGACGCTCGGCCGCATTGATCAGCGCGACCGCTTCGGCCGCGGTTCCATCGCCCGGGAGCTCATCGTCCATCGCCTCGGTCAGGTGCGGCTCGGTCGCGTCCCAGTCGACCTCGCACGAGCTCGTCTGCGCGTCCTTGGTGATGTCGACGAGCACCGGTCCCGGCCGTCCGCTCTTGGCGACGGCGAAGGCTTCACGCACCATCGGCGCGACGTCTTCAGCCCGCGTGACCAGATAGTTGTGTTTGGTGATCGGCAGCGTGATGCCCGTAATGTCGGTTTCCTGAAACGCATCGGATCCGATGAGCTTGCTGCCCACCTGTCCGGTGATGCAGACAATCGGCGACGAGTCGAGCATCGCCGTCGCGATCCCCGTCACCATGTTTGTCGCACCGGGTCCGGACGTCGCAATCGCGACTCCGACTTTCCCGCTCGCGCGCGCGTAGCCATCCGCCATGTGGGTCGCGCCCTGTTCGTGGCGGACGAGCACGTGGTGAATCGGGTACGCGAGCATCGCGTCATACGCCGGCAGAATCGCACCGCCGGGATACCCGAACACCTCCGTGACGCCCTCGCGCACGAGAGCGGCCCAGAGCGCCTGCGCACCAGTCATCGTTTCAGTAGCCATCAGTACCCCGTCACCGCGCCCGTGGACGCGGATGAAACCAGGCGCGCGTATTTCGCCATCACACCTGTCGTGTAACGCGGCTTCGGCGCCTTCCATTGCGCCTTCCGCTTTTTCAACTCTTCTTCACTGACTCGCATCGACAGCTCGCGCTTGTCCGTGTCGAGCACGATGATGTCGCCGTCGCGGACGAGCCCGATCGGGCCACCTTGCGCCGCTTCCGGGGCGATATGGCCCACGATGAAGCCGTGGCTGGCGCCGGAGAATCGTCCGTCGGTGAGCAGCGCCACCTTGTCGCCCAGCCCCGCGCCGACGATCGCGGACGTCACCGACAACATCT
>Ga0326726_10006538_pt1 | contig 10485 bp, 7 predicted proteins | sample MHFenrmetagenome_2_FD_207603 | JGI IMG/M metagenome (GOLD analysis project Ga0326726, IMG submission 207603) | Lab enriched peat soil microbial communities from Michigan Hollow, Ithaca, NY, United States - MHF15MN | ecosystem: Environmental > Terrestrial > Soil > Wetlands > Peat | place: USA... | reverse complement strand
TTCCCTTCGTTTTCTTCTCCGTTTCCGTTCTCTTCGAGGGCCTCGATGTAAAGGGCCATGAACCCCGGGAAGAGAAGGACTGATCCCGTGGCCCGGAAGGTGCACTTTCCGGCTTCGATGTCCACCGTGGTCTGGTCGTAGACTGCCGGGTTCATCTGGCAGGCTACGAACCGGTTCCAGATGAGGGCATACAGAGACAGTTGATCCTTGGTCAGGAAAGATTTCACCCTTTCGGGCTCATATTGCATGGAAGTGGGGCGGATGGCTTCGTGGGCTTCCTGGGCCGTTTTCCGGCTTTTATAGAAGTTGGGCTTCTCCGGCAGGTAATCCGCACCGAATTTCTCTTGGATGAATTGGCGAACCGCGGTCAGCGCTTCCGGGGCGATCCGGACCGAGTCCGTGCGCATGTAAGTAATGAGACCCACGGGCCCTTCCTGACCGAGTTCGACCCCCTCATAAAGCCGCTGAGCGATGGACATGGTCTTCTTGGCCGTAAAGCGTAGCTTTCGCCAGGCTTCCTGCTGGAGCTGGCTGGTTATGTACGGAGGGGCAGGATTCTTGCGCCGCTCTTTTCTTTCGATCTGCTTGACGACAAAAGGAAGCGAACTCAGGTCCTTCAGAATCGATTGGGCTTGCTCCCCGGTTTTGATCTCGGCCTTCTCCGAATCGATCCGAAAGAGCCCGGCTTTGAAAGACGGAGGGTTTTTCCCCTCCAGGGAGGCTTCGATGGTCCAGTATTCCTGGGGTACGAATTTGCGGATTTCTTCTTCCCGCTCGCAAATGAGGCGCACGGCCACGGTCTGCACCCGGCCCGCGCTCAATCCTCTACGGACCTTTTCCCAGAGGAGGGGACTTACGAGGTATCCCACCAACCGGTCCAGGATGCGACGGGCCTGCTGGGCCTCAAACTTGTCCTGGTTCAGGCGCTCGGGTTTCAGCATAGCCTCCCGAACGCTTCGAGCCGTGATCTCATTGAAGAGGACCCGGTGGATTTCCTTTGCCGGCTGATGGATCTCCTCGGCGATGTGCCAGGCAATGGCCTCCCCCTCCCGGTCCGGGTCTGTGGCGATGTAAATCTCTTTGGCCTTTTGGGAGGCGGTTTTAATTTCTTTCAGGACTTTGACCTTTCCCTTGATGACCTGATATTCGGGGACAAATCCCTTTTCGATATCCACCCCCAGGCGGCTCTCGGGAAGGTCTTTGATATGGCCCACGGAAGCTTTGATGATATATTCATTTTTCAGGTAATTGGAGATCGTCCGGGCTTTGGCCGGCGATTCGACGATGACTAACGGCTTGGACATTTCATCTCCTCAAAGTATTCTGAACCCCGGAGGGGGAAAGAAACCTAAAGAAATAAACATAATACATAATTTTTCAATGTCAATTATCTTCTTGCAGCACGCTCCGGGTGCAACGTTTGAAATCCCGACCTATCATCATGAAAAGGCTTCACATTTTTTCTCTCGCAAGGGCGGCCCCCCGCGTTGGGCGGGACGGTCTGCAAATGAGGAACTTGGAACGCTTGGAACGATGGCCCCAACAATTTTCTTTATGAACTTGGATAATGGGGAAAGGTGCCTTTTCTATTTTGGTTGCGGCTGAGTCTTCCTCGAGCCTCCGTGGCTAAAAATCCGCCTTTACAAAGCGCATTCCCGGGAGCTGCTTGACATGCCCGGCCAGCTCGAGGGAAAGAAGGATCGCCGAGACCCGCGCGCTGGGAAGGGCGCTTTGGGCAATGACTTGGTCGATATGCGCAGCCTGGGGTCCCAATGCGGAAAAAACCCTCGCCTCTTCTTCGGTCAGCTTGGGTTTCGGCGTCGTCTCCTCCTGAACTGGCAAGGCAGGAAGAGAAATCTCTTCCAAGATGTCCTCCACCCGGGCGACCAGCTTTGCTCCTTCCCGGATAAGCCGGTTTGTTCCCGCGCTCCGGGCCGAATCTATGTTTCCCGGGACGGCAAAGACCTCGCGCCCCTGCTCAAGGGCAAAGCGCGCGGTAATCAAGGACCCGCTGCGCAGCGTCGCCTCCACTACGACCACACCCATGGAGATGCCGCTAATCACTCGGTTGCGAATGGGGAAGTGATCCTTCTCCGGCGGAGTTCCCAGGGGAAACTCGGAGAGAATCGCCCCCTGCCCAGCCACTTCCCCGAACAACTTTTCATTTTCCGGGGGGTAAATGAGGTCTATGCCGCAACCCAAGACCCCGATGGTTCGCCCCCCGGCGGCCAATGCCCCCCGGTGGGCGTCTGAATCGACCCCGCGGGCCAACCCGCTGACCACCGTGACTCCCCGCTGGCTCAGCCCCAGGGAAATTCGTTCGGCAAACATCTTTCCATAGGTAGTGGGATATCGGGAGCCCACCACTGCCACCGCTTTCTGATCCTGGGGCTTGATGCAGCCCCGGACATAGAGCAAAGGTGGGGGATCGTAGATCTGTTTCAGCCCAGGGGGGTACTCCTCGTCCGACCAGGTCAGGAGGCGAGCCCCGATTCCTTCCAGGGAGCGAAGCTCCTTATCCACCTGCTCCTTCCAATGGAAACGCTTCAGAGCTCCGATGACCTTGGGTCCGATCCCCTCAACCCGTTCCAAGTCCTTGGCCCGAGCCTGAAAGACGCCCTCCGGGCCGCCGAAGGCCTCGGTAAGACGTTTAAAAAGGATGCTCCCCACTCCGGGAGCCATGGAGAGCGCGACCCAGTGGTAAAGGCCTTTTGATTCCATGGGAAGGAAACTCAATAAAAAAGGGATCGTGGATGATTCAGGCCACAATCCCTATTCCTGGATGATCCCAGATGGTTCCCCTTGACGGGCATTTTGAGAACTTAGGAGCTCACTTCCCCTTTCCCAAGACGACGGTGTCTCCGACATACACAGACTGAGAAGAATGAGTAACCAGAAGGGTTGAGGTTTCCTTCTCCAGGTAAATGACCACCGCTTCCCCCACTTTCAACAGAGGAAGCTTTGAATCTTTTTCAAAAGCCTCATCGCTGTAATAGGGAAGCTGATAGATGGCAAAAAGGTCCCCCATGATCAGCCCGTCTTGAGACCCTCGATCGATAAAAACTACTTCCCGTTCGGATATGTTTTCCTCTTCTTCCGCCGCAGCCACAACGGTCCCTTTGACCTTATCTGGCATACGAACCGAAACCTCCGAGGAAGAAGGCGGAGGCAGAGCGGTGACTAAATCCCCGTGCCGAATGGCAAAGAAGGATCTTTCAATCTTCGCAGGAACGATTTGTCCTTTTCCATCCAGAATGACCACCCGTCCGGGAAAGCTCACCTGATAGCCTAGCTTTCCCCCAGTAATGGGGTGCTCTACTTCCTTGACTACCCGGGTGATGGCCAGTCTATCTCCTGCCTTTACCTGCTTTCCGGGTTCCAGCTTTATATAGACCAAGTCCCCTTCGCTCAGGTTGCCGCTGGCGTCCTGGCTTCCCACAATCGATCCCAAAGAGAGTATCATTTTGGGGGCAATGAAACCGCAGGCCCGAATTCGATCCCTGGCCATCGCATTGGAAAGGTCCAGGGTTTGGCCAGCTTGGACATTCCTCTCGGCAACCGTCCCCCATAGCCCTAGGCAGCTCAGAACTAACAGCGCGGCGATCAAAATCTTTTTCTTGCGTCCCATTGCAGACCCCCATAATTTTTAATTAGATTTTATGCAAGGTCTATGCCCAGCCAGCCTGTAGAAAAAATACCTTTTGTTTCCTATGTTTGTCAAGGAAAATGTTTAAGGTCTGTCAGGGCGTTGGCCTTTTCAAGTGGGCTCTTTCTTGTACCTTATCGTCAAAAAAAATAAATAATTCAATTATCTATACCGGTTTGGGGATGTGGACAAATAAAATGTAGAGGCTGTAAAAGGCCCAATTAGGGAGGAAGGGGATTTTAGGTTTTCAAGGGAGAAAACGAACAATAATGCGCGGGAATCCTTTTTGACCCCACCTGAATCTTTATCCTGAGCCCCTGAATCCCGAAACCCCTGAGCTCTTATCCAGGACAAGAATTTGCCTTTGACATTTCCCAGATGAAGTTATTACAATATCGCCGGCTGAGAAACATTCATTTCCTGGAACTCTTTGAAATATTAAGACCTTTAAAGTTCTTAATCGACGAACGAGGAAAGGAGTTAAAGGATGGATTTCGAACTCACGGAAGAACAAAAAATGGTTCAAGCCATGGCCCGCGATTTTTCCGACCAGGAAATCAAGCCCAAAGCCCAAGAGCTGGACCAGACCGAGCGTCACCCTGCGGAAATCGTCCAGAAAATGGCCGAGCTGAGCCTTCTAGGAATTGCCATTCCGGACACCTACGGCGGCGGAGGAGCGGACATCGTTTCTTACGTGGTGGCCATGGAGGAGATTTCCCGGGGCTGCGCCAGTGTGGGGGTCATCATGTCGGTGAACAATTCCCTGGTCTGCGACCCGATCCATACATTTGGCACGGAAGTACAGAAACAGAAGTTCCTCACTCCTCTTGCCTCGGGAAAGAAACTGGGCTGTTTCGGCCTTACTGAACCGGGGGCCGGTTCGGATGCCGCCGCCCAGAAGACAACGGCCGTCCTCCAGGGAGACCAGTGGGTCATCAACGGAAAAAAGAATTTTATCACCAACGGAAATGTGGCCGATTATTGCGTGCTCATGGCCATGACCGACAAGAACAAGGGATACAAAGGGATCAGCTCCTTCATCGTGGATTGCAAGAACCCGGGATTTTCCGTGGGAGCGGTGGAGAAAAAGCTGGGAATCAAGGCCTCGGGAACCGCGGAACTGATCATGGAAGACTGCCGCATTCCCAAGGAAAACCTCCTTGGACAAGTGGGCCAGGGATTTTACGTGGCCATGAACACCCTGGACGGCGGGCGGATCGGGATCGCCTCCCAGGGGTTGGGCATCGCCCGGGCGGCCTTGGAGGCGGCCGTGGAATACTCCAAGACGAGAGTGCAGTTCGGCGCCCCCATCTCCAAGCTCCAGGCCATCCAGTGGATGATCGCCGACATGGCCACGGACCTGGATGCCGCCCGATTGCTGACCCTGCGGGCCGCTTTTCTCAAAGACCACAAGCAGCGCTATGAAAAAGAGGCGGCCATGGCCAAGCTTTTTGCCTCGGAAGCCGCCAGCCGGATCGCCACCAAGGCCATTCAGGTTCACGGCGGTTACGGCTATATCAAGGAATACAACGTGGAGCGCCACTTCCGGGACGCCCGGATTACGGAGATTTACGAGGGGACCTCGGAGATCATGAGATTGGTCATATCGAGCAACATCGTAAAGGGGAAATAATGAGATAAGTTGCTCGTTGCTGGTTTCTGGTTGCTGGTTAGAGCTGGGAGCAAGGAACGAGTAACCAGCAACCAGCAACGAGTATCCAGGAAGGGATTTAAGGATGATCAAGACTAAAGAAGATTACATCGAGAGTCTGAAGAAGCTGAAGCACGTGGTCTATTACCGGGGGAAACGGGTGGAGGATGTGACCGCGCACCCGGCGTTCGTTCCCCACATCAACGCCGCGTCCAAGACCTACGAGCTGGCGCTGAAGCCGGAGTATGAAGACCTCATGACCGCGACTTCCCACCTCACCGGGAAGAAGATCAACCGCTTCACCCACGTTCACCAGAGCCGGGACGACCTCATAAAAAAAGTCCAGATGCTTCGCCTGATCTCCCACGAAACCGGGAGCTGCTACCAGCGCTGCGTGGGGTTTGACGCCATGAATTCCCTTTACAGCGTCACCTATGAGATCGACCAAAAGCATGGGACCTCTTACCATGACCGGCTGAAAAAGTTCATCGGCTACATCCAGGAGAATAATTTCATGGTGGTCGGTTCCATGACCGACCCCAAGGGCGACCGCTCCAAGGGCCCGAGCCAGCAGGCCGACCCGGACCTCTTTACCCACGTGGTCAAGAAGACCGAGGAAGGAGTGGTTATCCGGGGGGCCAAGGCCCATCAGACGGGGGCGGTGAATTCCCACGTAATGCTCATCATGCCCACCCAGGCCATGCGGCCCGAGGACCAAGACTACGCCATCGCCTGCGCGGTCCCGGTCGACGCCCCGGGCGTTACCATGATCTTCGGGCGCCAGACCAACGAAGAGCGGAAACTGGAACAGGGGATGGACGCGGGAAACCCGGAATTTGGGCTGGTGGGGGGAGAAGCCCTGGTGGTCCTGGAAGACGTCTTCGTCCCCTGGGAGCGGGTCTTCATGTGCGGGGAGGTTGAATTCGCAGGCCTCCTGGTGGAAAGGTTCGCTTCCCTGCACCGGCAGAACTACGGAGGATGCAAAGGGGGGTTGACCGACGTCCTGGTGGGAGCCACCGCACTGGCTGCCGATTACCAGGGAACCTCGCAGGCCTCTCACGTACGGGACAAGCTGGCGGAGATGATCCATCTGGCCGAGACCATCTACACCGGCAGCATCGCCTGCTCGGCCATGGGCCACAAGACCAAGGCCGGAAACTGGGAACCCGACACCCTTCTGGCCAACACCACCAAGTACAATGTGACCAAGAATATTTACGAAGTGGCGCGCCTGGCCCATGACGTCGCCGGCGGAATCATCGCCACCCTGCCATTCGAGGATGACCTGAAAAATCCGGAAGTAAGCAAGCACGTGGAGAAGTACTTGAAGGGGGTGAAAGATGTCCCCACCGAAGACCGGATGCGCCTTCTGCGCCTCATCGAGAACATGACCGGGGGCACGGCCCTGGTGGAGTCCATGCACGGCGCCGGCTCCCCCCAGGCTCAGAAGGTAATGTATATGCGGTCCGGGAACATCGAGCAGAAGAAGAAGCTGGCGAAAAAATTGGCCAAAATTGCCGACAAGGGATAGAACAAAACCAGATTCACCGCAGAGAACGCTGAGGCATGAAAAATTCGGTTGGCGTCTTCACCAATTTGCGGCTATTCGGAATTTAATATCGGGACATTGGATTTTTTGTTAATCTCCGTGTTCAGGTGAAAAAAAATGGAGGAAAAACATGAGAGACGTAGTCATTGCTAGTGCGGTTCGTACCGCGGTGGGAACCTTCGGCGGTGCGTTGCGGGACATCCCGGCCATTGAGCTGGGAAAGATTGCCGTTCAGGAAGCGATCCAGAGGGCGAAGATCAGACCGGAGCAGGTGGAAGAAGTCATTCTGGGGAACGTCCTCACCGCCGGCCAGGGTCAGAACCCGGCGCGGCAGGTGCTCATCCGTTCGGGGATTCCCAAGGAAATCCCCGCCACCACCATCAATAAAGTCTGCGCCTCGGGGCTGAAGTCGGTCATGATGGCGGCCCAGGTCATCAAGGCAGGGGACGCGGACATTGTGATGGCCGGCGGGATCGAGTCCATGAGCATGGCTCCCTTCCTGCTTTCCGGAGCGCGCTGGGGCTACCGCATGAATGATGGGGCGCTGATCGATGGGATGATCCACGACGGGCTCCTGGACATCTTTAACCGCTACCACATGGGGGTCACTGCGGAGAACGTGGCCGAAAAATTTGGAGTTTCCAGACAGGAACAGGATGCCCTGGCCTTCCGGAGCCAGCAGAATGCCGGAAGGGCGATCAAGGAAGGGCGGTTCAAGGAAGAGATCGTTCCGGTTATGATTCCGCAGAAAAAAGGGGACCCGGTGGCCTTCCAGGTTGACGAACATCCCCGCCCCAACACCACGTTGGAAGCCTTGGCCGGGCTGAGGCCGGCCTTCAAGAAAGACGGGACGGTGACCGCGGGCAACGCCTCGGGGATCAACGACGGGGCGGCGGCGATCGTGGTCATGTCGGCGGAGAAAGCCAAGGCCCTGGGGGTGACCCCCCTGGCCAAAATCAAGGCCTACGCCACGGCTGGGGTCGCCCCGGACATTATGGGAACCGGGCCGGTTCCCTCCAGCCAGAAAGCTTTGGCCAAGGCCGGGCTGACGGTCAAAGACCTGGACCTGATCGAGGCGAATGAAGCTTTTGCGGCGCAGGCGGTTTATGTGAACAAGACCATGGGCTGGGACATCGAGAAGGTCAATGTGAACGGGGGAGCCGTCGCTCTGGGCCATCCCATCGGGGCAAGTGGGGCCCGCATCCTGGTTACGCTGCTTTACGAGATGAAGAAACGGAAAGCCCGTTACGGGCTGGCCACCCTCTGCGTCGGCGGAGGAATGGGGGGGGCTCTGATTGCGGAAATGGTTTGACCATAACTGCAAGGCAGTCTTTCGCCGACAGGGCGGGCGAGAATCAGTTTCGGGTTTTGAGTTTCAAGTTCCAACCCGAAACCCGAAACTTTTTCATGCGGAACATTAAACTGCTCATCGAGTATGACGGGACGAATTACCACGGGTGGCAGGTTCAGCCGAATGGCCTTACCGTTCAGGAAGTCATCGAGGAAAAAATTCAGATCATGACCCGGCAGCGCGTCCGCCTGACCGGTTCCGGGAGGACCGATGCCGGGGTTCATGCGCTGGGACAGGTGGCCAACTTCTTCACCCATTCCGCCATTCCGGTCGGAGGATTCCAAAAGGGGCTGAACAGCCTCCTTCCTCGCGATATCGTCGTTCAATCCGCCGAAGAAGTCGACCTTCAATTCCACGCTCAGTATGGGGCCAAGAGGAAAACCTACCGCTATGTCATCCTCCATCGCGAAGTCCCCTCCGCCCTGTTCCGGAATTATTCCTGGCGTGTTGCCGGGGCCCTGGATGTCCCGGCTATGGAGGAAGCCTCCCGCCTTCTTAGGGGCAAGCAGGATTTCACCTCTTTCCGGGGGGCGGACGCGGACACCGAAGACCCCGTCCGGGAAGTGTTTCAAGCCGGATGGTCCAGGAAGAATTCCGATTTTCTTCACTTCACCATCGAAGCCGACGGATTTCTGAAACACATGGTCAGAAATATCGTGGGTACCCTGGTGGAGGTGGGAAAGGGAGAACGGTCCCCGGAACAGTTCGGGCAGGTCCTGCGCGCCCGGGACCGCCGCCAGGCGGGAATGACCGCACCGCCCCAAGGGCTTTTTCTTGTGGAAGTGAAATACGGATAGAGAAAACGTTGCCATCCGCAACCGTTGATGGTATAAGATCGAAAGCCAATGATTTTGAATCCGTTAATCAAATGGGAGGCGTGGGTCTGTCATTTCGATATTTGATATTTTAATTCTAAAATGAGGGAAAGACTATGAGCCAAAGCGACGTCAAAAGGTATGACAAGGAATACGTGGTCCACTCCTGGAGCGTTCAGTCGGCCCTGGACCCGCTGGTGATCACCAAAACCCAGGGCGTGCACATGTGGGACGAGAACGGGAAGCGGTACATCGACATGACTTCCCAGCTCATGAACCAGAACATCGGTCACCAGCACCCCAAAGTGGTCCAGGCCATCAAGGACCAGGCGGAGAAGCTGTGCTTCGTCGCCCCGGGGGTGGCCTACGAATCCCGCTCTTTCCTGGGAAAGGCCTTAGCGGAGGTGACCCCGGGAGACCTGAAGAGATTCTTCTTCACCCTCGGCGGGGCGGACGCCAATGAGAATGCGGTGAAGATCGCCCGCATGTATACTAAAAAGTGGAAGATCATCGCCCGCTACCGGTCTTATCACGGCGCCACCTACGGGGCCATCGCCCTGACCGGAGACCCGCGGCGTCCTGCGGTGGAGCCGGTCATGCCCGGCGTCGTGCACGTCTTCGACCCCTACTGCTACCGCTGCTCTTTCGGCCTGACCTACCCGGCCTGCAACCTGCGCTGCGCCGATTCGGTTGAGGAAGTCATTATGTATGAGACTCCCGAGACCGTGGCGGCCGTGCTCGTGGAGTCCGTAGTGGGCAGCAACGGCCTGATCGTTCCGCCGGACGGGTACATGCAGCGGCTGAGAGAAATCTGCACTCGGAACAAGGTCCTGCTGATCGCCGACGAGGTCATGGCCGGGTTCGGACGATGCGGCAAGTGGTTCGCAATCGACAACTGGAATGTTGTGCCCGACATGATCACGATGGCTAAAGGGCTTACTTCGGGATATATCCCCCTGGGGGCGGTGGCTATCTCCCGAAAGATCATGGAAGTCCTGGACAAGCAGATGCTCTGGGCGGGCCTGACCTACAACGCCCATCCCCTGGCTTGCGGGGCGGCCATCGCTACCCTAAAAGTCTATCGGGAAGATAAGTTGATGGAGAATGCCGTAGCCATGGGCGAGATCATCCGGAAAGAGACGGAAGCCATGAAGGAGAGGCACAAGTGCCTGGGAGATGCCCGGGGGATCGGGCTCTTCTGGGCCCTTGAACTGGTGAAGAACAAAAAGACCAGGGAACCGCTGGTGAAATGGAATGCCATGGGACCCGACGGGGCCGTCGCCAAGGAGATCAACAAACGGCTTCTCGAAGGGGGAGTCTACACCACGGTGCGTTGGAATTTCCTCTTCGTGGTCCCCCCTCTCTGCATCAAGGAGAATGAACTCCGGGAAGGGTTGGCGGTGATCGACAAAGTTCTAGATTACGCGGATACGTTGGCTGTGTAGGGGCGACCCGCCGGGTCGCCCCTACAAT
>Ga0326726_10006537_pt1 | contig 10487 bp, 8 predicted proteins | sample MHFenrmetagenome_2_FD_207603 | JGI IMG/M metagenome (GOLD analysis project Ga0326726, IMG submission 207603) | Lab enriched peat soil microbial communities from Michigan Hollow, Ithaca, NY, United States - MHF15MN | ecosystem: Environmental > Terrestrial > Soil > Wetlands > Peat | place: USA... | reverse complement strand
AGTTCAAGGAAGCCGCGCCGGATGGTATTTCCCTGGAAGTGTGCGACGCGCGGTTCACCCGAAAGACATAGCTATCGCCAGAGGATTCAGCTACTCGACTATCACTTCTGCGCCTGCAGCATCGCCTTGATCTGCTCGGCGCTGTGGCAGGTGGTCGTTGATTCGAGTCGCGATCCGGATACGTGCTCGGTCTTGCAATACCGCGTCTTACCCTTCACGGTTCTCTGGTAGTAGCCAAGCCTCTTGAAGAGGACGAGGTCCGCCTTTTCCTGCTTTGCCTTTTCTTCGGCCGTTTGCGCGGCACTCGCTTCGTCGCTCTTTTCCGTCGCTTCGTCGCTGGCCGCACTCTTGGCTTCAGCTGCTGCCTCAGTGGCATGCTGCGCCGGCGCAGGCGCGCTGCTGGTCGCGGAGCTGGTAGCAGCCGGAGCCTTGGCCGCGCTGGAAGTGGTGTCGGGAGATGCCGCTACGTCGGCATAGGACAATGCCTGCAGGGACCAGCCGCACAAGACACCCGAAATCATCACAATCGCTGCAATCCGCATGAAAAAAGCCTCCGGAAGAATTCCTGACTGGGCCGCGGCCCGCAAAACGGACCGCGAACGCTATCGCAACGCACCGCTTCAATCAACACCGCGGAGCACAGAACGCGGTAGTGATAATCTCTCGTCCCATAACGCGGAGTTTCAAAGTGATCCACAGAGCCATCGCCGTTGTAGTCCTTACGCTCCTGTGCGGCCGTGCCGTACTTGCTGACGTCAAGGCAGACGTCAAGCCCGATCCCGCCACACGCCAGCTGGCGCTCGATGTTTACAAGCAGCTGATTGAGATCAACACGGCTGACTCCGTGGGGAGCGTTACGGCGGCGTCCGAAGCGATGGCGCAGCGCTTTCGGGATGCGGGATTCCCTGAATCCGATATCCACCTTGTCGGCGCCACCGACAAAACGAAGAATCTCGTGGTACGACTGCGCGGCACCGGCAAGCGCAAGCCCATCCTCCTCATCGGCCACCTCGATGTGGTCGAAGCCCGACGCGAGGACTGGACGACCGATCCCTACCAGTTCGTCGTCAAGGACGGCTTCTACTACGGCCGTGGCACGCAGGATATGAAAGACGGCGACGCGATCATGGTCGCAACGCTCATTCGCCTGAAGAAGGAGCACTACCGTCCGGATCGCGACATCATTCTGGCCATGACCGCGGGCGAAGAGAGCGGTCTCAACAACGGCGTCGCCTGGCTCGGCAAGAATCAGCGCGACCTCATCGACGCCGAGTTCGTGCTGAATCACGACGGCTCCGATGTGATGAAGGAAAGCGGCAAGGCGGTTTACGTCCGCATCGGCGCGACGGAGAAGGTCTACGCGGATTTCCAGCTGACGGCGACCAATCCCGGTGGCCACAGCTCGATTCCCGTGCCCGACAATGCGATCTATGAGCTCACTGCGGGACTCGAGCGCCTGGCGCACTACCAATTCCCGTTCGAGCTGAACGACGTTACCCGGGCCTACTACCAGCGCACGGCCGCAGGCACTACGCCCGAGCGTGCGGCCGACATCAAGGCAATGCTGGCGACTCCGCCGGATGCTGCGGCGATCGAGCGTCTCTCCAAGGACCGGATCGACAACGCCATGATGCGCACCACCTGTGTCGCGACGCGCCTGGAGGGCGGTCACGCCAACAATGCGCTGCCGCAGATGGCGCGCGCGAACGTGAATTGCCGGATTCTCCCCGGACACAGCGCCGAGGAAACGCGGCAGACGCTGATCACCGTGCTGGCGGATCCCAAGATCGTCGTGCGCTATGTTGGCGAGAACGGTCAGATCTTCGATAACGCCGAGTCGAAACACGGCATGGCGATGCCTGCGCTGCGCCCCGACGTGATGGATGCGCTGGAAGAAGTCGCGGGCGTGATGTGGCCTGGTGTACCTGTCGTGCCGTCGATGGCAACGGGTGCGTCGGATGCGGTCTACGCGAGCCAGGCGGGACTCTCGACATATGAGGTGAATGGCGTCGCCGTTGACCGCGACAACATGCGGCAACACGGCAAGGACGAGCGTCTCGGCATTGAGGACTTCGATCGTGGAGTCGACTTCTACTATCCCTTCCTCAAAGCAGTGATCTCCTATCGCGGCAAGGCCCAATAGTGCGGCGCTTATTTTCCATGGCAGCCGCCGGCGTGCTGGCGGCGAGCGCGGCACGTGCGGACATTGACGCGCCGACGCGTCAGCTCGCGCACGACATCTTCAAGCAGCTGATCGAGATCAACACGGCGGACTCCGTCGGCAACGTGACGGCCGCGTCGCTAGCCATGGCGCAGCGCTTTCGTGATGCGGGTTTTCCGGAGAGCGACATTCACATTCTGGGCGCAACGGATCGCACGCAGAATCTCGTGGTGCGCCTGCACGGCACCGGCAAGCGCAAGCCCGTGCTCGTCATCGGACATCTCGATGTGGTCGAGGCGCGGCGCGAGGACTGGCACACCGATCCTTACCAGTTCATCGAAAAAGATGGTTTCTATTACGGCCGCGGCACGCAGGACATGAAGAATGCCGATACTGCCGCGGTCGTCACCTTCATTCGCATGAAGAAGGAAGGCTATCGGCCCGACCGCGACATCATTTTGGCTCTCACGGCTGGCGAAGAAAGCGGACTCTCCAATGGCATCGAGTGGCTGGTGCAGAATCACCGTGAGCTCATCGACGCGGAATTCGCGATCAACCAGGACGACTTCGGGGTCTATACGGATCACGGCAAGCCCCTGCGTGTGCAGATCATGGCGTCGGAGAAGACCTACGCGGACTTTCAGCTCACCGTTACGAGCCCGGGCGGGCACAGCTCGATTCCCGTGCCGGACAATGCCATCCATCACCTGGCGATCGGACTCAATCGACTCGCGCACCATGAGTTTCCATTCGAGTTGAGTGACGTCACGCGCGCGTACTATTCGAAGCAAGTTGCCGGTGCAACGCCTGAACGTGCTGCGGACATCAAGGCCATGCTGCAGACACCGCCGCAGCCGGCCGCAATCGCGCGGCTCTCCCAGGACCGCATGGATCACGCGCAAACGCACACGACGTGTGTCGCAACGCGCCTCGAGGGAGGCCACGCCAACAATGCATTGCCGCAGATGGCGCGGGCGATTGTTAACTGCCGGATCCTTCCCGGACACACGGCAGAGGCGACACGGCAAACCCTCATCGAAGTGTTGGCGGATCCGAGCGTGGTCGTACGCTATATCGACAGCGATGGAATCGTCCACGACACTGCCGAATCCAAGCACGCGCTAGTGACGCCGGCGCTGCGCGCCGATGTGGTCAAGTCCGTTGAAAAAGTAGCCGGGGAGATGTGGCCGGGAACCCCGGTCATTCCGACCATGGGCGTGGGTGCCACCGACGCCGTGTATGTGAGTCGCCTCGGCATCGCTACCTATCTCGTCAGCGGACAGGCGATCGAGAGTGATGACGACCGCACGCACGGTCAGGACGAGCGCGTCGGGGTCGAGCCGTTCTACCGGTCCGTCGATTTCTTCTACCGCTTTCTGAAGACGCTGCTGGCGCAGCCCTGAGGTCTACGTTATGGCAAGCGGCACTATGCCGGGTGCCGCGATTCGCTTAGGGCGTTGCCGTGACGCACCGATGACGGTAATTTGTAGGCCATGGCAAAGGCCGTCGACAAGACCAAGAAGCCTCCGCCCGACCCGACCTGGCACGCCGTCAATGTGGTGGCCGGGCCCGGCGCGTGTGCTGCGGCAATTGCGCTCGGCAAGCAGCGCTTCCTCTCAAAGGAGGCTCCGCGTCTGCCGCTCAAGGAGTGCACGTCTCCGGGCAGCTGCAAATGCGCCTACCGGCACCACAAGGATCGCCGCTCCACGCCGCGTCGCTGGAGCGATCAGGGCGGTGGCAATCGCCCGCGCGCTCAGGGCGAACGTCGTGAGAAGCGTGGCCGGCGCGAGGAAGACTGACCCGGTCGTTCAGCGTTTGGCCGGCCGCCGCGGCCGCTGCTTCTTCGAAATCGACTTGATCACGAGCATCCCGCGTCCCATCGCTGGTAGCGGCGTTTTTGCGCTCGCCAACGCTGCCTCCATCAACGCACGTGTGCCGGGCAGCTCGAGATCCGAGGCTTTCGCGAGCACGATATGCCTCACGACATTGCCCTTTCCCCGGAGGAGCCGATCGGGGTCGGGCAGCCCCACGCCCTGCAGAAAGAAGAGACTGACCCAGCGCGGAAACACGGCGATGGAAAATATCGCATCTGACGCGCGCTCCGTAGGGCCAAAACCGATCGCCAGCGCATTGTAGTTGTCATACACCATGGCCGTGGCCGTAGGAAGTTGTTTGCGCATGCGGGCCAGGGCGCCACGAGCAATGACAGCGACTTCCTTGGAGAACTTGTCGATGAACCGATCGAGCTGCTGCTTCGGAGTCATTGCACTACTTAGCCTTTTCCGGCTGAGCGAAGCAAGTGTAGCGGCCGACAGCAAATCGCCTACGCTCGAGCGCGTCGTCACCATCGATGACAGTCGCCTCGCCGTGCGCTACAGCGCCGCCGATTTCGCCGCAAGCCTCGATGACCTCACCGACTGGGTGGGCCGGCGCGCCCGCATTGTGCGCGACTTCTACGGCCGCTTTCCGGTGAAGTCGGTCCGGCTCGTCATTCGCCAGGGCGGTGAGGCCGGCGTGCATGGTGGCCGTGAATACTCGGCCGATTCCCCTTTCATCAATATCTCGGTCGGCCGCGCAACGACGCGCGCTCAGCTCGATGACGACTGGGTGCTCGTGCACGAACTGATTCACCTCGCGTTTCCCGAGATCGGTGACGAGCATGCGTGGCTCGCGGAAGGGCTCGCGGTTTACGTCGAGGGTGTCGCACGCACCCAGGCTGGCAATGAGACGCCGGCGGACTTCTGGGGCGGACTCGTCGATGACATGCCGAAAGGGGAGCCGCGCGAAGGCGACAAAGGCCTTGATCGCACACACACCTGGGGTCGCACGTACTGGGGCGGGGCGCTCTTTTGTCTACAGGCGGATGTGATGATTCGCGAGCGCACGGGCAATCGCAAAGGCCTGCAAGACGCCTTGCGCGAGGTGCTGCGCGTGGCCGGAGGCAACACAGGGGATTGGCCGATTGAAAAAGTGCTCGCCATTGCAGACGGCGCCACTGGGACCAATGTACTGATGACTCTCTATCATGAGCACAGCACGAACGCCGAGCCCGTCGACCTCGACGCGATCTGGCGCAAGCTCGGCATCGCGCGGCGCGCAGGACAGCTCGTATTCGATGACAGCGCGCCCCTGGCTGCGGCGCGTATCGCGATTACCCGCCGCTCTTGACCGTGAAGTCGTAACTGCCGTAGTGGATGTAGTCGGCCCAGTCGATCGAGGTCGCGGTTCGTAGCGCTGCCCGCGCGGCGGCAACCGCTTCACCGATCGACTTGCCCCCAACGATAGCGCCATAGATCGAAGTGGCCGCCGTCGTCGCCGAATCGTCGCCCACGGGCCAATACGTACCAACGTAGTTCGCGACGCCGCCGCGCAAGAAAGCCTCGGCCAGTCCGACGTTCTTGTTGATGCGATCCTTCATGTGCTTGCGGCGCAAATGCGACTTGGAGGGAAGGCGCCCGCTTTCGCATGCGTTGAAGAACACCAGTGCCGGCAGATTGCTGAGCGAGGCGAGATCGAGGCCCGAGAGCATCCCGTCGGCGAGCAGAATGCCGCTGCGCGTCGGGTCGTGCTCATCGAAGCGCGCGTGGCCCGCGTAGTGCAGCACGTCGTACTTGCCCGATTGAAAGGCTTCTTTGACGACTGCAAGTGTCGCCGCGTCGCCTGCGAACTCATGCACACTTATGTTCTTGCGTCGGCGAAAGAGAGCATTAAGACGCTCGCCTTCACGATCCGCCCCGTCGAGATTCTTCGTCGGGTTGACGATAAGGAGAATGTCGAGTGTTTTGTCGATGCGCCGCTGTTCGCTCCACTTGGCAATTGAAAGATTGTCCGCCGCGTAACGCCGGCTCAAACCCGCCTCGGCCGCCGGAAACCAGCCGTCGATACAAAGGGTTTCCCACGGGTACTTCGAGCTCGGACCATCGTGCACGACGATGAGGTGATTGGTGCGAACCGTCTTGAGCGCCGTGCGGATCGATTCATCGAGCAGGAGCGTTCCGAGCCGCTCGCCATAGCGTCGCATGCCGCGATAGGTGAACGAGTTGTACTCGATGGCGTTCAGTTGCGCGCTGAGGAGCTTCGGCTTGAGACGCTGCTCGCCAGTGATCGTCGTCGCCTTGCCGCCTGCCGTGAGGAGCGACGCCTCCAGCCAGCGCACGTCATCGCTTTCGACACGCTCGTTGACGAGAAGGTAGGCGGGCGTCGGCCCGGCGCTCGTGATCGCGCGCTTCGTTACTTCGGCCACCGGGGTCTCGGCCAGCTCGACCTCCGTGATCGTCGCTTCGACGTCATCGAACAGCGTCGTGCCGGTGAGCTGCAGGAGCGCCGCGCGCATCGTCTGGTACTTGTCGGGGTCGCGCATGCAGAACGTGATGCGCCGAAGCTCGCGCTCCGGGTCGGCATCGGCCATGCCCTTGAAATAGCCGCGCAATTGATACTCGAGCGCCTGAGCGATGGAGCTGCCCGAGCTCGTGCCCCAGATGACGGTCGCGAAGTCCTCGACCTGCGTGCGCACGAAGGTGCGGACGATGTTCTCCGCCACGAACTCGTGGACGCCGCCGTCCTTGAAGGTGTCAAAATTGCCGAGGCCCGCGAACAGCACGGAGTCGACGCGCAGCTGGCTCCGGTTCGTCGGCATGACGAACACTTCGCCGACGTCGCCCTTGAACATGCGCCGGCGCGTGAATTCGCGGACTGCGCCGTTCAGGCGCGCATCGATGGCGATCGCCGGGCCCGCGGGCTCGACGTTCTTGAAAACGCCGAGCACGATGGCTCGCGCATTTACGTCGGTGATGTTGCCCTTGGCGAGACGAATCTCGATGGGGCGACGCTCACCGAGACCCATGATCACGTGACTTCGGCCTGCAACTGGCGGAGCGGGTGCCGCCGGTGTGTCGGCGGCCGGTGCTCTTCCGGTCCCTCCGCGGGTCATCGTCAACATGCCCTCCCAGAACGCGCGCCGCTCCGCCGCGCTCATCCTGTTCCAGTTCTTGCGCTCGATCGGAGTGCGCATCTCCTTCTCACGGACCGTGCGCGAGCCGCGCGTGGCCGTCCACTGCGTTGGCAGCAGGAGCGTTGCGCTGTTGCGCAGGAGGTCGATCGCCGCGCGGCCGACGAGACAGTTGTTGGGCAGGCTGCCGTGCGATTCCACGACGTAGTACGTGCGCGTCGGCGGCAGCAGGCAGAAATCGAGCGGCACCGTGCCGTCGCCTGCTTTCGAAACGGTGTACTCAAACTTGCCGTTGTCGGCGGTCATGCTGACCGTCGTTTCCTGATTGATGCCGGCAATGAGAAAGAACCGGTCATCCGGTGCGGCGAGCTTCGCGCGTACACCGGCAACGGCTTGCAGCAGTGCCGCGCTCGGCTCGGGCCCGTCGGCCGGCCAGCTCTTCGAGTCGTAGAGATCGACGCCTGAGAATTTCTCAGCCGCCGGCAGCATCTGCGTGAGGCCGGGGAATGTCGTGAATACCCGCCGCGCCAGTGATTCGGGGCTGTGCTTGAGATCAAGCGCGGCGATCGCGCGCACGGAGGAATAGGTGCCACGGAACGCCTGCACGGGCGCGAACGATCCGAAGTTCGGCGTGCCGAGCATGACGAGCTTGCCGATCTTGCGATTGCCATCGAGCGCAATGGCTGCGCGCGCTACGAGACCGCCCATGCTGTGCGCGACGAGTGCGACACTGCCTGCGTCGTCAGCCTCGATGCGCCGCATGAGCTCTGCGCCCAGCCCATCGACGCTCTGCCGCCAGTCGAACGCATGAAAATCGGCGTCAAATCCCGCTGCCTCGAGGGTGAGCTTCAACTTGAGATACGCGATGAGCAGCACGCCGAGCGCCGTATTGCGGCCGCCGTCCGGCAGAGCGAGCTGCGTCAGATGTCCCAGAGCGATCTCGAAGGGATCGACCCAGAGTGTGTCGTTCAGGAATTTGCGCTTGCGCCCGAGCGTCGAGCCCATGATGCCGGGCAGGACATAGACCCGCGGACGCACGCCTCCGCGACGGGTTGCACGCGCCGCCTGCTGCGCGAGGGTTTGCAGCTCGAGGTAACGTTCGTCGCCGAAGTATTCGCGCAGCGCCGGATCATCCTCACCCGAACGCAGGCGCGCTTCGACTTCCGCATGTCCCAGCACGTGGGCTCGAAGCGGTTGGGGCGCCCGCTTTTTCTTCCTTGCCATGTTGGGCTCCAGAAAAGACGGCTAATAAGATTGGACCCACTCAATGATACGTATAAATGGAAGACTAGGTTCTCCCCCTCTCCCCCTTTAGGGGGAGAGGGTAGGGTGAGGGGGTCGATCTCCGCATCCGCCGTCGTTGACAATCCGATGTCGGGTCTACCATTCGCGAATCGCGGATGCTACCGTTACGCTCAATCACGCACGGATCAGCGTCACTGCGCCCAACATTACGGAGGATGAGATTGTGTCCCCAACCGCTCCTGTCTCACTCGCTTCGCATCCGCGTGTTGTCTCGTTCTGGGAACGATTCAAACTCGCGTGATCAGCACAAAATCCATTCCTCGCTGAAAGTCTTGATACACAGGGAGTTGTGATGAAGCGCTTGATGCTTCTGCTTGGGATTCTTGGACTGATGGTGAGCGGTTTAATGTTGCCGCGGCCGGCGCAAGCCGCAACTCCAGATATCTGCACACCCAATGGGTGGGCACCGACGCGATGCCTTCCGGTCACGCCGGGTGTTTGGACCTATACGGACAGCAGCGGTGCACTCGGTGGAGTACCAGTCCCTGGAGAATACAAGAATCCCGCTGGCATTATTGCTGCGGTCAATACTTGGATGCAGGGATTTGTTCCAGGAACGTACTGCATCGTGAATGTTGGCGGGCTCACTGGCCCGACATCGCCGCAATACAACTCCGGTGTACTGATCGCCCAGACTTACAACTACACAGTTGTGCCGCGAACCACTTTATGCGCGCTGGGGTAATGACGTAAATACCTAGCACTTGTCATCCGAGTTGCCTGACGCGAAGGCAGCAAAGGAGCAGACAAGTGGCTACGAAGAACAAGACGAAGCGATCGCATCACGGGGACAAGGACACACGGTCGATACGACAGCCCTGGCCGCTGGATGTGCGGGTGGAACTGGCGCGAGCGGTGGTTGACGGGCACGTGAGCGCGAGCCAAGCGGCCTCGCGATTGAGCGTGCCGTACACGACTGCGCTCAACTGGGTCGAGCGATATCGGGCGGGTGGTGCGGCGGCGCTGGAAGCGACGCAGCGGCCGGCCGTGAAGAAGCCCGCGAACGCGGCGGCGCGTCGCGCGGCGATCATGGCAACCCAGGCCGCACACCCGCAGGCGGGGAGCCGGCGGATCCGCGACGTGATGAAGCGGTTCCTGGGGATCGGGGCTTCCGAGACGACGGTGCGGCGGGTGTTGAGCGCCGAGCCCGGTGAGCGTGCGCGAACACCGGCGAAGGCGAAGCCTAAGCCCAAAGTGCACCGCTTCGAGCGCGCCGAGCCCAATCAGCTCTGGCAGTCGGACCTCTTCACGTTCCTCTTGCGCAAGCACGAGCGCATCTACGTCGCGGCATTCCTCGACGATCAGTCGCGCTACCTCGTGAGCTTGGCGATGGCCCATCACCAGAGAAGCACGCTCGTGCTCGAGGCGCTCGCGCGCGGGATCGCCGATTGCGGTACGCCGCGGGAGATCTTGACCGACCAGGGTCGGCAGTACACCGCGTGGCGCGGCTCGACGGAGTTTGAGGCGGAGCTCAAGCGTCAGGGGATCCACCACGTGAAGAGCCGCCCGCATCACCCGCAGACCTGCGGGAAGATCGAGCGGTTCTGGAAGACGATGTGGGAGGAGTTCCTCGCGCGCACGGTGTTCGCGGACTTCGAGGACTGCGAGCGTCGCGTCGCGCTCTTCGTGCAGCACTACAACTTCCAGCGCCCGCACCAGAGTCTCGAGGGACTCACCCCGGCGGACCGGTTCTTCCGCGCAGCCTCCCCGGTGCGACAAGCGATCGAGAAGACGGTCGCCGAGAACGCGCTACGCCTCGCGCGCGAGCAACCGCCGCGCAAACCCTTCTATCTCGTGGGGCGCCTCGGGGACCGGGACCTCTCCATCAGTGCGAGCGGTGCGCTGCTCAAGGTACGGGTGGGTGATGACGAGACAATGATCCCCTTCACGAAGGAGAGCGAACATGAAGAAGACCTTACCCGCGCCACGCGTTGGCAGAGCGGTCGGGAAGCCACGGAAGCACCGGCCCCGGAGCGTTCCGAAGTGGCTCAGGGACTCAACCGGGCTCGAAGCGATCGCGAGAAGCCGCTGCCTGATGCTCCTCTCGGTGCTCTCGGGGGAGACGCCGGTGAC
>Ga0326726_10006536_pt1 | contig 10489 bp, 6 predicted proteins | sample MHFenrmetagenome_2_FD_207603 | JGI IMG/M metagenome (GOLD analysis project Ga0326726, IMG submission 207603) | Lab enriched peat soil microbial communities from Michigan Hollow, Ithaca, NY, United States - MHF15MN | ecosystem: Environmental > Terrestrial > Soil > Wetlands > Peat | place: USA... | reverse complement strand
CACGAAGCGAAGCATGCCGGCAAGTCGTGTCGGCGTCTATCGAGAGGCGGAAAACAATGCGAATCACACAGGCGCGCGCCACGCGCCGTTTGAAGTCATCGACAGTCATCCTGGGCATTGCCGTCGCGACCGCCGCGTATGCGCAGGCGCCCGTGACGCGGCCGATCCACCTTGGTGAGTTCTACGCGCAGGTTCAACGCGCCAACCCCAAGCTCGGTGCCGCTCAGGCGATGGCTCGTGCGGCACGAGCGCGCACGCCGGCCGCGAGTCGGCCCCCCGATCCGCAGCTCCAGCTCGGCTTCATGAACTACTCATTGCCGAGTCTGAGCCCCATGCCGCCCCTCGGGATGACACAGCTCCAGCTGATGCAGATGGTCCCGCTCGGCGGCAAGCTCGCCCTGGCGGGCAGAATCGCCGGCGCGCAGGCGGATGCGGCGAGCGAGCGCGCTGGGGATCTCGTTTGGGAGCTTCGTAGTCAAACGGCGATGGCGTTCTACGATCTCTACGCGACCGACCAGCAGCTTGGCGTCGCGCGCGAGACGTTGCGTCTGCTCCAAGGAATCACGGGCGCGGCGGAATCCATGTACCGCGTCGGCGAAGGGCGGCAAGCGGACGTGCTGCGCGCGCAGGTCGAGATCGCGAAGATGACCGAGGACACGCTGAGAATGCAGGCCATCCGCAAGACGATGGTGTCGCGTCTCAATGCGCTGCTGGACCACGGCGCGGAAGAAGAAATCGCCGCCGTGCTGCGGCCGGTCTTTCCCGACTCCGTGCCGGCCCAGGCGTGGCTTGATGCGACCTCAGCCAACGGTCGCCCGATGATACGCGCTGGACTGAAGGACGCGCAGGCCGCCGACGCTTCAGTCGCTCTCGCGAGGAAAGCGATCATCCCCGATCTCCAGGTCGGCGTGCAGTACGGCCAGCGCAACACGTCGACCACCGACGCGGGCGGCGTATCGACGGCCGCGACCGAGCGCATGGGCAGTCTGATGATCGGCGCGTCCATCCCGTTGTTCGCGCGAGATCGCCAACTGCAGATGCGCAACGAGGCCGATGCGATGAAGGCGGCGGCCCAGGCCGACGTGAACGCGATGCGCGCCGAGACGCGCGGGAAGATCGGCGAGGTGTACACAGACCTCACGGGAGCGCGCGACTTGGCGCGCCTCTATCGCACGACGGTGCTGCCACAGGCCGAGGCCACCGTGTCGTCAGCGCTCTCGTCGTACCGTGTCGGCAGGGTCGACTTCATGACGCTGCTCGACGACCAGATGGCCGTGAACCGATACCGGCAGGAGCTTTATGCACTCGAGGCCGATGAGGGAAAGGCGTGGGCCGAGCTCGAGATGCTCACCGGGCGCGAGTTGATCGATTCGAATTCAATCGCCGTCATGACGAGAGCAGAATCAGTCACGAAAGGAGGTGGCAGATGAAGCGGACCATTCTTCGAGGCCTCGTCTACGGCGCAGTGATCGCGGGCGCCATCGTCGGCGTCTACGTCGCGACGCGCGGCGAGACGGTGCCGCCATCCGTTGCCGCCGGTCAGCACACCGCGACAACGATTGACAGCGCTCGAGCGGTGATGCTGACCCCCGATCAATCGCGGCGAATCGGCGTCACTTACGCGGTTGCGACATTGGGGCCACTCGAGAGGGAGGTGCGCACCGTCGGCCAAGTCGCCTACGACGAGACGCGCGCACAGACGATCGCCCCCCGGATCGATGGGTGGGTCGAGCGATTGCTCGTCAATGCGACCGGGCAGTCGGTGTCGGCGGGCCAGCCGCTCTTCACCATCTACTCTCCGATGCTCGTGACCGCGCAGGAAGAGTTGCTCCTCGCAAAACGGCTGCAGCGCGACGTCTCCGCCGGCAGCGCGGACGCTCGGCAGAACGCGTCGAATCTCGTGGCGGCGGCGCGAGGCCGCTTGGCGCACTGGGACATCCCCGAAAACGAGATCGCCGAGATCGAGCGGACGGGCGAAACGCGCCGCGTGCTCACCCTGCGCTCGCCGGCCGCAGGCTTCGTACTCGAAAAGAATGTCGTCGCGGGACAGAAGGTCATGGCCGGCGACGCGCTCTATCGCCTGGTGGATCTGAGCGTGGTCTGGATCGAAGGGGAAGTATTCGAGCAGGATCTCGCGTCGGTACGCGTGGGCCAGGTCGTGCACGCCGATTTTCAGGCGCTCCCTGGCGAGCATCGGATGGGTCGCATCTCGTACATCTCTCCGACGATCAGTCCGGACACGCGCACGGTCCGCGTTCGTGTCGTGTTGGGCAACGGCGACATGCGGCTCAAGCCGGGCATGTACGCCACGCTCCGCATCGTCGGGACGGCTCGAGGGGCCGTGTTGACGGTGCCGCGCGGCGCCGTGCTCTCCACCGGTGAGCGAAACATCGTCTTCGTCAAGCAGGCGAGTGGCCACCTCGCGCCTCGCGAGGTGTCGCTGGGCGCCTCGAACGACGAGCGCATCGAGATCCTGCGTGGGCTGGCCGCGGACGACACCGTGGTTGCATCCGCCACGTTCCTCGTCGATGCCGAGTCGAATCTGGGCAAGGCGCTCGGCGGGATGGGCAACATGCCTGGCATGGACATGAGCGAGCCGCCGAAGCCGCTCCCGATGCAGTCGGCGATGCCGGCAGCGCCGCATACCGACCACAAGAGACCGTGAGGACGCGACCATGTTGAGGCGAGTCATCGAATGGTCGGTCGGGCACACACTGATCGTCGGCATGTTCACCATCGCGGTTGCTGCGGCGGGCGTGGTCGCAATTCGGCACACGCCTCTCGAGGCGATCCCCGATTTGTCCGACGTGCAAGTGATCGTGCAAGCGGACTACAGCGAGCAGGCGCCGCGCATCGTCGAGGATCAGGTCACGTATCCGATCGCCGCGCAGATGCTGAAGGTGCCCGGCGCGAAAACGGTGCGCGGCTACTCGTTCTTCGGCGTCTCGTTCGTCTACGTCATCTTCGACGACGGCACGGACATCTACTGGGCGCGCTCGCGCGTGCTCGAGTATCTGAACGGCATCAAGGGCAACCTGCCGGCTGTGGTCACGCCGACACTTGGTCCTGACGCGACCGGGCTCGGTTGGGTATTCCAGTACGCGCTCGAGGATACGAGCGGACGGCTCAACCTCGCGCAGCTACGTGCTGTGCAGGACTGGTATCTCCGCTACGCGCTGACCGCCGTGCCGGGCGTGTCCGAGGTGGCGAGCGTCGGTGGGTTCGAGAAGCAGTATCAAGTCGACATCGACCCGGCCAAGCTGCTCGCGTACGGCATTCCCGTTACGCGAGTGATCTCGGCGATTCAGAGCGCCAACAACGACGTCGGCGCGATGACGATGGAGCTCTCCGAGCGCGAGTACATGGTGCGCGGGCTGGGCTACCTCAGGAACATCGGCGACATCGAGAACGTCGTCGTCGGCGCCACGAAGAGCGGAACGCCAATTCGAGTCGCCGAGCTCGGGCGCGTGAGCATCGGTCCGGCCATCCGCCGCGGCATCGCCGATCTCGACGGCCGCGGCGACGCCGTGGGCGGCATCGTCGTGATGCGATTCGGCCAGAACGCGCTGGCGACCATCGACAACGTCAAGGCCAAACTCGCCGAAGCCCAGCGGGGGCTGCCGGCGGGTGTCGTCGTACTACCCGTGTACGATCGCAGCGATCTCATTCGCCGAGCGATCGCCACGCTCAAAGGCAAGCTCGTCGAGGAATCGATCATCGTCGCGCTGGTCTGCGTCGTGTTCCTCCTCCATGCCAGCTCCGCGCTCGTGGCGATCCTCACGTTGCCGGTGGGCATCCTCATGGCGTTCGTCGCGATGCGCTGGGTCGGGGTGGGCGCCGACATCATGTCGCTCGGCGGCATCGCGATCGCCATCGGCGCGATGATCGACGCCGCGATCGTCATGATCGAGAACATGCACAAGCACCTGGAGCGCGCGGCGGATCCGACGTCGGGCGGGGGCGGGCGCCAGGTGTCGACACGGCATCTCACCGCGGAGCAGCGGAGAAGCATCGTCGTCGAGAGCGCGAAAGAGGTGGGCCCGGCGCTCTTCTTCTCGCTACTCATCATCACAGTGTCGTTCCTGCCGGTGTTCACGCTGCAAGGGCAGGAGGGGCGGGTGTTCAGGCCCCTGGCGTTCACCAAGACGTTCGCCATGGCGGCGGCGAGCCTGCTGTCGGTGACGCTCGTGCCTGTGACCATGGGTTTGTTCATTCGCGGCCAAATCCCTCGAGAGCGGAGCAACCCGATCAACCGCTGGCTTATCGGTGTCTATCGCCCAGCGATTGATTTCGTACTCGCGCATCGCGGTCCCACGATCCTCACGGCGCTCGTCGTGCTGATCCTCACGTGGATTCCATGGAAGCGCATGGGCAGCGAGTTCATGCCGCCGCTCGATGAAGGCACGATGCTCTTCATGCCGACGACATTGCCCGGGCTCCCGGTCGCGCGTGCGAGAGAGATCCTTCGGCAACAGGACTCGATTCTGAAATCGTTCCCCGAGGTGCAGCACGTCTGGGGCAAGGCCGGCCGTGCCAGCACGGCGACCGACCCGGCCGGCCTCGACATGATCGAGACCACGATCTCCCTCAAGCCGGCGAGGCAATGGCGACCGGGTGTCAGCCTCGACGCGCTCGTGTCGGCGATGGACGCGGCGGTGAAGATGCCGGGCGTGACGAACGCGTGGACGATGCCGATCAAGGGACGGATCGACATGCTCGCGACCGGCATTCGCACGCCGGTGGGGATCAAGATTTTCGGACCGGACCTGGCGGAGCTCGAGCGCCTCGGCAAACAGATCGAGCAAGCCGTGCGGACGATCCCCGGCACGCGCAGTGTGTTCGCCGAGCGCGCCGTGTCGGGGTACTACCTGGACATCGACATCGATCGCACGGCGGCAGCCCGTCATGGCGTGAACGTCGCCGACGTACAGACGGTGATCGCCACGGCCATCGGAGGCATGACCGTCACGCAGACGGTCGAGGGGCGGGAGCGGTACGGCGTCCGCGTGCGGTATCCGCAAGAGCTGCGCGATACGCCCGAGCGGCTCGCGTCGGTGCTCGTGCCGATGAATCACGACGGCGGGGCCACCGCGCAGATCCCGCTCGGCCAGCTCGCGACGATCAGACAAGTGGCCGGACCGATGGTCGTGCGCACCGAGGGCGCGATGCCGACCGCCTGGGTCTACGTGGACGTGGCGAACCGAGACATCGGCGGCTACGTGCGCGACGCGCAGCGGGTGGTGAGCGACATCGTCAGACTGTCGCCGGGATACAGCATCGCCTGGAGCGGCCAATACGAATACATGCAGCGCGCAAAGGCGCGGATGCGGCTCGTCATTCCGGCGACGTTGGCGATCATCTTCCTCCTCCTCTATTTCAACTTCAAGAACGTCGGCGAGACGTTCATCGTCATGGCATCGTTGCCGTTCGCGCTCGTCGGCGGCATCTGGTTCGTCGGCGCGCTCGGCTACAACATGTCGGTCGCGGTGGCCATCGGGTTCATCGCGCTCGCCGGCGTGGCGGCCGAGACCGGCGTCGTCATGCTCGTCTACCTCGACCACGCGTGGAACGCACGGCGATCTCGCATCGAGCGGCCATCGGCGCGCGACCTGTACGACGCGGTCGTCGAGGGCGCGGTCGAACGCGTCCGTCCCAAGATGATGACCGTGACGGCGATCATGGCCGGCCTTCTTCCGATCTTCTGGGGCGCCGGCACCGGCGCCAGCGTCATGAAGCGCATCGCCGCGCCTATGGTCGGTGGGATGATCTCGAGCACGCTACTCACGCTGATCGTCATCCCGGCCGTCTATTCGCTCTGGAAAGAACGCGAGGTTGTGCACGCTTCGTCGATGGAGCGCGCCGGTGACGGCATCGCGCATGCGCCCGTAGCTCGGGTCGGCATTGCGCCGGACGAAGAGCAGCGTCCGACAACGATTGGCCTATAGGATCACAGGAGAGCGGTTCAATGAGGAGCACGCGAATGTCGCGGTGGTGCCTGGTCGCCGCGTCTGCGGCCACGGTCAGCATGGTCGCACCGTCACGGCTGCTGGCCCAGCAGCCCGGCAACAGCCCGATGCCGGGGCAGATGCAGGACATGATGAAGCAGATGTCCGACATGTCGGCGCGGCTGCAAACGATGCAGAAGCACATGCAGGAGCGCATGAAGTCGATGCCGGGCATGTCGATGAGCGAAAGCCATCACGCGATGCACCAGTGCGTCGATCACATGGTCGCGATGACGACGGAAATGAAGGGCATGATGGAGCACATGCAGGCCATGACGAAGGACGACAAGATGATGAAGGATTCCGCCATGCAGAGCGACATGCGGGACATGCACGAGCAGATGGCCGCGATGTCGAAGTCGATGGGGAAGATGGTCGACGTCATGCAGCGCATGCAGACGCGCATGGAGTCCGAGCACCGTCACTAGAGCTTCGTGCGCCGCAGGAGCTGGGCGTTGAGCGCAACGATGATCGTACTCAGCGACATGAGCACCGCGCCGACCGCTGGACTCAGCACGATGCCTCTGGACGCGAGCGCCCCCGCGGCCAGCGGGATGGCGACGATGTTGTAGCCCGCCGCCCACCACAGGTTCTGGAGCATCTTGCGATACGTCGCGCGGCTGAGTGCGATGATGCGCGGAATGTCGCGCGGGTCGCTGCGCACCAGCACGATGTCGCCGGCCTCCACCGCGACGTCGGTGCCCGCGCCGATCGCGATGCCGACGTCGGCGGCGATGAGGGCCGGCGCGTCGTTCACGCCGTCGCCGACCATCGCGACGCGGTGGCCGGCGTGCTGCAATTCCTTGATCTTCTCCACCTTCTTTTCCGGCAGCACTTCGGCGAAGACCGTATCGATCTTCAGCTCGCGCGCGACCGTCTCCGCCACCGCGCGGCTGTCACCCGTCACCATGGCGACCGCGACCCGCGCGTCGTGCAACCGGCGGATCGCCTCGGCAGACTCCGGTCGCACCGCGTCGGCGACGGAAAACGCCGCCTGCACGCGTCCGTCCTCGACCTGGTAGACCACGCTTTGCCCCTTGGCCGCGGCGGCGTCGGCGAAGCGCCGCAACTCGGGCGGCGCCTCGACGCCAAGCTGCTCGAGGAGCCTTGGACCGCCGTCGGCAAGCCGACGACCGTCCACGGTCGCTTGTACGCCTCGGCCCGGAAGGGCGAGGAAATCGGTGGCGCGGGGAACCGTCAGCTTGCGGTCCGCCGCGCTCGCGACGATCGCGCGCGCCACGGGATGCTCGGCGTCGTGCTCCACCGCGGCAGCCAATCGGAGCGCCTCGTCCTCGCCAATGCCATCGACTGCGCGCATCGCGACGACGCGGTGTTGGCCGAGGGTCAGCGTACCCGTCTTGTCGAAGACCACAGCGGTCACGAGCCTCGCCTCCTCGAGACCGCGTCGGTCGCGCACCAGAAGTCCGTTCCGCGCGCCCAGCGTGGTGGAGAGCGCGACCACGAGCGGCACCGCCAGGCCGAGCGCGTGTGGGCACGCGATGACGAGCACGGTGACGACTCGCTCGACCGTATATGAGCCGGGGGCTCTCGCGATCACCCACGCGATTGCCGTGATGACCGCCGCACCGATCGCCACGAGCGTGAGCCAAAAGGCTGCGCGATCGGCGAGCACTTGCGCCCTCGAGCGCGACGTCTGCGCCTCTTCCACGAGGCGCATGATGCCGGCGAGCGCCGTGCGCTCGCCCGTCCGAGTCACCTCAACGCGGAGCGAGCCGTCGCCGTTCACCGTCCCCGCGATCACCTCGCTGCCGACGTTCTTCGATATAGGTCGCGACTCGCCGGTGATCATCAATTCATTCACCGAGCTGTGCCCCTCGCGCACGGCACCGTCCGCGGGCACGGACGCCCCGGGCCGCACGAGCAGGAGGTCGCCTTCGCGCAGCTCGCCGACGGGAACCTCCTCCATGCGTTCGCCGACGATGCGGGTCGCCGTGTTGGGAAGGAGCTTGGCCAATTCCCGGAGCGCGCCCTGCGCCTGCGAGATGGAACGCATCTCCATCCAGTGGCCGAGGAGCATGATCGTCACGAGCGACGACAGCTCCCACCAGAGCGGCATGCCGCTCGCGCCGAAGGTCACCGCCACGCTGAATACGAACGCCACCGAGATGGCGAGCGAGATCAGCGTCATCATCCCGGGCTGACGGTCGGCGAGCTCGCGCCACGCGCCCTGGAGAAAGACCCAGCCGCCGTAGAAGAACACGAGCGACCCAAACACGAATGGAATCCATCGCGAACCCGGGAACGCGGGAGGCGTGAACCCGAAGGCACGCGGAACCATCTCGCCCCAGACCAGCGCCGGAATCGTGAGCAGCAGCGAGATCCAGAACTTCTCGCGGAACATCGCCACGGAGTGACCGGCGTGCTTATCATGCCCGTGCTCGGATCGCGCATCGTGCCCGTGCGCGGTCTGGTCGTGCGCGCCATGCTCGTGGCCGCCGTGCTGGTGCGACGCGTGCCGATCGTGTGCCGTATTCATCATCTGCCTTGAATGCTAGGCGATGAGGGAATCCGGGCCAGCTCGCGTCTACTGAAACAGGTGAGAGTAGATGGATTCCCGAATCGCCTTCGGGAGCCCTTGATCGTCCACGTTCGTCAGCACTACCCAACCCAATCGCTGATCGGGGAGGAACTCGCACCGGGTGCCGTACCCTTGGACGCCGCCGGGGTGCGAGTAGAGCGTCAACCCGTGCCACGACTCGACGAACCAACCCAGCGCGTAGTGTCCCCCGGCCGTCTTGACGGCCGGTGCAAGCAACTCTCGAAGCGACTTCTCCGACACGATCGGGCGGCCGTCGACGCTCCCGCCAGAGACGAGCATCCGTAACCACTGCCCCATGTCGTCCGCCGTGCTGTTGATGTTTGCCGCCGGCGCGATGGCGACGTTGTAGAAGAGGCGCGTCGGCCGCACCACGGTGCGCGCGGAATCCTCGTAGCCGAGCGCGAAGTCGCCCGACGATTCCATGTCGGCCAGAGAGAGGCCGCTCGAGCGCATGCCCAGCGGCTCGAGGATGTCGCGTCGAACCACGTCCTCGTACGTCGCGTGATTCGCATTGGCGAGGGCCTCGCCGGCGGCAAGAAACATGTAATTGTTGTAGTTGAACGAGGCGCGGAATCCGCCGACCGCGGGACGATCCATCGCCGCTTTGATCAGGTTCTCGCGCGTGCCATAGCGCTCGAACCATCCGCCGCCGAGGTCGTCGGGGACTCCGGTGCGATGGCTGAGCAGATCGCGCAGCGTGACCTGCCCGTCGGCCACCGGGTCACGGAGGTGAAAGTAGGGAAGGAAGCGATGCGGTGAGTCGTCGAGCGCGAGCAGGCCTTGATCCGCGCTGATCGCGGCGGCGAGCGCCGTGAACGGCTTCGTGCACGAGCCGATCACGAAACGGGTTTGCGGCGTCACGGGGACCCTGGCCGCTACGTCCCGGAAACCGAAACCCTGGCTGAGAACGACCCGGCCGTCGGCGACGATCACGAGCGATGCGCCGGGCACGCCAAAATGGCGTCGCAGTGTATCTGCTTCGCGCGCGATCGCCGCCAGACGCGCGCTGTCGACGTGGGCGGCGGTGGCGTTGCGGGCGTCTGTTCCCGCCTCGGACGCGCACGCCGAGGCGACGATCGCAACGAACCCCGTAACGAACCCGACGCGCAGGCATCGCACTGGATCGTACATGGTTGTCAGCGCGCCTCGTCCATCACAAGTTCACGCCATGAAACGCCGCTTGTGCATTCGCCCGGCTGTCCACCTGCTCGTCGCGCTCGTGACGCTCGCCGGGTCGTCGTCGCCCGCCCAGGCGCCACGCTCCGGCAATCCGATTCTACCAGGGTGGTACGCCGACCCGGAAGCGCACGTCTTCGACAGACAATACTGGATCTTCCCGACCTACTCGGCACCCTACGACGAGCAGACGTTCCTGGATTCATTCTCGTCGCGCGATCTCGTCACCTGGGTGAAGCATACGCACGTGCTCGACATCGCCGACGTGTCGTGGGCGAAGCGCGCCGTGTGGGCGCCGTCGATCGTCGAGAAGGACGGCTGGTACTATCTCTTCTTCGGCGCCAACGACATCCAGAACGATCAGCAGGTCGGCGGCATCGGCGTCGCCCGCTCGCGGCGCCCGGAGGGGCCGTTCAAGGACTACCTCGGCAAGCCGCTCATCGATCGGTTCCACAACGGGGCGCAACCGATCGACCAGATGGTATTCAAGGATCGTGATGGGTCGTACTACATCGTGTACGGCGGCTGGCGCCACTGCAACATCGCGAAGCTGAACGCCGATCTCACCGGCTTTGTTCCGTTCCCCGACGGTAGCACGTTCAAGGAGATCACGCCTACCGGATACGTCGAAGGCGCGTTCATGCTCCTCAGGGACGACAAGTACTACTTCATGTGGTCGGAGGGTGGGTGGACAGGGCCGAACTACGCAGTGGCGTACGCGGTTGGCTCATCACCGTTCGGACCCTTC
>Ga0326726_10006535_pt1 | contig 10490 bp, 9 predicted proteins | sample MHFenrmetagenome_2_FD_207603 | JGI IMG/M metagenome (GOLD analysis project Ga0326726, IMG submission 207603) | Lab enriched peat soil microbial communities from Michigan Hollow, Ithaca, NY, United States - MHF15MN | ecosystem: Environmental > Terrestrial > Soil > Wetlands > Peat | place: USA... | reverse complement strand
ATGAGGGCCAGCCAGGCTGGCATTAGTATTCGAAATCTTCCCTTTCCAATCGCGACTCCAAACAGCAGTTTCATGATTGTGTTTGACAATATTCCGATGGCAATGGCTTGGGCCGCGACTGGAATTGCGATTTGCCCTTCGGCGCTCTTCGCCATGGAAATGGTGAGCACATCCACATCGGTGAGCCCGAGAACTGCGCCCGAGAACAGTACGCCGGCTTCTCCCCAGTGCGCGCGAACCGCATATACGGCAAACAGGACAACCTGAAACAACGCTGCCATCTGCAGGGCGGACATCACCTGAAGAGGGTTGGATGGAGACTGCACTGAGGCCTTCTCCTCGCGCCGCTTGAATCCGATCAAAACGATGATCGCACCTACCAGAAAAGGCACCGCCAGATAGGGGATCAGGGCCAGAGCGAGCGCGGGTCTAAGGACCGCTGTGGCGACCAGTACCCTCAAAGTCATGACGCTGCAGGCCGCTACAACTCCCACCGAGAGCGGAAACGATAAATTGCGATCCTGCCGGCTCAAGCGCGCAAAGGTGAACGCAACCGCGGTGGAAGAGACGAAGCCACCCAGCAGGCCGGCGACTGAGTAACCACGCTCGGTGCCGATCACGCGGCGGGCCACGTAGCCGATGAAGCTCAATCCGGAAAACAACAACACGAAAAGCCAGAGCTGTCGGGGCCGCACTCCTCCAAGAGGACCGTATGGGCCCTCCGGCAACAGGGGAAGGATGACAACTGCCATCACCGCAAATCGGACGCCCGCTCGTAAACCCGCGTCATCGATGCGGGCTATCATCGCGTGCAATCGTGACTTTTCGACGAGAAGGAGCGTAGTGATGGCCGTAATAGCACTGGCCAGGACGAGGTACCCGGTTCCGGCGAGGATACCCGCTGATAGCACCACCAGGGCGGCGACCTCCGTGGTGCCGTCGATCACCCGCCGGCTGGCAGCGACATACGCAGCCACCACCAGCACCGTGGCGCCGGCGAGTAGCACAATCGCCATCGGCCGGAGGCCGAGGGACCAGAGCCAACCGGCTACACCCGCCAACCCACCCAGCAGAGTAAAGGTCCGGATGCCCGCAAAGTGCGCCTCCGGGCCGCCGGCGTGGCCTGACCACTCGCGTTCCAGGCCCACTGCGGCACCACCCAGCGCTGCTATGGCAATGCCAACCACGCTCTGGTGTTCAAGAAACATAACGAAGTCGACGACCCTCCGGAAGACGGCGCGCCCTCATCCTACACGGTGGCCAATCAGTGGCATGGACGATGTTTATCGAAAGCGCCATCCCGGCTTTTCGGGGTCAAAAGTAGCCTGTGACAGGGCAAACAAATCCCTTGACCCCGCCCCTTTTACCCGCTAAATTACAAGGTTCCACGGACATAGGGACGGCTCTAGGGGCGTCCCCAGTACCTCCGCTGATAAGTGGGACCCGATCCGAATCGAAGAAACTTTCGGGCCCGGCGGAGCATCTATACCAGTAGCCAGGGCATTCCCGTACAACCCATAAGAACTGAAGGACTTAAGAATCTGGCCGGGACTTACCCTGTCGTAAAAAGTGAGAATTTCGCCATTTTGTCGGAGTCAGGAGAAAGAATAATGAAGCGCTCTGATCGCGTTTTTGATGCTTTACATACTTTGCGGAACCGTTATATGCTCTGTCAGCTTGCATCGAAGGCTACCCGTAAGTTTCACAAGCCCAATACCAGAATCCAGGAGACCATGAACGAGGTCCTGGATCGGATTGCAAGTTCGGAGCGGCACTCGGTTCTGGCCGAACCGGAACATTTTGCCGAGGCACAACGGCGGGCTGCATAGTTTAGCCCGCCTCCTGCCCCGCTGGATGGATCCTTCTCTTTCGCGTACCCCCCTTTGAAAAATCTCCTCGCAGGTGACTGATGACCATTGCTGAACTCAAAGAAAAAAATATTACCGAGCTAACCAAGATCGCCCGATCTTTGGACTTGCCCGGAGCTAGCGGATTGCGCAAGCAAGACCTGATCTTCAAGATCCTCCAGGCCCAGAGTGAAAAAGAGGGCCACATTTTTGCCGAGGGCGTGCTCGAAATCCTGCCCGACGGCTATGGCTTTCTGCGCTCGCCTGACTACAACTATCTACCCGGCCCGGACGATATCTACGTTTCGCCGTCGCAGATTCGTAAGTTCGACCTCAAGACCGGAGACACCATCAGCGGCCAGGTCCGTCCGCCGCACGAGGGCGAGAAGTATTTTGCCCTGGTCAAAATTGAAGCGGTCAACTTTGAATCGCCGGAAGAAGCGCGCAACAAGATCCTGTTCGACAACCTGACGCCGCTCTACCCGCAGGAGCGTTTGAAGCTGGAAACGGTTCGCGAGAACGTCAGCGCCCGGGTGATGGATCTGTTGACTCCCTTAGGTAAGGGTCAGCGTGGCCTCATCGTTTCGCCCCCCCGCGCCGGCAAGACCATGCTGCTGCAGAACGTGGCCAACTCGATTACCACCAACCATCCCGAAGTCGTGCTGATGGTTCTGCTCATCGATGAGCGGCCGGAAGAAGTTACCGACATGCAGCGTTCGGTGAAAGGTGAGGTCATCTCCTCGACCTTCGATGAACCAGCGGCTCGCCACGTGCAAGTCGCAGAAATGGTGATCGAAAAGGCCAAACGCCTGGTCGAACACAAACGCGACGTGGTCATTCTGCTGGATTCGATTACGCGCCTGGCGCGCGCTTACAACACCATCGTTCCGCCCAGCGGCAAGGTACTCTCCGGCGGCGTGGATTCAAATGCGTTGCAGCGTCCGAAGCGCTTCTTTGGTGCGGCCCGTAACATCGAAGAAGGCGGATCGCTCACCATCATTGCGACCGCGTTGATCGATACCGGCTCCCGCATGGACGACGTGATCTTTGAAGAATTCAAAGGCACGGGCAACTCGGAAATCATCCTCGACCGCAAGCTGGTGGACAAACGCACCTTCCCCGCCATCGACATCCAGCGCTCCGGTACCCGTAAGGAAGAGTTACTGATCCCGAAGGAAGACCTTACGCGCATCTGGGTTTTGCGCCGAGTGCTTAATCCGCTATCGCCCGTCGAGGCCATGGAACTGCTCATCGACAAACTGAACAAAGCCAAGTCGAATGCCGAGTTCCTGGCGAACATGAGTTCGCTGTAACACTCGAGCTCGCGTAGGCCCGGACGCCCTCGTCCGGGTGGGCGAGCGAAGCTCGCCAATCGTTCGCGCTAGCTTCACAGATCTTCTGCCCCCCGACATCGCGTAGCCGGGCGTTGCCCGGCCGGGCGGGTGAGGGCACCCGCCCCTACGCAAATCAAGAGCCGCAGTCTCTCCCTTCACGGACCAAACGTATAATAACTCTTCAATTTCCGTCCTTCGAGGTGGACTTTGCGACTCAAGAGCCTCTCACTGATTATTCTCGCGTTCGCACTCATGACCGTGCTGCCATCGGTGTCCCAAAACCCTCCCCTGCGTCTGCCGGACACTACGCGCCCCGGTCCGACAGACGAGCCACGTCTCAGGATGGAAAGAGAGATGGCCAAGAAAGCCAATCAGGAGCGCCAGGCTGACCTCAAACGCGATACCGAGAAGCTGCTTAAGCTGGCGCAAGAACTTAAGGAGTCTGTGGACAAGACCAACGCGAGCACGCTCTCCGTCGATGTGGTCAAGAAGGCGGAGGAGATCGAAAAGCTGGCGCACAGCGTGAAAGACAAGATGAAGGGATCTTTCTGAGGGGGGAGCCTTCGCGGCAGCCGCACAAGCAGGTCCGTCCACTGCGCTGGCTGAGCTCGCTTCGGTCGGGATGACAGTGTTGCTGTGCGATCCCGTGCTCTGAGTGCTCAATCAGGTAGAGTAGACGGCGGTCCTGTGCTTGTCCGCCCACCAGCCCCAGGGAGCCGTCAGCCACATCGCCATGCCACCCCAGGCGAGAGAAGTTACATTCGGCGGGGCCCCGGCAAACAGCGTGCTGAGCCAGCCAAAAAAGAGAAATGCCACCAAGGCCCAGAACCCGTAGCGGCCGGAGCTATCCCGCGCGCGGGTGCAGCTGACGTATATCCATAGCCCGGCGCCGAAGCACAGGGCTTCGGCGGCGATCGTTGCCACCCACGAATTCCACAGACCCAGACCGACGCGTGCCGCGCCACCGGGATACAACTGAAGATCGGGACGGTGCACGATGAAATCCAGCACCCAATGACTGAGCACGACAGCGCCAACCACCACAGCACTTCGCATATTGCGCCGCAGCGCGTAATAGATCCCGCCGAAGACAAGCGCCCACACGATTGCCATCAGCAAACTGTGAGAGATAGGGTAGTGGTTGAAATCAAGCGGAGATACCCTGGTGATGCCGGGAGCAATTCGCACCTGCTCGATGCCGAGGAGCAAGAAGAGGGGCCAGAGGAAGTCCAGGAACTGGGCGGCCAGAATCAGGGTGCCCAGTGAAGTCTTCGCCGCGATTCTCTTAGCAGCAAAGGCGACACCGAAATGACCGATGAACATGGCGATGCGCTAGTTCAGCAGACAGATGGCCTTCGAGCGTGTTTCGCTCGGGATGGAGTTGGACGGGCGGGACGCCCGTCCTCCATTCACTACACTGCCTTCGCCGATCCTTCCTTGACGATGCGCATGCCGTAGAACGAGCGGTACACGAAGAAGTAGGACGCCAGGAAGAAGCCCAAGGCAAGTGCGTGGGCCATCGTGCTGCCGGCTTCGGCAGTGAGCTTCACCGCCAGTTCAACTGCCAGTAATCCGAACAACGTGGTGAATTTGATCACCGGGTTCAGGGCCACCGAAGAAGTGTCTTTGAACGGATCACCCACGGTGTCGCCGATGACGGTGGCATCGTGCAAGGGAGTGCCCTTCTGCTTCAGTTCAACTTCGACGATTTTCTTGGCGTTATCCCAGGCCGCGCCGGCGTTGGCCATGAAGACCGCCTGGTAGAGGCCGAAGACGGCGATAGATATCAAGTATCCGATGAAATAAAACGGTTCCACGAAAGCAAATGCCAGAGTGGCGAAAAAGACCGCCAGGAAAATATTGAACATTCCCTTCTGTGCGTACTTGGTGCAGATTTCAACCACCTTCTTACTATCGGAGACCGACGCCTTCACCGCGCCTTCCAGCTTGATGTTGGCTTTGATGAATTCCACCGCCCGGTAGGCACCTGTGGTTACCGCTTGCGTGGATGCGCCGGTAAACCAATAGATAATGGCTCCGCCCGTGATCAGGCCGAGCATGAAAGGCGCGTGGAGAAGGGAAAGATTGTTTACATTCTCGGTGAGCCCGTTGGTGAGCGCCATGATGATGGAGAAAATCATCGTGGTCGCGCCAACGACGGCGGTCCCGATCAGAACCGGCTTGGCCGTGGCCTTGAAGGTGTTGCCCGCGCCGTCATTTTCTTCCAGCAAACCCTTGGCGCGCTCAAAATTTACATCCATGTTGAAATCTTTCTTGAGCTCCTGCCGAATGTTGGGGACCTGCTCAATCAGCGAAAGTTCATACACCGATTGCGCGTTGTCGGTCACCGGGCCGTAGGAGTCAACCGCGATAGTCACCGGACCCATGCCCAGGAAACCGAACGCCACCAGACCAAAGGCAAAGACGGGAGCCGCCACCATTAGGCGATCTAATCCCATGGTGCTGAAGTAGTATCCGATGGACATCAGAGTCACCATCGAGAGCCCGAGGTAGTAGCCAGAAAAGTTGCCCGCTACGAAGCCGGACAAAATCCCCAGCGAGGCGCCACCCTCCTGGGCCGAGGTCACAACTTCCCTGACATGCCGCGACTCGGTCGAGGTAAACACTTTCACCAGCTCGGGAATGATGGCGCCTGCCAGAGTGCCGCAGGAAATGATGCTGGCCAGTTTCCACCACTGTGATGAACTCCCTCCGATTTCAGGGATGATCACCGCGGAAATGATAAACGTGACCGCGACGGAAACCAGCGAAGTGAGCCACACCAGCCAGGTCAGGGGCGTCTCAAAATTCATTTTGTCGGCAGCGCCAAACCGGGCCTTGGCAATGACGCCGTTGATGAAGTAGGCGGTTGCGCTGGACACCAGCATGGCGATGCGCATGACGAAAATCCAGACCAGCAATTGAACCTGGATGGTGGGATCTCTTACGGCCAGCAGGATGAAGGTGATGAGGGCGACGCCGGTGACACCGTAGGTTTCGAATCCATCGGCGGAGGGTCCGACGGAATCGCCGGCGTTGTCTCCGGTGCAGTCGGCGATCACGCCGGGATTGCGGGCGTCATCTTCCTTGATCTTGAAGACGATCTTCATCAGGTCGGAACCGATGTCAGCGATCTTGGTGAAGATGCCACCGGCAATCCGCAGCGCGGCCGCGCCCAGCGACTCGCCAATGGCGAATCCGATGAAGCAGGGCCCGGCGTAGTCCGCAGGAATAAAGAGCAGAATGACCAGCATGAGCAGAAGTTCGACGCTGATCAGCATCATGCCGATACTCATCCCGGCCTGGAGCGGAATGTTGTAGATCGGGTAGGGCTTGCCGGCCAGACCCGCAAACGCAGTGCGCGAATTGGCGAAGGTGTTGACCCGGATGCCGAACCACGCGACTCCGTAGCTTCCCGCAATGCCCACCAGGCTGAACAGAAGAATGATAGGGAGGGTGACGGCAATCGGCTTTTCCGGGACGGGTGACAGCACCCCGAAATAGAGCACGATGACCACCGCGATGAAGAGCCACAGGATCAGCAGGAATTTTCCCTGAGTGATCAGGTAGGTCTTACAGGTCTCATAGATCAGTTCGGAAATCTCGCGCATGGCGCGATGCACCGGCATGTTTTTGAGGCGCGTATAGATGACCAGACCGAAGCCGAGGCCAAAGATGCAGAACAGAATGCCGATCATCAGCAAACGATGACCGTCAATGCCAAGGAACAAGACCTGCGAGAGATCGGGAAGCTTGAGACTGGCTTCGCCGCTCACTTCGTGAGCCGGCTGGGCCAGGGCAGAAATTGAACCGAAACTGAGGACGGCGATGGTGGCTGCCACCGTCCGGGCGAAGATCTGGGCAAATTGGCGTCCTTCGGACACAGCTCTCGCCAGCCAAGTACGCATAGGAATTCCTCCGATATGAAGACTATTTCAGGACCATCACGTGTTTAGGCACTGCCACCCAGCAAACAGCACTTACCGGGCGCTTGAGTTAAGAGCGCCGGGGAGCGCATTGCCGGAGTTCCGAACACGCTTCCACTACACGGCATTGAACAGGAGTGTTGAGCTTGGCCGCGTCGGATGTTTCGTACCGCAGAGGCCGCCGGTCGGACGCTGAGCTTGCTACCGGAGGCCCGATACAAAACCAGCTTTTATAGCATGTTAGGGGGGGTTGGTCAAACGGAGTCTAAGGGGAATTTCGGCCTATTTGGGCCAAATTAGCTCTGTCGCATTAGCGGCCCCATTTCGACGGCTGTCTCGCCGCGTAGCGGCGAAAGAGTGTAGCCCACGGCGCAAGCCGTGGGTACCATGGCGATTCCAGGTGGAAGCCCCGAAGGGGCGATAGAAACGATCAATCCCAGAGATAGCGTTCGTCCACGGTGATTCTGTTCTTCTTCAAATACGCGAGAAACTCCTCTTGGAATGACCTTTTCCTGTGATGCTCCTGTTGGTTTGAGATGTAGTCGCGAACCGAGCTAACCCCAGACTCGCCGACGGTAAAGGCGCCGTAACCGGTTTGCCAGCCGAAACCAGGCTTTTCGGGCCAACGTCCATGCACCCATCGTGAAGAATTCGTCTTGATCAAACGAGCGATCTCCGCCATGGAATGGTTGGCGGGCACGCGACCGGGAGATGTATGTGGTCATGAGTTCCATTAATGCAAAGAGCGGTGCCTCCAATTTGTCGAATGATACCACCGAGGTAGGCATGGAGGTCCTTCTCCAAATCGGGTTTGATGAGAGCGCAGCGTTGTTTGGTGCTGAATATGAAATGCACGAGGAGGTTCGTGGCGGTGTGCGGCATGGTTTCTTTCGCCCCTTCGGGGCTTGCTCCGTCTTCTTGCTGCTGACCCACGGCTTACGCCGTGGGCTACATTCTCTTCTCCGCTTCGCGGCTCTCCCAGTTGGCTCTCCTCATTGGTGCACCATCCCCTACGCCCAGAACGTGCGATCTAACGTTCGGTACTGGATGGCCTCGGCGATGTGTTTAGGCTCGATGGCGGAGGCGCCTTCCAGGTCGGCAACGGTGCGGGCCACCTTTAGTATTCGGTCGTGGGCGCGGGCGGTCATGCCGTGCTGGGTCATGGCGCGCTCTAACAGCCGTTCGCAGTCGGCGGACAACTCGCAGGAAGCACGAATATGGCGGGGGGCCATCTGGGCATTGCAGTAGAGCCGCGAGCGCGACGATGAGAACCTCTGCATCTGGATCTCACGGGCCCGCATCACCCGCTCCCGGATTTTGGCGGAGCTTTCCGGCTCGCTTCCTGCTCTCAACTCCTTATAGTTCACAGCGGGCACATCAATATGGATATCGATGCGGTCGAGCAGCGGTCCCGAAATCTTGCCCATATAGCGTTGAATCATGGGCCGGCTGCAATGACACTCGCGCGATCGGTCATTGAAATATCCACAGGGCTGCGGGTTACTTCGTTGCTGAGCAGCCACTCGTTTATTTGCCCATTCCAGCGGCATGTGAGGGATAGGAATCGCAGAGATGGGGCGGGGGGGCGACTAAACAGGAAGTGGCCGGGAGACAAGAACTTCGAGCCAAAGGAGTGGTAATGCCGACATCAAGGAAGGCGAAGTCTGCCACAGACACCGGGAAACCCGTCAACCTGGGGCGGCACGCCGCAGAATGCAAAATCTGCGCCCATGCCGACCGCGCGGAAATCGAACAGGAGTTCGTCAACTGGGGCGGCGCCAACCGGATTGCGGCAGCTTACGGCGTCAGCCGCGATGGCGTGTATCGCCACGCCCACGCGCTGGACCTGTTCCGAAAGCGCCAGCGCAATATTCGGGCAGCCTTGGAGAAAATCATCGAGCGAGCTGGCGAGGTCGATGTGAACGCTGCCAGCGTGGTTGCTGCTGTAGCGGCCTACGCGAAGATCAATGGTCGGGGCGAGTGGATTGAGCGTGCCGAGACTCTGAATCTCAACGACCTCTTCGAGCGGATGACGGCTCCAGAGCTGGAAGCCTACGCCGCCGATGGCGTTTTGCCGTCCTGGTTTGAGACCACAGTTGGTGCAACGGCATCCAGCAGTGAACGAGAGCGGAATGGGAGCTAACTCTATGATTCCAGATCGCAAATACCCGTCGCTACCCGCAACCGGGATCAATCCGGCCAGCTTCCCTCTTGGATCAATGGAATCGAGGGCCGCAATCCGCACACTACTGCTGCGTCGGGCTGATATGTCCGATGACGATCTCGACGCCTTGGTCCTGTACGCCGGAGCGGTATACCTCGACGCCAGGATGACGCCGAACTACCAAGAGCTGGAAGCCACGGCGGCTTATCAAAGGGGCGCAGAGCTGTACCGGCTGCGCAGAGGGCCAACACCCCTGGCGCATCTCGATCAGCACCTGGAGCGCAGCTCGCTCGCCAGCCTGGCCTTCGAGGCTGTGAACGGCCGAGAGCCGAGGGCAGGGGACTTGCTGAGCTATGAAGAGGTGGCGAGAGACCGAAGCGTCGAGTTCTTCGTCGCTTTCATAGATGCGTGGAAACGCAGATTGCCCGGACTGGTGTGCCCGCTCAAGCTACAGGACGGCGGGCTGTATTTCAGGGAGCTGGGCGACGGGTCCAGCGAGGTCTGGCAGCAGAAGACTGACGCCGGGCCGCAAGCTCGATGGCGCGCCGTCCAGCGCGACGCAACGGGCAACGCACAGGGTGCCCCAGATGATATGCCGACTGCGTCTGCGATCAGATTTCTGGGAATCATGACGGGCAGGCATCGTTGTAAAGCCCCTTCGGAACAAGCCCACCCTAGGTCAGGCGGCCTTGCTCCCGGAACGGGGCGCACAATATTTGAAAGCTCCTCGTTTCTTTATTGAAGCGATTTCGGCGCTTAGATAGTCCTGGGCGTGATGACGGTGCCCTTTGATCCAGCGAGGTCTTTCGCCCCATCGACACGTCGTCGTCCTCTTGTGGCCTTCTCACGTTGGTAGAACAGTTCGACCATTTTCACCCCGATGGGTGTTCTGTCCTCCATCTGCTTACGCGCCCAGACTCCCATTTTCAAAATCCATTGAATTTCTTCGGGCGAGTAAAACCAGCGGCAGCCGTTGCAGAGGCCGTGCGCAGCCAGGTAGTTATCTATCGCGTGTCCCCCTGCCCCCGGCATGTGCGAGCACATGATCGGCCGCAAACTTGTTCTCTGTCACCTTGCCACCACACATGTGACAGCGCCCAGCAGTCTTGCGAAGCACCGTTCGGCGTTCTTCGCGACTGAGCGACTGGCGGGGAGACCGGAGGAGTATTTTTTCTTTTTTCCGTCCCGCGTGAAGAGTTCTCAGGCGTTCGGACAGTTC
>Ga0326726_10006534_pt1 | contig 10490 bp, 7 predicted proteins | sample MHFenrmetagenome_2_FD_207603 | JGI IMG/M metagenome (GOLD analysis project Ga0326726, IMG submission 207603) | Lab enriched peat soil microbial communities from Michigan Hollow, Ithaca, NY, United States - MHF15MN | ecosystem: Environmental > Terrestrial > Soil > Wetlands > Peat | place: USA... | reverse complement strand
CGACACGCAGTCGTATGTACTGTTCGCCTTCGACGTGAGCGCGCGCACCAGCCCCGAATCGCTGATCGAGAAGCTTGCGGCATTTAACGAACATTACTGGCACGGATTTCAGGAGGCCTTGCCCGATCCGGTGTGGACGCTGCACGCTTCGTTGGCTCCCAATTCGCAGCGCACCGCGTGGACGGACACCGCGAGCCGCCTGATCGGCCGTCTGAGTGCGGGCGAACTCGAGAAAATCGTCCTGGCGCGCAGCCTCGATTTGGCCGGTACGCCCAGATCCAACGCGGCCTTGAATCCCTGGCCGATCGTGGGCGCGCTACGTGCCTTTGATTCCTCCTGCTATCAATTTGGAATTCAATTCACCGAGCATGGTGCCTTTGTCGGATCGTCGCCGGAACGGTTGTTCCGTCTCGACGGGCGTCGTCTCGAAAGCGAAGCGCTTGCAGGAACGGTGCTGCGGGACGACGATGAGATTCGCGATCGCGAACTGTCGGACACGCTGCTTGGGAGTGTGAAAGACCAACTCGAGCACAAGCTGGTGATCGCCGCTTTGGTCGAATCGCTCTCATCACTGAGCGCCTCCGGCCGCGCTTCGGCGACCACGGCGTCGCAAGTGGTGAAGCTGCGAACGTTGCAGCATCTGCGTTCGACCATCGGCGTTGACTTGCGCGACGAAGTTACGGTCGGAGAGGTCCTCAGTGCGTTGCATCCGACGCCCGCGGTCGCCGGCGTGCCTCGCGACGAAGCGATGACGGCAATTCGCGAGTCGGAGACCGAGTCGCGGGGGTGGTACAGCGGGCCGGTCGGTTGGATTGGCGCGGACACAGCCGAGTTCGCGGTCGGGATCCGTTCGGCGCTCGTGGGCGCCAACACCGCGAGGCTCTACGCGGGTGCGGGTTTGGTTAATGGGTCAGTGGCGGAGAGAGAATGGCAGGAAGTCGAAGACAAGTTGCAGGTGTTTCTGAGCGCAGTCACCCCGACGCGTCCGTCGTCGCGGACGTAGCGTCAGCGAACTTGCGTTGTGCGGGCGCGCTGGTCGCGGCCTTGATCGCGCGCGGCGTGAGCCACTTTGTTGTCTCGTCGGGATCGCGTTGCGCCCCGCTGGTCTTGGCGGTTGGCCATCACCCCGAAGCGCAAATCTGGACCAACCCCGATGAACGCTCCGCAGGATTCATCGCGCTGGGCATCAGCCGAGCGGCGCGGGCGCCAGCGGCACTGATCTGCACTTCCGGCACCGCGGCCGCCAATTACCTGCCGGCCGTGGTCGAAGCGCGCATGTCGCGCATTCCGCTTCTGGTTCTCACCGCGGATCGTCCACCGCGCCTTCGCGGCGTCGGCGCCGCGCAGACGATCGACCAGATTGATTTATACGGTTCCTACTCCTTGTACTGCGACGATTTGCCGACGCCCGAGGCGGCGGCCGATCGCGCCTTTGACTGGTGCGCTTCCGCGGCGGCGGCCTACGACCACTGCCTGAATGAATCCGGCCCGGTGCATCTCAATCTCGGGTTCGATGAGCCGCTCATCCCCGAGCCCGGCGCGGTGGAAGAGATCCTCCACGACGCGTTTGCGATCGGCGTTCCGCCTCACGAGCGTTCCGAGGTTGGCCATCGTCTCGAGGAGATCGGTTGGACTTCGCTGGTCAGCGTCCTCGAGAAAGCGACGCGCCCCGTGATCGTGTGCGGTCCCAACGATAGCGCCGACGAATGCGCCGGTGTCGTCGCCGCGCTGGCAAATTCGCTGGGTGCGCCGATCCTCGCCGACATCGCCTCGCCCGGGCGACGCGTGGGCGAGACGGTCGCGCATTACGACCTGTTTCTTCGCGACCCAGATATCGCTCGGACTCTGCAGGCAGATTTCGTGTTGCGCATGGGCGGATTGCCCACTTCAAAGACACTCAACGAGTGGCTGGCGTCATTGCATGTGCCGATTCTGGCGATCGCTCCGTTTGAGATCGCCGATCCTTGGCGGAGTGTGACTCACCCGGTCGAGGCGCGGATCGGCGGCGCGATCTTGGAGCTTGAACGTCGCCTGCCGGATTCCAGGAACTCGGGCGCCTACCGGGATCTATGGACGCAGGCCGAGGCTGCAGCCCGTCACGAATGGCAGGAGATCCGTCAGGAGGAGGCCGACACACTGTCCGAGATCGACATCCCCGCCCGCGTCATCGAAATCCTCTCCGGCAGCGATATCATCTACTTGTCCAGCAGCATGCCGATCCGTTGGGCGGACATGTACGCGGGCTCGCGCGTAGGATTTCCGCGCGTGCAGGCCAATCGCGGCGCGAATGGGATTGACGGTATCATTTCATCGGCCGCAGGCGCTGCGATCGGCGAGGAAAAAACCGTCTGGTGCGTCGTGGGCGACCTCGCCTTCTATCACGATCACAACGGGCTCTGGGGTCTGGCCGGCCGGGAGATTCCGCTCAAGATCGTGCTGATCAACAATCGGGGGGGCGGCATTTTCGATCATCTGCCGATCTCCGAACATGAATCCGTCTACGAGCCGTACGTTGCGATGCCTCACAACGTGGACTTCGCCGCTATAGCCCGCGCCTTCGGTGTCACTCATACATATGTAGGGACAAGATCACAGCTCTCAGCGGCATTGACAGCGGCGGCAGAACGCCCCGGCGCGGAGATCATTGAGATCGGTTGTGAGCGCACCAAGTCCCACGCACGGCACCAAGATGCGATGAATCGGATCAGCGCACGAGTTCGCCAGGTCCTACCGGCCACCGCATGATGCGCAATCCCCAGTTATGGCCCCACCCGCGCGCGCTCGATCCGAAGCGGCCGGCACTTATTCTTCTCCATGGTTTCACCGGCAGCGCGTCTGTGTGGAATGATGTCGTTGCGCTCCTCGATCAATCGTTCGAGTGCCTCGCGCTGGATCTGCCGGGGCATGGAGGCAATCGCTGCGAGGACCATCCCGACGCGTTCTCGCTGCCGGGAGTGTGCGACTTGGTCGTTGATTTGCTCGATCGTCTCTCTCTCCCCAGAGTCCATCTTTGGGGATATTCGATGGGTGGGCGGATCGCGATGCAATTTGCCCTTCGGAATCCGATGAAGATCTCGCGTTTGGTTTTGGAGAGTGCCTCACCGGGGATTGTCGATCCCGCCGAACGTGCCGCGCGACTGGCTGCCGATCAGCGGTTGGCCCAGCGCATTGTCGAGATCGGCGTGGAGTCATTCGCCGAAGAGTGGATGGCGCAGGCGTTGTTCGCGAGCCAGCAGGCGATTCCGGCAGCGCGACGCGAGAAAGCGCGTGCGATCCGCGTCGCGAACTCCGCTGCGGGATTGGCGTCGGCCTTGGGTGGATTCAGCGTTGGGCGGCAGGAGCCGATTCAGACCCGGCTGGGCGAATTGACGATGCCGGTGCTTCTGGCAACCGGCGAGTTTGATCTCAAGTATCGTGCCTTCTCCGAGCAGATGGCCCGGTCGATCCCGGGGTCGCAATTGCGTATTATTCCGGGATCCGGCCATGCGCCGCATTGGGAAAATCCTGCGGCGATGAGTGCGTGTGTAAGATCATTTCTACTGAGAGATCAATCCGCTTCCAGGGATCGAGTGACCAGATGACCCAGATGAATTGGCAGCGTGCCGGTAACTACACCGACATCAAATACGAGAAGGCCGAGGCGATCGCGAAGATCACGATCAATCGGCCCGAGGTCCGCAATGCGTTTCGTCCGCAGACCATCGTTGAGATGCAATCCGCCTTTGACGATGCACGTGATGATGCCGCGATCGGTGTGATCATCCTGACCGGTGAAGGGCCGGAAGCTTTCTGCTCCGGCGGTGATCAGAGTGTGCGCGGCGAGGCGGGGTATGTCGACGGCCAGGGCGTGGCGCGTCTCAATGTGCTGGATTTGCAACGGCAGATTCGCACACTTCCCAAGCCGGTGATCGCGATGGTGGCGGGATACGCGATCGGCGGCGGGCATGTCCTGCATGTGGTCTGCGATCTCACCATCGCCGCCGACAACGCCCGATTCGGCCAGACCGGGCCGCGCGTGGGAAGTTTCGACGGCGGCTATGGGTCATCGTACCTGGCGCGGATTGTCGGTCAGAAGAAGGCACGCGAAATCTGGTATCTGTGCCGCCAATACGATGCCCAGCAAGCCTTGGACATGGGCTTGGTCAATGTGGTGGTCCCTCTCGCCAAGCTGGAAGAGGAGACCATCGCCTGGTGCCGTCGCATCTTGGAGCACAGCCCGTTGGCGCTGCGCTGCCTGAAAGCCGCGCTCAACGCCGACTGCGATGGGCAGGCGGGCCTGCAGGAGTTGGCCGGCAACGCGACCTTGCTTTTTTACATGACGGAAGAAGCTCAGGAGGGACGCAACGCCTTCTTGGAAAAGCGCCGTCCCGACTTCACGAAATTCCCGCGGGTTCCGTGAACTGATCACGGGTGCAGTTCCTTGAGGTCGGGACCTCCGGGGGGCCAAAGCCCCCCTGTCTACTTCGGTGGATCGAACTGCAGCGGCGCGGCCTGTGGAACATCCCGCTTCGCGGGGCCGTGCCTGGGTGACCCCAGTGCCATCCTCCTCGAACATGACGACTAGTCAACCCTCGAGCGTTCCGCTTTCGCGTGCCCAAATCTGGCTGCTCGCGGCGCGTCCGAAGACTCTGTGGGCCTCAATCGCTCCGGTGATTGTCGGCTGCTCCGTGGCCTGGCGCGATGGCGTGTTTCACTGGCCATCCGCTTTGGCCGCACTGGCCGGCGGTGTGCTGATCCAGATCGGTACCAATCTCGCCAACGACTTGTTCGACCACTTGCACGGCGCAGACACACACGAGCGCACCGGCCCAGTGCGCGTGACGCAATCGGGGCTGGCGACGCCGGCCCAGGTGCGCAATGCCATGATCGCAATCTTCGGGCTGGCGTTTCTGATTGGGATCTATTTGGTCAGTCGCGGCGGCTGGCCGATTGTCTGGATTGGACTCTTCTCCATCGCTTCAGCAATTCTGTATACCGGCGGGCCATATCCACTCGGGTATCATGGTTGGGGCGATCTGTTTGTCTTCATCTTCTTCGGCCCAGTGGCAGTAGTGGGGACCTATTATGTGCAGGCGCATGCCGCGCCGCCGGCCATTTGGTGGGCGAGCGTTCCCATGGGGGTTTTGGCCACGGCTGTTCTGGTGGTGAACAATCTGCGCGATCTGAACACCGACCGGCGCGCCGGCAAGCACACGCTCGCGGTGAAGTTGGGGCGGTATGGGACGATCGGCGAATACGCGACGCTCCTTATTGTCGCGGCGTTGGCGCCGGGGGCCATGGTCCTCTTGCATCTGGCGCCGTACAGCGTTCTCGGCGCCTCGATGCTTGTCCTTATTTTCATGCCGCTCATGATCAAGAGCGCAAGCTCGTCGCCGACCTCGCTGGGACCAGTGCTTAATCAGTTGTTGGCACGGACAGCACAATTGCAGGCGCTCTTCGCGATCGCGTTCGCGATCGGGATCAACTTATGATCGCGCGTATCGTGTCGGCCGAATACAGCCGCAGCCTCCCCAAACCAATCGTCACCTCGCATGGCGAGTATCAGAATCGCGCCGGGATCATCCTTGCGATCTGGGATGACGAGGGACGTGTGGGATTGGGCGAGGCAGCGCCGCTTCCCGGGTTCTCGCGTGAGAGCCTCGAGGATGTCGCGCGCTCGCTCGCTTCAATCCAATCAGCGCCACCGCGGAGTGTTGAAGCGCTGATGGCCATGGCGGCGGAGCATGTCAAGGTGCCGTCGCTGCAATTCGCCCTCGAATGCGCCGCACTCGACTTGGAGGCGCAGGCACGGGACATCACACTGGCGGCGGTTCTCGCTCACGAGCCTTTGTCATCGGTTCAAGTGAACGGGCTGATCGGTGACGGCGAGACGAGCGAGATGGCTCGACGAGCCACAGAACTCTGGGCTGCGGAGTACATGACCTTTAAGGTGAAGGTCGCTGCCGGTGACCCGGCGCGCGACCTTGCGCGCATCAACGCGATCACGCGCGCCGCCCCACAGGCGCACCTGCGGTTGGATGCGAACGGCGGTTGGGATCGCGATACGGCTGAACTTGTCATGTCCGCGATTCCAATCGAGCACATCGAGTTTCTCGAGCAGCCATTTCCTGTTGGGTTGGCCGACTCCGCCAAAAAGTTGTGTGCCGCGCATGGGGTTCGTCTCGCTCTGGATGAAGAGATTGATTCGATTTCGGCCGGCGAAACCATTGTGAGCGCGCGCGGCTGCGATGTCATTGTCTTGAAGCCGATGATTCTGGGATCAGTGCTCGCGTGCCACCGGCTGGCAACCACTGCCGTCGCTCAGGGAATGACAGCGATCTACACCTCCTCGTGGGAAAGCGACATCGGCCTGGGCGCGACCTTGCACTTGCCGGCGGCGCTGGGGCAGGAGGGACTGTCAATGGGGCTGTCGACGGCCGGCATGATTGCCGACGGGATCATCGACCGTCCGCTGCGCATCGAGAACGCCCGCCTTCTGGTGCCGGAGCGGTCGGGACTTGGCCTTCGACTCAGTTCGGAGTTCTTGTCGCGACTGGCGTGATACGATGAATCCACTTCCCTATCCGACGATTCGCTGGTCACAGGAAACGCCCGGGGCGGCCGCTGTGATCGATCGCTCCGGTGTGATATCGTATGCGGAACTGGAGACACGAATCGTCGCAGGGGCGCTACTCCTTCAGGAGTTGGGCGTTCACGCCGGTGACCGGGTCATTATCTGTGCCGCCAATTCGGTGGAGTGGATCATTGCCGCGCACGCGATCACCCGGATCGGGGCGGTGCTGGTGCCGATCACGGTGCGGCTGAACTCAGCCAATGCGGCGTCGCACCGAGAGTCGCTCAAGCCGGCTCTGATTCTGATCGACGTCGAGCGATTCTCATTCTGGTTCCAAAATCGAGGTGGGCGCCGACTGGTCTTCACGCTGGAAGAGTTCGCCGAGCACGCCCGTCGGTTCACGGGCTCTAACGAGACGATCAAGAACACGATCGAGCCTGAAACACTGCACTCGATCGTCTTCACCTCAGGCACTGCTGGTGTCCCCAAAGGTGTCTGTCTCTCATTTCGCAATCACCTGGCCAACGCTTTCGCTTCCGCCGTCAATCTGGGCGTCCTGCCCGAGGATCGCTGGCTTCTGAATCTGCCTTTGTACCATGTGGGTGGTTTGGCAATCATCCTGCGCGCGGCTCTGTACGGCACCGCAGTGGTCCTGGCGGATTCAACCGATGGCGCGGCCACAGCGCAGTTCATCAGCGAGTATCGTATCACACAACTGTCGCTGGTTGCCACCACGTTGTGGCGGCTCGTGCGCTCGGGGGTCAGACACTTTCCAGACCACTTGCGTAGCATCCTCGTCGGTGGCGGGCCGGTGCCGATCCGAATCCTCGATGAAGCAGTAGGTTCCCATCTCCCCGTTTTGCCCACCTATGGCATGACCGAGACCGCGTCGCAGGCTGCGACCGCCGCGCCTTGCGATGTCCAACTGCGCCGATCCGTGGCCCGTCCACTGTGTTTGACAGAGATTTCGATTCGTGGCGATGGTGGCCGCGAGCTGCCTGCCGGATCCGAGGGACGCATTTGCGTGCGTGGGCCGATGGTGGGGATGGGCTACTGGCAAGGCAGCGACCGGATCGCCCCATTAATCGATCAGGACGGTTGGTTTGCAACGTCCGACGTAGGTTCGCTGGATGACGGGGGACGCTTGTCCGTCGCCGGACGGATCGATCATGTGATCATCTCCGGCGGCGAGAAGATTCACCCCGAAGAACTTGAGGCCATGTTGATCCAATCCCCAAAAGTGAGCAATGCCGCCGTAATTCCTGAAGATGATCCTGTCTGGGGGCAACGCCCCGTGGCCTATGTCGAGTTGGAACCTGGTGGGCTACTCGTGGTCGCTGACGTCAGCGACTGGTTGGCCTCCTCGTTTCCACGGTACAAGCTCCCGGTGCGAGTGGTGATTGTCCCGCAGTTGCCGCTTCTGCCGTCGGGGAAAATCGATCGTCAAGCGCTGAGTTCGTCAGCTTTCCTCACTCAAACTCGCCCACAGTCCCCATAAACAGAATGATCCCCGACTCCTTGTCGGCGATGGCGCAGAAGAAGGGGCGGTCGACAATCATCGTAAACGGCACGTCGGGTTCCTCGAATGCGGTTGCCCCGACCTCGACTGACGTCACCGCCGCTGCCTCCGTCCCCTCCTCGTTGACTTCCATGAAGGTCTTGTGCTTGACGTTGCTGATGAAGACGTTCTGGCCGGGCAGCCTGATCATCTTCGAGAAATCGGCGCCGCCGGGATTGAACGCCGCCTCCATCCCAAGGGCCTGCAACGGCTCGTTAAGACTGGCATCGAAGTCCAAGGTGAAACGCGGCAGAAGCACCGTGCCCTTGCGTTTGGTCAACTCGGCGGTCCATTCCTGCCAGCGCGCGAAGTCGAGTGAATCGGCCAAGGCGCCCAGCGTGATGCCCGGACGCGGCAGAAGCACATACATCGCGAATTGCTCTGATTTGCCGTAGGGGAGGCGCACCATCTGCACCAGGCCGTCGGCGCGATACTCGAATTCGTTGTCCTGAACCATCATCTGGCAGGGCTGATCGCCGGAGGGGTGATGAAAGACCAGGTCGCGCGTCTTGGTCTTGTCGAACTGATAGGTCCATGTCCCCTTGAAATAGACCGCGTTAATGAGGTAGAGGATCGCGTCTGAGGCAACTTGGTCGAGAATTTTCGGAATCTTGCCGCGCGTGTTTTCGCTTACCCAGCTATTGATCGTACCGGCGGCATTCGGATCGGCGAAGTCCAACTCGGTCACACGGGCGGAATAATAGTCGCGCGTGTTCGCCAAAAAGACGGTGTCGAAGACAAAGCCTTGGCGCGACCAGAGCGAGTTGGCGATGGCCAGCGTGATGTCAGAACTGGGATTCTGCAACAGGTCGCGCAACGCCTGCTGAGTCTTGTTGAGGCTGTCCAACGACATGCCATCGAGGAAGAGCGCCTTGGCCATCCCCGCCTGTGTCTCGCCCGCCGCGCCGTTGTAAGTCATCGATAAGGCGATATCGACGCTGGCCGGTGAAATCAGGACGGTGTTGCCGTCTTTCTCCAACTGATGAAAGAGAGCGAACCCGAAGCGGTTGGTCGCATCGGCCAGTTTCGGATCGATATCGACTGACTTGCTGATTGGCCCGTTGTCCTTCGGCGCATCGGCTGAGTGATCGCCACATCCGGCCAGAAGCCCGATGGCTGACATGATTAGTAGCACTTTACGCATCATATCCCCCTTTGCCCCGCGAATGCCTCTGTGAAGTCTCTTACCCATGCGGACAGATTCTATTCCATCCTCTAATAAATAGGAGCGGGAAGAGCTCCTAATCCTCTCCCTTGGCCGAAGGTCCCTGAGCATCGCGAGATGCGGAAGGGAGAGAGGTCCCTCCGAAGTCCCGAAGGGACGAAGGAGGGGGAGAGGGGCTCGTGGCTTTTCATCTCATCGCACCACCGCAATCTTGTAGATCTTGCCGATCGTACCGGACTGATCCTGCATGCGTAGCAAATAGATTCCGGTGGCGAGCTTCAGCCCGATCCCACTCTCACTCAAGTCCAGGGCGAGGGTGTGAACACCGCTTGTCAGGCTTCCGTCAAAGCAGGTGGCCACCGTGCGACCCAACAAGTCGTGCAGCACCAACTTGACGATGTGCGTGGTCCCGGGCTGGCCCGGGACATCGACTTCGACCGAGCCGCTACCGTTCAACGGATTCGGATAGACCTTAACGATGCCCTGCGATTCACCAAGCTGCGTCGTGTCACGGACATGAATCGTGAACTCAAGTGTGTCGGCAAATTCGCCGTCGCTGGCAACGACTTGTACGGAATGGTCGCCGACCTGACTCGTGTCTGGTGTGAAGGCAAAGAGCCCACTGCCATTGCGATAGTCGATGAAGGCGGCGTTGAGTGCGGGTAGATTCAATACCGTCAGCGTGATCGCATCACCGTCCGGATCGGAAGCCAAGATTGTCAATATCAGCGTGTCGCCCGCCACCACCGTTTGTGGCGGTATCTCTGCGATCACGAGTGGGCGGTTGGCGGGATGTTCGGCCACGACATAACGTGCTTCGATGGACGGTGTGCTCTCTTGCCTCGCCTGGTCAATCGCGGTGACGATGTAGAACACGCTGTCTTCCGTTGCCGACAACACATCTGCCCAGGATGTGTCAGCAGGTGACAGAACGGCCGTCACCTCCAAACCAGGATGCCAGAATCCCGGGTTCAAGCCACGGTAGAGGCGATATCCCTGCAAGTCCGTCTCATATGCATGAGACCAATGGATGAACACATGTGTCGTCTCACCAATGGCGATCACTGTGTCGGGAGGAGTGGGCGGCAAGTCCTGGTACTCATAAGTGATCCCACCAGGACCGCCGGTCCAGCCGATGTCGGAACGGGAGCCATCGGCATCAAGAATCGATGGGTCGCCGGCATCGATCAGAGGGCTGCCGTATTGCAGACGAT
>Ga0326726_10006533_pt1 | contig 10490 bp, 9 predicted proteins | sample MHFenrmetagenome_2_FD_207603 | JGI IMG/M metagenome (GOLD analysis project Ga0326726, IMG submission 207603) | Lab enriched peat soil microbial communities from Michigan Hollow, Ithaca, NY, United States - MHF15MN | ecosystem: Environmental > Terrestrial > Soil > Wetlands > Peat | place: USA... | reverse complement strand
GATTTCACGCCGCAACGCGCCGAAGCGATGGCCCGCACGATTTACGAGAAAACGTTCCCGGACGGGAACGGCTACTCCCGCTTCATCGCCTCGAGCCTGTGGCGCACCTTTTCAGAGCCGCCGCAGGATTGGCCGCTGGCAGTCTGCAATGCCGGCAGTGTCGGTGCTGACGAAGGTGTGCCCAATACTTTATTTGTCGTCGACAAGTTGCCCGACGAAAGAGCCATGCTGGGCGCGATGCCGAACGAAGACGCGGCCCCCGTGGCCGCCATCTTTCACTACAATCCGAAGCACGAGTGGTGGTACTTCTCGAATATGACGCGGGACGAGGTTCTGCTGGTCAAGTTCCACGACAGTGATCCGTCCCGGGCTCTGCGCACGCCCCACACAGCATTTCTCGACCCGAGCTTTGCGGACACGAAGACGCGCTCGAGTATCGAGTTGCGCACGGTGGCCTATTTCGAGTGACTGCGAACTCATCGCGATGCCGCGGCCGAAGGAGCGGCGTTGATCGGTCTGGCTGAACGGCAGCTGTCTGGCGGAGACCACTCTTATATATAGGCTCGATGAGCCTGCGGTCACTCGATTGAAGCTTTACGTCCCGCCCGCAGCGCATACATTCGGCAGGGCCAACTTTGTCGTTGGACCAATCCCCGACACGACCTCGCGGAAGATCTCGATATCGATCACCTTGCCCGCTCCGTTCGGAACGGCGCGGGCGGGCGTGCCGCACATCTCGAATATGGCGTACTCGCCCCACTTCGCAAGCGTCGACGTAAAGGTCACGATGACGAAGCTTCGTTGCGACTGAGCGCGCACCGCCGCGACCAGCGGATGGTCGTAGTCGACGCCGGGCAGAGCAGCTTGCGGATGCTTCTGAAACTCCGAGCGAATCTGTGCGGTCGCCTGTTCAATCACCTGCTGGCGGTCAAAGTGGAGCGGGGCGTCAGCGGCGCTGGCAGACCCCGCCAGCGCCGTCGCCCATAGCAACATATGGAGTTGAATGGCCCTCATATGGGGATTGTCGCGATTGTTGCCCCGTCGCTTGGGCGATCAGCTGTTCTGTTCGTCGTCGATGGCGCCCGTAACAAGACAGATCGTAGCAGCAATCAGTGTTATCAAGAAAAATGCTTCCAACATTGAAATCTCCTTCGGTACACACACAGCGCAATTGTCGCGCGCGAACATTAAGAAAAGGTTGCCGGGCCGGCGCTCAAAAAGCTGCCGACTGACGCGGTAACCAGAGAAGCCGATGCCATCGTCGTTCCGTCAGGCGAACGGCGAAGCAGGAGCTTCGTGGTGGTCACCAGTTAAGGTGGTTGATCGCGTACGGCACTCGGGGTGAAGTGCCGTCGCAAAAGGAGCGCGCAGGATAGGGACTGAAGTGCGCTGCGTCAATCATTGACAACGAAAGCGAGTGCAATGTCACATTTTGAAATTCAAGTCCTCGTAGGTAAAGAAATACGTTACGGAGCTATTCGCTTCGCCTTGACCCGGTCGCCGCCAATCGTCCCTGTGACCGTCGCGATCGCGTTGCTCTGCACGTCATTCCAGGCAATGCTGAGATTGCCGACGTTCTTCTTATTTTGCCGCAGCTTCACGTCGGCCGTGACGTTGCCTGATGCCAGATCCCACCGCATCGCGCCCGTGACCTCGAGGTCTTCGGTCCACTTCACGTGGTCCAGGTCAAAAGAGTATCCGGCGCCATCGCCCGTGTAGGTGTACTCGCCGCCGCGCAATCCGCCGCCGATGCCATAGGTGATCAGGAATCGTGAAAACACATCGCCGACTGTCTCGAGCGCCGCGGCCGCGACTCGCAGTTTGGCGTTGTTCGCTTGATTGCCGCTAAGCGCGTCCACGGATTTCAGTTCGTCCACCGACCGCGCAAAACGCGGCACGGTGCGGATCGGGCGCACCTTCGGGATGCAGCTCGTGTCTCCCGTCGAAAGTTGCTGCACGAAACGCCGCACCACCTTCTGCACGCAATGAGTGGTGTCGCCGCCGTCCGCCAGGATGCCGACGTCGCTGAAGTACCATGCGGTAACGTGTGTCAAGTTCGGCACCACGAGATGAACGACGTTCGGGAAGAGCTCCGTCACTTGGTCGGCGTCTTCCACCGACGTCACGGAATCCAGATCGCCGGACAGCACGAGCGTCGGCACCGTGGGAAACACGGGATTGGCCGGCAGCGCATCGCCCTGCGGATACGCGTGCAGGGGCTCGGGCCAGGCAAGGCAGGTCGCGAGCGGTGTGAAATTCGCATTCGAATCGAGGGCTTCGTCAATCGTAAACGGCGCAAAGAGATCGGGCCGATTCTCGCGCGCATCCTCGATCCCGCGGTTGTACTGCCGGCGTCGCTGCAGGGGCGTCGCCGTCAGATCGTAGTGCAGCGGATATTCCTGGCAGACCACGTCCTGATACAGGCCGTAGCTGAAATCGATCGCATCGGTTACGAAGGGTGTGTCGTATTCGGCGGAGAGGCGCAGCAGCGGCAGCGCGTCGTGCGACTCGAACCAGGCGCGCGCGGCAGCGTCGAGGTCGCGGTAGGTAATTGGCGAGCTGCCGAGGTTTGTCATCAAGAGGAACAGCTGCGATACGTTCACTGTCGTGTCGAGCGGAATGCCGTCCGAGTCAGGCGCCGTGCCGCTGATGTCGTGGTGTCTCAGATAAGTCAACAAGGCTTGAATGCGCCAGGTCGAGCTTCCGCCAAGCGCGCGGCACGAGGGCGAGCGCAAGCACACGAGATCGAGACCGTCGCGACCGCGGGCCCAATCGGTCGGAAACCAGATGTCCGGCGGTCGCACGGGGTACGCGCTGTCGAGAATGATGCTGCGCAGGCGGTTGCCAAATCGGGCCGCAAAGGTCTGGCCGACGTAGGTCCCATAGCTGTCGCCGTAGAAGTCGACCTCAGGAATCTGCAGCGCGTCCATCACGCCCACGATGTCGGCCACGGCAAGTTCCGTACGATAAAGCGCTGCTTTGCGTCCGAGCTGCTTGCCGCAGTCTTTAAGCGCCGCGGGATCGTTGGGATCGCCCGTCTGAATCCCAATGCAATCGATGGCGGCCGAGGTGCCGGTGCCGCGTTTGTCGACGATCAAGATGTCGCGACGGTCGCGCAAGGGATTGAAGATGTTGATGTACGCATCACGTGTGCCCGTGGTCGAATAGCCCGGACCGCCTTCCTGCGGCAGGATCGTGCCAAGCGAGGGGCGGGATTGATCGCGACGCGGGTAGTACTCGAAGCCAATGGTGATGTTGCCGTTCACACCCCCAGTCGGGTCCAGCTTGCGCTTGATCGAACCGCAATAGCCGTCGTAGTCCGTATTGCAATATGTCAACGTGACTGTGCCGACGGTGATCTTTTTCGGTGGCGCCGCGTGTGCAGAACCGACCGCGAGCAACAGTGCCAGAAGCGACGCGGATCCCTGGATAAGCGCGGGCCGTGAGGGCGTCATGACTGCAATCCCCTGCAGTTCGATATTATTCTGTGGGTATTCATGCACAGGCCGGTGGTTAGCGTCAACCACAGCGCAAAATCCGTGTCGAGCCCGTTGGATCGCCGTAGGCCCGATCGTCCCTGGGACTCAGCAACCACGGGAGCGAGAACATCAAGTGACGAATCAACTGACAAGATCGAGTACGCAACCCCGCAATCTATGGCGCAGCACAGCCGCCATACTCCTGGGGATCATCGCGATCGTCGTCCTTTCGCTCGCCACCGACCAGTTGTTCCACGTGCTCCATGTCTATCCGCCCTGGGGCCAGCCGATGAACGACTCGGGTTTGCTCGTGTTGGCGCTCGCCTATCGCTGCGCTTACAACGTCGTTGGCGCCTACATCACGGCACGGCTTGCGCCGCGCAATGCAATGCGTCACGTATGGATCCTCGGGTTCATCGGAGTCGGCCTGGGCCTGGTCGGGGCGATCGCTACGATCCCGATGCATCTCGGTCCGGCGTGGTATCCCGTCTCGATCGTGATCACTGCCTTGCCGTTTACGTGGCTTGGCGGCATGCTTCACCGCGTTACGGCATGGCGCTGACCATCGGGGTTCACGACAACTCGTCACTGGATTTGAATCGGGACCCGAAACGGAGCATTGCATGATCCGCCGCCTGCACCACAACGCCTACCGCTGCCGCGACTCCGAGGAGACGCGTCGATTCTACGAGGACTTCCTCGGACTGCGACTCGCCGGGACGCTCGAGATCAAGGAAACGAAAAGCGGTCGCAAGACCGAAACGCTGCACACGTTCTATGAGCTCGGCGATGGCTCCTATCTCGCGTTCTTCGAGGCCCCGGACATGCCGTTCGAGTTCAAGGTGCAGCACGACTACGACTTGCACATTGCGCTCGAGGTCGACGCCAGGACCCAGGAGCAAATGTTCGCCAAGGGCAAGGCTGCCGGCATCGAGACGCGCGGTGTCTCGGACCACGGCTTCGTCCACTCCATCTATTTCCGCGATCCGAACGGCTACGTGATCGAGCTTGCGGCGAAGACGCCGGCCCATGACAGTGCAATGGATCCGGCAACGAATGGCGCGCGGGAGAAGCTCGGGCGCTGGACCTCCGCGAAGCAGCGGCGGAGTACAGGCGCAGCCTGAGCCGGCGAACGGCGCCGCGCCGTCAGGCGCGCGGGATGCGACTACCGTTGACCGCCAGCCAGCGCTCGAATGTCTGCAGGCCCGGGTTCAGTTCGCGCGAGAGTGCGATCGGCCGCGCGGCGCAGAACTCGTCGGCGAAGTCGTGGTTGTACTGGAACATGTTGGCGAGGTCGTCCGCGCCCGGGAAGCCGAGCTTCGCGTACGCGGCGTGTGGCATGTCGGCGTGACGCACCGGCTCACCAAGCGCCTTCGACAGCGCTGCCGCCATCTCGGCGCCGGTCAGATGCTCGCCGGCAACGCCAATGGAGCGGCCGATGAAGTCGCTACCGCGCTTGAATATGCCGTATGCGCACGCACCGATGTCGGCAACAGCCATGCCCGGGAGCTTGCGCTTGCCCATCGGCAGCAGGAAGTTGAGAACGCCGTCGGCACCGCGCTTCGGACCCATGCCGAAGTGGATCAGATTGTCCCAATAGAACGAGGTGTTGAACAGGGTCGCCGGCAGGCCCTTGAACAGCGCGTTCGCCTCACCCTTCGCATCGAAATGAGGCACCTTGTAGCGCTGCATCAGTGTCGGCATGCGTGCGTCGCTGAGCGGCACACGCAGCCGCGTGTCCTCGAGCGTGGACCAGATCACGTGCTTGATCCCGGCGTTTTTTGCGGCCCGCGCAATGTTGCCGGCCTGGGCGATCTCACGCTCGGCTGAGAAGTGCTCCCAGAAGTTCGTAACGGCGTAGAGGCCGTGTGCGCCCTTGATCGCCCGCTCGACGCTCGCTGCGTCGTCGAGATCGCCGGCCAGCACCTCGGCACCTTTGGCGGCTAACTCGCGCGCAGCCGGTGAATCCGGCTTGCGCGTGATGGCTCGCGCCGAATATTTTCGCGCGGAGTCCGCCAGGATGGCGCGAACCAGGCCACCGCCCTGGGCGCCGGTGGAGCCAATGACCGCGATGATGGGCAAACTGCTCATGGGAACACTCCTAGTTTTTCAGTCGATACCCCGTTCGGAAGATCCAGCCCACCACAAGCAGGCAAAGAACGAAGATTCCGAGCGTCAGTCCGAGGCTTGCGCCGACGCTTACATCGGATGTCTCGTAGAAACTCCAGCGGAAGCCGCTGATGAGGTAAACCACGGGATTGAAAAGACTGAACGTGCGCCAGAAGGGCGGCAGGATGTGGATCGAGTAGAACGCGCCGCCGAGGAAGGTGAGGGGCGTCACGACCAGCATCGGGACGAACTGCAGCTGCTCGAAGCCTTTGGCCCAGATGCCGATGATGAAGCCGAACAGGCTGAAGGTCGCCGACGTCAGCACCAGAAATGCGATCATCCACCACGGATGGAGGATGTGAATTGGAACGAACAGCGCCGCCGTCGCAAGGATTACGGCACCGAGAACGATCGATTTGGTCGCCGCGGCGCCGACATAGGCGAGCAGGATCTCGAGATACGAGACGGGGGCGGAGAGGAGTTCGTAGATCGTGCCCGTGAATTTCGGCATGTAGATGCCGAACGAGGCGTTCGACAGGCTCTCCGTGAGGATCGAGAGCATGATGAGCCCGGGCACGATGAAGGCGCCGTAGTTGATTCCGGTTACCGCGGTCATTCGCGGGCCCATTGCGGAACCGAATACCACGAAGTAAAGCGACGTCGTAATGGCCGGCGTGATGAAGGTTCCGCCCACCGTGCGCAGCGCACGTGCCATCTCGAACTTGTAGATGGCCCAGACGCCGTGCCGATTGAACAGCAGCGCGCTCGCGTTCTGGCTCATGTGCGTTTGCTCACGAGGCTCACGAAGATTTCCTCGAGCGAGCTCTCGCGGGTGTTCAGATCCTTGAACCCGATGCCGAGCGCGCTCATCCGCTCGAGGAGCGAGGAAATGCTCTCGGCGTGACTGGCTTCGAACGTGTACTCAAGTTCGTGCCCACCGGCCCTGAGCTCGAGCGGCCAGTCGGCGAGGCCCGCGGGCATGACTGTCATTGGTTCCTGCAGATGGAGCGTCAGCTGGCGCTTGCCGAGCTTCTTCATCAGCGTGTTCTTCTCCTCGACCACGATCAACTCGCCCTTGTGGATCACGCCGACCCGATCGGCCATCTCTTCGGCTTCTTCGATGTAGTGCGTGGTGAGGATAATGGTCACGCCATGCTCGCGCAGGCCTCGCACGAGCTCCCACATGTCCCGGCGCAGCTCGACGTCGACGCCCGCCGTCGGTTCGTCGAGAAAGAGGATTTCCGGCTCGTGCGACAGGGCCTTGGCAATCATCACGCGCCGCTTCATGCCGCCGGACAGCGTCTGGATGCGATCGTTGCGCTTGTCCCAGAGGGAGAGGTCGCGCAGCACCTTCTCGACGAATGCCGGATTCGGCGGGCGTCCGAAAAGTCCACGGCTGAACGTGACCGTGGATCCCACCTTTTCGAACATGTCGGTGGCCAGCTCCTGCGGCACGAGGCCGATCTTCGTCCGCGCCGCGCGGTAATCGCGCACGATGTCGTGCCCATCGGCGAGCACGACGCCCTCCGTACGCGTGACGATGCCACAGACGATATTGATCAGCGTCGTCTTGCCCGCGCCGTTGGGACCGAGCAGCGCGAAGATCTCGCCCTTGTGAATCTCAAGGTTGATGTTCTTCAGGGCCTTGAGGCCAGAAGCGTACGACTTGGAGACGTTGTTGATGGCAAGGACGGGGGACATCTCGGTGACATTATCGCAACTGAGGGGGATCGCGGCTGACATTTCTCCGTCACGCGGAGGTCACCTGCAAGTCAACTTCGAACGCTAGCCTTGCGTGCGACGACTTACAGGACCCAAGGGACACCTCTGCAGGAGAATTCTCAATGAACAGATTCGTTGCGCTTGCCGCCGCCGCCGCCGCGGCAGTCACCACGGGCTCGACAGCGATGGCTGACGGCCGTAGTTCCGATTTTGGCAAGGAGGTGGAAGTCCTCGCCCGCCTCCAGGCACTGCCGCTCTTCGGCGTCTTCGCCCCGCTTGGCGAATCATCCGCGCTCTCCTTGTCGGCATCCGCAGCAGACGCCAATCCTGCGGCGCTGCTGACAGTCGCTCCCGGGCTGCGCGTCAAGGTCGTGAGCGCCGCGGCGGCTCTGGGGCCGAACATCGATCAGATGGCTCTCTTGCCGGGCAGCACGAGTCCCACGCATATCATCGCCTGCAATGAGCAGGGCAACGGCGCGGTCGCCGTGCAACGCGTCGAGATCAAGACCGGCAAAGTGGAAAACGTCATCAGCAGTGGAATGGTATCCTGCGATCCGGTTCGACTCACGCCCTGGGGCACCGTCGTGGTCGGAGAGGAAAACGGAGTCAATGGCCGTATCTTCGAAATCCTCAATCCTCTTCACACGTCCAATGTCACCGTTCCGTCCTCGGGATTCGGCGCCAGCTCCGATCCGGCGCATGTCGCGGGTCGCCCAGCGCTCGGGCAATTCTCCTTCGAAGGGTTCGGCATTCTGCCGAACGGTGTCGTGTACTACACGGACGAGAATCGCCCGGGGACTGGCGGTATCGGCAATCCCGGCGGTGCGTTCGTGAAGTTCATCCCCTCGACACTCTGGAGCGGCGGCTCGATTGCGAGCCTCGATCAGTCGCCCTGGACGAGCGGGGGCCTCTACGGCATGCGTCTGGGTCGCAATAGCGGTAATACGGATGTCGGCCAGGGCAATCAGGTCGGCCGCGGTGTGTGGCTCGAAATCACAGGCACAGCGCCGATCAACCTGCGTGCTGCGGCAAGCGCACTCAAGTTGACAAGCTTCTATCGTCCAGAAGACGCAGCGCTCGACCGGAGCGCGCTCGCTGACGGTCGCGTCCGCGTATGCGGCACCAATACGGGCCAGGACATTCCGGACACGACGTCGAATGGCGACAACAACTGGGGCGAAGTGTATTGCCTGACGGACGGCACGGTAACTGAGGCGAGTGGGATCAGCGTGGCGAACGGGGTCAATACCGCATCGGTTCCAGAGCTCCACCCGTTGGTCGCGGGCTACCGCGACTTCGCGATGCCGGACAACATTGATATTCAGCCGGGGAGCGGCAATTTCCTGATCAATGAAGACGGCGAGGGACCGATCTATCCGTCGCCCCGCAACAACGACATCTGGGATTGCCTCGATGACGGCGACGACGCCGATATGCTGTCCGACGTCTGCATCAAGGTAATGACGCTCAATGATCTGACGGCGGAATCGACCGGCGGAATCTTCGACGCGAGCGGCAGGCACTACTACGTCAGCATCCAGCACAACATCACGGGCCACGGCGTGATCCTGGATGTGACGGGTTGGCGTTAGTCCGACAGGAAGTCGACAGTGAGTGCGCCGCATATTCACCCGGCTGGCATGCGCCGCGCTCTTGCCATGAATCCGCGACGGCGCAATTCGATACTCCTGTTGGCGGCATGCGCTTCCACGTTCTTTGGAGTGCTCTTCTTCGTCAGGGACGACGCGATCGCCGACCGGGACGTTGGCATTGGAGCCGGCGTCGAGCAGGGAAGCTCGACGCCGGCCGAGCTTCACGCGCTGCCGGGCACTGTGCCGGTCACCATTGCTGTGCGTGCTGTGTCGACGACTGCGGCGAGCGTGGGACCGCAGGCCACCGAGCGATCTTCCGAATCTTCGGCGGACCCAGTCCAACCCCCGGCCGAAGTGCCGGACCTGGCGGATCCCGACGCACGCGCAGAAGCAATCAGGGAACTCGGCAGCGCGGCGACGCCCGAGTCCTTGCATGTGCTCGAAGTGACCGTGCGCAACGATGACGTGGTGCGCAATCGCCTGCTGGCCGTGAATTCCCTGCGCTCGCTCGCGCAGCGCGGCGACCCCGGTGGCGAGATTCGAGCACTTCTGCGTCGAGCGATGGCGGACAACGATCCGAATGTCGCTACGCACGCGCGCGAGGCGTATCGGGAGCTCACGCCCTAGTGCCGTAGCCCGGCGCCGATCGATTAACGCGGGAAGCGCGTCGTCAACAGGCTGTAGACCGTCTCTGTCCCGGTGATGAAGTTGGCGACGCGCAGGTTCTCATCGTGCGTGTGCTGGTTGTTGTCGCCATTCACCGTTGGGATCTGCACGAAGGGCAAGTGTAGCGCGTTCACCAGCACGTCTGTCGGCACCGTGCCGCCTACCATGCGAATGCGCACAGGTTCCGCGCCGGGATTCGGGCTGGTCGCTGATTTCATCGCGGCCACTGCCCAGCGACCGACCGGCGAGTCCATGGACGTGCGCGCGGCGGCCTCTACATCACCGAGGCGGAAGCTCGCGAGCTTGTCATAGCGTGCCCGATCCTCATCTGTGGGAGTGCCATCGATCAAGTGATAGCCCTGTTGTCCAATGTGCCGTCTTACGAGTTCGAACAGACGCCGTCCGTCGGATTCGGGTGTCGTGCGCATGTCGAGTTCGGCGATCGCCTCGCTTGGAATGATGTTCGCGGCCGTGTCGCCAATGGCGGCGGAAGCCATGCCGCGCACGTTCAGGGAAGGAAACTGCGTGGCTTCCCGATAGGTGCTGGCAACGCTCTCGGCGCGCGCAATGCCAAGCCGTTTGCGCAGCGCTTCCTCGTCGTCACCGGTTTTCGCCAACGCTTCCCGATCGGCAGGAGTCAGTTCGATGCCGTCGTAGTATCCGGGGACCAGCACGCGTCCATTCTCGTCCTTCATGCTCGCCAGCAGCCCGGCGAGCCGAAATGCCGGATTTGGAACGTAATTGCCGTAGTTGCCGCTGTGCACCGGCGCCTTCGGGCCGAAAACGGTGAGTGTCGCCTGCGCGATGCCGCGGTTGCCGAACGCCAGTGTCGGCCGGCCGGAGTCGTGCGCCGGTCCATCGAAAATGACCAGCGCGTCGGCGCTCAGCAGAGATGGATCGGCCTTGGTCATCCCGGCGAGGC
>Ga0326726_10006532_pt1 | contig 10491 bp, 10 predicted proteins | sample MHFenrmetagenome_2_FD_207603 | JGI IMG/M metagenome (GOLD analysis project Ga0326726, IMG submission 207603) | Lab enriched peat soil microbial communities from Michigan Hollow, Ithaca, NY, United States - MHF15MN | ecosystem: Environmental > Terrestrial > Soil > Wetlands > Peat | place: USA... | reverse complement strand
AGGGTTTTGTTCGGCGGATGTCGACCCATCCCCAAACCTCCATTCGTAGCTGTAGGGGGGCAGTCCGCCGGTCGCGTTCCCAGTGAATTGAACAAGGCAGCCTTGAATGCCGCTGTAAGGGCCGCCAGCGTTTACTTCAAGGGGTGGTGGATGACTAGTCACTATCATCGTGACCGTCCCGGTTGCTCCCAGTTCATCTCTGACGGTAAGTGTGACTGTGTAAGATTGAACGAGTGTGTAGGAATGGGTTTCGTATTCCCTATAGCCTGTTGTTCCATCGCCGAAGTCCCATGTCCAGTTGATAATGGCGTTGTCGACATCATAGGAGGTGCTGTTGAAGTAGATGAGTTGGTTGATCTGTGGCAATGAAGGTTCGTATATGAAGGAGGCGACGGGTGGGTCGTTGATTGACAATGTAGTCATGGACACGGTTGCCAAATCAGTGGCTCCTTCATTGTCTGAGACTTGGTAGATGAAGCTGTCCGCGCCGTGGTAGTCGGCTTCTGGCGAATACAGGATAGCGCCGGTTGACGTGTTGACCGATGTTGCCCCATGCGCTGGTGTCGATATGACCGTGACACTGCTGGGTACCAGGGTGCCATCTGGGTCGTAATCATTGGCAAGAGCCAAGACCCAGAGAGGGATGTCCTCGTTAGTGGTCGCAAAGTCATCTGTAGCGACAGGCGGGATGTCGTTGCTGAGGATGGTTATTGAGACGGTGGCGGTGTCTGTTCCTCCGTGACCATCAGAGATGGTGTAGGTGAAGCTGTCTGTTCCGTAGTAGTTTGTTGTCGGGGTGTAGTAGGCGTACGCGCCGTTGGTACTGGATTGGCCGTGGGCTGGCTGGGTGACGGACTGGATGGTGAGTGGGTCTTGGTTGTCGTCGTGGTCGTTGGCGAGGACGTTGATGAGGTTGTTGGAGGATCCTTCGGTGACGGTGGCGGTGTCGTCGAAGGCTTCTGGTGGGATGTTGCCGCCGGTGGTGACGGTGGCGGTGGTGCAGTTGGGGAGGTAGTTTTGTTTGGTGACGGTGACGTTCATGGTTCCGATGGTGGTGGGGGTGGGTGTGAAGGTGGCGTTGCCTTGGCTGTTGGTGGTGGCGGTGAGGTAGACTTCGGTGCCTTTCCAGAGGCAGACGAGGGCTTGGTTGACGGGGTTGCTGCCGCTGGTGACGTGGACGGTGAAGGAGGAGGATCCGGTGGGGAGGGTGCTGGGGTGGGTGACGGTGAGGGTGCTGGGGTTGTCGGTCCAGATGGGGAGTTCGGGGTCACCGAGAAGTGTGAGTTCGGTGTAGATGTAGTGGTAGTAGTCGTCGTTGTAGACTTCGTCGTTTTTGTGGTCGGTGAAGGCTTGGCCGAGGTGGTAGTAGTTTTCGGTGAAGAGTGAGTGGAAGAAGGCTTGGTCGAAGCCCATGGAGAGGGTGTCGTAGGTGCTGTATTCGTACCAGCCGTAGCGGCTGTTTCCGATGAAGGCGAGTCCGCCGCCGTTTTGGTTGCGGACGAAGTGTTCGGCGATGCAGTTGGAGGTGTCGTAGGCGGCGGGGTCGCAGCCCATGCTGTAGAGGATGCTTTGTTTGTTGCCGTTGGTGAGGCCATCCATGTCGCTGGTTTCGAGGAGGTAGTCGTGATTGACGTAGCCGATGCCCATGACGTCGGTGTTGGAGTGGTCGGCGTGGTTGATGAGGTTTTGACCGGCGTTCATGGCGGCGATGGCGTTGGTCTTGTGGTTGCCGCTGTCGCTGTCGTAGACGTTGGTCATGGTCCAGCTGGAGGGGATATAATTGTCGTCAATGGAAATCTTGCATTGTTCAGCTTCAGTCCAGGAGTCGAGGTCCATGCCGAACATGGCGGCTTTCTTAGGGTAGCTGCTGGGCGGGTTTTGTTCGTAGGTGAGGACCTTGTTGATGAAGGTGCCTATTTTTCCGTTGCCGGTGCCGGTGCCGGTGACGCTGGCGCGTCCGACGTTGACTTCGCAGGTCCAGTCGTTGTCGTAGTCGGCGTAGTAGGTGTCGTTGGGGACGGGGTCGGAGTCGACTCCGGAGAATGTCGTGCTCTTATAGGGGATGGTGTCGGTGTCGCCGCCGAGGAGGAAGAAGGTGGCACCCCAGGTGCTGGCGGCGTCTTGGACGAACGCCTTTATCTTCTGGATATTGGAGCCGCTGTAGCCGCCGTTGTTATAGATCCATTCCGTGGTCACGATCGTGGCGGGGACGCCTTTTTGGGTCTTCCAATCGGCGAGGGGTTGGAAGGCGCTGACCCAGTCTTGTTTGGTGATGATGACGTAGTCGTAGTCGCCCGCGGGGACGCCGGTGTGGTGTGGCTGTGGGTCAGTTTGGAGGTGGACGTCGGTGGGGTTGATGACCATGCCTTGAACTTGTGTGAGGAAGTCGTGGTATTTGGCTGCGGTGACGTGTGGTGGGAGGTAGTCGCCGGGGTGTCTTCCTGGAGTGCCGATGAGCTGGATGGTCAGGCTAGTGATGACGGTGATGGTGTGGGTGGTGGCGTGGTATTGGAGTGGGGTGAAGAGGAGGGTGGTGAGGCCTTGGCCGTAGAGGTCGCTTTCGCCTTGGAGTTGGATGGGTGTGGCTGGGTAGGGGTCGGAGGGGATGGTGGTGCTGGGTATGTTGATAGGTGTGGGGGTGGTGTCGGTGGTTTGTGGTGGTTGCATGGCGGGGAGTGTGTAGGTGCCTGGGAGTGGTTGGGTTGTGGCGGCGAGGATGTGGACGGCGGTGATGGTGGTGGTGGCGGGGATCGCGATTTGGAGGGTGCGTGAGGGGAGGGTGGGTGTGCCTGGTGTGCCGGTGTTGGTGGCGTCGGGGAAGGTGAGGGTGGTGATGTCGTTGGTGGTGGTGATGGTGAGGGTGTGTGGGTCGAAGGTGAGGGTGTAGGTGTGGGTGAGGGTTGGTGTGGTGAATGCCTGGGCGGGGATCACCGTGGCAAGCATGATGAGGCAGAGGAGTGCGGTGAGGAGTTTGGATGTGGTTGCCTTTAAGGATTGTTTATTGTGACGGCTGGTCATGGGGGAAACCTTCTTTGGTGGTGGTTTCAGGGGGTGAGGAGGTGCGAGTGGTGTGCCTTCCCCATTTTGATATAGGGGTTCTTATTTAAAGATTGTCTGGTTTGGGGTGGTGTTCTTGAAATGTTGATATATCTTTGTATATGTCTTTTTGGGCCTGTGTGTTTTTTAAAGTCCGATGCGTTACCGGAGGTTGGTGTCAAACGGAGGTTTGTCAATGCATCATGAGGTTCATGTCTGTCTGGTCTGCGGCGAGGAGCATGGGTTGGACGAGATTCATTTTGTGGAGACGAAGGGTCAGATGCGGAAGATCTGCGCGGAGTGCGTGCTGGCGATCAAGGGGTTAGCCTAAAGTCTCTTGTGACGAGTTCCAACGTGATTCGTTCTAAAATACTCCTTTTTCCCTCGTGGGCTGTGGGGGCCTCAGGAGTTCGTGGATGAGACGTCTTGTCGTCAATCATCCGAGGCGGTTGTGCAGCATCGTCAAGATTTTCATGATGAGGTCATGAAGGAACGGGTGTCGTCCACCGGGGTAGGAGAGCGGGGTGGTTTTCGAGGCGACGGCGGTGTTCCCCGCCATGTCGAAGGCGGTGGCGGTCACGGTGTGGTGGCCGGTCCCTTGCCAGGTCCATGTATAGGGGGGTGCGGTGACGTTCTTCTGCAGGACGTTATCCAGTCTGAACTCGACGCGCCACATCCCGCTGGTGGTGTCCTGGGCGTCGGCGGTGAAGGTGTAACGGCTGGCGATCTTCTTCTTGCTGAGGGTGATGGTGGGCGGGGTCTTGTCGATGGAGACGGTGTAGTTCTCCCGGTATTCGGTGTAGTTTTCGTCTGCGATGTCGATGCTGAGGTACGAGGCGCCTTCCTTGATGATGGCGATGGGTGCAGTGTACGGCACAAAACTGCCGTTATCAAGGCTGATGAAGATCCAGTGGACGATGGTGCCGTTGTCAAGAGTGATGCTGAAGTTGACGGTGCTGGTGAACCAGTTGTGCGCGCCGTGGGTGCCGTCGAAGTGGAGGTGGATGCCGGGAGGAAACAGGATCTGGGCTGCGGTGAGTGGTTGCGGTGTCGGTTGTTGTGCGGTGGCGAGTGGGAGTCCAAGAAACAGGAGGATGAGGCTTGCGGCGAGTACTTTACGTGGAGAGAGTGACGTCATTTTTTTCCCATGTTTCTTATATTATTGTGAATATTTAAACCTGCGTCTTCCCAGAAATATATATATTTATGTATGTCTTTATTGGGGATCTGGCACAACAAGCTGGACCGAAAGCAAAAGAAGAAAAAAAAGGAAAAAAAAGATAGGTTGCGAATTCGAATTTACAGGAACTGGGGTAAATCGCACTTCACTAGTATCTTTTTGGTTTATGTTTCTGGAAGCAGTCGCGGCAGTAGACTGGTCGGCTTCCATCGGGCTTGAAGGGAACTTGCGTTTCCTTCCCACAATCAGCACAGGTGACCGTGTGCATTTCACGCTTTTCATTATACATACTATTGTTTTCCTAGACGCACCCTTTGCGGTGCGCCGTACCTCTCCCTCATACGCAACAAGTATAAAAATCGTGTGGAAAAATGCAAAGGTATATTTTTGTATATCTTTTCGTGGTCAAAAAGAACGACCCATGCTATAAGTTACAAAGCCGTCATCTCAAGAAAACTTCATATAACAGGAAGAGGTTCAATGTCAAGGGGAAAGTTTGAAGCAGAATCACCTAAAAGTCCTTACTATTGGAACTATCATACTTCTCATTTCGTGCACCAATCTAGTCCTCGCAAGAACTCAGGATCCTCAATCAGTTTTAGTGACTAATCATTGGTTCTACGTTGGAGGCCATGGACCAGGCAACTACACACGCATCCAGGACGCCATCAACCAGACGGCCGACGGCGACACGGTCTACGTCCTCCACGATTCCTCACCCTACTACGAAACCATCCAAATCACCCATTCCATCCATCTTCTCGGCGAAAACCCAGCGACCACCACCATCATCAGCCCACGCTTCTATGCCGTCTACATCAAGGCAGATGCTGCCACCCTCGAAGGATTCACGCTATTCATCGCCCATAAGTACCCCGGAGTGTACGTCGACAGCAATTCTACAACCATCACCAACAACATCATCATCAGTGCCGGGGGCATTGAGATCTACTTTGTCTCCAACACAACCATTTCACACAACACCATCCAGGGTAATGAGTCAGGAATAAATCTCTGTAGCTCAGATAAAACCCGCATCGAGAATAACACCATGATGAACCAAGACCTCGGTGTCTACACCTTCAAATCCCCTCAAACCGTCATCACCCACAACACCTTCAACGCCAACTATCAGGCCATTTCCCTCGTCGAAAGCATCGACTCCCAAGTCATCGGAAACGCCATCAGCCACTCATTGGGATCAGGGATCTTCTTCGATGAAGCCTATTATAACAATCCAATAATAGGCAACACAATCACAGGATGCAACGAGGGAATCTATCTCTGGGTTAGCAGTACCGTTAACATCAAGGACAACATTCTCACAAATAACAGGTGCGCCATCGACATCGATCAATCAAATTACAACCTCATCACCCGAAACACTTTCATCAGTAATACCATGAACGCCCACTTCGGGAACTGCACTGTTAATCGATGGCTCCTGAACTACTGGGACCGACCCAGACTCCTCCCGTACCCAATCAGAGGATCAACCCTCTATGGCAAACCCTGGTGGAACCTCGACTGGCGACCAGCCTTCACCCCACCCATATGACGAGTACTATAACTCCGGGGGGTTTTTTAAAACAAATACGATCTCCCCGACGCCACCGCTCTATCAGATGTAAATGATGCATCAGCCGATGAAAAATGGGCGCGACCACATCTTCGCCACCGACCGGTCGGAAAAAGCTTAAACCGCAGGTCGGTACAATCACAAACAAGTTGACCACATGACCGACATTTTCCCCGAGACAATCAAGAAACTACCGCAGCTCGACCTCCCCTACCCCAGCGTCACCGGCTACCTCATCCAAGGACCACGCGAACAGATTGTCTTCATGGAGTTCTCCACGACCGTCCACGTTCCTGAACACACTCACAACAGCCAATGGGAACACGTCATCGCCGGCACCGTCGACCTCACCATGAACGGCACCACCACTACCTACACCAAAGGCGACAGCTTCTACATCCCCAAAGGGACACCACACGCAGCCACCGTCCACGCCGGATACCACTGCCTCATCTACTTCGACCAACCTGACCGATACACAACAAAATCCAAGATACGGTGACCACATCATGAACCACCCGACGATGCGACGAAGCGAAAAACAAATCACCGACACCCAAGACCTTGAAGCCATCCTGCAGTCCGCATCCATCTGCCGGCTCGCCATGACCACCGACAACACACCCTACATCATCCCTATGAACTACGGCTACCAAGACCACACCCTGTACTTCCACTGCGCCCCCGTCGGTCGCAAACTTGAGATCCTCCGAAAAAACCCCCTCGTCTGCTTCGAAATCGACTACGACACCGCCATCGTCGACACGGGACGACCCTGCGACTGGACCTCACGCTACACCAGCATCATCGGATACGGCCAAGCCACCATCATCAACGACCCCCAAGCAAAAAAGAACGCCCTCGCAATCATCACGAACCACTACTCACCCGGGACGACCTACGACTACCCCGACGAAAACGTCCATAAAGTGACCATCATCCAAGTCCACATCACCTCCATGACAGCAAAGAAATCACAACCAACATCAACAACAAAGAGGTAACCATCAATGGCCCACGTCTTCCACGGCGACCCAGCACGACTCGACAGGCCTCGCCGACACAAAATCCTCCCCGCAGACGCCCTACTCAAAGAGATAGGACTCAAACGAGGAAACACCGTCCTTGACTTCGGCGCCGGCATCGGCTACTTCAGCATCCCCGCCCTCGACCTCGTCGGCCCGACAGGCAAAGTCATCGCCATCGACCTCTCCAACGAGATGCTCGACGAGCTACACCGACGAGCAGGCGACCGACCCAACCTCATCCTCCATCAAGGCACCGACCTCGGAATCTGGACCGCAGACATCATCCTCCTCATCGCCCTCCTCCACGAAATCGACAACCCAGCAGCCTTCCTCACCAACTGCTTCACACACCTCAACCCCAACGGCCGCATCATCGTCATCGACTGGCAAAAGAAACAAACCATTGATGGACCACCCAAACATCATCGCATCGACAAAAACGAAATCCTCGCCATGACCAACCGACCCAGACGAGAACACCCCATCAACCGACAATTCTACTTCATCGAATTCCGGTGACCCAACCCACAAATCAATGAATCCTCAGACGACCCCTAAAGAATACTCCAGACTCCTTTCTTGAACTCACAACCTCAAGCCGACGTTCACCGCTGCACCAATCCCCGGGACGCTCACCCGTCGTTCAACCCGATCAAACACCTCGCTGGACACAACCGTCAACACAACATAGATAACCGCAATAATCGCAAACACCTCCAAATACCGGAAGGTATGCGCCGCGAGGAACTTGCCTTCAAACGTCAACTCAGACACCGAAATGATATACGCAATCGACGAATACTGCAACAAATAAATGAACTCATTCGACCACGCCGGAATCGCAATCCGCAACGCCTGCGGCAACACCACAAACCGAACCCCACCCCACTTCGACAGCCCCAACGACCGCGCGGCCACCATCTGACCACCCTCCACCGCCTGAATCGACCCACGCAAATACTCCGCCTGATACGCCGCACTATTAATCGACAAACTTAACAACACCGCCTGCAACGGAGAAAACAACACGCCCACCGACGGCAACCCAAAATAGATAATGAACAACTGCACCAACAGCGGCGTCCCACGAATGACCTCAATATACCCGACACACACAGCATTAGTGATGCGGTTTCCATAGATTCGGCCCAACGCCAAGAGCAATCCCAGCGCAAAACCCGCAAGAATCGCCACGAACGTCAACAGAAACGTCATTCCCAGGCCATCTAACAGCCGAGGGAGACTCGACTGGAAGAACTGCCAGAAATCAGACGCCACCTAGCTGCCTCCGTACAACGCACCAATCCTCCCAAGAAACTCCCGCGCACGCTTCGTCTTCGCATTCGTAAACATCTCATGCGGCGACCCCTGCTCCACGATGACGCCAGCCTCCATGAAGATGATCTCATCCGCGACGTTGCGCGCAAACCCCATCTCATGTGTCACCACCAGCATCGCCACCTTCCCTGCAAGGCTGCGCATCACATCCAAGACGTCCCCGATCAACTCCGGGTCCAACGCCGACGTCGGCTCATCAAACAAGATGACATCTGGTTCCATCGCCAGCGCACGCGCGATCCCGACCCGCTGTTTCTGCCCACCGGAGAGATGCGCCGGATATTGATTCGCCTGCGCTGAAAGACCGACGCGATTCAGTTCTTCCATCGCCCGCGCTCGCGCCGCCTCCTTCTCCATCCCTTTCACCTTCTCAAGTCCCAGACTGACATTCCGCACAGCCGTCAGATGATTGAACAGATTGAAATCCTGAAAGACGAACCCGATTTTCTCCCGCACCTTGTTGATATTCACCTTTGGATTCGTGATCTCCTCCCCATCAAGCCAGACCTCCCCGCTGTCCGGTGGACTGAGCTGGTTGATGCACCTCAGTAACGTGCTTTTCCCCGAGCCGCTCGGACCGATGACCACCTTCGTCTGCTCCTTTTCCATCGTAAACGAAATCCCTTTCAGAATCTCACACGACCCGTACGTCTTCCGCAACTCCTTGACTTCTAACATCGCCATACGGACACCCTCCACACGACCTTCATCATCGATGTGCCTCCGGACGATACCCGACCATATGATACCGCTGATCCAGATACTTCAGCACCTTATTCGCCGTCAGCACCAACACCAGATAAATAGCTGCTATGAGCAGAAACACAGGCAGCACCAACTCCGGATCTCGCACCTGAATGTACTGGCCTTGACGCATCAATTCAATAACGCCAATACCAAACGCAAGCGACGTATCTTTCAGTAGGATCGTGAACTCATTTGACCAGCCCGGTAACGACAAGCGCAACATCTGCGGCAAAATGACATAGCGGATCGCCTTCAACTTCGACATACCCAACGAGTACGCCGCCGACAGCTGCCCTGCAGGGATAGCGTTGATGGAACCACGGTAAATCTGCGCCTGGTACGCAGCACTCCGCAACCCCAGACCCAGGATAGCAGCAGTAAACGCGTCCAGATCCAACCCGAACTGAGGAAAACCAAAATAGATGATAAAAAAAAGGACGAGCAGAGGAATACCCCGAAACACTTTCTCAAAAACGAGAATGGCGGCGGAAAGCACCCGGCCGGAAAAACTCCGGCCCAAGGCTAAAAGGATGCCGAGCGTGGTCCCCAGCACAATACCCAAGGCAGTCAACGCAAGGGTAATCCCCAGCCCATCCAAGAGCTGAGGCAAGGCGTCAACGAGGGTGCTTAGAGGCACGAGACCACGCTAGTCACAACCCGATGCTTACGGTTAGGAGGCGAAATACTGGTCGACCAACGACTTCCAAAACGTTGATCCGATCACATTCGCAAGACCACTATCGATCTTGGACAACAGCGCTGTGTTCCCGATCTTCACCGCAAATCCGTACGATTCATTCGTAATAATCGTGAACGCCACATAGACAGGCCTTTTATCCGCAAAGGCGTCCGCAACCGGTGAATCAATGACAAGCGCCCCCATCCGGTCGGAGCCAGCCTCTAGGTCAGCGACTGCAAGCAGGGCGGATTCATAACTATGGAACCGATCAGGGCTCATTTTATCCGTCGCAACCAGCGTGGAATTCACCCACTCCCACCCTGTCGTACCGGTCTGTGCACCCACAATATATTTCGCAAGCGTGGAGACGTTCGTCACATTCACACCAGAACCAATTTTCACCAAGACACTCTGATTCGCATCATAATACGGCCTGCTGAAACTCACCTGTGCCTGACGTTCAGCGTTAATCGTCATCGCCGCAGCGATGACATCGATACGACCCTGCTGAAGCTCAGGAATCAACGAATCAAACGCGATATCCCTGACCTCAACTGTATACCCCTCATCCTGCAACACCTTCTTGATCAAGTCGATATCAAAACCAACAATCGATCCATTAGTAGTCGTATTCTCAAACGGCGGATAATCCGCGGACGTTCCAACGACAATGGTATTTGCCTCCTGTTGCGTACACCCTGACAAGACAATCACAGAACACGACAGTCCTATCAGAAGCATGCTTATAAGTTTCCGATTACCCATCTTTATTCCTCACTTGAAAAAAGAACAGATTTCCGTATTTAAGGTTATCATTCTTACACATACCAAATCAACGAACACAACACACGGCCGCCCATTCACACAAAAATCCAAACAAAAAAATACAAACATTTAAAAGTCC
>Ga0326726_10006531_pt1 | contig 10491 bp, 10 predicted proteins | sample MHFenrmetagenome_2_FD_207603 | JGI IMG/M metagenome (GOLD analysis project Ga0326726, IMG submission 207603) | Lab enriched peat soil microbial communities from Michigan Hollow, Ithaca, NY, United States - MHF15MN | ecosystem: Environmental > Terrestrial > Soil > Wetlands > Peat | place: USA... | reverse complement strand
GGTTCTGTGCGAGGAGATCATCACGGGCAAAGAGGATACAGCACGGGTGGTTGACATTACTGAGGTCAGGTGGCAGCTGGCCGGAATAGGCAACTACCTTACCAATTCCGCTTTTGCTTGCGATCGAGACAAATGGCTGCCAGGCGATATACCCGTCCACCTGCTTTGTGGCAAGGAGCATCGGCATGGGACCTACACCTTTGCTGTACAGGATTCCCACACTCGTCTGGTTTGTGGGAACGGGTGTACCCGCTGGCTGCGTGCAGCCGGCGATGAGCAGTAAGAGGGCAACTGCGATGAGCGCGGTTGCCGGAATTTTCATCGGTTTCATAAGGGAACGTTGTTCTGGCAATAATTAATATTTCGCTATAAGGACATTTTATGTTTATTTTTGTCCTGTTTTTAACGGTATTATTACACTATTGAATAAATTTTAGAAGATAACTGTCCATAAACCGGTACCCATGGGGGCATCGTTCCAATCATTTTTACACTATTATGAGGACAATACGAAAAATTTTATCATTCGATTAACCTTATTGTATCTATTATATGATACAAGTGGATCCAATTGATCGGCTCACACGCGCGGCACTTGCCTCAGATGAGGAGTTTGTCGGAACGCTCAATGACCTTCTTCGCCACGATCTCCGTATCAGTGTCAGGGAATTGTCAGAAAAGAGCGGGATTGCGCAGAGCTCGTTATACAAAATAATGCATGGAAAGCGCTCACCCAACCTTTCCACGCTGCGGGCTGTCATCCGCGCCCTTCGCCTCCTGTACCGTACAACCGAGGGAGAGTTTATCGGCCTGATCGTTGCCCGGTCGGTCCTTGATACCATTGAAGAAAAAACAGCGGAAGTCGACGCAAAGCGGATCAGGGTACGAGAATACCCGGTCCATACGATGGAGGATGCGATTGTGGCTGCAGTCCGGGCTGAACGCGAGGGTGCGGTAGCCATCGTCTGCGCCCCGATCCTCTCGAGCGTGATCGAGCAGCTTGTCCGCATACCGGTCGCAACGATCATCCCCCGCGAATCCGTGCAGCGTGCAATCGAGCTCGCGGCGCGGAAGGCGTGGATTTAATCAATATACTGCCAATAAGTAAACAAAGATATGCCGGAGGGTGAACGGATGCGAACAGATGTTGTAAGGTTAGGGCGTCTTTCCGGTGAGAGGACGGGGGAGATGATGCACTTCCTCTCATCGATGCGTTCAGATCGGTGTATAGCTGACGCAGATATTCTTGTCGATCTTGCCCACGTGCTGATGCTGGAAAAACAGAAGATCATCGACCCCGACATCGCAAAGCAGCTCCTGTCTGCATTGCTCGAGCTCTTTGACGAAGGAATTCCTGAAGAAGTGTTTGACGAGCGGTTTGAAGATGTCCATGCAGGCATAGAATCCCTCCTTGTCGAATCGCTGGGTGCAGAGGTTGGCGGACGTATGCATATGGGGCGATCGCGCAACGACGAAGTCGTCACATGTATCCGGATCAAGCTGCGGGAAGACCTTCTCAAGCAGATGTCAGCGCTCCTCAAAGTCCGTGAAGTGCTCGTTGCCCTTGCCGGGCTCCATATCGAGACCGTGATGCCGGGATTTACCCATATGCAGCATGCCCAGCCCACGACGCTTGCCCACCATCTCCTTGCCTACGAACAGGCGTTCTCCCGTGACTTCGACCGGCTCAGGGATGCCTACGTCCGGGTGAACCAGTCCCCGCTCGGTGCAGCTGCCTTTGCATCTACCGGCTTCCCCATCAACCGTGAATATACGGCCGGCCTGCTGGGTTTCGACGGACTTGTAATAAACACGATGGATGCTGTTGCCACCCGCGATTTTGCGCTGGAGACCCTTGCCGCCCTTTCCATTCTCATGGTAAATACCAGCCGGCTCTGCGAGGAACTGGTCATCTGGAGCACATCCTTTGTAAAGTTTGTCTCTCTCGATGATGCGTTCTGTTCAACCTCATCCATTATGCCGCAGAAAAAGAACCCGGACACCGCAGAGATCATGCGGGCAAAGTCAGGATCTGTTTTCGGTGCATTTGCAGGGGCACTGGTGACCGTCAAAGGGCTTCCCATGAGTTACAACCGTGACCTCCAGGAACTCACCCCCAATATCTGGCGCGGGATGAGAGATGCAAAGGAGAGTCTCCGGCTCCTGGTCGATATGCTCTCGAGTACAACATTCGATACCGGGCGGATGAAAGAAGAGGCAGGAAAAGGCTTTTCCACCGCAACCGAACTGGCTGACACGCTGGTCAGGACCTATGGTCTTCCCTTCCGCACCGCTCACACGATTATAGGGAGGGCGGTGCAGAAAGGAGATCTATCGCTTCTCACCCTTGAAGAAGCTGCGCAGGAGGCAGGGGGGATATCGCTGATAGCAAAAGGACTCACCCAGCAGAATATCGATGATGCACTGGACGTCCAGTATTCCGTGGCACTCCGCAGGTCTTCCGGGGGGCCGGCACCGTTTGCGGTCAGGATTGCCCTTGAAGAGCGCAAAAAACACCTCGACCAGGATTCAGCGCGTGTCGATCAACACCTCATGAGACTCTCATCAGCAAAAGAAGACCTCATCGCAAAAGCCCGGAGGCTGGTAGCATAAGTCCGCATCTGACCTCCGGTGATATTGTTGAGTGCACGTACGGGGGGAAGACAAAGAAAGGAATTTTCATTACCGAACGTGACGGGATGGCGATAGTAAAACTGGATTCCGGCTACAATATCGGGGTGGATCCGGTTTCCTGCGCATTCTTCGGACATCTTCCGGAAACTCCCGTAAAAAAGCCTGAAGTGCAGCAGAAAAAAGATCTCCCCTCTCTTTCGATTGTGTCAACCGGAGGTACTATCGCAAGCAGGATCGATTACCGCACCGGATCGGTGACCAGCCAGTTCGATGCGGCTGATATTCTGACGGCGATCCCTGAACTGGCAAATGTTGCAGATTATCGCACAATCCCGCTTGCCACCATTCTGTCAGAGAACATGACGCCGCTGATCTGGCAGGAACTTGCCCGTGCCGTCTACGAAGAGATCAAACGAGGCGTTGACGGGGTCATCATCACCCACGGAACTGACACGATGGCGTACAGCGCGGCAGCAATCAGTTTCATGATCGACGCCCCGGTTCCCATTGTTTTTGTCGGATCGCAACGATCGGCTGACCGCCCGTCCAGTGACAACGCGATGAATGCCGTATGTGCAGCCAGGGCAGCAACCAGCGATCTCGGGGAGGTCGCTGTCGTGATGCATGCTACCACCAGCGATGACACCTGTGCAATTCACCGGGGCACCCGCGTGCGAAAGATGCACTCCTCGCGTCGTGACGCATTCCGGAGCATAGGGATAGATCCCCTCGGTTCAGTTGCTTATCCAACCGGCGAAGTAACCCTGGAAGATCACGCAGCCCGGCGGGGATGCCGGAAGGCCGGTATCCACGACAAGCTCGCAGAACACTGCGGGCTTCTCCAGTTTTATCCCGGCGTGTCACCCGACCTGCTGGAAGCGTATGAAAGCTGCAAAGGACTCGTGATTGCAGGTACGGGGCTCGGGCACGTGAGTACATCACTCATCCCATCGCTGCGCGGGCTGATAGAGAACGGCACCCTGGTTGTGATGACCACCCAGTGCATGCAGGGCAGGGTCTGCGACCGGGTGTATGATACCGGGCGCGACCTGCTTGCGGCAGGAGTCATCGAGGGCGGTGATATGCTGCCCGAGGTTGCACTGGTGAAGATGATGTGGGTGCTGGGTAACGAGCGGGACCCCGGAAGAGCGGGCAGCCTGATGCAGGCAGATCTTAAGGGAGAATGCAACCGGAGGAGCACGCATGGACTTTAACGCGATCGGTCTTACGGCGGGAATCGAGATCCACCAGCAGCTGAATACCGGTGAGAAACTGTTCTGCCATTGCCCAACCCTCCTCCGCGACAGCACGGAGCATTCCGGAGAATTCTTCCGCTATCTCAGGGTTACGGAGAGCGAAATGGGAGAGATAGACCGGGCTGCACAGGAAGAGATGAAGCGCGACCGGAAATTCCTGTACTATACCTATGATACGACGTGCCTGGTGGAGAATGACGAAGAGCCGCCGGCACCCCTGAATGACGAAGCACTTTCTGTCTGCCTCACTATCGCACGGATGTTTGGCATGACACCGGTCAGGCAGGTGCATACCATGCGCAAACTCGTCATTGACGGATCGAATACCAGCGGGTTCCAGCGCACGGCCCTTGTTGCCCTGAACGGGGCACTCCCGAACGGGGGCGAGATCGAGACGATCTGTCTCGAAGAGGAGGCTGCACAGCGGGTAAAAGACGATATTTTTTCCCTTGACCGCCTGGGTATCCCGCTCATCGAGATCACCACGTCCCCCTGCATGCATACCCCCGATGAGGTACAGCAGGTCGCTGAGTTTATCGGTATGGTGCTGCGTTCAACCGGAAAAGTGAAGCGGGGGATTGGCACGATCCGCCAGGATGTGAACATATCAATCCGTGGCGGTTCCCGGGTTGAGATTAAAGGAGTTCAGGAACTGGACCTGATTGCCGAGGTTGTCAGGCGTGAAGTGCAGCGGCAGGAAAATCTCCTTGCCATACGGCAGAAACTGATGGCGAGAAACGCATCGGTCAATGATAAGCCGCAGGACGTAACTGATCTCTTCAGATCGACAAAATCCACCGTCCTCAAAAAGGCGAAGCGAATCCACGCCCTGCGCCTCGAAGGTTTTGCAGGCCTCGCCGGATGCGGGATACAACCCGACCGCCGTCTCGGGAGTGAATTGTCAGATTATGCAAAAAAATGCGGGGTCGGGGGGATATTCCACACGGATGAACTTCCTGCCTACGGAATCACAACCGACGAGGTCACCAGGGTGCGGGAACGGATGAATGCGTGCGACCAGGATTGCGTAGTAATCGTCGCAGCGGCGAGTGAGCGCCAGGCTGAATGTGCCCTTCACCAGGTTATTGGCCGTGCCCGGCAGGCCTTCTCAGATAAACCGGTTCCCGAAGAGACCCGGAAAATGCTTGAGACAGGCAGTACAGCTTATATGCGCCCCCTCCCGGGAGCAGCGCGGATGTATCCCGAAACTGATGTCCTTCCGGTGATCATCGATGACGAACGCTGGAACAGGGTGGCTGTCCCCGAGCTGCTGACCGCAAAGGCACAGCGTTTTGCACAGGAGTATGCAATCGACCGGAATTATGCAACTCAGCTGGCCTTATCAGAAAAACTTCCCTTGTTCGAACGCGCACTGGCAGAAGGGATCAAGCCCAAACTTGCGGCATTCACTATTCTCTCCACTTCGACGGAACTCCGGCGGGATGGTGTTACCGTGGAGAAGATATCAGACGAGGATTATCTTGCCACATGGCATGCCGTGGAAAGCGGCAGGACTGCAAAAGAGGCGGTTCCCGATATCTTACGGGGACTGGCATCCGGTGATTCTTTTGAATGTGTGATCGGGAAACTCGCTCCGGCAGTCTCCCGTCAGGAACTGGAATCTGTTATCCACAGGATCATCGCTGACCGGTCAGAATTTGTGAAACACAAAGGAAGAGCCGCACTTGGTCCGCTTATGGGTGTAGTCATGTCAGAAGTGAGAGGGGCAGCAGACGGAAAGACCGTCAGCGAACTTCTCAGGAAGGAGATTGATGCAGCACTTGCAGGAAAAAAGCACTGATTTTTTTAAAGGTGCACCTTTCGTTGAATCCGGGGCGCGAACATTTATGAGTGGGGCAGCAGAATTAGATAAGGAGTTTCGTTATGGGTAAAACAGGTACTACGATCTGGGCACAGGTAAAAGGTGTCAAGGGACAAATACGGCTTGTTCCGAAAAGTGAAGGCGAGCTCAAGACACCGGGTCCGAACCAGCGGTTCAAAGCCGGCGTTAATATCAAGAAAGTCAACGCAATGGACGAAGAGGCAAAGGGCCGTGGCGGAGGACGGGGCGGCAAACGTGGGGGAAGACGCGGGGGCGACCGATCCGGAGGATCAGGCCTGAACGAGTCCACTGCAAGCCCGCTCATCCGCAGGCACATGCGCAGGGCAAAGGTCTCTGCTCTCGGTGCCAAAGCCAAATCAGCACGATAAAAACCGGGTCACATCTGTTCCCGCGATAGTACGGGGTTCACCCAACCCCCTGATTTTTTTGCACCCGCGTGTGCGTTCCGGATTTTTACCTGATGCTAATTTTCTTTTATTGGCAACATCCATGGTAAGTATGGATCTTCCAACCGCTGTGAAGAGTTACCAGTTTGGTGAACGGGCAAAGTCCGAGCTCATCATATCCTCCCAGTTATGCCTCGCATTAACAGGGTTTTCAGACAGTGAGCGCGCCGGTGGACGGCGAATGCTCCTGATGCTCATGGACCAGGTAAGGAGTGAAATCCAGTTCGCCGCCCAAAGTACCGGGCAGTCAGAATTCAAAAAAGCGATCGATTTTCTGAACGAAGCGATCTCCCTTACCGAGAGCAACCAGCCGGAACAGGCGTCCGGAAAGATCGCCATGGCTATCAGCGCATCCACGACCCCGGCACAGGAAGCGTGGCAGGTACTCGAGAAAAATGGACTCATCTGATTTCTTTGATTTTCTCAAGAGCCGCTCTTCGGTCCGCACCTACGAAAGCGACCCGCTGTCTGAGGATGAGATTGAATATATCCTGACCTGTGCGGCCACCGCACCGAGCGCCGGCAACCTTGAATCGTGGGATGTAATTGTGGTTACGGACGAAGAAGTCAGGGTTGCACTCTCCCAGGCGGCATTTGATCAGGAGCATGTGGGGCAGGCGGCCGCTATATTTGTCGTATGTGCAAACTATGTCCGCTCAATGTCGCGCTATGGAGAGCGTGGTATCCTGTATGGACTGGAAGATGCAGTGATCGCCTGCACGTACATGATGCTCGCGGCCCACGCAAAAAAACTGCATTCCTGCTGGACAGGAGCGTTTGATGATGATGAAGTGCGTGGAATTCTTGATCTGCCCCAGCACATCCGCCCCATTGCACTGCTTGCGGTGGGCAGAGGGCATTCCCCATTGGTGCTCACCGGGCGGATGGCTCCCGGAGAACATATACATCGGGACACCTGGTAGGAGAAAGAACAATGCCTGATTATGTAGTAACTCTGGAGTCGGCATGGATCGTACGCGACGTCAAATCGCTTGACGACGCGATCGGGATCGCAATCAGCGAAGCGGGAAAGCGGCTTAATCCTGCAGCAAAATACGTGGAAGTCGAGGCGGGTTTTCTCACCTGCCCGTTTTGTGAGGAGACGCTTTCCAGCGCGATTGTCGTTGCAGACACCGCTCTTGTTGGCCTTGTCCTTGAGATGAAAGTCTTCAGGGCCGAATCCCCCGAGCATGCAGAGCGGATTGCAAAATCAGTGATCGGCAAGGCATTGAAGGACATACCGCTGAAACCGCTGGATGTGCAAGTGATATGATACATATTGTCGGACATACCGCTCTGGACCACATCTCACGGGTTCCTCATCTCCCCGCGAAGAACTGCTCGACGCATATCTCAGATCGTCACATCTATTTCGGCGGGGGTGCTGCAAATATCGCTGCAGGAATTGCCATTTTGGGAGAACAGGTGACCCTCCTCTCCTGTACCGGCGGTGAATTTGCCAATAGCGAGTATGACCGCTGGATGAAAAAGATCGGCGTCCACCAGCAGTTCTTTGTTGTGCCGGATGCAAATACGCCGACTGCGTTCATGTTCACTGACGATGCTGGTGACCAGATGACGTTCTTTGAGTGGGGCGCATCAAAAGCATTTGCCACTTCAGAAGCTCCCCGTCTCCCGTTTGTTCATATGGCGACTGCAGATCCAGAGTTCAACTGCAGGGTTGCAGAGAGAAGTGAATTCACCTCGTTCGATCCCGGACAGGACGTGTTCTGGTACACCAAAGAACAGCTCGGAACAATTCTTGCCAATACCGATATCCTGTTTGCCAACCAGCATGAGGTGCAACAGATGTGCGCTACCCTTGGCATGACACGAGATGCAATCGTCAGGCAGGTGGGTACCGCAATATTTACCATGAGCGGTGACGGGAGCACATTGTATTACCGGGGCGCAGAGCATTTCATACCGGTTGTCCCGGTTACCCTTGTTGATCCTACCGGGGCAGGTGACGCGTACCGGGCCGGGTTCCTCTCCGCATACGTCAGGGGCTATCCGCCGCTGACCTGTTGCAAAATCGGTACGGTCACCGCTTCTTTCGTCGTGGAGCATGCCGGATGCCAGACCCACCTTGCGGACTGGGACACGATGCGGATCCGGTACCAGCAGTATTTCGGTGCCCTGGCATCACCTGCTGCAGGAAAGGATTAATCATGAGCTGGGCAGCGCTCACTTCCGGGGGAAAGGACTCCATTCTCTCGGTCCAGAAGGCGATCGACAGTGGAAGAGACGTCAGGTACCTGGTCACTGCCCGCCCGGAAAACCGGGACTCTTATATGTTCCACTCGGCAAACCTTGACGCTGTAGCTGCCATAGCAAAGGTTGCAGCTATGGAGTATGTGGAGATACCAACCCACGGACGCAAGGAGGAGGAACTTGAGGATCTTGAGGCCGGGCTCGCCTCCCTTGACGTGGAAGGGGTTACTGCAGGGGCTGTCGCATCCCGGTATCAGGCTGATCGGGTAAAAGCAATCGCCGACAGGCTCGGGGTAGAACTTTTTACTCCGCTCTGGCACATGGACGCGGAGATGCTGCTCAGTGAGGTGGCAGAACGAATGGATGCAATAATCGTGGTCACTGCGGCGGAGGGACTGGACGAACATTTTCTAGGCGCCCATATCGACGATGCACTTATCCGGAGGCTTAAACATGTCGCTGACTTCTACCGTATCAACCTAGCCGGGGAAGGCGGGGAGTACGAGACCCTTACGCTGGATGCACCATTTTATTCCCATCCTGTGACCTACACAACCAGTGAAATCCACTCGTCTCCTGATCGGCACGAGATGGTTCTTGGAGGGTTTTCCTGATGGCCCAGGACGGTGATGTAAAACTGGGTCAGCTCACCCGTTATATTTTCACTGCTCCTTCATGGAAACGTTCGCTGTTCCTCATTGTCATACTGGGTCTCCTTATTGATGGCGCGGGTGTCCGGGCATGGGTGATCCTGCCCTTTTCAGCCTTGCCATTTTCGGGCACTCTGGCTTTCACACTCCCTGCAATAGCGGCTCTCGTCCTGACAAAACCGATCATCGAATATACCGGGAAAACAATGACCTGGAACCGGTCAGCACTCCTCGCCCTTTCCAGTACGGTCTTTGGTGTGATCATAACATTTATCGCACTCGCATCATCGGTCAAGCTCATTCCCCTTTTCTATGCGATCTCGCTGGGATTTGTCTTTGGACTCCGGCTTTTTGTACTGGTAGCAATTGCCGATTACCGGGTTCCGCGTATGCTTGTCCCGGCGTTCACCCAGAGCAGTGTCGGCATACTGGCCGGTATGCTCCTCTTCTCACCATCATTCGGTATCCTTGCACTGGTACTTCATGGTGTCTTCGGCCTCGGGTTTGCTGGCCTTATCTGGATGATAGAACGCCCGCTCCGGCGTGCATTTAAGATACGCGGGCTTGCTTTCATCAATGCATTTATCGCTCACATGACGGACGGATCCTCAAAAGGAATGGAAAATTTCTTCCGTGAGATCGGAGAGGAGATATTTGTCCCCCAGGTAAGCTTCTTTTTCCGCCGGGCAGATGTTAAATCTGTTATTTTTACTGTCCCGAACCTGCACCCCGGCCCAATGGGTGAGATCGGCGGGGGCAATCTTCCCAAGGTATTGCATGACAGTCTTGAAGACGAGACTCTTGTTGCACACGGGTGCGCTACCCATGACTTCAATCTCGTTTCAGAGACTGAAATTGATAAGGTGATCGATGCACTGGTAAAATCACGTGAGAATATCGTCTACTCCGGTGTCGCCGGGCGATCAGGGCGCCTCGCTTTTGGTTCCGTGCAGGTCCTCTACCAGCGGTTCGGTGACTCTGTTCTCCTGGTGACAAGCCGTTCCCCGCAACGGACAGAAGACCTTGATTTTTCGGTCGGTATGACCATCATGGCAGAGGGACACCGCTGGTTCCCGCATGTCGCTGTAGTGGATGCGCACAACTGCATGACGGATCTCTCTTCTCCGGTACTCCTGGCAACGCTGACAGCAACCGAGTACCAGCAGGCATCGCTGGAAGCGATGGACCGTTGCCGCACGACGCCGTTATACCCGTTCCGCATCGGCGTCAGTCACCATGCTTTGCCGTTCAGCAGGGAACAGGGATTCGGGGACCTGGGCGTCCAGGTCCTCGTTGTCGATGTTGACGGACAGCGCACCGCCTATATACTCATCGATGGCAACAATATGGCAGAGGGATTGCGGGAATCATTGCTTGAAGAGGTCCGGAAAGTCGTTGATCATGCAGAAGTGATGACGACAGATTCCCATGTTGTGAACACGATAACT
>Ga0326726_10006530_pt1 | contig 10492 bp, 10 predicted proteins | sample MHFenrmetagenome_2_FD_207603 | JGI IMG/M metagenome (GOLD analysis project Ga0326726, IMG submission 207603) | Lab enriched peat soil microbial communities from Michigan Hollow, Ithaca, NY, United States - MHF15MN | ecosystem: Environmental > Terrestrial > Soil > Wetlands > Peat | place: USA... | reverse complement strand
GCTCGAGCTGTTGCGGCAGAACTTCAAGCCGGAGTTCCTGAACCGGGTGGACGACGTGATCATCTTCCGGCCGCTGGGGCAGGAGGAGATCGCGCGGATCGTCGACCTGCAGATCGCGCGGGTGGCCAAGCTGGTCCACGACCGCAAGCTCACCCTCGAGGTCACGCCCGCCGCGAAGTCGTTGATTGTCGGGGAGGGCTACGATCCGGTGTACGGCGCCCGGCCGCTGAAGCGCGCCATCCAGCGCCTGCTGCAGAATCCGCTCGCCATGGCCGTCCTCGAGGGCGAGTACATCGAGGGCGATACGATCAAGGTGGACCGCGCGAAGGAGGGCACGTCGCTCGCCTTCAAACGGATCCCGGCGGGCGGCGCGCGCGAGCCGGTACGTGCCTGACGGAGGCACAGGGCCCCCCACCTCCCCAATCGATCACGACGGGATGACGGCGGCGCTGCGCCAGGCGGAGCGTGCCGGCGCGCTGGGGGAAGTGCCGGTGGGGGCCGTGGTGATGCGGGAGGGCGTGGCGATCGCGGCCGCCCACAACGAGACCGAAACGCGGCACGATCCGACGGCTCACGCCGAGCTGCTCGCGATCCGGCGCGCGCTCGAGTCGCTCGCCACCGACCGGCTCACCGACTGCTCACTCTACGTCACGCTCGAGCCGTGCGCGCAGTGTGCCGGGGCGATCGTGCTCGCCAAGGTGGGCCGGGTCGTGTTCGGCGCCTATGACGACAAGGCGGGGATGGCCGGCAGCGTCGGTGACCTGCTGCGCCATCCTCGCCTCAATCACCGGCCCGAGGTGCTGGGCGGCGTGCTCGCCGAGCCCAGCGCCGCCCTGCTCGCTGGGTTCTTCAGGGCGAAACGCTGACCAGCTCTGGCTTCACGGTGAGAATCAGCGTGCCCCGGGGATCCTCCCCCACGTTCCCGAGCACGGCGGTCTTTCCGACTGGGACGCCTACGTCGGTCCCGAATTGCACGTCGCGGCCGCGCAGGTGCACACTCAGATCCACGATGGCGCTGTCGCCCGTCCCCGAGACGCGGCGGATCTCGGCGGCGATCACGTAACCGGCGCCACCGAGCTGTTGCGTGACGTTGCCCCCCTCGGTCGCGCTGAAGATGCCCTCTTCCACCAGCCGGTAGCCGCGGAACCGGAACAGCTTTCGCAGCGCCGCTTCGACGTCCGCGATGGCGGGGTCGCTCGCGGCCGCCCCATCCGCCTGTATCAGGTGAAACGTGAGACGCACCAGCGGCCGCGGCCGGTCGAACTGCGACAGCATGCGGGCGATCCGCTCCAGATTGTCGTGGGTCTCGCGCACCGTCAGCGCTCCGTTCGTGACGCTGATGGCCCCCGGGGCGCCCGCGCGATCGTGGTAGACGTATGGATCGACCAGCTCACGGGCTTCCCCGGCATTGAGGTATCTCAGGGCGAATGTCTGCGTGTCGAGTCGAGGTTTCGATCCGCCACAGGCGCCGAGCAGGATGGCCAACGCAACGATGAGACGTGTCATGGACACTCCTCTAGAAGAACCAGATGACGACGATATTGGGGTTGTCGGTGTGCAGCACCGCCAGGCTGCGGCCGGGTGGGGCGGTGACCGAGACGTCGTGGATCGCGACCCGTGCGGGCGTGATGCCCGGGACCACCTGAGGGCCGCGGCGGACCAGCAAGAGACCCGTCAGGCCCGCGGCGGCGGCCAACGGCACCACGCGAGCGAGCAGTCGGGTGCGCGCGCGGCGGCGCTGGGCGTCGAGCACGGCCCGGCGCACCGGCTCGACGCCTGGGCGCTCCGTCGTCTCCAACGCTCGGCGCAGCTCGCCCATCGCCTGCAGCAGCTCCGCCGCGAGGTCCCGGCAGCGCGCGCAAGAGCGGAGGTGATGCGAGACGTCGCCCGCGCCGCGGCCCTCGAGGTCCGCGACCTCGGCCGTCAGGAGCAGGGTGCGTGCGGTCCGGCAGTTCATGGCTCGTACTCCTCGGCGATTTCCGGATGCCGCGTCAGGATCTTGCCGCGCAGCGTGCGGCGCGCGCGGAACAGGTGGGCGCGGACGGTCACCGGACGGAGCCCCAAGCGGGGCGCGATCTCCACCGCGTCATGGCCCTCGATGTCCACGAGATAGAACACCTCCCGCTGCCGCAGCGGCAGCTCCTGGAACAGCTCCGTCACCACGCTGCGCACGTGCGACGCTTCGGCTTGCCTCTGAGGATCGTCCGTCTCGCGACGTTCCGCCCCGGCGGTCAGCGCCCCGATCAGCCGGAGCCGGCGGGTGACGCGGCGCCGCAGGCCCAGCGCCGTATTGCGGGTCACCTGGTACAGCCACGTGGTGAAGCGCGACCGGCCGGCGTAGCGGTCGAGTCGCAGCGCGACCCGGATCAACACTTCCTGGGCGACATCCTCGGCCTCGTCCTGGTCGTCGGTGAGCACGCGGGCCCAGCGGCGGATCGTCCCATGGCAGCGCATGAGCAATTCTTCACGTGCGGCCGTTTCTCCGGCCTGCGCGCGACGGACCAGCCCCACCGCCTGCTCCTCCAACTGCGTTGTCTCGCTCAACCGCTCTCCGGAGTGGCTGTGATGAGACGCACCGGCGTTCCAGAGCGTTTACCGCCGAACGACCCGGCGAGTAGGTTACCATCACGTGGTTCCCGCGCCCACTGTCCTTCACGGCCGAGCGTCTCCATGGCGTTTCGCACCATCATCGAGCCGTTCCGTATCCATGCCACGCAGGCGATCCGGCAGATCTCCGTGCACGAGCGCGAGGCCGCGCTGCGCCGCGCCGGCTTCAACCTGTTCGGTCTGCACGGAGACGAGGTGCTGATCGATCTCCTCACCGATTCGGGCACCGGCGCGATGTCCTCCAAGCAGTGGGCGGCGATGATGGACGGGGACGAGTCCTACGCCGGCAGCCGGAGCTATTACCGCTTCCAGGCCGTGGTGCAGGGCATCACGGGGCTCAAGGAAGTGATCCCGACGCACCAGGGACGGGCGGCCGAGCGGATCCTGTTCTCGATGATGGTCAAGGCGGGACACGTCGTGCCCAACAACACGCACTTCGATACCACCCGGGCGAACATCGAGTACGGCGGCGCCGAGGCCCGCGACCTCGTGATTCCGGAGGGGCGGGAGCCCGCGACGCGGCACCCGTTCAAGGGCAACATGGACGTGGCGGCGCTGGAAGCGACGATCCGGGAAGTGAGCCCGGAGCGGATTCCGCTCGTCATGGTCACCATCACCAACAACTCGGGGGGCGGCCAGCCGGTGAGCCTCGCGAACCTGAAAGCGGTCCGCGCGGTGTGTGACCGGTACCGGCTTCCGCTCTACCTCGACGCCTGCCGCTTCGCCGAGAACGCCTACTTCATCAAACTGCGCGAGCCCGAGTACGCGGACTGGCCGGTGCGGCGCATCGCCCAGGAGATGTTCCGACTGGCCGACGGCTGCACCATGTCGGCGAAGAAGGATGGGTTGGCGAACATCGGCGGGTTTCTCGCGATGAACGATCCGGAGCTCGCGTCGCGCTGCCGCAACCTGCTGATTCTCACGGAAGGGTTTCCCACCTATGGCGGAATGGCCGGGTACGATCTCGAGGCAGTGGCGACGGGGTTGGAGGAGGTGCTCGACGAGGAATACCTGCGCTACCGGCTGCGCTCGACCGCCTACCTGGCCGAGCGTGCGGAAGCCGCCGGCGTCCCGGTGGTCCAGCCTCCGGGCGGGCATGCCGTCTACCTCGATGCGAAGACGTTGCTGCCGCACATTCCCCCCTCGCAGTATCCGGCGCAGGCACTCGGTGTGGAGTTGTACCGCGCCGGGGGCGTGCGCGGGGTGGAGATTGGCTCGGTGATGTTCGGGAAGCGGGGTGCGGACGACACGGAAACGCCGGCGCCGATGGAGCTCGTGCGCCTGGCCATTCCGCGACGGACGTACACGCAGAGCCACGTGGACTACGTGGGCGAAGTGATCGCCGAAGTCGCCCGGCGCAAGGCCGAGCTGCGCGGCTACCGCATCGTGGAGCAGGGGCCGTGGCTGCGGCACTTCACCGCGCGCTTCGAGCCCCTGTGAGGACGTCAGCCCTTCTTGTTCCGCTCCTCGAGCCGCACGATCAGCTTTTCGATTTCCAGCTTGGCGCGCTTCATCGCCGGAAGCAGCCGAGCCTGGAGCTCCGTTTCCAGCTCTTTGCCTTCCTTCTTCCACGTATTCGAGATTTCCGCACCGATGTCCTTCATCACGTCGCGGAACCGGTTGCCCAGCTCGCGCCAGGTGGGAATGACGTCGACCTCGGTCGGTGCGACCTCGGCCGGCTTCGTGGGCAGGTTGTCCATAGCCACCTCCTCGTAGAAACGATGTTGGCGGGCCCTCGCTGAAGGGCTCGTGAGACGCGCCCCAGGGAGGCTTCAGGTGGTACGCCGGAGACCGGCGAAAGGGTTCAACGCGGTTCCCGGTAGCGAAACCGTTGGGGCTCGCTTATTTAATGGGCTCTGGACAGGTGGCCGAGCGGCTGAAGGCACACGCCTGGAGAGCGTGTAAACGGGTAACCGTTTCGTGGGTTCGAATCCCACCCTGTCCGCCTACAAACTAGACGGGATAGACGGAGTAGACGGGTAGACGGGTAGATCTTCGCACCGGCATCGCCTACCCGTCTTGGCGTCTCGGCGTCTACCCGTCTAGTAGTCAGGACAGGTGCGTGAGCGGTTGAAACGGCCGGTCTCGAAAACCGGTGTGCCCGTAAGGGTACCGAGGGTTCGAATCCCTCCCTGTCCGTCGGTACGGCTGTGAATCGAACCAGACTGCTGCTGCTCCTCGGTCTCGCGAGCACCCTGCCGGACGCGCGCCTTTCCGCCCAATGCCCCGACGGCTCCCCGCCGCCGTGTGGGCGGCGTATCGCTCGAGCGCCGGCGGCGAACAGCGTCGCCGTGTTGTACTTCGAGACCCGAGACACGGCGGACGCCTATCTCGCCGACGGGCTGAGCGAGGACGTCACCAGCCTGCTTGGCAATCTCTCCGGTTTGCAGGTGCAATCGCCCGGCATGGTGCGGCGCGCTCAGCGCGCGGCACCGGGAAACGCGCCCGGCATCTCCCGCGCGCTCGGCGTTCGCTACCTCGTCGATGGTAACGTGCGGCGGATCGGCGCCCGCGTCCGGGTATCCGCTCGGCTCGTGAACGGGGCGACGGGCGTCGCGGTCTGGAGCGACCTGTTCGATCGGACGCCGGATGAGCTGCTGGCGCTGCCGTCAGTGATCGCCCGCGAGGTGGCCGCCCGCGTCGGCGGGCTGGGTGCGGGCGCCGAGACGACGCTGGGTCGTTTGCCGACGCGGGTCCCGGCCGCGTACGATCATTTCCTGCGGGGCAACTTCTTTCTGGCGCTGCGGTCTCGGGCAGGAATTGGGCGAGCGCTCGCCGAATACACCGAGGCCGAGCGGCTCGACTCGGGTTTCGCGGCGGCGATCGGCCGGGCGGCCTATACCTACGCGGTGGCGCAAGGGAACTACGCGGACCTTCCCGGCGTGCCGGTCGAGAGTCTGGCGACGCTCGGGTTGATTGTGGCGGATCGCGCGCTGTGGCGCGATTCGGGTTCCTCCGACGCCTGGATGGCACGGGGCTATCTCCTGGCCTACGCGCGTCCCGGCACGCTGGCCGGGGCGACGGAGGCGTTCGAACGCGCGATCGCGCTCGACTCGACCAATGCCGAAGCGCACCATCAGTTTGCGCAGATCCTGAACTGGCTCGGCAGAGCCGACGCGGCGGAGCGAGAGTTGCGCACGGCGCTGGCCATCGATCCGGGACGCGCGATATCCCTGTCCGACCTGGCCGCGTGGACGTACGTGCGTGACAATGCGCTCGCCCTGCGGGTGTCCGACAGTGCGGTCCTGCTCGACCCGGCGTCGGCGCTGTTCCGACGGCGGCGGGCGGTGGCGCGCCTCTTGGCCGGCGACCTGCCGGGCGCGCTCGCGGACGCCGAGCTCGCCGCGCGGCTCGTCCCCGGCAACGGGATGATGGAAAGTGTGCTGGCGATGGTGGTAGCGCGCACCGGGGACACGACGCGGGCCCGCGCACTCATTCCTCCCGCGATCGGGCCGTTCGACCAGATGTTTGGCGCCGCGGCGTTGCTGGCCGTAGGGGACACGGCCGCCGCGCTCGACCGGATGGAGCGGGCGCCGCCGGATCCCGCGGTGTGGGCCGTGCTGCAGCGGCCGTGGTTCGACGCGCTACGCGGCAATCCGCGGTTCGAGCGACTCGCGGCGGCGTCGCGGTTGCAGGGGGCGGTGGGACCGTGAGCCGAATCGTCCTGCTGCTCGCGTTGGCCGGTGCGTGGGCGCGGCTCGCAGCGGCCCAGTGCCCCGACGGCTCGGCGCCGCCGTGTGGCAGGGCTGGCGCCCGGGTTCCTCCGGCCGCGAACAGCGTCGCCGTGCTGTATTTCACCGCACGCGATACCGCCGACGTCTACCTCGCCGACGGGCTCACGGAAGACGTGGCGACCCTGCTGGGCGACGTGTCGAGCGTGCAGGTGAAGTCGCCGGGCGTCGTGCGCCGCGCGCAACGGGCCACCCCGCAAGACCTCGCTCTCATCGCGCGCGCCCTGGGGGTGCGCTACCTGGTGGACGGGACCGTCCGGCGCGCGGGCGGTCGCCTGCGCGTCTCGGCGCGGCTGGTCGTCGCCGGTACGGCCGTCTCGACGTGGGGGGAGATCTTCGACCGCGCTCCGGAAGAGCTGCTCGCCCTGCCGTCGGTGATCGCGCGCGAAGTGGCTGCGCGGGTCGGGGGTTCGATCGGTGCCGGGGAAGGGGCTGCCCTGGCCACGTTGCGAACACGCAGTCCCGATGCATACGATCATTACTTGCGGGGAAACTTCTTTCTCGCGGTACGCTCCCCGGAAGGGACTGCCCGGGCGCTCGTCGAGTACCAGGAAGCCGAACGTCTCGACTCCGGGTTCTCGGCGGCCATCGGGCGGGCCGCCTATGCGTATGCGCTGGCACGTGCGAACTACTATCGGCTGCCCGATGCACCGATGGAGAGCCTTGCGGTTCAGGGCCTCGCGATCGCGGACCGGGCGCTGCGCCACGACTCGACCTCCTCCGACGCCTGGATGGCACGCGGATTCCTCCTCGCCTTCGCCAACCCCCGCGTGTTGGCGGGCTCGACGCAAGCGTTCGAACGGTCCATCGCCCTCGACCCGAAGAACGCCGAGGCGCACCATCAATACGCGACGATCCTCAACTGGCTGGGGCGGCATGGCGACGCCGATCGGGAGTTGCGCCTGGCGCTGGCGCTCGACCCCGGGCGCGCGATTTCCTACATCGATCTGGCCAATTGGACGGACCCGCGCGATACGACTCACGCACTGGCGTTGGCCGACAGTGCCGTCGCCCTCGATCCGGGTTCGGCATTCGCACACCGCGCGAGGGCGCTCGCCCGTCTGCGGGCGGATGATGGACTTGGCGCTCGGGAGGACGCCGAGCTGGGCAACCGTCTGCAGCCCGGCAGCATCACGATGCAGCTCGTCCTCGCCCTGGCTCTTGTCCGTGCGGGAGACAGTACACGAGCGCGAGCTTTGATCGCGCCCTGGTCCGGGGCGGACCATTGGCTCGTTCTCGCCGGGCTCGTAGCGCTCGGTGACACGGCTGCCGCGCTGGACCGGCTGGAGCACTGGACGCCGGATCCCGGCATCTGGGCGGCGTTGCACCGTCCCGAGTTCGACGTCCTGCACGGCAACCCGCGGTATGATCGGCTCTTGATGGCGTTGCGTCCGGCTGAGGCCGTGGGTCCGTGAGACGCAGTGTCCTCGTCAGCCACCGCCGTGCGTCGGGCGCTCGAGTTTCTCGAAGAACTGTTCGATCTCGGGCCACTGCGCCCCGAGGTCCTCGTAACCGAGCTCCACGAGCTGCGACGTGTAGGCGGGTTCGAAGAGCAGGTAGCTGAGAAACTCCGCCGCCCCTTCGCGCCGACCTCCGATGCTGTCGACGATCCGTCGCACTTCCCTCGGGAGGGACGTCGAGAGTCCCTGGGAGAGGGTGGCGAGATCGCGCCGCGGCCGCAGCAACAGGAGGTCTACCGGCCGCAGGGACAGGGGCGCCGGCGTTTGGGCCGGCAGTGCGGCGAGCAGGCTGTTGATGCGCGCCAGCTGGTCCGCATCCGCCTCCAGCTGGTCCTGAAATACCGTATCGAGCAGCAGGCCGGAGACCTCCGCCACGCTGGGATACGGCTGCCCGGTGGTCACCGGACCCGCGTGCCTGGCGTGCGTCTTCAGCCCGATCACGAACGCCGCCCGCGCCCCAAGACGAATCGCCGGGGCCAGCGGCGCGCCCTGGCCCACGCTCCCGTCGCAGAAGAACTCCCCGATCAGGGGCGCGGCAGGAAACAGAATCGGGATCGCCGCCGACGCCATGACGTGCTCGAGGCGCAGTGGGGTGCGCAGGCCCGCGTGCTGGGTTCCCTCCCACGCCGGCTCGTCGCCGCGCCCCTGGACGAACGTGACGGAGCGGCCCGAGTTGATCGAGGTCGTGGTGAGCGCGGCGGTGCGCAGCCGTCCGGCGTCGATGTTCGCCTGGATGCCGCGGACGTCGACGGTCGCTTCGAGGAATTCGCGCAGCGGCTGCGTATCGAGAATGCCGCGAGCCGGTGTGGGGCCGGTGCGCCGCCCGAAGAGCGAGGCGAGGAACCAGCGCGCTGCGGCACCCGCGAGGCTGCCGGGACGCACCCGAAACACCTGTTCGGTGGTGAGTCGCCCCCAGGCGACCTCCAGTCCGGCGACGGCCCGCCCGAGCGGTCCCGGATGGGCCGCGAGGTAGATCGTGTTGATCGCGCCGGCCGAAACACCGGTGAGAATCGGGAATTCGAGGTCCGGCAGCCGTTCGGCCAGCGCCGCCAGCACCCCGACCTGATAGGCCGCCCGGGCGCCGCCACCGGGAAGCACCAGGGCGAGTTTGGAGGAATAGCGCTGCGGCGTTGCCAGTCGTTCTCCGGCGGAAGTCACGCCCGTGCGGTACTGGGGCGCCGACACCACTCGGAGGGATTCGGACATGAGTCCTAAGATGCACCCGTCGGGGGCGGAGGGAGAGGGCGCGCCGCCACTAGCGGACGGCTGCGACCGCCTGCTGCAGCCGCCCGAGCGCTTCCTCCAGCTGCCCGTCGGAGAGATACGGCGCCGGGCCGAGGCGTAGCGTTTCCCCCCGGCAGTCCGTCCATACGCTGCGCGTGCGCAGGAGCCGGGAGATCTCGCCTGCCTGAGGCGCGCGCAGTGCCAGGAATCCACCGATCGCCTCCAGCGGCACCGAGCGGCGGTCGCGATCGATCATCTTGGGGTCCAGGCCGAGCTTGTCGAACTGCTGCGCCAGTAGCTTCACCTGGTGCTGGCTGACGACGCGCAGCAACGCGGGTGAGAGTCCCTGCCGCTCGAAGAAGTCGAACACGGCGGCCGCCCGGTAGTGGCTCGTCGGGTCGTACGTCGCCCCCGCGAAGCGATCCGGGCCCGAGCCGTAGGATACCCGGCCCGGCTCCTGAGGGCCGGCGAGCGTTCCGAACTCGCTGAACCACCCGGTCACCACGGGCCGCAGCGCGCAGTCCGGCGGGAGTCGCAGGAACGCGTTCCCCTCGCCCAGCTGGCAGTACTTGTAGCCGCCGCCCACCACGTAGGCCCCTTGCAGGCGTTCGGCTGCGAGCGAGAACGGCACGACATTGAGGGCATGGTACGCGTCGACCAGGAGCTCCGCCCCGAAGCGGCGGCAGGCGTCGAGGACGATCCCCAGATTCGGCACGATGTGCGCGTTCTCGTACAGCACCGCCGAAACGAGCACGGCGGCCGTCCGGTTGGTCACCATCTTGGCGAGCCGTTCGGCCACCTGCGCCGCCGGTCGGGACGGCACCCGGATGATCTCGATGCCTTCCTCAGCCAGCCGGTCGAGCTGCCGGCGCACCGTGTGGAACTCTCCGTCCGTCGTGACGAGGCGGGGGCGCCGGGCGAGCGGCAGGGCGGAGAGAAACCGAACCACGAGGTCGTGGGTACTCGTGCCGAGGGCGATATGCCCGCCGGGGTCATCGAGCAGCTTCGCAAAGCCCGCCCGCACGCGGTCCGCCATCGCGAAGGCGCGCTCCCATTTCTCGTCCACGTGCTCGGCCGCGTCGAGCCAGGCCTGCTGCTGCGCCGCGAAACCGGCGTCGGGCCACGCCTGGTGCGAATGTCCGGTCAGGAGCAGCCGCTCGGCGACCCGGAAGCGAGAGTAGTGCGGCGCGAGGGGATTGGGAGTCGCGAACAGCGCGTCGGCGGTGAGCGTCACAGCTCGGTGCGGATCTCCCACAGATCCGGGAACGCCGGCCGGTTGAGAGTCCCCAGCAGGTACTCGGCGCCGGCCGACCCGCCCGTGCCGCGACGCGTGCCGATCGTGCGCTGCACCATCTTCACGTGGCGGTAGCGCCACTCCATGAACCCCTCGTCCAGGTCCACCAGCCGCTCGCACACCGCGGTGACGGCGGGGTTCGTCCGGTACACCTGGATCAGCACCTGTTGCAGCTC
>Ga0326726_10006529_pt1 | contig 10492 bp, 11 predicted proteins | sample MHFenrmetagenome_2_FD_207603 | JGI IMG/M metagenome (GOLD analysis project Ga0326726, IMG submission 207603) | Lab enriched peat soil microbial communities from Michigan Hollow, Ithaca, NY, United States - MHF15MN | ecosystem: Environmental > Terrestrial > Soil > Wetlands > Peat | place: USA... | reverse complement strand
CGAATTGTTCGCAAAGGAATGATTTGACATTGCATTCGACATCTCCCTTGAGCCAGAATCCACTCTGAAGAAGTTGCGAAAAGGCCGGAATCAAACTCGCATCAAGAGTTAAAGAAACATGTTTGAAAGCGGGATTAGTGGTAATTCTCTTTTCAATCGATTCTTCAGAAGCACTCATTTATTTTGTTTCCTTGAAATGTCAGCCATATATAGCATATCAATTTAAATATTTGAAAAATATTCAAAGGTCATCCCACTCAGCCTCCCCGGGGACTAACTGCAGCAGGAAGCCGGACCTGGAAGCCGCATCAAGTGCGGCATGACAGATGTGAGCATATAACTGAACGAGGCGGCCCGTTGCAGGCCACCCCGTCCAATGCATTTTCTAAAAGACTTTTACCTACCAGTTATACACCTTGTCCAGATCTTCATCTGTCACCTGGAACGTAATATCATGGGGCGGAAGTTTTTCTTTCTTGAAGTACTCGGGCAATCGGTCGTGTTTTGCCGTGAAACCGGCACGGGCATTGAAATCCCGCTCCATCTTAAGCACCTTCTTGCCCAGTTCTGTCACATCATTCGCTGTCAGGTTCAGACCATAGAATGCGTTGAGTAAGTCGATCAGCGCCTGGAATGTATCAGGCTGGTCCAACACTGCAAAAGCAATAAATAGACACGCACCTGTGGAGTCTATAGCTGCGGTGGCGATCTGGAGATTTCGGGAGAGTTCAACCTGTCCCCCCGGCTTCAGTGGGTCCACATAACCCCCCACCTTGAGGATGTTGGTGGCAACGGCATATCCTGCCGTATGATCGGCGCCCATGGTGCTCGTCGCATAGGTAACTCCAATGCCCTGAATCGCACGGGGATCATAGGCCGGCATGGCCTGGCCCTTTACCACGGGAACCCTTTCGATGCCGAAAATCTTTCCGGTGACAGCAGCCCCATTTCCGAGAATACGTCCAAGGTCGGTGCCTTTTCCCACCTCCTTAACCAGCCTGATGGCTGCCTCGGCATCTCCAAATTTTGCCAGGCCCGCCTCCATTGCAACAGCGATGGTCGCCCCCATTTCGATGGTATCAACACCGTAGTCATCATCCAGGCGGTCCAGCATGGCAATGGCGTCCAGGTCGTCGATCCCGCAGTTTGCGCCATGGGCCCATACAGTCTCATATTCCACCTGCTTGGTCAGGTAATGGCCGTCCTTGTCCATATAGGTTCCCGAGCATTGGATGACGCAGCCCCGGTGGCAGCCATGGGTGGGAACACCGCCTCGGGCCTTTTCCGTTTCCGCCTGTGTTTCTCCGCTGATCTTGGAGGTTCCCAGAAAGCGGCCCCACTGGAAGTTATGGGTCGGATATGCACCGGCTTCATTGATTACATTGGCCAGTATGTTGGTTCCAAAAGCGGGGAGCCCCTCGCCGGTGACAGGGTGTTTTCTCAGGCCCTCAACCCATACCTTATTGGCCTTGGTGAATTTCTCCGGATCTTTGGGCGTACGGTTAGTAAGCCCCACATCGTCAAGGACGATAACCTTCACACCCTTGGAGCCCATTACTGCTCCCCCCCCTCCGCGTCCGGCGTGGCGGGTGGGACGCTGTTCCATGTCGGTGAAAGCAACTGACGCGGCACTCATCTTCATCTCTCCTGCCGGTCCGATGGAGATGCAGCAGATCTTGTCGCCATACTCCTTCTTCATTTTTTCCACCAGGTCATAATTGCCCATCATATGGAGGGTATTGTCGGGAGTTATCTTCACCCCATCTTTGTTGATAAAGATCTTATAGATATCGCCGGTTTTTGGTTTTCCTTCCAGGATAATTGCTGCATAACCCAGTCTTGCCAGCACCTGGGAAGGCTGCCCCCCCGAGTTGGACTCTTTGATGGTGCCTGTCAGCGGGCCTTTAAAGCCCACAGATATTCGCCCTGACTGTGCTGCAGCCGTTCCACTCAACAGTCCTGGTGCGATAACGAGTTTATTATCCTCACTCAATGGATGACAGAGAGGGGGCACTTCCTTTGAAATAACAGATGAGGTCATAGCCCGGCCCCCCAGTCCGGCATATTCCCCCAAAGGAACAACACTCGCTTTTGGGCTACCAGCGGCCCCCATGTCGATTCTCATAATTTTGTCCATAAAAGTCCTCCTTTCCCGGCGGGATTGCTCGAGGATTCAAGAATATTTCTATACTGAATCCTGTCAAATTTAGATAAACGTAAGAAGCTAATGACTACCGCAATTCATAATGAATAAGAGCATGATAAAAGGAATTGGATATGGAAGCATGGACGTATGTTAAATTTAATATACGTTTTTCCGCAGTCACTGTCAAGAAAAACGAAAAAGAAGTAAAATGAGCTTACATGAAGATGAAATATAATGGATTTTCGAGTGTTTTATGTAGTCGAACAAAAAAATTTTATAAAAAAAGCTTGACAATAATAATTATTAGATCATAATAAATCTAAAATAATAATCATTCTAATTATATGATTCATAGAAAAAATAAATACTTTAAGAAACTAACACCGCAGAGGCTTGCAATTCTTGAATACCTGGAAGGGAATAAATCTCATCCGTCTGCGGCTGAAATCTACAAGGTAGTGTCTAAAAAATACCCGACAATGTCTTTCGCGACGGTGTATAACACGCTGGAAAGGTTGAGAGAAAAAGGTCAGCTTCTTGAGCTTTCCATCGATACCGGAAAGAAGCGCTTTGATCAAAATGCGACACCTCACCATCATTTGATATGTGTGAATTGTAAAACGATTACTGATGTTCATCGTAATTTCGTACTCGATTTGCAGGAAGGTGAAAGGTGTGATTATGAGATAATTAGGAACCATGTCGATTTTTATGGAATTTGCCCGAAGTGCAAAAAAAGAAAACATACTTGAATAAATATGGAGGAGTTGAACTATGGCGAAGACAGAACAGTTTTTAAAAGATGCATTTGCAGGAGAATCACAGGCGAACCGCAGGTATTTAGCCTTTGCAGCCGCGGCTGATCAGGAGGGTTATCCCCAAATTGCCCGTCTCTTCCGGGCTGCAGCAGACGCTGAAACCGTACATGCACATAACCACCTGCGGGCACTCAAAGGAATCAGGAGCACGAGAGAGAATCTTCTGGAAGCAATTGCCGGTGAGACCCATGAGTTTAAGAAAATGTATCCTGAAATGATCGAAGCGGCGAAGTCCGAAGGACATAAAGTCGGGGAAAGATCATTCACCTATGCCAACGAAGTGGAGAAAATCCATGCCCAGCTTTACCAGAACCTTCTGGATAGCCTGGCGGGTCCACAAGAGAACTATCCCTATTACGTCTGCCCCGTCTGCGGATTAACGGCAGAGAAGGAAGTGCCTGATGTATGTCCCGTGTGCGGAACTAAAGGAAAGATGTTCCGGCGGGTTGATTAATGTGATGAGATGTATGAATTAGTGTACAACTATTTATTCATCAATCTTATTAGATACATTGATGTTATAGATAATTGAGATACCTGTCTTCATGGAGGTTGGGCGTTTTGCCCGATGCCATTTATTATTTGAATCGATTTAGTATTAGCTAACGAGGGCTTACGAATGGAAGTAGAATATATACCCATATTCCTTGAGAATAAGAAGAACGGGAGTGCGAATGGCGACTGGATGCACAATGATGCTGATATCAGCACGAGGATTTTGCCCCTTGCGTATACTTCGGATATTGGTATTCTTAGGCTGATGGTGAGTGATATTGATACGGCTGCTAGTGTGCTGAGGGAAAAAGGCTTTGTGGTAAGAAAATCGTCCGGTGCAGTGGAAGTGGTTCCTGACCGGGCATGCGGCCTGCAGGACATTCTTAAAGCACTTGCGGAGCACAGTATCGATGTCGAGCTAACCGGCATAATACCAGGGATATATCAGGGCTGATGATTTGCCGACCTGCCTGTATGGCCGGAGAAAAAACGGCAGCACGAAAACCCCATATGCATCGAGTGAAGTGCTATGAGGCTGCGAGGATTTAAACACCTGAACCCTTGAATTCTCGAATCCTTTTTGCAACTAAATAGGAGAAGAACCAAGATTTCCTCTTCTGCTAGGGCATCAATTCAAGTTTTGCTACGTTGTCCCGGAGAGTATCGGCCTGGGGAATATCTTTAAGAGACTGCCGGGGCCATACTTTTTCCGTCAGCAAGTGTATATACTTGAGAGTAACAAATCCATCGAACCATCGATGAAAAGCATTCATTAAAGAATCCCTGGTCTTGTATTGCCGCTGGAATCTATCCCATATAACGGAGAATCCGCGACCTTCCAAAAATTCTCTTGTTATGGGGTTATTCAGGTCGGCGAAGATCCGGTCGACTCCTTTGTCAGCATTGGTGGAAACTGCCATAAGGAGTTCGCGCAGACAGACGAACACCCGGAAATCATAAACTAAGAAATCTTTGTTACCATTCAGCGCTGCTTCAGCCATACTCCTGCCAGTACCGAAAGGCACCCTGTGGGAAATACGTGCTGATGGATAGACCATGGTATTTTTTATTTCACAAATGCCGCCTGTTTTCGCAAGCTCCATGCAGAAGTAAAAGTCTTCTCCGGCCTGCCTGCGAGCCGGAAAACCGCCGGCGCGGATATAGCCGTCCGCGGTGAAGCAGAGACAGGAACCTATGGTGTGAAAGGCATACGGCGAACCCGCCCAGCGCAGACCGGCAACATAATAATGTAAAAACGCTTCATAGGCATCGATGGCAGCCTGATTCGTATGAGAGTCTGCTCGCTGATGTTTGAAGGGAACGGTTCCGCCTGCACGATGGCTCTTGCGGAGTTCGTGTCCTGCGTCTTCTATGTAGTCGGGGGATACGAGAGTATCTGCATCAAGGCTGAAGAAGATGAAATCTCGCAGGTTAATTGGCATATTCAGCCCCAATATGAAAGCAAGAGCGCTGTCGCACCCGATTTTCCGGGCAAGACCAACACCTCCCCGGGGAGGGAGTTCATTTCCCGGGGAAGATGCATCCACCCAGGCGAGCGGATACGGAAAATCCCGGCTTTGACTTTCCAGCCATTTCAAAGTTAATGTGTTATTCTCAATCCATTCCTTAAGCTCAACCTGATTTACCTCCGTGACCGACTCCATAGGCCGATTATTTATAACTACCAGAACAAGGGTCTCGTCCAGAATGCTTCTTGGAAAATTGCCGTACAGAGATTGTATCGTCAATGGAAGATAGTCTGCTTCCGCCAGTGCCGGGATTATAACCGCCTGATGGTAGTTCCGGTTGCGGTCAAACTGCCCCAGAATCGGCCTGGATACTGCTCTTTTATTAAGGTATTTCATAGAAAATACGTAAAAAAGGATCAAGCACAGGAAATCATCGTGAGATCACATAACAGTTATTTGTATTGCTGAATCTTTATTTTGTATCGAGTTTACCCTAATTATTGGTACTAATCATGCTGATGTTAATAGATGTTAAGCGATTATCGTATAAAATTTTCCTTGACAATAGAACGTTAGTTCTATATTATAGTTTTATCATGGAAGAAAAAAGACGAACACTCAAGACCGTTGAGAAAGCGATTGCAGCCTTTTTCAGGGAAAGCAGGCGGATGCCAACCTACGCCGAAATGATTGACCTTCTGGGTGTACGGTCAAAGAGCGTTGTCCATTTCTGGGTAAACAAGCTTCTCACTGCGGGATTGCTGGAAAAGGATTCGCGTGGATTTTTAAAGCCATCACGCCGAACGCTAGCCCTGCCCATGGTTGGAGAGGTTGCTGCGGGATTTCCATCTCCTGCCGAGGAAGAGCTCCGTGATATAATCTCCTTTGATGAGTACCTTGTTACACGGCCGGAATCTTCCTTTCTCCTGAAAGTTAGTGGTGATTCCATGGCAGGAGAGGGCATCATGGGGGGAGATCTCGTAATTGTGGAGAAGGGGAGAGACCCCAAAAACGGTGATATTATTGTTGCCGAAGTAGATGGCGAATGGACGATAAAGTACTTCAGAAAGGAAGGAAAAAACATTATCCTTGAGGCGGCTAATCCCAAATATCAACCTATCAGACCAAAGTCAGAACTGCGGCTCGGAGGTGTCGTTACGGCCGTGATAAGAAAATACCATAGATAAAATATTTAAGATGATTATGTATTAATATCCTGCTCCTATGTTATTCCTACTACAATAGACTTATTACTGACATTTCGGACTTATCCGAAAGCCGGTGTTTTGAATCCACCAGGAATTTTATTGAAGATGCTTCTAAAAATTGTATTAGTGATTATTATAAGTTTTACCCTCGGTAGCAGTTTCTTTTATTTCACCCAAGAGAGCATGATTTTTTATCCTGCAATCCTTCCACCTGATTTTAAATATAGTTTTCCAGCCCGATTCGATGAGCTGACGCTCCCAGTTGATGGAGCCGTTATCAACGCGCTCCACTTCAAAACAGAAAATCCCAAGGGAGTCATTCTCTACTTTCACGGCAATGCGGGTAACCTTAGCGGCTGGGGGGATGTTGCCATCGATTTTACCAGGCGAGGTTATGATGTTCTCATTCTGGATTATAGAGGGTACGGTAAAAGTACGGGAAAAATAAAAAATGAGGAAATGCTGCACCATGATGCGGCGGTTGCTTACAACTATTTGAGGGAACACTATCCAGTAGACCAGATTATTCTTTACGGCAGATCGCTTGGGACCGGGATTGCAGTTCATCTGGCGCAAACAGCCAGACCGCGCATGATTATCCTGGAGTCGGCATTTCTCAGCATGAGAGATATTGCGGCATATCACTATCCATTTATACCGGGCACTCTCCTTGATTTAGGACTTAAATATTCGATGCGCACGGACATGTGGATTCCCAATGTAACCTGTCCCGTTTACCTGTTTCATGGTACAGCAGATGACATTGTCCCTTATAGCTCAAGTGAGCGGCTCCTTAAACTGATCAGAACGGAAAGCAGGTTAATTAAAATACCGGGTGGCGGACACAACGATTTAAGTGACTTTACGCTCTATCAAGAAGAACTGGAGCGCATTCTGAACTAAGCAAGAATTTCTGGAACACCATGTCAGGTTAGAAAAATCTGTATAACCAAGGTGGTGTCTCCATAACAACCTTTATACTGTAACGAAAGGAGATTAGGCGATGGGTATAGCTGACAGATGGACTACATTCTTGATAGATGATGCTACCTTATTGGATCAACGAACTTACTCAAGTGAAGAATTCAAAAAAGGATCTAAAGGAGTTCTGTTCTTTTTACGGCTGTTTTTTTGTCTTTCGCTGATTATTTTCACTCCATTTTATGCCACAACTGACCTTGCAATAGCCGGTAAGGCAGAGGAAATTAAAGAGGAAGTCAAACAAGGAGTTAATGAAACAAAGGAAGAATTCAAGAAAGTGCCGGAGGAGTTGAAGAAAGCAGGAAAAGAGATGAAGAAAAAATCCGAAGAGGTCAGAAAGGACATAGAAACTGACATTGAACAGGGGAAGAAAAACGTCCAAAGTATCACGAAATAATGAGTCCGCTCACATCGTCGTCGGCGTATCAAGAATTTCTGATTGACATGGCCTTTTTCTGCAGCCCATCAGCATTATAGACATTTCTGGGATTCCAGAGCATCCAGCCATTGGAGCCGAAAGCCTCAACTGCCTTTATCTGTTCTCTTATTTCGACACCGGTGAAGTGTCTCCTGTCAAAGGCATAATCCTTGAATGCCTGCAGCCAGGGCCTGAAACGGACAGTCGGCAGATTGGTGCGTTCTCCAGCCCTTTTTAGTGAGAGATAAACAATTCTGTTCGAGTTTGCCACAGGATTCCTGTATCCTGGTATTCCTAAATGGAACCCTGAAGGATAGAGCATAAGTGATATATAATCAATGTGGGGCGAAAGATGTTCGATTGATTGACCAATCTGCGTATCATTGAGGTTCCAGGCCGCGTAGCCGAAGATGTCTGCGGCAACAAAGACGTTATAGGGCGCAAGCCTCCTCTTTGCCTCCATAAGGAATCCCGAAATACTTTTTATCCTGTTTTCTTCTGTATTGGGTATTCCGAATGTAAGGCCTTTGTGATCTGGAAACCTGACATAGTCAAACTGGATTTCGTCAAATCCGTTTTTAGCAGCCTCTATCGCGATATTGATGTTATAATCCCAGACCTCTTTTCTGGAGGGGTCCATCCAGATGAGCCCTTCTCTGTCACGCCATATTTTACCGTCGGAGGTCTTTACGGCTAAGTCAGGCCGGGCCAACCCGAGAAGATTGTCCTTGAAGACGACGATCCTGGCAATGGTGTAAATCCCCCTCTCTTTCAGGGACTGCATAGTGCCATTTATATCTCTTAATGTTATCACGCGCTGGGCGCCTATCTCAGATGCAAGAGGAAGTGAACTCTTATATGGAATAAAGCCCCTGTCGCCTTTCATATCAATTACCAGTGAATTCAGTTCTGTTTCGTTGATAAACTTCAGAGCCGAGTTCCGTATTGTTCTGTCTCCGATGCCATAAACAGTGAGATAGAGGGCCTTTGGCTTGAAGGGATTTAACCGTATCTCAACCGGAGATATTTTTGGCTGGGCAGCTATCTCCAGTTCTGCTCTTGTATATCCATGCGCCCGTGCCGCAATCTTTTGCACTGCGGACTTCACGAGGAAGAGGCCGTTTTCATCAGTCTCTATCACCTCACTGCCATTGAGCGTTACTATGGCACCCTTCAGCGGTAAGTTTGTCGCTGCATCAAGCACTGTTCCAGTTGATAAGACATGATCATCACGGTTACCGGTGTCACCGGAATGAACACGGACGTTACTATCAAATGCCAGCATTGAGAATGCTGCCGCCAGAAGTATAACAATAAATATTACTTTGTCTCTTTTCATTCCTTTTTACCCTTGTTTCCAGATGTCATCTTACTTAACAACATCTTATGATTTAGCGGATTCGTAAATATCCATTCAAATGCCTTTCCCCTGCTGGCATTTGTCAGTAAGTAACGGGGGAGTTTCGTTACATGATCGGATGTATTGGCACTGTGGCCCTCAATAGTAAAAGTGCACGCGTATCCGCCTTCCACGGCTTTTGTGATAAGAAAGTTATCATGGATGCCGAATGGCCATGCAAGCATGTCTATTTTAGTATCGAATTCCTTCTCCAGCTTCGCCTTTGACTTCCTCATCTGCATGTCAACGAATTTCTCGTATGCCGAGGGGCTCAATCTTTCATGCTCTTTCTTGAAATTGGGATGCCAGTATGTGTGAGACTGAATGTCGAAGAAACCGGTTTTTTTAAGCTCCCTGACCTGATCCCATGTCATGGCATATGAAGCGTTCGATATCGCGGAAGGATAAATGAAGAGGGTCACGGGGATGCGGTATTTCTTTACCAGCGGGAGCATGTCGGTATAGACCGATTTGTGCCCGTCATCGGCGGTAATTACGACGGACCTGGTTGGGGGAGGCGGGCCTTTTCCCAGATAATAGTCAACAAGCTGCCTGAGTGGTATTACCGAGTAGCCGTTGGCCCTCAAGTATTCGAGGTGGGACACAAAAACGGGCGTTGTTATGGTCATGTTATCGGCAGCCGCCGGGCCGAAACGATGGTACAAAAGAATTGGAACCTGCACCGGGGTATTAGCCTGATAGTTCTTTTCTTCTGCATTTACTGGCAGAAGCAATACAATTAGTAGCAGAAGGAGTGATATGCCTTTTATTGTGCGTCTATTAATCAATTTATCCGATTTTCTGTTGAACATCAGGATCTGCTCTCTGTATAGTTAATTGGATTTTTGCACTTGCCGTTGAGCCACACTGCATAATGGACATGGCTTCCTGTAGTAGAGCCGGTGGAGCCGACGAAGCCGATGATATCTCCCCGCTTGACACTCTGGCCCACTTGTACAGCATTCTTCCGATTGTGGGCGTAATAGGTGGAAAAACCATGGCCATGGGCAATCACAACGATATTACCTCCGCCTCCGTTCCAGCCGGAAAAGACGACAACTCCGTCCGCTGTTGTCCTTATAGGAGTGCCGGCATCGGCGGAAATATCAAGACCACGGTGAAACTCAGAATTTCCTGAAACCGGATGGATTCTCTTGCCGAAGGGAGAAGAGACTGCCCCATGAACGGGGAAGCCGCTGGGGGTGGCGAGATAAAGGTCCTTTTGAGATCGCAGATAATCCTTGATGGCGCCGACTGTCTTCATGGAAGATTCGATCTGCTCCTGCACCTGATCGATGTCGAAAGAACCCATGTCCGACGTGTCGACCTTTTCAAAGATCTTTTCTTTGGAACCTAGGGAGATCAATTGATGGAGATCCTTCTCTGCTTTTTTTAAAGACACAAGTGTAGCCTTGAAATCGACGACCTTTCTTGAATAATCAAGGAGTTGTTTTTCCATATCCTGATATCTTATGGCATCAGGGAGCATGGATAAGAGATAAACCGCACCGACGATACTACAAATGACTGATAGAAAAACACCGATGGCGGGTACATT